>QWCN01000365.1_pt1 | contig 84062 bp, 80 predicted proteins | sample 1972711 | NCBI WGS metagenome assembly QWCN01 (sample SAMN09866707, study PRJNA288562) | Human gut metagenome isolate term1_stool, whole genome shotgun sequencing... | isolation source: gut | host: Homo sapiens | place: USA: California | reverse complement strand
TTTAGGAGATATCCCAAAAGAAGATATCAAAGCTAAATATGAAGGAGGAGTACTTCGTTTATCAGTACCTAAATCAGATATGAAACAAATTGAAAACACAAGTACAATTATGATTGAATAAAAGATGTAAGGGTGAAATCTTCAAAAGATTTCATCTTTTTTTTGTTTATATGATATACTAAAGAAAATAAATTTTAAGAGGTGACGAAAATGTTATCGTCAAAAAGAGCCGTCCTTCCTTTAGTGGGAAGTTCCTTTTTGCCAGGAAAAGCAAAAGAAACAATTGAAGAAATAGAAGATCAAGAACTTGCACAAATTGCTTGGGCTGAGTATTATTTCTTTTCTGCAAAAGCCAAAGAATGTGTAGAAATCGTAGAAAAATACTTAAATCATGAAGATGTTATATTACGCTTATCGGCAGACATGCTCTATACATTTTCTAATTTAACTTTAGGAGATGCCTTTGCTGCACAATGTGCCAGAGAAGACGTTTATCAATGTTTCGAAAAAATAATGAAAGAAAATACCCTTATAGAAGAAAAAGCTTCTTGTGTATTTGCTTATTATGTTATTAGTATTTTTATACATATTCCCCCTCAAGAAGAAATACCACCTTTAGAACAATATATTTCCTATTTACCTATAGGGCAACGTTTATTCGCAATCAGTTTACTAGCTCATCAAACCTATTTAAAACAAGAATATGCAAAAGCAAAAGGAATTGTTCAAGGAGCGTTTTTTATGGCAGATGGTATTTATCCCATTGCGATGACTTATTTAAATTGTGTACAAGCAATGTGTCAAATCAATTTAAAAGAACAAGAAGAAGCTATTCAATCAGTTGATTATGCATGGCAAAGAGCTAAACTTGATGGATTTATGGAACCTTTTATTGAATATCATGGATTACTTCAAGGGGTTTTGGAAGTATGTATTCGAAAAAAGGAACCTGATGTTTATAAAAAACTCATGGATGGAGTAATCGCTTTTAGTCGAGGTTGGATGAAAATTCATAATCCTAAGATGCAAAAAGAAGTAACAGATCTTTTAACGCCTTTGGAATTTTCAATTGCCATGTTAGCTTGTCGCGATTGGACAAATCAAGAGATTGCTGAACATTTAGGATTATCGGTTAACACAGTAAAACACTATGTTTCGGGAATTTTAGAAAAATTAAATATTGATAAACGTGATAAAATTAAAGATTTTGTTAATCAATAAAAAGTGTCCATAAAAAAATAGGCACTTTTTCATTTTCTTAAGTGCCTATCAATAAAATAATTCTAATGATAAAATTTAAGAAAAGGAAGGGAGAAAGAATTATGAAAAAATTGCTGAGTTTTTTACTTTCTTTAAGTGTGTTATTTATATTTATGATACCAATTAATGCAATGAATATTTTTATTGATTTAAAAATTATAGGTGAAACAGATTTAACACTTGAGGTTGAATCAGGGGATAGTATTGATAATGTTAAACAAAAAATTCAAGATAAAAAAGGTTTTCCTCCTGATCAACAATATCTCTATTTTAATGATCAACTTCTAGAAGATGGAAGAACATTAGCTGATTATAATATCTAAAAAGAAAGTAAACTGTGTTTATTATTAAGGATGGTAAAAGAACCAATTTCTAATTTAAAAGAAGGTCAATATGAAGAAAATAAAACAATTCAACTTGCTTCTAAAACAATAGGGGCAACAATCTATTATACGATGGATGGAAGCATGCCAAGTAAAACAACCGGTATAAAATACACAGAGCCAATAAATCTTATAGGAGGAGTAGGCAAAAATACATCTATTACAATTAAAGCTATAGCTACTAAAGAAGGAATGCAAAAGAGTCAAGTAAGTACATTTGTTTATACAATAAGTATTCCTGCTGCTGATTATAGTCGAGTTAATGAAGCTATTTCTAAGGTAAATTCTATAGATAAAGAATTATATGAAAATTATAATAAAGTAGAAAAAGCGCTTTATCAAATTGATTGGAACAAAAGTAAACAAGAACAAGCAATAGTAGATAGCTATGCAGATACTATTAATAAAGCGATTGAAGGACTTGTAAAGAAAAATAAAGATTATAAAGTTACTGAAGGCGAAACTTTTTTTAAAGAAAGTGGAAAAGATATTTCAATAAGAATAGATCATGAATATACAGAAAATGTAAAAGTAGAAGTAGATAATCAAGAAGTTGATAAAGTACATTATAAAGTAACAAAAGGTTCTACAATTTTTACTTTTGGTGATATGTATTTAAATACGCTTGCTGTAGGAATACATCATGTAAAAGTAACATTTGAAGATGGTATAGCTACAACAACTTTACTCATCAAAGAACAAACAAAAGATGATAATAATAGGAAAGATTCAACATCAAATAATCAAGAAACAGTAAAACCAATGGTAAAAGCTGAAAATAAAGAAGAAGTAAAAAAAGTAAAAACAGGGGATGATGAAAATATTATAGGTGTTGTTTTATTATTGATAGGAAGTTTAGTTGTTTTAACTTATATTAAAAAAAAGAGAATTGAATAAAATAAATGATGGCAACTCGAATGAGTTGCTTTTTATATAAATATTTGACATTTATAAAGTTATCTATTAAAATAGTTCAAAAATGAACTATCTAAAAATGAAGGAAGTGATAATATGAATATTGATTTTGCTAGAAAATTAGAACTTGCTTATCATCAACAATGTAAAGATCTTTGCAATGAATTTCATCTAAAGCAAACAGGGTTTGATATTTTGATGTTTTTGGGAAATAACCCACAATATAAACATGCTAAAGATATTGTGGAAATAAGAAAAATCAAAGCAAACCTTGTTTCAATTCATGTGGATCAGTTAGTTGATCAAGGATATTTATCTAGGATAGATGTTCCAGGAGATCGAAGAAAAGTTGAATTAGTTTTGAATAAAAAAGCGAATGATGTTATAAAAAAAGGAAAAGCGTTTCAAAACCATTTCTTTTCTTCACTTTTTTCAGATATTGATGAAAAGCATCAAAAGATATTTAAAGAAACATTAGAACTTATGGAAAAAAATATAGATTGTTTATTGGAGGAAAAATAAATTGGAAACAAATATTTTATTTATTATTCTTGTAACCTTTTTTGCTGGAATGGGAGCAGGTCTAGGAACAGGTTTTGCAGGAATGTCAGCGGCTGCTGTTATTAGCCCAATGCTCATTGCTTTTTTGAAAATGGATCCTTATATGGCAGTAGGTATTGCTTTGTCATCAGATGTCCTTGCCAGTGCGGTTTCAGCTTATACTTATGGAAAAAATAAAAATTTAGATATTAAGAATGGTTTATTGATGATGGTAAGTGTACTTATTTTTACGGTAGTAGGTAGTTATGCGGCAAGTCTTTTACCATCTTCAACAATGGGAAGTTTTTCAGTTTTTATGACTTTTATTTTAGGAGTTAAATTTATTGTTAGACCGGTAATGACAACGAAAGAAGCGATGAATAATGTTTCTTCTAAAAAAAGAGCAAACCAATCTATAATTTGTGGAACTTGTATAGGTTTTATTTGTGGTTTTGTTGGAGCAGGTGGAGGCATGATGATGCTTCTTATCTTAACAACAGTCATGGGATATGAACTTAAAACAGCAGTAGGTACGAGTGTTTTTATTATGACCTTTACAGCCCTTACCGGAGCTATTTCACATTTTATGATTGGTGGGCTTCCTAATTTAACAGTATGGATTTTATGTATTACCTTTACTCTTATTTGGGCAAGAATTGCTGCTTTATTTGCGAATAAAGCAACTCCTAAAACCTTAAATAGAGCAACAGGAATTGTTCTTGTTGTTCTAGGAATTGTTATCTTTTTATTTTCATAATAAAAAATTGAGGAATGAATCCTCAATTTTTTATGCGACAGGCAGTCGCTTATATGTCATGTTTACAGGAACATGAAATTTTCTATTTACAAATGATTGTTCAAGATAGTTAGCTATAAACTTGAAATGCGTCATGGAAGCTAGAAATCCTGTAGACGAAATAGAAGAATTAAACATCATTTGGTACAATGTCATAAGTAAAAAAAGAAATGGAGAAAGACTATGACAAAACCAGTATTTGATGATGAATTTAAACAAGGAGTTGTAGATTATGCTAACCAACATCCTGAAGAATCCAAAGTTTCTATTGCTAAAAGATTTGGTATTGCAGACAGTACAATTCATAAATTGATAAAAGATACAAACAACAATGGCAATAAAATTGAATCTCGAGAATCCGGTAATTTTTCTAGTGATGAGGCTAAAGAAATTGCAAGATTAAGAAAAGAATTAAAAGATACACAGGATGCGTTAGAAGTGTTAAAAAAGGCCATTGGCATACTGGGAAAATAAATAAAACAGATATTTATAAAGCAGTTAAGGAAGAAAAGCAAAAAGATTCTACTGTTTCTGTTTCTAGTGTGCTGAAAAAATTAGATGTAAGCAGATCAGGATTCTATGATTATTTGAAAAGAGTTCCAAGTAAAACCAAATTAAGAAAAGAAAGAATTACAAAATAAATCAAGAAAATCCATTGTTATCTGAAAAATATGAGGATTATCATGCAATTTATGCATTTGCACATATTCTTGAAAGATATTTGTGTAAAGAACAACTGTCAGAAAAAATATATTGTTTATCACAAAGAAATTTAGAATTATTAAAGAGAAATGAAAAAATATTTGATGAAATAGTTAAAAATTCATATAAAAATTGATAAGTCAAAAAGAGTTACTTAAGATAAAATAGAGGTCAAGCATAACAATGTTTTTTCTGATATTATCATTTTTTATTGCTTGAATAGAAAGATATAACATGAGATAATATTCATTGGAAAGAAATATCAATGGGAGGATAAATATCATGAATTTAATTTCGGAAAGTTATAGTATTGTTAAATTTTTATTTAATATTAATGACTTAAGAAATCTCAAAAGTATATTTCAACATGGAATATTATCTAAAAATGAAAAATTAATACGTGATATTTCTTCAACGGATTTATCAAATCCAGATGTTCAAAAAAGACGTGATGATAAAAGAATTCCAAATCATGGAATGCTCCATGATTATGCTAATTTATATTTTAATCCTAGAAATCCAATGATGTATTACTTAATAAATCATAAAAAAATAGATGATTTATGTATTGTTTGTGTTGATAAAAGAGTTCTTGATTTAGAAGGAACTGTTGTATCAGATCGTAATGCTGCATCAGAATTGGCAGCTTTTGAATCAGCTGATAAAGGCAAAAGATATATTAAATTTTCTAAAGTTTTTGCAAAATATTGGACGAGTGATAACCCATTAGAACAGTATGAAAATAAACAAATACAATGTGCAGAGGTTTTGGTTCTCAATAAAGTGCCCGTAGAATATTTGATAGGTGTTATTGTTTGTAATGAAAATGCAAAACAAAAAGTAGAGGATTTGAATTTAAATATTCAAGTGATTATTCGTAAAGAATTATTTTTTCAATAGAAAGGAGGCAGTCATATGATTAGAATTAAACTAGGAGATATTTTTGAATCAGAGATGAAAACCCTAGTTAATACTATTAACTGTGTTGGTGTCATGGGTAAAGGAATTGCTAAAATTTATAAAGACAGATATCCAAAAATGTTTGAAGAATATAAGGATATGTGTACTAAAAAGTTAATTCATACAGGTTATTTATATCCTTATTATGAAGATAATTCTGTAAAAATTTTAAACTTTCCAACAAAACAACATTGGCGTTCTCCTTCTAAGCTTGAATATATTCAAGAAGGATTAAATTGGTTTATTCAAAATTATGAAAGATTAAAAATCACATCTATTGCATTTCCTCCTTTAGGTTGTGGTAATGGTGGACTTGATTGGGAAACTGTTGGACCACTCATGTATCAATCTTTAAAAGATCTGCCAATAGATATTGAAATCTATGCACCTTTTGGAACAGAAAAAAGTAAATTACAGGTTGAGTTTTTATTGGTTAATGAAAATAAGGTGAATAAAACAGGTGTTATTTATGAGAAAATAAATAATAACTGGCTACTGGTATTACAGCTTATAAAGAAATTAGAAGAATCCGAATATAACATTAAAGTAGGAAGAACAATTTTTCAAAAAATATGTTATGTTTTATCAAGATATGGGACTGATATAGGTGTGGAATTTTCAAAAGGAACATATGGTCCATACAGTGCAGATATAAAGAAAATAATTACAATTCTTTCAAACAATAATTTAATTTATGAAAAAGAATATGGAAAAATGATGCTTATAACAGTGAGTAAGGATTTTAAGATAGATAAATCATTATATTCACAAAAAGATATAGAAAATGTAAATAAAACGTTTCAATTATTTAAAAGGGTGAAGGATACAAATCAAGCAGAATTGATTACGACTATTTTATTTTCATTTGATAGTTTAAAAGAAACTTATCATGAGGTGACTGAAAATATGATATATCAATATATTCTTGAATGGAAAAAAAGATTTAGTGGTTATCAAAGTGAATTAAAAATTAGAGAACTTATTAAGTCACTGACTGGAATGAATTTAATTGCTACTGATTATACTAAAGATTATGTAGACGATATGCTTTTTTAAAATAAGTTTGGAATTATAAGAACAGCTTTGTAGAGAGTTGTTCTTTTTTTATGAATAAAGAATGGAGTTGAATCAATTGATAAAGAAAATTATAAAAGAAATTCAAAAGTTAAAATCGCAAAAACAAATAAAACTCAATAAAAGAAATCAGTTAGATGAAGAAATTAATCTCATTAATTTACACCTCAAAGATTTAAATAATTTGAAGAATCAGTATGAAAAACTTGAAAAAATACTGATTATTTTTTTGATGGTTTAAATAATGGAGGATAATAAAAAGATGAAATTTAAAGTTGAAATTATAGAAATATTGCAATATCAGGAAGTGATTGAAGACAAAGATGAACAGAAAGCTTTACAGAAATTAAAAGAGAAATATCATGATCAGGGAATCATTCTTAATGAAGAAAATTATGTATAAACCGATTTTAAGGCCATAGAAAAAATGAAAAAGAAAGATGAATATGTTAGATAATGATCTTTCGTATGGTCAATTAAAATTCTTTATAAAAGAGATTTATTTCTATGTCCTGAATTGTAGCAAGCAAGGACTTTTGCCGTCAAAAGTCAGCCTGTTAGGGGAAATCCCCCTAATACCCCATGAAGGAGAGATGAATTATGGAGTATATAAAACTATTTGTTGTATTTGAATTAGGTGCCTTATGTGGTGCTGTTATCATGTGTATGCTACAAGGTGGTCGATATATAATGGCAACAACTTCTATATGGGCAGTTAAGTACAGTTTAAAAGATGTTCTTGATTATGCTTCTAATCCTATAGTGCTAGTATAAATTTAGTACCAGTTAAACAGAAATATTTCTAAAAAGGATGATGTAAATAATTCGATGATACAAAGAACGATAAAGAAAATATAGATTTAAAAGATGCCGTTGAAATATTAAAAAAAGCAATGAGCATAGTAAGCAGCCAGTAAATGTCCTCTATGAAGCTATTAAAGAATATATAGAAGAAAGTACTGGTATTAAAACTGTTTCTTTAAGAGCTGTAACTCAAATACTTGGTGTTTCAAGAAGTGGATTTAAAAGTTGGATAAATAGAGGGATTCTAATCTATGCGTTCTTCGTTTTTCTTCATAGGGAGAAAATATGAAAATACATTTAAAAGATAATAAAATTATTTTATATGATATAGAAAGAGATTATAGGCAGCATTTATTTTATTATGATTTTAGAATGAATTTAAAATCGGGTGGAAGACTTGTAGAAATTATTGTGGGAAGAGAAGGTTATACATATTTCATACTATTAACTTCAAAGCCTTAAGAAAAAATAGAGAAAGAAGAAATCCGAGAATAAACAGCTAAAATAGATATTGTACATTTTAGCTATTTCATTTATTATATTATTACTATGTATTTGGAGGTCTTATATGAAGATAACATTACTGTCAAAACCAGGTTTTTCAGGAAATATGCTGGTTCGTAAAATAGAAGAAGTAGCTAAAAGTCAATTAATGGATATTGAAGTGTTTTTAAATGAACATTTACAAGAGGCTGATGTGGTTTTACTTACGCCACAAAGAAGTGAAGATTTAAAGGAAATTAAAAAGGTGGTTAAAGTGCCAGTAGCCGTAATTTCTTTAAAAGATTATGGTTTGTTAGATGGAAGTAGTATTATAAAATATGCAAAACAGTTGATTCAAAAATAATGATAATGTATTAAAAGACCATGAGATGTTTTTTTAGAAGAAATCTCATGGTTTTTATTTTGTAAAATTAAATAAATATAAAACAGATATATTTTTAAGTTAAAATAAAATATTTTCTATTAGCTATTTTGACTAGACAAGAGTATAATAAATCCTATGAATATATGTTTGTTTGTATTTTTTAGTGATATAAAAAGTACTTAAAAAGGAGGTAGCTATGAAATATATACAGCGATTAGGTAAATCATTAATGCTACCTGTTTCAATTATGCCCATTGCAGCACTTCTTAAAGGAATAGGGTATTGGATTGATCCTACTGGATGGGGTGTACATAGTCCGCTAGCGGCTTTATTAATTACTTCTGGTGGGACAATTATTGATAATCTTCCTATTCTATTTGCATTAGCTGTTGCTATGGAAATGTCTAAAAAAAGAGATACATTTATTGCATTGAGTACACTTACTTGCTATATGACAATGACAACTATTTTATCACCTAAATGTATTTCTTTAATGATGCAAATTCCAGAATATGATGTGGATTTGGCATTTCATAATATCCAAAGTGCTTTTATAGGAATATTGATAGGACTTATTGTTTTTATTTCTTTTCAAAAATTTGATCAAAAGCGTTTACCGCAATTTTTATCTTTTTTTGATGGCAAAAGATTTGCGTCAATTATCGCAATAGGTATCACGCTCATTACTTCTTTGCTTTTTATTTATATTTGGCCTACTTGTTATCATTTCTTTATTTATTTTGGAAGAGAAATATCAAAATTAGGACCATTAAGTGCAGGAATTTATGGTGTGTTAAATCGTTTATTGATTCCTACCGGTTTGCATCATGCTTTAAATTCTGTATTCTGGTTTGACGTTGCAGGTATTAATGATATTGGAAAGTTTTGGGGAACGATTTCAGGTGGGGTTAAAGGTACGACAGGAATGTATCAAGCTGGATTTTTCCCAGTAATGATGTTTGGTTTACCTGGAGCTGCTTTAGCAATGTATCATTGTTCTAAAAAAGAAAATAAGAAAAAAGTAGGTTCCATTTTATTTTCAGCAGCGTTGGCTTCGTTTTTTACAGGTGTTACGGAACCTTTAGAGTTTGCTTTTATGTTTGTTGCACCTATTCTTTATTTAATTCATGCCTTCCTTACAGGAATGATGCTTTTTATTGCTGCAAGTCTTAAATGGATGGCTGGTTTTGGTTTTTCAGCTGGATTAATTGATTATATATTGAGTTTTAAATCGCCGTTTGCGAATAACATATTGTTTTTAATCCCTTTAGGAGTTATTTGCGGTGTCATTTATTATGTTATTTTTAGAATGTTGATTTTACGATATGATCTTATGACACCTGGAAGAGAAAAAATACAACCAAAAGAAGAAAAAACAAAAGCATTTACTTATGATGATATGTCAATTGAATTATTAGATGCACTAGGTGGAAAAACTAATGTTTTATGTGTTGACCACTGTATTACACGATTACGTGTGGAAGTAAAAAATATATCAATAATAGATAAACAGGCTCTATCAAATATGAATTTCTCTCACATTGTTGAAACAAGCGAGCACGAAATACAAATTATTATAGGAACTGAAGTTCAATTTATTGCTGAGATATTAAATGAAATATTAATGTAGGGAGAAATAAAATTGAAAATTATAAAAATATTTAATAATAATAGTATTGCAGCATTATCTGATGAATTAGGAGATATTATTTTGACAGGGTCAGGTATTGGCTTTCAAAAGAAAATAGGTGATTTAGTAGATGAGTCACATATTGAAAAAACATATATTTTTAAAGATAAAAGCGAAAAACGGTTACGTAGAGCAATTGATGATATTGAACCTATTTACTATGAAATTACAAGCTTGTTAGTTAATAAAGCAACAAATGAATTAAGTACACAATTTTATGGAGAAATCTTTTTAGCAATTAGTGATCACATTGCCTTTGCTATTAAACGTAAAAAAGAAAAGATAGATTTACCTAATGTTGTTTTATCAGAGACGAAAGCGATATATAAAAAGGAATACCAACTGGGATTATGGGCTATAAAACTTATTAAAGAAAAGATTGGAATTCAATTAGAAGAAGCAGAAGCAGGATATATTGCTTTGCATTTAGTAAATTTTTCAACAAAAAATAGTTCACAAAATACATCTAAAATAGTAAATTTTGTAAAAGATGTTTTTGAAGTAATTGAGCAAACTATGAATATAAAATTAGAATTAGATTCAATCAATTATGCAAGGTTATCAACACATCTTAAATTTTTAGCGGAAAGAGTTTTTCGTAATGATATTGAAAATACGATGGATACAACAGAAAATATAAGAGATATGTTAAAAGAAAATATTCGATTATCATTATGCATTAATCGAATAAAAAAAATGATTAAAAGTAAATATAATTATACACTTGCGCCAGATGAACAAACTTATTTATGTATTCATATAAAAAAGAATTGTCACATTTAAAATGTAAGCGCTCGACAACAACTGTATATTCTCGTTATTGTATAGACAATGATTGTTACTTTAATTAGGCAAGACCAAATATATAGACGACATTTTTTATGTTGTTTTTATGTTTGGTTTTTTTTTAAAAGAAAGGGAATACGAATATGAAATTGAAAAAGAAAAGTATTACGCTGTCCTTACATTATCTATGTCGATGAGTTCAGTTCTAGCGATTGTGCCAGTTTATGCAGAGGTGGCCAACAAAATTTAGCGTTAAACAAAACGGCTTATGTTTCAAATGAATATGGAAGTATGCCAAGAAAAAATTTAACAGATAAAATTATTTTAAATCAGATTTATAACGCAAGATATGTACGCTTATATATTGACTTATATACTTCAAATGATCTTGTTTTTGATGAACAAACAACAGTACATGTTGGCGCAGATGAATACAATGCAGATAAAGAAGCTTATCGTCGATTCTCTGATGATAAGTTGAAATATGTACAAGATACGGGAAGAACAGCGCGTATTTTGGGAAGTTAAACACAATGTTTGGGGAATACAGCGGTAAGAAGCAAAGATGTTCAAATGAACTTATGGAACTTTGGTTATGCAACTATGGAACAAATGTATGAACAAGATTATGATTTAATCGATTGTAATGATGGTCATTACTACATTGTTCCTAATGCCGGATATTATTATGATTATTTAAAAGATGGTATTTTATATAATCAAGAAATTAATTCTATTGGGAATGTAACAATTCTTGTTGGGAATGAACAAATGCTTGGAGGGCTATTGCTGCATGGAACGGCATGACAGATTATTTAGAAAATGGTATTAGTGAATATGATGTTTATAATCGTTTACAAAATTCAATTCCATTATTTGGTGCTAAATTATGGGGTAAAGATGATAAAACTTTAAGCCAAGCGAATAATTTAAGAGTTACACTTGGAGATGCTCCAGGTACAAACTTTGGTTATGAAACGATAAAGATGAAAACGTTATTGCTCATTATGATTTAGGTAATTTAGATTAATTAAAAGATTATGAAAATATTGAACTTGCTTTATTAGATAGTCATGATACTTTACATTTATTAGATGATAAGAGTTATGTTTCTACATCATTTAATATAGTTGGTTTAAATAATGATTTACGTGTTAAAGTTAAACGTGATTCTTCAAGCGAAGATGAACAGATTTTATTTGAAAGTAGTTATGGAGCTATTAAAGCTGTTCAAAAAGAGACTGGTAAAGCAGGATTAAGTAGAGAAAATCATGATTATTCATTTGATTATGAATTACCAGTTAATCCATGGGTTGAATTAGAATTTAAAAATAGAAAAGAAGTCATTGAATTATATGTAAATGGGAGATTAGTAGATATAATTGGTGATGATGAACAAGTAAATGGTAGATTATTAAAAGCAACAATGATGATTCCTTTTGAAAGAATTGGAAGTAAAGAACATGCTTTTGTAGGATATGTAGATGATATTCGATTAGGTTCACAAAAAACATTTGCTTCAATAATGGAATTAGACTATTTAGTAACAAGTGCAAGTATTATTGCTTAAGAATCAGAAAATAAACAATTATAAGATATTATTAAAGAAGCCCAAAATGTTGTAGATAATCATGATGCTTCAAAAGAAAAAATAGATGAAGCTGTGATAAATTTAGAAAAATCAATGAATAATCTAAAGAAAGTAGAAACTTCTACTAAAAATGATGATTCATCATCTAAAAAAGACGAAGAATCAAATTATAGTATCTACAAACAAAGACAATAGAAAACAAAAGAATACATCAACTGCTAAAACGGGTGATGAAGCAAATGTTATTTTATTTGTATGGATGGCATTTATATCGTGGTTGGGTATTAAAAAAAGAAGATTTATAGTCAATAAATACCACTACAAGTAAGTAGTGGTATTTAATTTGTCTAGACAAAATTATTGTAACCGCTTGCATAGACAAACAAGACATGTTACAATACAAGACGTAAATACGGATTGTTACTTTAAGTAGGCAAGACCAAATAACTTACACTTTTTTAGCGTGGTTTATTTGGTCTTTATTTTTTGCTCTTGTATTTGCAAATTAAAATTACATTATTCATTTAAGGGAGCAGTAATGTAAATAAGGAAGGAAGAAGAATATGAAAGAGAAGGTAAAAAAAATCATTGCAGTGGTACTTACATTTTTAATGTCTATTGGATGTGTTCAATCTTATCCAATGGTAAGTGCCTTGGAAAGTGATTATGAGGTTTATCCTAATCCCCATATGATGGAATATCAAGATGGTTCATTTGATATAACATCAAATGTCAATATAGTCTATGAAGATGGTATTGATGAATATACAAGGGATAGACTCAATGAAGTGCTAGCTATTAAAAAGATTAATGCTACAACTTCAACAGAAGTTAAAGAAGATCAAACAAATATTTTAGTAGGTATAAAAGGCTCTAATCAATATGTTGATCAATATGCTGGTGAACATTATACAGTAAAAACAAGTGATTTATTTGATCAATTAGATTCTTACTTATTAAAAGTTGATAATGGAAAAATTACTGTTTTAGGTAAAGATACAGATGCAGCTTTTTATGGTCTTACAAGTTTGTATCATATTTTTAAACAATTAGACGGAACAAATATCCGCAACTTTACAATGGAAGATTATGCTAATGTTGCAAGTCGTGGATTTATTGAAGGTTACTATGGAAATCCATGGTCTACAACGGATCGTATAAAATTAATGGAATGGGGAGGATACTACAAGTTGAATTCTTATTTCTATGCTCCTAAAGATGATCCAAAACATAATTCTAAATGGCGAGAACTTTATACAAACGAAGAAATTGAAACAAAAATCAAACCTCTTGCAGAAGCAGGAAATAAATCAAAATGCCGTTTTGTCTTCGCTTTACATCCTTATATGTATGATACAATCAGATATAATAGTGAAGAAAACTATCAAAATGATTTAAAAGTTTTACAAGCTAAATTTGAACAAGTAATACAAGCAGGAGTACGTCAAATTGCTATTTTAGCTGATGATGCAGGTAATGTCGGTGGTGAAAATTATACAAGAACATTAACAGATATGACAGCATGGTTAAAAGAAATGCAAAAAACATATCCAGATTTAAAATTAACATTACCATTCTGCACACAAGAATATATGTATAATGGACAAGGTTATTATCGAAATTTCCCGGAAAATATTCAAATTGTCATGACAGGTGGTAGAGTTTGGGGAGAAGTAACAAATGATTTCACAACGACATTTACTAATAATGTGGGACGTGGACCTTATATGTGGATCAACTGGCCATGTACAGATAACTCTAAAAAACATTTGATCATGGGTGGTTATACAACATTCTTACATCCAGGTGTAGATCCAAACAAGATTCAAGGAATTGTTTTAAATCCAATGCAACAATCTGAACCAAGCAAAGTTGCAATTTTTGGTAATGCATGTTATTCATGGAATATCTGGCAAAGTGAAGAAGAAGCGCAAAAATGTTGGAATGCTTCCTTTAAATATGTCGATCATAATAGTGCTCTTGAAACGAAAGCATCAGCTGCTTTAAGAGAACTTTCAAAACATATGATCAATCAAAATATGGATGATCGTGTTACAGCTTTACAAGAATCCGTTGATTTGAAAGACCATTTAGCTAGTTTTAAAGCGGCTATCTCTAATGGGACAACAATCAGTGATGAACAATTTGAAGACTTAATCAATGAATTTACTATTTTAAAAAATGCGAGTACTACTTATAGAGAACAAGCTGGAGATTCAAGGGTAAAAGATCAAATTGTCTATTGGTTAAATTGTTGGGATGATACAACAGATGCAGCAATTAATTATATTAAAGCCATTAAAGCAGTGCAAGATGGTGATGCAAATGATAAAATTTGGGATCTTTATGCAGCAGGACAAGCTGCTTTTGAAAAATCAAAAACTTATGGATTTAATTATGTTGATCATTTAGAATATGCCGAAGTAGGTGTTCAACACATTGTACCATTTATTAAAACAATGGATTCTTATTTAGGTGATATTGCTTCAACAATTGTTGATCCAAATAAACAAGTAATTAAATTCATTACAAATCGTAACGATATGCCAACAGGTAATACAGATTATGTATTTGATAATAAAGTGAATACGGAAATTGTTTATAAAACGCCAAATTCGATTAGTAAAGGAACTTATGTAGGAGTTACTTATACAAAAGCAATTGATATTGATAAAGCAACATTTAAATTAGGGACAAACGCGAATCTTAATGATACTTTTTCTAAAGCTAAAGTGCAATATACAACAGATGGTAAAAAATGGGTTGATTTAAATGATCAAGAATATACTTTACCAAAAGATGTTGTATTAACTGATTTGGGATTAAAATCAGTTAGAGGAATAAGAATGATTGCTACTGAAGATAAATCTAATACATGGTTGGGTGTTAGAGATATTGTAATTAATGCCCAAGAAAAAGATGCAGGTACATTATCAACTGATAAATTAACACTTAAATCAGGGTCATTAAATGATTTATTAGATGATAGTGAAGATACATACGCACATTTTGCAGAAAGTCCTTATAAAGGTGGAGAAATTAAAGACTATTTACCAATTGATGCAAGTATCACATTAACTTTCAACAAAGAAAAAACATTAAGAACAATTCATTTTGCACAAGATGCAGGAAATGATAAATCAACAAAATATGTGATTGAATATACAACAGATGGACAAAACTGGACAGCTATACAAGAATACAATGGAGATGCATCTGTTGAATTAGATGTGACAAGCCAAAATATTAAAGCGAAAGCAATTCGTATTAGAAACTTAGAATTACATTTACAAGATAGTGCATCTGGATATTGGTGGAAAGTTAAAACATTTAAAATGGATGATTCAGGACAAATCAATGCAACATTTATGTATACAGATGTATGGGGAATTTATCAAGGAACAGTTGCTAACTTAACAGATGATGATGATTCAACAGATGTGGAATTTCGGACATCAGGAGATATAACAAGAAAAGGTGATTATATTGGTTGGGATTTAGGTAAAGAAACGGCTATTGGTAAAATTCATGCAGCAATTGGTGGAAAACGTGAAGCAGGAAATAAGTGGAAAAAATATAGCTTACAATATTCTAATGACAATAAAAATTGGACAACATACAAAACTTATCAAGGTGTTTCTAGCGGAAAAGATACAATAGATGAAAATTTCAATGGTTTAAAAGCACGTTATGTACGTTTAGTTAATGAAGAAGAAAAACCTGTATGGGTTATTTTCTCCGAATTCTCTGTAAAACCTTATAATCCAGATGAAAATTTTGATAATACAAATGTTTATACAAATACGGATTATAAATTAGCTTCACAAAGTGAAGAAGCTCTTACAGAATTAATTTATAATCAAGAAATTAGTTTAGAAAAAGGTCAATACGTTGGTGTTGATTTATTAAGAATTAAAGATTTAAGTACTTTCAATATTGTTTATGAAAATGGCGAAGGATTAACTTTACAAGTTTCTAAAAATGGTGTTGAATGGACAACAATTACTAATCAAGATGGTGAGCTTCCAGATGGAAGATATGTAAGATTGATAAATAAAACAGATCATGCAATCAAATTAACAATCAATCATTTTAAAGTGCATTCAAATGAAGTTACAGCTCCATATTTATATGAAACAACTATGAATATTAATTCATCATGGGGTGTTGCAGAAGATACTAGAAATAATGGTGCTGCTTTTGATGGTAATATTGATACAACAACAGAATTCGGAGACTTCCCACAAAAAGGACAATATATTATTTATGATTTAGGACAAGAAAGAATAATTTCTAAAATTCAAATGTATTGCCAAGATAGTGCGGTCAATTATATTAGGGATGCTGATATTTTAGTATCGGATGATTTAAAAAATTGGACAAAAGTAGTAACTATTGGAGATGGTAATGAAAATACAAATGATGGAGACGTTAAATGCATTGATTCAGATGCAGGTTATAAAGCCTCAAGTACTTATCCAAATAAAGTATATGTAGAAGGAACTGCAAACCAAGTTAAAGCACGTTATTTGAAAATTTTAATGACAGCTTCAAATAATAAAAGAGCGGTTCTCTTCAATGAAATCGATATAAATGATGGAGAATATGTACCAGTAACAAATGATCCAGCATATACTTCTACAACTGTAGAAGCAAAAGGATATATTCCACAATATTTATTTGATGGTGATTTATCAACAGCTTATAAACCAGGAACAAAAGAAGCAGGAAGTATTACATATACATTATCAAGTAATCTAGATGTCAAGAAAATGCATATTATTCAAAAAGGTGAAATTTCAAATGCAAGAGTATCTGTTCTTGTTGATGATTTAGATGCAAAAACACGTACAACTCATAAAAAATGGGTTCAAGTAGGAACTTTGAGAAAATCACTTAATGAATTCTATATGCCAGATGGTAATATCTATGAATTAAAAATTGAATGGGATGAAAATCATATTCCAACAATTTCAGAAACCATTATGTTAAATGAAGATGAATATGTATCAACAGCAACAAAAGATTTACAAGATTATATTGATACTTTAGATGTGAAAGAATCAAAATTTACAGCTAATTCATACAAAGAATTTAAAACAAAATTAAAACAAGCAAATAAAGTGTTAAATGAAAACTATGGTGAACTTGATTTGGTAGTTCAAGCCAAATCAGAATTAGAAATTGCTTATACAAGTTTAGTTAAACGTGGAGATATTCAAAGCGTTAAGGATGAACTTGATGCAATTGATCAATTAAAAGAAAATGATTATACGAGTGAAACTTGGGCAACATTACAACAACAAGTTCAAACAGTAAATGATACACTTGCTAAGGGTGAAGCAAATATTACTGAAAAAGATGTAGAAGATATGGTTGAAGCTTTACAAAAAGCGAAAGCACAATTAGTTACAAAAGTCACAGTAAGCAAAGAAGTTTTAAAAAATTATATTGAATCAAATGAATTAGACAAATTAGATACAGATCAATATTTAACTTCAACAGTAAGCACATATAAACAAGCATTGAAGAATGCACAAGCATTACTTGCTCAAGAAGCTACTAAAGAACAATTAGATGAAGCATTAAAACAACTACAAAATGCAAGGGCGCAATTAGTTTTAAAGGCAACAGATAATGAAATCAATGTATTGAAGACTATAATGGCTCAATATCAAGAAAAAAATTATACAGCATCAACATGGAAAGAATTTGAAAAAGCATATAATGATATTAAAAAATCATTAGAGAATGAAAACTCAAGTGATGACATTAATTTATTAACTGTTGCATTAGAAAAAGCTTCTCAAAAATTAGTTAAACGTGGAGATTTAAATGGAATTCATGATTTATTAGATAAAATCAAACAATTAGATAGTAAAAAATATACAGATGCATCTTATTCTAAATTACTAAATGCTGTAACAGAAATATCTAAGAAATTAGAAAATTCTTCAGAAATGACACAAGAAGAAGCAGATGTTCTTGTAAATGAATTACAAAATGCAATAGATTCATTAGAAAAAGCACCAACAGTATCAACTGATACAAAAAATGAACCTATTCAAAAACCACAAGTTATTACTACTAAAGAAACAAATAAAGTAAAAACAGGTGACCAAACACCAATTTGGACATTTATGACAATTGCATTTATTTCAGTAATAGCTTATATTGTATTAAACAAAAAAACAAAAGAAAATAATTAAATAACTATTATAAAATAGTAGTAAAAAACCATGGGGAAATATGCAAAATAAGTACTCATGGTTTTATATTATTTGAATAAAAATCAAAAAGGCAAGAATGTCTTAAATCAATTAATTATACTTTTATGACATTTGTCATATTTACATAGATGACAAAAATCATTAAAATTAAATAAAGGGAGAATAGGAGGAAAACACATGTCTTTTTATAAAAATAAAGCTTTAAAAATAACATGTATTGTAAGCCTTATTATGATTTGTTTTGTCTATCACCATTATTTAAACACTGATACTAAACAAATAAAATTTGGAGCAACTTATATGACAATGAATAATACCTTCTATAAAGCTGTAAATAATGAAATAGAAAATGTTGTTAATAATCATGGGGATGTTTTATATACTAGAGATCCAGCTTTGGATCCTAAAAAACAAAATGAACAAATCAAAGACCTTGTTTCTTTAGGAATCGATGTTTTAATTATTAATCCTGTTGAATCTTCGAGTATTAATAAAACATTAAAAGAAGTCAAAAAAGCAGGAATTAAAATTATTGTAGTAGATGCTCCTATTAGTGATGATCAAATTGCAGATTGTACAGTTGTTTCAGATAATTATGATGCAGGAGTACAGTGTGCTAAAGATATGATGCAACGCTTTGATCATGCACGTATTGCTTTACTTGAACATTCTAAAGCCTTATCAGCGGTTGATCGTATCAACGGCTTTAAAGATACAGTTGCTTTAAATGAGAATTATCAAATAGTAGGAAGTGAAGATTGTTTAGGACAAACGGAACTTGCTTTACCTGCTTTAAATAAAATTATTCAACAAGGAATTGATTTTGATGTTGTCTTTTGTTTGAATGATCCAACGGCTTTAGGAGCACTAGCTTCTATAAAAGAAAATGATTTAGGGCATGATGTTTTTATTTATGGAGTTGATGGTTCACCAAATATAAAGAAATTGTTGGCAGAAACGAAAGCAATTGTGGGGACATCTTCACAATCACCTACTTCTTTAGGAAAAGAAACAATCAAGGTGGCTTATAAGATGTTACACCATAAAAAGTATAAACGCTCAATTATTGTTCCAACAAAATTGATTACCAAAGAAAATATAGAAGAATATGATATAACGGGGTGGCAATAATGAATCATCTTACAAAAGAATATGTTACAAAGTTAAAAGATTCATTATTGTTTATTAATGCGGTTGTTATTATCTATAATGCTTCTTTATTTTTACTTTCTACCAAATATATTTCAGTGCATTATTATGCACGTGATTTCTTAAATAAAGTATCTTATATTACTAGAACACCACAAAATATCTTTTTTGAATCGATTTTTCTTTTTATCATTATTGTTTTATTAATGAAATTAAGAGAAAAAGATAATTTAAAAATGGCGAATGGTCTTGTTTATATCGAAATTATTCTTTCATTTTTATTAATTATTCGTTTAAATGGTTCTTATAATGGAATTTTACTCTTTGTTTTTGCTGATTTACTTTATAATATGAGAAATATTAAACATATGGCCTTACTTTTATTAATGGCCTTTGGTTTATTATTGATTTCAGATTTTAATATTTTATCAAATATTATACATATGCCAAGTATTGAATCTTATTTATCATTTTATCCAAATTCAAGTCGAACATTTATGTTATTTGCTAAAAATATTTTAGCTTCATTAAATGTTGTTGTTTTTATTCTTTATCTTATTTGCCAAGTTTTAGTTCAACAAGAAGAAACAAAGAAAATCAGTAAAGAACTTCAACTTGCTTCAAAAGTCAATGATGAATTAAAAACGTATTCTGCTTTATCTGAAAAAATGGCAGAAGATAAAGAAAGAAAAAGAATTTCAAGAGAGATACATGATACTTTAGGACATGCCTTAACAGGTATTTCGGCGGGAATTGATGCTTGTATTGCTTTGATTGATATTGATCCACAAAAGTCAAAAGAACAACTTTTGGTAATTAGTAATGTTGTTCGTGAAAGTATTAAAGATGTTCGACGTTCTTTATATAAGTTAAGACCGGGAGCACTTGATCAAAGAACTTTAAAAGATGGTTTGATTAAAATGATTGAGGAATTTCAAAGTGTTTCTCATTTAAATGTTGATTTGTATTATGAATGGGAAAATGTTGATTTTGAAAATACAAAAGAAGATATTATTTTTAGAATTATTCAAGAAACGATGACAAACGCTTTAAGACATGGACATGCTTCTCATATTGAAATTCATCTTTTTGACGAAGAGGAAAAATATATGATTATTATGCAAGATAATGGAAGTGGCTGTAAGGAAATTCATTATGGATATGGCTTGAAACAAATGCATGAACGTGTTGCTATATTAAATGGAACGATACATTTTTATAGTGAAGAAGGATTTAGAACAGTTGTAGAAATACCAAAAATAGGAGGAAAAAAAGATGATTAAAGTGATGATTGCAGATGATCAAGAACTTATTAGACAGTCTTTACAAATTGTTTTATCAACACATGAAGATTTGAAAGTCGTAGATGCTGTTGAAAACGGTTTTGCAGTTCTTGAGAGTATAAAAAAAGAAAGGCCAGATGTCATTTTAATGGATATTCGTATGCCAGAAATGGACGGTGTTTATTGTACAAAGACGGTCAAAGAAAAATATCCAGATATTAAAATCATTATTCTTACCACTTTTGATGATGATGAATTTGTCTTTAGTGCTTTAAAATATGGAGCAAGCGGTTATTTATTAAAAGGTGTCAGCATGGATGAACTTTATCATGCCATTTGTACAGTTTATAATGGTGGAGCGATGATCAATCCTGATATTGCGACAAAAGTATTTAAACTTTTTTCCAAGATGTCTATGAGTAATTATGCTATCCAAGTCGATGATTCTTTATCAAAAGATTTGACACAGGCTGAATTGAAAGTCATTCAACAAGTTGGTTTTGGTTTATCTAATAAAGAAATTGCTCAAAAACTATATTTATCAGAAGGAACTGTGCGTAATTATGTTAGCATTGTTTTGTCAAAATTAGAATTACGTGATCGTACGCAACTTGCCATTTGGGCTGTTCAAACAGGGGTCACAATGCAAGAATTTGGTGACGATAATGACTAGAATAAAAAAGGGTATTCTTACATTAGTAAGTCTTTCTTTAGTTCTTATTTATTGCTTGATCAATGATCCAAGTCGTGATATTACTCTTACTTTAGGACTTTATGTTGGAAGCAGTTGGGATGTGCCTAATGGGGAAAGTTATCAAGTTATTGATCAAGCAATCAAGAAATTTGAAAAGAAATACCCCAATGTTCATTTTGAATATAAAAGTGGAATTATAAAAGATGATTATTCTTCATGGCTTGCTAATGAAATTACCAAAGGAACAACACCTGATGTGTTTATGGTACTTCCTGATGATTTTAATACGTTATCTTCTATTGGTATTTTAAAGAATTTAGATCGACTTATTAAAGAAGAACGAATAGATACTTCTCTTTTTTATCAAAGTGCTTTATTTGCTGGAAATAATGGAAGTCAATATGCACTTCCTTATGAAATCAATCCAACAATTATGTGTATCAATCATGATTTACTTACCAAAGAAGGTATTGCTATTCCTTCAAGTAATTGGACCATTGATGATTTTTATAATATTAGTAATCAAGTTACAAAGGATACAAATAATGATGGTGTCATCGATCAATATGGCTATTATGGCTTTGATTGGCAAGATGTTCTTGATTGTTATGGGTTACAAGTTTTTAAAGAAGATAATTGTCATCTTGATAAAAAAGAAGTCAAAGAAGCGTTTTTATATTTGACAAAACTTAAAGCTTTATCAAATGACTATCAAGTTTCATCAGAAGATTTTGATCAAGGGAAAGTTGCCTTTTGTCCTTTGACCTTTGCTCAATATCGTACCTACCAACCTTATCCTTATCGTATTAGTAAATATACATCTTTTAAATGGAGCTGTATTTCAATGCCGGGGACAAAATCAAATACGATTACAACACATTTAGACACTTCGTTAATAGGAATGTCTTCACAAACAAAGCATCAAGAAATAGCGTGGGAATTTTTAAAAATGTTGACGATGGATGGAGATATTCAACAATCCCTACTTGATAATTCGAAGGGAGCCTCTCCTTTAAAGAAGGTCATGTTATCAAAGAAAACAAAGGAAATCTTAGTAAAAGATACAGTCTCCTATGCTTCTTTAGATTCAGATGTTTTAAATAGAATTTTAGAAAATACGTTAGTAGAACCAAAGTTTAAAGAGTATGAAAATATTCTAGAAAAAGCAGATTATTTGATTAATCAAAGTATTGATCAAGGAACAATTGATAATGATCTTAATAAGATACAAAAGAAATTAGAAAATGAATTGAAATAGATAGCTTTTGGCTATCTTTTTTATTTATGACAAATGTCATAGTAGGAATGATATTTGTCAATTTTTTTATGATTTTTGTCACTTAAAAGTCGTGATTGAAGACACGTTGCAAGTGCTTTCATATTTGGTATTCTATAGGTGCAAGGAGGGAAGAACATGAAATATTTAGTATTAGTAAGTCATGGTGAATTTGCAGCTGGTTTAAAAACATCATTAATGATGTTGGCAGGACAAAGGGATGATGTGATTGCTTCAGGTTTACCTGATGGAAAGACAGCAGATGAATTTGCGGAAATCTTTAAAGAAAGTGTTAAGGACATTCATGAAGATGATGAAATTGTTTTATTAGCGGATATTGTAGGAGGATCACCACTTACAACTGCTTTAAATGTTTTAGCTGAAAAAGGTTTAATGGAAAAGACAACAACAATTGGTGGGATGAATTTACCATTAGCCCTTACTTCAGTATTAATGAAAGATACTTTACAAGGGGATTCCTTTGTACAAGCTGTCTTAAGTGAAGCAACAACAGCTTTACAAGAATTTAAAGTCGTAGAAGACGACGAAGATGATATTTAAGGAGGAAGAAAGATGTCAGTATCATTTATTAGAATTGATGATCGTATGATTCACGGTCAAACATGTACACGTTGGGCAAGAGAATACCCATGCGATGGTTTGGTGGCTGTAAACGATAAAGCAGCAAATAATTCAGTATTAAAAGCAGCTTACAAATCAGCCAGTGGAAAGAAAACATTTGTATGGACAATGGAAGCTTGGCAAAAGAAAAGTCAAAAGGTTTTAGATAGTCAAGATCAATATTTCTTAATTACTAAAAATCCTATTGATATGAAAAAAATTCTTGTTGATCAAGGATTTGATTGTGGTATTAAAACAGTTATTGTTGGACCTTGTAATGATCGTGAAGGAGCAACAAAACTAGGAAACAATCAATCCATTACACAAGAAGAAGCCGAAGCTTTTGAAGCTTTAGCTAAAGCAGGTTATACAATCAAATTTGCTTTATTACCAGATGTTTCAATTGGAACATGGGATGATTTTAAAGGAAAATTTGGTTTTTAACAAATATATAAATAAAGGGGAAGAAAAATTATGACAATTAGTTGGTTACAAGCGGCATTACTTGGTTTATTTGCTTGTTTATCAAGTATGCCAGGATTAGGTGGTACTTCCTTTGGTAACTACACATTAGGTCGTCCTTTAATTGGGGGACTTGTTTGTGGGATTATCTTAGGAGATATCAAAACAGGTATTTTAGTAGGGGCAGCAATGCAAGTTGTCTACATTGCATTAGTTACTCCAGGTGGAACCGTTTCAGCAGACGTTCGTGCTGTAAGTTACATTGGGATTCCACTTGCAATGGTAGCGTTAAATAGTTATGGTTTATCTGCTGCCACAAAAGATGGAGCAGCTCTTGCAACTTCATTTGGGACAATGGTTGGTACTTTAGGTACAGTATTGTTCTACGGAACAGCAACAATCAACTTAGCATGGCAACATGTTGGATGGAAAGCTGTTGAAAAAGGGGATTATCATAAATTATATCTTGTAGATATGGTATTACCTTGGATTTCACATATTTTATGTTCATTTATTCCAGCCTTAATTATGTGTAAATTAGGAGCAGATGTTGTTGAACTTATTAAAACAACATTACCTATGGATGGTTTAGCTATGAAAACTTTATTTACAGTTGGATCATTATTACCATGTGTCGGAATTGCAATCTTATTAAAACAAATTGTTACAAAAGCAGTTGATTTCATTCCATTTTTCTTTGGATTTACTCTTGCTGCTTCAATGGGAATCAATTTAGTTGCGGCAACAGTGATTGCTGGTATGTTTGCTTTAATTAACTACAAATTAAAAATGTTACAAAATCAAAGAGTAGCTGCACCTGCAGGAGACTTTGATGATGAAGATGAGGAGGATATTTAAGATGGAAAAGAAACTATCTAAAAAAACATTAACTAAATCCTTCCACAATTGGTATTATGGAAACTTAACATGCTTCTCTCAAGAACATATGCAAACTTTTGGTTATCTATGCTCTATGTTACCAGTAGTAGAAGAACTTTATGATAAAAAAGAAGATCAAGCAAGATCAATGAAAACATACACTGCTTTCTTTAATACAGAACCTCAACTTGGTACTGTTATTGTTGGGATGACAGCTGGGTTAGAAGAAGCACGTGCAAACGGAACAGAAGATGTTGATGATGAAACAATCAATGGTTTAAGAGCTGGTTTAATGGGACCAATCGCCGGTATTGGGGATTCCCTAGTTGTAGGAACAGTTATTCCTATTTTACTTGGTATTGCTTTAGGTATGTCTACAGGAGGTTCTCCTCTTGGAGCTATCATGTACATCATTGTATGGAACTTATTTGCTTACTTTGGAATGAAATTCTTATATTTCAAAGGATATGAATTAGGTGGAAAAGCGGTAGATTTCTTAGTTGGTCCTCAAGGAGAAGCTTTAAGAGAATCAGTTACGATGTTAGGTGGTATTGTTATCGGTGCTGTATCAGCAACATGGATTTCAGTAACAACTTCATTTACGATGACCGCAGCTGGAGCTAAAAAACCTTTCATAGATTTACAAAAAACATTAGATGGTGTTTATCCAGGATTATTAACAGCAGTCTTTGTTGTTGGATGTTGGTATTTATTATCTAAAAAGAAAATGTCACCAATTAAAGTAATGTTATTATTAGTTGTTGTTGCCTTTATTGGTGTATTTGTTGGATTCTTCAATCCAGGATTATCTTATTAAAAGGAGAAAAAAAGATGAATAGTCAAGAAAAACAAGGATATATAGATGAAATTAACTATCAAAAGAAAATGATTCATAATCTTATAAAATGGTTACGCAATTTGTTCTTCCTTTCCTCTCTGGGAGTCTTATTGATGTATTATTTTTCAAATATCCTATTTGTAAAAATCTTTGCAATCATATTAATAATAATATCTATATTAGCGATTATCCTTGTTGGAAAGGCTATTTACAGTGGTAAGAAAAACATAAATAAAATTGTTGATCAGTTTTCCTTCAAATATAAAAACTCTCTATAACTCATACAAAAAACCGCTTAGGCGGTTTTTATGTTATACTTTATCTGGTGATATTATGATAACAAATAAAATCAATACAATTTTAAATAACTGTCAACAAGGTGATATCGATTATACGATCTGTAACTATATTAAAATGAATTTAAAAGAAGTTGCTTTTATGTCCATTGAAGAACTTGCAAGAAAAAGCTATGTTTCAAAAGCGAAGATCTCTAAATTTATCAAAAAATTAGGTTATGATAATTATATTGCCTTTAAAGATGATTGTTTATTAGAATTAGAAATTAGAAAACAAGTAACAAATACCAACTATTTTCTTACAAAGAAGCATCTTCATGATTCATTATCTTGGATTGAAAAGAATTTAATGAAGATTGAACAAAGTCAAATCGATTACTTTGTAAGAAAAATAAAAGAAGCTAAGCATATTTATCTTTATGGAGTTGCTTATTCACATTTACTTTGTCAATATGTTCAATACGAAGGAGATCTTTTTCAAAAAGATATTCTTGTTTTAGATGAAAATGAGGTAGCTATTGATTTGTTAAAAGAGGATGATTTATTGATTGTTATTGGTGTAGAAGAAGATGCTTTAAGTAAACAATCTTCACGTTGTTTACGAAAGCTTTTAAGAAATCAAGGAAATAAACTTTTGCTTTCAACTCAATTGATCGATCAAACAATGTTGAAATCTTTTGAAGGGACTTTGCTTGTACCTATCGATCATTTAGAAATGAAAGAAAGAAGACTTCTTTTTCGTTATTTAATAGATATGTTGGTATCACGCTACTTTGAATTAGAATGTGCTTAATGCACATTTTTTTCATCTTGTCAAGAAAGTTTATGAAATATAAAAAAGAAAAGAAATTTATTTATTTTAAAGTAAAGTAATCCATAAGGAGGGCTTATGGAAGAAAAATTAACTATTAAACAATTATTCGCTATTTTAGCCGCAGGTTTGTTTTCTTTTTGTGGTGTTTTGATTGAAACAGCGACAAATATTACTTTTCCTACATTGATGAATGAGTTTCATATTTCAACATCACTTGTTCAATGGATGACAACAGGAAATTTATTGATGATGGGTATTATGATTCCTATTTCATCTTATTTAAAAAGAAGATTTCAGACAAAAAAATTATTTTTGACAGCAGGGTTCTTATTTTCAATAGGATTGATTGTTGATGTCTTTGCACAACAGTTTACTTTATTACTTATAGGAAGATTTATACAAGGAGCAGGGGTAGGAATTGCACTTCCTATGATGTATAACATCATTTTAGAAGAATCACCGAAAAGATTTCTTGGCTTAATGATGGGATGTGGTTCTTTTGTGACGGCTGCAGCACCCGCTATTGGACCAACTTTTGGGGGAATTATGACACAATATTTTACTTGGCGCTATATTTTTATTTGTGTTTTACCAGTTATTATTCTGGCAAGTTTTATAGGTTATTTTTGTATGAGTGAACAAATAATTAATAAACATGAAAAATTTGATCTTTTAAGTTTTATAGCGGTAGCGTTAGCTTTTGTTTCTTTAATTATGGGGTTTTCTAATTTAAATCAGATAGTTGATGATTTAGTATGTGTTTTGGGTTGCTTTATTATTGGAATAATCAGTTTATATTATTTTACTAAAAGACAACTGCATATTAAAAATTCTTTAATTCGTATAGAAATATTCAATCATAAAGGTTTTACGTTTCATACTTTAGCTATTATGTTTCTACAAATGACAACACTTGGATATGGTTTATTATTACCGACATTTGTCCAAATTGGTTTAAAACAATCAGCAACAGATGCAGGGGTCGTTTTACTTCCAGGAGCCATTGTTGGTGCTGTGTTTGCACCAATAGGTGGATTGATACTTGATCGTCTTGGTGCTAAAAAGCCAATTATTCTAGGGTTATGCGGTAGCTTTATTGCCACATTTTGTTTCTTATTCTTTTTTGAAAATCTTACATATCAATCATGTATCTTATTCTATTTTATTTATAGTCTAGGCATTGGTTTAATTGTTGGTAATACCATGACATCTGCGATGTCTTATTTACCAAAAAATCTACAGGCAGATGGGAATGCTACGTTACAAACATTGATGCAACTTTCAGGGGGAATAGGAACGTCCATTACAGCAACTATTTTAGCGTTTGTACAACAAGAAACAAACTTATATGATGGGACAAATAGAGGTGCATTGTTTGTTTTGATTTTTTTAATGTTTAATATTAATATTGTTATTTTAAGTCAATATTTTGCTTTTAAAGGAGGAAAGAAAAATGAATTTTAAAGGTAAAGTGGTTATAATTACCGGAGGAACAAGTGGTATTGGAAAGCAAGCAGCGATTGCTTTTTCAAAGCAAGGTGCAAAAGTTGTGACTTTAACTGTTGATCGAGAAGAAGTGTGCAAGCAAGCAATAAAAGAAATAGGAAATGAAGCTTTTTATATTCACTGTGATGTTTCTAAAGAAGAAGATGTAAAAAAAGCTATTGAAGAAGTTGTTTTAAAATATGGACGTCTTGATTGTGCATTTAATAATGCGGGTATTGGACCAGATGGGGTACGTATGCCTTATGAATCATTAACAGAAATTTCTGAAAAAACATGGGATTTAGTAGTTGATGTGGATATGAAAGGTGTTTTTCTTTGTTTAAAATATGAATTATTACAAATGCAAAAACAAGGTTTTGGCGCAATTGTTAATACGGCTTCTATTGGTGGATATAAAATGGCACCTGGATTTGCTGCTTATGGTCCAGCTAAAGCAGCAGTTATTGCTTTAACAGAAATGGCGGCTTTAGAAAATGCAACATTTGGTATTCGTGTCAATGCTATTTGTCCAGGTCCAACCATGGGAACAGAACTGACCAAAAATTCACTTTCAACTAATCCTCATGAAGAAGAAATGTTGAAAGAACATGTGATTCCTATGAAAAAACTAGCGACGACTCAAGAAGTCGTGAACGCTGTCTTATGGTTAAGTAGTGAAGAAGCAAGTCATACAACAGGACAAAAAATATTTATAGATGGTGGAATGCATATTGCATAGAAGGGAGAGAAAGATGATTAAACATGTATCGGTATTTACTTTAAAAGATAAAAATGAAATTAAACATTTTGTTGAAATGTTAGAAGAAGTTGGTAAAAAATGTCCTTTGATTATTAAAAGTGAAATAGGAGTAAATATGAGTGAACAACAATCTGTGGGACCTCATTTCGGTGATGTGATTCAAATTGTTGAATTTTCTAATAGGATAGACTTACAAAAATATCCTCAATCAAAGGAACATCAAAAGCTGTTAATGGATGGCCCAGAAATGGAAACTGTTACCGCAATAGATTATATAATTTAAGCATTCATTCATATATTAAAGAGCATTCATTCAAAATGGTGCTCTTTTTTTCATTTTACATTCATTTTTATGATTAAACAGTCAAAATATAATTGACTTTATGATTGAACGATCATATAATGAACGCGTAAGAGGTGATCAGTATGGATAATCAACGCCATCAAATTATTTTAAATGAATTAGATAAAAAAGGGAATGTGACTGTGGCTTCCCTTGTTGAACTTACAGGAGCGAGTGAATCAAGTATACGACGAGATTTAGTAGAACTTGATCATCAAGGATTCTTAAAAAGAGTTCATGGGGGTGCAACCCTTATTCCTAAGGTAACACATACGATTGAAGATCCATTAGGAAAAAGACAATTATTAAATGCTGATGAAAAGAAAAAAATTGCAAAGTATGCAGCAGGAATGATTGAAGCCAATGATGTGGTTTATTTAGATGCAGGTTCATCAACTTTAGAGTTGATTGAATATTTAGATCAAAAAGAAGCACACTATATTACTAATGGTTTAATGCAAGCTCAACAATTGACCCTTAAAGGATTTCATGTAGTATGTCTTGGTGGAGAAGTGAGAAATATTACAGGAGCATGTGTGGGTGCTAGTACGATGAAGTCATTAAGTCGTTATCATTTTTCTAAAGGTTTCTTTGGAACAAATGGAATTGATTTAATGAATGGTTTTACGACACCAGATAGTGAAGAAGCTGTTATTAAGGAATTGGCTATGGAACGTTGTCAAATGAGTTATGTTTTATCGGATCATAGTAAATTTAATAAGGTGTATCATGTGACCTTTGGTCAAATAAATGATGCGGTGATTATTACAGATCATTGTGAAAAAGAAATTAAAGAACAAGCGACAGTTGTGGAGGTTAGAGATTAATGATTTATACAATTACTTTTAATCCATCTTTGGATTATATTATGCATGTTGATTGTTTTGAAGAAGGGGAAACAAACCGTTCAAAGCAAGAAGAAATTTATCCTGGAGGAAAAGGATTTAATGTTTCAACAATTTTAAGTCGTTTGAATCTTGAAACAACAGCTTTAGGGTTTGTTGCAGGATTTACAGGTGAAGAAATTGTTAAAGAATTAAAAGAAAGAGGATTTACTTGTGATTTATGTCAGTTAGAAAGTGGTCTTTCAAGAATTAATGTGAAGATGAAAGGGGCTAAAGAAACTGAAATTAATGGAAGTGGTCCAGATATTCCTCAAGAAAAATTAGATGAGTTATTTGAAAAATTAGATCATTTAAAAGAAAACGATACATTAGTTCTAGCAGGAAGTATTCCTTCTTCTTTACCTGATGATATTTATGAACAAATTATGAAAAAACTCGATCAACAAGGAATTAAAATCATTGTTGACGCAACTAATGATTTATTAAAGAAAGTATTACCTTATCATCCTTTCTTAATTAAACCAAATCATCGTGAATTAGAAGAATTATTCAATGTTAAAATTGAAAATAAAGAAGATCTAATTCACTATGCTCGAAAACTTCAAGAACAAGGAGCTATTAATGTTCTTGTTTCCCTTGGAAAAGATGGTGCTATTTTAGTAAGTGAAGACACACATGTTTATTATTGTGCAGGGGCTAAAGGAAAACTTTTAAATAGTGTTGGTAGTGGAGATAGTATGGTTGCTGGATTCATTGCTGGATATTTAAAGGATAAAAAATATGATGAAGCTTTAAAATTAGGAAGTGCTTGTGGCGGAGCCACAGCATTTAGTGAAGATCTTGCCGAAGTTTCCATGATTCAAGAAGTCTATAAACAATTACAAGTGGAGGAACTATAAATGAAAATCTTAGATTTATTAAAAAATGTTTCGATTGATGTTAATGCTACATGTTCAAATAAAGATGAAGCCATTGATACATTAGTTTCATTAATGGCAAAGCAAGGAAATTTAAATGATCAAGATGTTTATAAACAAGGAATTTATGCACGTGAAGAATTAAGTACAACAGGAATTGGGGAAGGAATTGCTATTCCTCATGCTCAAAGTGAAGCTGTAAATGCCCCAGGACTTGCAGCAATGGTTGTTAAAGACGGTGTCGATTATCAATCTTTAGATAATCAACCAGCAAAACTTTTCTTTATGATTGCAGTTCCTAAAACAGGTGGAAACGAACATCTACAAATTCTTGCTATGTTATCACAAATGTTGATGGATACAGACTTTAAAGATTCTTTAATTAACGCACAAAGTGTAGAAGAATTTATGGATTTAATCAATCAAAAAGAAGCAGCACAAAAAGCAAAAGAAGAAGAAAAAGAAGAAGCACAAAAAGAATTTACAGGAACTTATCGTTTGCTGGCAGTAACTGCTTGTCCTACAGGTATTGCTCATACGTATATGGCGGCTGAAGCTTTAGAAGAAAAAGCAAAACAAATGGGAATTACCATTAAAGTTGAAACAGATGGTAGTGGTGGTACGAAAAATGCCCCAACTACAAAAGAAATTGAAGAATGTGAAGCGATTATTGTTGCAGCGGATAAAAATGTTGAAATGGCTCGTTTTAATGGAAAACCAGTGATTCAAGTTAAAGTGGCAGATGGAATCAATAAAGCAGAAGAGTTAATCAATGAAGCCTTAAGTGGAAATGCCCCAATTTATCATGCAGATCACATATCAACAACTGTTGAAAGTGAAAATGATGAAAGTGTTGGTCGTCAAATTTATAAACACTTAATGAATGGTGTTAGTCATATGTTACCGTTTGTTATTGGGGGAGGTATTTTAATTGCTTTAGCTTTCTTATTTGATGATTATACAATTGATCCAAGCAACTTTGGTAAAAATACCCCATTAGCGGCTTTCTTTAAAACAACAGGAGATACAGCTTTTGGTTTCATGTTACCAATTCTTGCTGGATATATTTCGATGTCAATTTCTGATCGTCCAGGTCTTGCTGTCGGATTTGTTGGTGGAGCATTAGCTAACCAAGGAAATTCAGGATTTTTAGGAGCACTTGTTGCTGGGTTTGCAGCTGGATATTTAATGAAGGGGTTACGTAAATTATTTGATTATTTACCAGATGCTTTTGAAGGTTTAAAACCAGTTCTTTTATATCCGTTCTTTGGATTGTTATTAATGGCACTACTAATGACATTTATTATCAATCCACCTGTTGCTGCTATTAACACAGCTCTTACAAATGCTTTAAATTCAATGGGTGGTTCAAGTAAAGTAATTTTAGGAATGTTACTTGGTGGTATGATGGCTATTGATATGGGTGGTCCAATCAATAAAGCAGCTTATGTTTTTGGGACTGCATCGATTGCTTCAGGAAACTATGATATCATGGCTGCGGTTATGATTGGTGGTATGGTTCCACCACTTGCGATTGCTCTTGCAACATTCTTCTTTAAAAATCGTTTTACTAAAAAAGAACAACAAACAACACTCACAAATGTAATTATGGGATTGTCGTTCATTACTGAAGGTGCTATTCCATTTGCAGCCTCAGATCCACTTCATATTTTACCTGCTTGTGTTGCTGGGTCAGCTGTTGCGGGTGCTTTATCAATGTTCTTTAATTGTACATTGATGGCTCCTCATGGTGGTATCTTTGTTATTGGTGTTATTTCAAATCCTTTAGGATATTTATTTGCCTTAGCTATTGGTTCAGTTGTAGGAATGTTTGGTTTAGCGTTATTAAAGAAACCATTAAAATAATATATGAGATTCTAGGTATTTCTATCTAGAATCTTTTTGTATGTTTTTTCTTTTTTTATCAATACTTTAAAAGAAAGGAAGATATTATGAAAAAAGAAGAAACAATGTTATTATTACAAGAATGTGATGCTGGTTTAAAAATGGCCATTTCTTCAATTGATGAGGTATTAGATACGATTCAAAATCAAGAATTTAAACAATTAAGCATTGATATTAAAAATCGTCATCAAAAATTAAAAGAAGAAGTTGATTATTTACTTAAAAAATACGAAATAAAAGAAAAGGAAGCTTCTTTAATGGCTAAAAGTATGTCTTGGATGAAGATGAATTTTAAAATTGCAATGGATCATGAAGATTCAACAGTAGCCTCTTTGCTTTTTCAAGGATGTGCTATGGGTGTAGAATCTTTGTATCATTATCTTCATGTTTATCAAGAAGCACATTCTAAAATAAAAGATATTGCTTTAAAATTAATAAAAATTGAAGAAGATTATAGTGAACAATTAAAGAACTATTTATGAAGCCCAAAAGAGGCTTCTTTTTACATTAAAGATTTACAAAATAGAATAATTTTAATACAATTTAATGTATATCAAATAAAATTTCTAAAAAATGCAATTGATGTAAATACATTTTAATCTTTAACTTAATTGACCATTTGAAATAAATAATGATTAAGCGTCAAGTTTTGTATAAATTCAAATCTTATTTAATAAGATTTGACAGATGATTAATTAAGATTTTTAAAATAAAATTAACTAAAATGTATTATTTTTTATAATTGAAAGAATATTGCATTCAAGATATATACATAGTATTATATAATAAAATCTAATATGCGAGATAGCATTTTTGATAAATTAAAGCGACTTTCCTTAATGAGTAATTCTTATTATTTTGTTTAAAATGAGTTGAAAATTGAGGGGGGGGTACTAATATATAATGTAGGGGAGGAAGTGCTATGAATAAATTAAACGATGAAATACAATCCTATAGAAGAATGATTGCTGTTTTAGATCAATGCATTGATGATTATCTTTTTGTTATCGATATTGAAAATGATTCTTGTTATATTTCTCCTCATGCGGAAGTACGTTTTAAAATGGAAAATCATGAATTTAAAAATCCTATAGAAAAATTTAAAGAATTTATTTATTACAAGGATTATGATCTTGTTATGGAAGATCTTGATTTGATTTTTACTGGAAAAAAAGAATTTCATAATTTGCAATATCGTTGGTTGAGTAAAGCAGGAAAAGCGATTTGGATCAATTGTCGTGGGAGTGCTATTTATGATGAAAATCATCAGATTAAATATTTAGTAGGATGTATTAACGAAATTGGAAAGAAACAAATTGCGGATAATGTGAGTGGATTGTTAGGTGAAACAAGTTTTAAAAACTTAATTATTCCTATTCAAGATGATATGCATAGAGGTTTTGTTTTAAGATTAGGAATTGATAATTTTAAAAATATTAATGAAAATTATGGATTAAAATATGGTGATGAAATTTTAAAACAAACAGGTAATTGTATTAAAGAACATCTATTAAATCATCAAAAGCTTTATCGTGTTGTTTCAGATGAATTTATTATTTTAGATTTATTCGGAGATAAAAGAGACGCTAAAAACTTATATAATTGTATTCGTGATAGTATTACAGCTTATGTTGAATCAATCAACTATGAAGTTTATTATACTTTGTCGGCGGGTGCTTTATGCTTTGAAGAAAATCCAACTGCAAGTTATACAGAAATCATGAAATGGACGGAATTTGGTTTAAGTAAAGCTAAAAAAGATGGAAAAAACATGTGTTATGTTTTTAAAACAGAGGATTATAGAAAATTCCAACGTAAGAGTGAATTGATTAAATGTTTACATCAAGCTGTTGATCATGATTTTGTTGGATTTGAAGTTCATTTCCAACCGATTGTCCAAGTGGATAAAAATAGAATTACAAGTTTAGAGGCACTTTTAAGATTTGAATGTGATACGTTTGGAAAAGTGACACCTTATGAATTTATTCCTTTATTAGAAGAAAGTGATTTAATTATTCCGGTAGGAAAATGGGTTTTGGAACAATCTATACAGGCTGTTTGTTCGTTAAAACCATTTATTCCTGATTTAAAGGTTCATGTTAATATCTCTTATGTACAAGTATTAAAAACACCTATATTAAAAGATATTTTAAATATTATAAATCGCTACGATATTGAAAAAAATCAATTAGTAGTTGAACTTACAGAAAGTGGCTTTATTGAATCAGATGCAAGTTTCACCAATTTCTGTAAGAATTTAAAAGAAAATAATATTCAATTAGCCTTAGATGATTTTGGAACAGGATATTCTAATTTTCATTATTTATATAATCTAAAACCAAATTGTATTAAGATCGATAGAGGATTAATGCAAAATGCTTTATCAAATGATTATGAAAATCTTTTATTAAAACATATGATTGATATGTCACATAGTGTTGGGGTTAAAATGTGTATAGAAGGTGTTGAAACAGAAATAGAATTACATAAAATAATGAATATGGAAACAGACTATATTCAAGGATATTATTATAGTAGACCTTGTTCATTAGATGAATTAAAATATAAACTTGAAAATCATTTGATTATTAAAGAAGCTTAAGGGCTTCTTTTTATATATAAAAAGAGCTTCGTTTGAAGCTCTATCTGATTTGATTATATTTAGCGATACTTGTTTGACGGTGAATATCAAAGCACATTCCCATAGCAATCATATAGGAAAGTAAAGAAGATCCACCATATGATAAAAACGGTAAGGTGATACCAGTAATTGGTAATAATCCTAAAATCATGGCGATATTCCAAAATTGTTGGAAAATCATACAGCCAAAAATACCGGCAATAAAATATTTATCACTTTGATGGGTTGCTTTTAACCCAACATAAAGAATAATAACATCAAGTGCTAAAACAGAAACTAGCGTAATAGCAGCTCCGACAAAGCCAAATCCTAAAGTTATAACAGAGAAAATAAAGTCTGTATGTGCTTCTTGTAAGGAAATAATGACTGTCTCAAAGCCATGACCAAATAAACCAGCAGTTCCATAAGCCATCATCGCGTTGTAAAGCTGATAACCTTGACTTTGATAGGTTCCTTCAGGGTCGACCCAACCATAGAAACGATCAAGTTTATGTCCTGTAATAATAGAAGAAAAGATATCTTGCCTAAAAATAAAGAGATATGTGAAAATAATCAAGACGACCGCTACAACTGCAAAACCAACAATATACCATTTTCTATTAATACCAGAAGCAAATAAAATAACGACAACGGCAAAAGCCATAATTAAAGTAACTCCGGCATCATTTTGAAGATAAGTTAAAATCATTGGTGGTAAGGCAATTTTCGCAACTTTCCAGATAAGTTGTAAATCTGATTCAAAAGTATGAATAAGATATCTTTCATTATGTAATGAGATGGTTTTAGACATACATATAATCATGACAACTTTCATAAATTCAGAAGGCTGGAAAGAAAATCCTGGGAAGTTATACCAAGATGTTGCTCCGTTTAAATCTTTCGCAAAAGGAATGATATGCATTCCTAATTTGTAGATCGCAAATCTTTGAATGACAAGTCCTACGAGAAAAACAATAAGGATACCGTAGAAAATCCACATTCCTGAATAAATACGATCATTTCCAAAACGACTAATAAGGTAAATAAGACCGACACCAATACCATAATAAAGAAGCTGCTTTGTCCAATATCCTGTTGGATTTGGATAGGTGATATATCCTGCAGCACATTTAATTGTATAACAACTGATTAAACAAAGTATAAATAAAATCGTAGCCAATGGCCAACAAATTGTTGAATCAAAATATTTTTTCATTTTGTCACCCCTTGTGTTTTATAGTATACTATAAATATATCATAAAAGAAATTTTTTTTAGAAAGGAAATGAATATGTTAGATTATTTTATTTATATTCTTATAGCCGTAGTGCTTATTGTTTTAGTATGGTTTATTTTTGCGAAGGTGTTAAAGAATAAAAAGCCAAAAGAAGTGACTTTAAAGGATATTCCTATCGATTTAGAAGCATTGATCAATGCTTTTGGTGGAATAGATAATATTAGAGAAACAGAAGCACAAGGAAGCAAGATACGAGTCTTTGTAGAAAATGATGATTTAGTTAAAGTGAATGTTTTAAAAGAATTAGGGGCTAGTGGAATCATTCAATCTACGGGGAAAGTAACTGTGATTCTTGGTAAATTCTCAAGTGAAATCAGTGGAATTATAAATGATAAAAAATAGAAAATATAAGGAGGAATAAGCATGAAAGAGAGAATACAGATGTATGAACCCTTTTTTCATCATTATTATATAGACGAAGTCTTGAATAATTATGAATTAGAGACATTGATTCGTGTAAAAAAAGATGATTATGAACAAAGTATTGCTTATGTTAAACTTGTTTCGGTGTATTCTCATCATGCAGACCTTGAAGAAATACAACAACAAGTAGACTCCATTCGCTTCATGATGGAAACTTATGAAGATTATGAAGAGTTTGAACAATATCTTATTGAAAATGAAGATCATAAAGTCATTGGTATTGATTTATGTGCGCTTACTTATAATCATCATTTTGATGAGTTGGAATTAGAGGAGTTAACACCCGATCAATATTATCAAGTAGGACTTTATTACTATGATCAAAGAAAATATGATGAAGCTCTTGAATGTTTTCGTTTAGGAGAAGAATGTGAAGATGTTGATTGTTTATGTGTTTTAGGCTATATGTATGAAAAAGGACAAGGTGTTAAACAAAATAATCAAGTAGCGATGACTTATTATAAACTCGCGAGTGATTTAGGAAGTGTTGTTGCTTCATGCAATCTTGCTTATTTTTATGAATACGGTATTGATGTTGAACAAGATTATGAAAAAGCATATGAATTATATTCGTTAGGCTTGGATGAAAAATTTCCTCGCTCATTGTTTTCAACTGCTTTTTTCTTGCAACATGGTTTAGGTGTGGAACAAGATTTGGAAGAAGCATTTTATCGCTTTGAAGAAGCTGCGGCTTTAGGACATAATGATGCCATTTGTGCCCTTGGTGAATGTTATGAATTTGGTCAAGGGGTTAGTCAAGATTATCAAAGAGCTTTTCATTATTATGAAAAAGCTTCTTATGAAGAAAGCAGTCTCGCTAAGTATAAGTTAGGACGTTTTTACGATCTAGGTTTAGGTTGCAATGAAAATCATCAAAAAGCTTTTTATTGGTATCAAGAAGCCGCTAAAGATGATTTAGATGTTGCGATAACTGCACTTGCAACGTGTTATGAATTTGGTCGTGGTATTGAAAAAGATAGTCAAAAAGCTTTGGAATATTATTTAAAAGCAGCGCATATGGGCTATGTGAATGCTCAATATTGTTTGGGCTATTTTTATGAAATGCATAGTGAAATAGAAAATTCATTAAATGAAAGTTTTTATTGGTATTTAAAAGCAAGTAAACAAGGAGATAGCCAAGCGATGTTGGCTGTAGCTTATTACTATGGCCATGGTTTAGGAACAACAAAAAATGAAGAAAAGGCTTTTGAATTTTATCAAAAGGCTTTACAGTTTGGTGAAAAAGAAGCTTATTATCATCTTGGAATTTGTTATTTAGAAGGAAAAGGAGTCAAACAAGATAAAGGCAAAGCAATTGCATTACTTGCTCTTGTTGAAGATCAATATAATTTGGCTGCTTATTTAATAGGTCAATATTTTAAAGAAATGCATGATACTCATGAAGCAATTCATCATTTTAAAATCGCTATTCAAAAAGAAGATGAAGAACAATCTCTTTATCAACTTGCACTCTATGGTGAACAAGGTATTGAAATAAGTGAAGATGAGATGATGGATTATCTTTTAAGAAGTGCTAAAAAAGGATATTCACCAGCACTTGTCAAATATGCTTATTATTTAGAAAATGGGATTTATGTTGAAAAAGATTATCAAATGGCTTATGAATATTATTTGTCTGCTTGTCAAAAACAAAATAGAGAAGGTTTCTATCATTTAGGAAGATGGTTTTTCTATGGAATAGGTCAAAAAGAAGATAAACAAAAAGCCATGCAATATTATAAACAAGCCAGTGATTATCATTATTCAAAAGCAAGTTTTATGCTTGGTTATATGTATCATTATGGTGATGGAACATCTAAAGATTTAAAAAAAGCAAAAGAATATTATCAACTTGCACTTCAAGATGGTTGTCTTGAAGCACAAAAGGAATTAGATAAATTAGAGGTAGAAAAATGAGTTTTAAAACAAAATTAGAAAAATACGCAAAATTAATAGTTCAATCTGGATTAAATGTACAGGAAAAACAAACTGTTGTCATTAGTGCGTCTATTGAAAGTTATCAACTTGTTCGCGAAGTGACAAGACAAGCTTATCTTGTGGGAGCTAAAGAAGTTGTTGTTCATTACAGTGATGAAGAAGTGACACGTATGAAATATGAAAATATGGCAGAGGATGATTTCTTACAAGTACCGACATGGTTTTCAACTTTTAGAAATGATTATGCTTTAATGAATGCATGTTTTTTATACATTGATGATGAAAATCCAGAAATGCTTGCAGGGATTGATCCTAAAAAGATTTCAAATTGGCAAAGAGCGGTTAAAAAAGCATGTAAAACTTATTTTGATTTGTCAGATAATATGACAAATGCTTGGTGTATTGTTGGTGGTGCTACCCAAAAATGGGCAAATAAAGTTTACCCAGATATGTCAAATCAAGAAGCTCTTGATAGTTTATGGAATGCAATTTTTAAAGCAGCTAAAATTGATGAAGAACATGATCCCGTTGAATTATGGAATCAACATCGCCAATCTTTTGAAAAAAGAGTAAATCATTTAAATAGTCTTAATTTAAAGAAACTTTATTATAAAAATAGTAAAGGAACAGAAATTACGATTGGATTAAATGAGGATTATTTATTTGCTGGTGGAGGAAGTTATTTAAAAAATGGTGTTTATAATTTTCCAAATATTCCAACCGAAGAAATCTTTACATCACCTAATAAAGATGATGTAGAAGGAATTGTCTTTAGTTCTTTACCTTTAAGTTATGGTGGAAATATTGTTGATGAATTTTATTTACGCTTTAAAGATGGACAAGTGATTGATTTTGGTGCAAAAAATGGTTATGAAGTTTTAAAAGGAATTATTGATAGTGATGAAGGTAGTAAACGCTTAGGAGAAATTGCTTTAATTCCCTATCATTCACCGATCAATGAATTAAAAACGCTATTCTATAATACGCTTTATGATGAAAATGCTTCTTGTCATATGGCTCTTGGTATTGGGTTTTCAGAGTGTATTAAAGGTGGTATTGATATGAATAAAGAAGAATTATTTAAAAAGGGTATTAATGATTCTTTAGTTCATGTTGATTTTATGATGGGAACAGAAGATTTAATGATTGATGGTATTTTAGAAGATGGTAGTCATGTAAAAATCTTTGAGAATGGAAATTTTGTATTTTAACGAAAGTGGGTAAAACCCACTTTTTGTGATTTAAAGGAAGAATTTTTTCATAAATAAGTAGCAATTCTACCTATTTTGTGGTAATAATTGTAATGTTGAAATTAAAGAATAAAAATGTATATAGATTGAGGGAGGACGCAATGGAAGATTTAAGACAACAAATTGAAAAAAGAAGAACATTTGCGATTATTTCCCATCCGGATGCTGGTAAAACAACATTAACTGAAAAGTTCTTACTTTATGGAGGAGCAATCCAACAAGCAGGAACAGTTAAAGGAAAGAAAAACAGTAAACATGCGACAAGTGACTGGATGGAAATTGAAAAACAAAGAGGGATTTCAGTAACATCTTCTGTATTACAATTTAATTATCAAGGATATTGTATCAATATTTTGGATACTCCAGGACATCAAGACTTCTCGGAAGATACTTATCGTACTTTAATGGCAGCAGATTGTGCTGTTATGGTTATCGATGCAAGTAAAGGGGTCGAAGATCAAACACGTAAATTATTTAAAGTTTGTACAATGCGTCATATTCCTATTTTCACTTTTATTAATAAGATGGATAGAGAAGCAAGAGATCCTTATGAATTAATGGAAGAAATTGAACAAGAATTAGGAATTGAAACATGTCCAGTGAACTGGCCAATTGGTTCAGGAAAACGTTTTGCAGGAGTTTATGAAAGAGATGACAAAGAAGTTATTCGCTTTATTCCTGTAGATGGTGGAAAAAAAGAAGTTGAAACAGAAATTTTAAAAGCGGATGATCCTAAATTAAAAGAATACGTTGAAGATGAACTATATGATAAGTTACAAGAAGATATTGAATTACTCGATATGGCAGGAAATGAATTTAGCTTGGAAGCAGTACGTGCTGGTAAGTTATCACCTGTATGTTTTGGTTCAGCTCTTACAAACTTTGGAATTGAACCATTCTTAAAACATTTCTTAAATATGACAACACCTCCAACACCAAGAATGGCAGATGGTGAAGTCATTGATCCTTATCAAGAAAATTTCTCAGCCTTTGTTTTCAAAATTCAAGCAAATATGAATTCAAGACATCGTGATAGAATGGCATTCTTTAGAATTTGTTCAGGTAAATTTGAAAAAGGAATGGAAGTTTATCATTATCAAGGAAAGAAAAAAATTAAATTAAATCAATCAAAACAATTAATGGCAGATGAACGTAGTGAAGTAAATGAAGCCTATGCAGGAGATGTCATTGGTGTCTTTGATCCGGGTATTTTCTCTATTGGTGATACCATTACAACAGGTAAAAAACATTTTGCTTTTGAAGGGATTCCTACATTTGCGCCAGAACATTTTGCGATGATTCGTAATAAAGATACCATGAAAAGAAAACAATTTGTAAAGGGTGTAGAACAAATTGCTAAAGAAGGAGCTATCCAAATCTTTACGGAGCTTGGTGGCGGTATGGAAGAAATTATTGTTGGGGTTGTTGGTGTACTTCAATTTGAAGTTCTTGAACATCGTTTAAAAAATGAATATAATGTAGAAATTCATAAATCACCACTTCCTTATCAATATATTCGTTGGGTAAAAGAAGGTATAGATTTAAAATCATTAAATCTTTCTTCAGACACAAGAAAAGTTCAAGATTTAAAAGGTCAACCATTATTGCTTTTCACAAATGATTGGGGTGTTCGTTGGGCACAAGATAAAAATAAAGACCTTGAATTATTAGAATTTTCTAAAAACTAAAATTATAATTAAAAATGACAAGTTTCATATATGACATTTGTCATTTTTTGTTAAAAAATAAAAAAGATTAGTTCTTATTAAAATAAGGTGATATGGATGGAAAATAAATTTCTTTTTTTCATATTTCTCTCCTTTGCGTATCCTCATTATATCATAGAAATTTGTCATATATAATCTTGTGTTGTACAATAATAGAGAAATGGGGTGATCATAATCGCTAATACAGGGAAAAGATGTCTTTGTAGATGTATTGTGTCTATGGAGGTTATTATTGGTAAAGAAAAGAATACGTTATTTGAACAAGGGGCGGTTTATGATTGTGTCATGAAGGATCAAGGTAATGAAATTATTCATTATAAGGTCTATGGAGATGAATTTTCTTTGTCATGTACGGATAAGGAGTTTAAACAAAACTTTGTTCTTATTCAACATAAAAAAACAAGCCGATAGAGTAGGCTGTTTTGATTTTTTAAGAAAATATGTTACAATGAAATGCGTTAAAAAAAGGAGAAAAGCAGATGGAACGTATATATTATATAGATCATATTAAAACCGAAGATATCAATGCTTTATCTTTAAAGTTAAACAGTATGCAAGAGGTTTCACGTATTAAAATAAATAAGGATTCGATTTCTTTTAATTGCGCAAGACCTGATAATATTCAAAACTATTTAGATGAATCAAATATGGATTATATTTTAAAAGAAATGGTCAATCGAAAAAAAAGAGAATATACTTCTAATCAAAATAAAGTTGAAAAAATATTTATGTTTACTAATTTAGAAAGTGAAGAAGAAGCAAATGAAATCAAAGATATTCTTTCTAAATACAGTGTTTTTGAAAATGTACAACTTGATTTTCAAAATAAGATGTTAACACTGACATCTTCTGCTTACGCTTTAAATCGTATTAAGCGTATTGTTGAAAATGTCAATCCAAATATTCAAGTAGAACAATGGAAAAAACCATTTAAGTCACAAGATTTATTTAATGAAAAATATTTTCAAAAATATGCACGCATTGCCTTGTTTTGTGTAGGTGTTGCCTTAGGACTCGTTACTTTTGGAGATACAACATTTTTAACTTATGTAGGTTGGTTTATTGCTTTAGTTATATGTAATGAAAAAGTATTACAAGATGCCAAAAGAGATTTACAATTAAAGAATTACTTAAGTGAAAATGCAATCTTTTTACTTGCCTGTTTAGGTGGATGGGTTTATGGCGCTTTTATAGAAGCACTTGTTGTCTCTGTTCTTTATCAATTTGGTAAACAATTGATTATGCAGGTAACACAATGGTCAATGCAAAAACTAGATGAGCTCGTTTCTCATCAAAATTTAGGAAGACGCTTAGTTAAAGAAAATGAAGAAATGGTTCCTTTAACAGAATTTGATATTGGAGATGTTCTTGTTGTTAAAGAAGGAGAAACAATTCCTTTAGGTGGAAAGATTATCAAAGGGAAAGCAAAATTAGATGTTTATGCAATCGATGGAAGTGATGTATATCAAACATCTAAAATTGGTAACGAAGTATTCAGTGGAACTGTCGTTACAGAAGGGTATCTTCATATAAAAACAACAGCTTTATATGATGTTTCAGCGATGTCAAAAATTGTTGATATTGCGACAAATGCTCCAATATCTTCTTCAAGTACAGAAAAAATTATTAATAAAGTTTCTGATATTTATACAAAGGCTTTAATTATTGTCGGTTTGATTTGTTGTGTGATTTTACCAATTTTAAATTTGCATGATAATTTAAAATATATGTATTTAGGAATTATTATGTTGACTGTATCGGGTAGTTTTGCTTATGTACAAGGAGCATCATTTACTTTGCTTGCGGGTGTTGCCAAAGCCTTTTCTAAAAAGATTGCAATCAAAGAAAATAGTGGATTAGATGATTTAAATACATGTACAACAATTATTTATGATCGTTTTGATGGGATTGAAACAACAGAAGATGAAATGGATTTATTTGAAAAAATCAAAGGATTGCATAAATCATTGGTCATTTTTAATGATGGACCAGTAGATTTAGAAAATGATGAATATACAATCTACAACAATTATTCTGTTGAACAAAAATTAGAAGTTATGGATAAGGCTCTTGTAGCGGGACCAGTTGCTTATATTGGTGATTGTGATAAGGATATTGCTTTACTTCAAAAAGCTTCTGTAGCGATTTCACGTGGTGGTGTTCATAACGAAAATGTGACAAAGAATAGTGATATTATGTTAACGGATTCTAACTTTGATACAATTATTGATTTATTAAAAATTGCTCGTAAACAAAAAGCAGTAAATATTCAAAATACATTTATTGGTATTTTAATTAGTTTATTGGTTGTTTTATTAGGTGTTTTAGGTCTCATGCCTTGGTGGGTTGCTTGTATAATCTATATTTTAGAATCAGTTTTGGTTTTATTCAATTCACAATTAATCATAAGAATGTAAAATGCAAAGTTTTCTTTGCATTTTTTTAGGAGAAAAAAATGAAAGTAAAAAAAGAAATGAAATTAATTGATTTTTTATCATTATCGTATAATCGTAAGAATGTTAAAAATCTATTAAAATATAAAGAAGTATATGTTAATGGTAAACAAGTTAGCCAATTTGATCATTTATTAAAAGAAGATGATCTTGTAGAAATAAAAAAAGAAAATAATTCGCTTCTTGAAATTCTTTATGAAGATCAAGATTTTGTCGTTATTAATAAACCATCGGGTTTGTTAAGCATGTCAGATGGAAAAGAAAAAGAAAAAACAGCTTATCATTATGTAAGTGAATATTTAAAAAAACAAAACAAAAATCAAAAAGTATTTATCGTTCATCGACTTGATCGAGAAACATCAGGAGTATTAATGTTTTGTAAAAATGAAAAAATAAGGGATCTTTTACAAAAAGATTGGAATAAAATTGTATATTTAAGAGGCTATATGGCTTTAGTAGAAGGAAAAGGACTAAAAAAACAAGGAACTTTAAAAAATTATCTAGCTGAAAGCAAAACACAACAAGTCTATATTTCTAACAAAGAAAAAGGAAAACTGGCGATTACACACTATAAAGTCATTAAAGAAATGAAGAATCAAACACTTTTGGAAATTAATTTAGATACAGGTAGAAAAAATCAAATTAGAGTTCAACTCTCTAATATTAATCATCCAATTGTTGGCGATAAAAAATATGGAGCAACATCGAATCCAATAAGACGTTTAGGTTTACATGCCCATGCTTTTGGTTTTGTTCATCCTAAAACAAAGAAAAAATATGAATTTAAAACAGATTGTCCAAAAGAATTTTATGGAAGATAAATATTAGACAGTATAAGAAAATATGTTGTTTTGATCCAATAGGTAATGAAAGAAAAATAATTATTCTTCTACTATTTTATTAATATAGTTATTTTTTATTTAAAAGAACAACACTTTGTGGAAGATTTTTGTTAATTGCATCAATAATTGGATGAGGAACATACATTTCTTCAAGGTAAGTAATATCATCATTTGAAAGTTTGATATTGAAAGCATCTATGCAACATCAATATATTTCATTTTAATAGCAACGAAATTGGTGAAGAAACACCCTTTGTCCATAGCCAAGTAAGCGGCATTTGTACCATTTTACAATTATATTTTTTAGCTAATTCATTATAATTTCTATATCTTGTTTTCCATTTGATTATATTTGCTTTTCATTTTGGTTTGTTTTTTATATAGTATAGACGTGGGTTAACCATATTGTAACTTTTAGATATTTTTTATATCTTCTTCCCAAACTCTATGAAAGTTAAGGGCCTTTCATAGAGTTTTTGCTTTTTCATCTTTTTTTTTGATATATTTGTATCGGAAAAGAGATGAAACCAAATGAAAGCGGAACAAAGAAAAAATAGAAATAGAATGATTGAAAGATTTATTCAAGGGCTCTTGATGATTGTTTTAATCGTTCTAACGATTTTTATGATGATTGATGTTAATAAAATACAAGGAAATGCAAGAGTTATTAATTATGCAGGGATTATACGTGGAGCAACACAACGTGAAATAAAATTAGAAATATCAGGAAATGCGAATAATAGCTTAATTCGTTATTTAGATGATATTTTTGATGGGTTGATGCATGGCGGTGGGAAGTATCAACTTACAAAAATAGATGATCAAAAATATCAAAATAAATTAGCAAAACTTAATAAGGCATGGGTTTCATTAAAAGAAGAAATTCAAAAAGTAAGAGAAAATGGTTATGAAAATACCAATATTATTAATATGAGTGAAGACTATTTTTATCTTGCTGATGAAACAGTAACAGCAGCTGAAAATTATTCTCAACATTGTGCTTCACAACTTAATTCCATTGAAAAAGGTCTTATTGTCACAAGTACTCTTATTGTTTGTGTCATTATTAGAGAAACGATTTTAGCTATTGTCTTGATGAAAAGAAATAAAGAATTAAATAAACTTGCTTATATTGATTTACATACAGGACTTCCAAATAGAAGCCGTGTTGAAGAATTAGTTGGTGAATACAATCATTTTGATCAACCATCTGCAATGATTGTATTTGATTTAAATGATTTAAAAGAAGTCAATGATTCGTTAGGGCATGTTGCAGGAGATACGCTCATTATGAACTTTGCTGATATTATTAGAACTTCTATACCAGATAAGCATTTTGTAGGAAGATATGGTGGTGATGAATTCATTGCTTTACTTACAAATGTAACAAAGGATGAGGTAGAAGAAATTATTGCTAGTGTTCAAAATGAAGCAAAACGTTATAATGAATTCAGCAAACAAATACACCTTGATTTTGCTTATGGTTATGATCTTTCTACAAGCTATCAAGAAGCAAATTTAAAAGTATTATTAAATCAAGCAGATAAAAATATGTATGACTGTAAAACACGTATGAAACAAGCAAGAAAAGGATAAGAAAAACAAGCCAGTTCATTTTAAACTGACTTGTTTTTTATAGATGATATTTTGTACCTCGTCCACGGCCTGTTTTTCTTATAATATTTTCTTCTTTTAATTTATTTAAAATATCTTTTACTTTTGAACGACTATAAGGTACTAATGATAGAATTTCACTAATTGATAGTTCATTATATTGTTTAAATAGATTATAAATGATTTCATTGTCTGTTTTTAAATCTGATTTTGAACGAGTAACAGGTAAAGTGATTTGAATTGTATTAGTACTTGTATTAAAAATAGGTTTGTTAATACTTTCATTGTAAGAATGTATAATTCTAAGAATTCCAGTTCCAAAGATTTCGACAATACCTAAACGGAAAAATACATTACTGATAATTGGATTTCTTAAAGAAGAAATCATACCAGAGATATATTCATCTTTTGTGATTCCATTTATAAGACCACCAGGTGATACAATTTCAATTCGATCTTCAAACATAGAAATTCTTATTTTTGCGTTCAAATCCCATGCCCTATGAATGAGAGCATTAGCGATAGATTCACGAAAAGCTTCTTCGGGAATAAGTTCTATTTTTTTTCTATAACTTCCATCAATTTCTTCATATTGATAATAATCGATATATGTTTGAATTGCTAAATCATACATTTTTAAAATAGACATATTTTCTAGAAGAAGTCTCTTTTTTATAATATTTATGCTTTTTCCAAATATCGCAATATCAATTCCTGGAAAGGAATTGTTATCAGATAGAAGCTCAGCAGCATTATTAAAATGATTATTATTAAATAAATTAAGCGTTTTTAATGTATCTTTATTAAATGTATTAATAGAAATAGCTTCTTTCAATTTTTGTTCAAGATACTTAAAATCTAAACGAATATTACTTGTTGGTAAGTCTTCATAATTTATTTTTTTTCCTTCTAAAATAAGACGAGTTAATTCAAAAGAATCTACTTCGATTGTTGAAGTATCATTTCTTTTAAATGCCTTAGAGTTATATAGATAAGGTTTATTTTCTCCAGGGTTTACAATAAGTGATATTGTTTTATTAAAATCATCTACTTCTAAACGATAATTTGGTTGTGGAAAGATATTATCATTAATTCTATTTTCTATATCAAGACAACGTTTGTTAGGATTTTCTATACCTTTGATTTTTCCATCATCATCAATACCAAATAGGATTGTTCCACCATTGTAATTTGAAAAAGCACTTACTGTTTTTAAAAAGGACTTTGAAATTTCTTCTTTGAATTCTAAAATATTTGTTTCTTTCATATATTTTATTCACCTCTTTATAATATGACCAATTATATAATAATTATACCGAAAAAGTCCATAAATTCAACCATATTTATTTTATGGCTTTTTTATGACCGGAAATGGCCATAAAATAAAAAACAATCATTTTTAGATAAACTCAATACATTTTTAAAATGAAGATTCTAAAGTATATAATAGAAAAAGGAGGTTATGATGAAAAGAAAATTATATCATTTTATATTTGTTGTTGTTTGTGTTTTATCACTTTGTGGTTGCAACAATACTTCAAAGATCAAAGGGAGTACAAGAAAAGTAGTCATTCCTTATTCTTTTTCACTTCTTTGTGGACAAACGAGTGAAAAAGATTTAAATAAAATGGTTAAAACATATAATAAAGATAAAAATTACTGTTCTAAAGCCTATAAGAAAAATAAAGATGTGATCTTAATTTCTACAGATTCACAAATAGAAAAGTATATTAAAGATAATAAAAAAATCATCGATACTGCTATGAAGAAATTCATTAAAAGCAACAAGCTTTATAAATATAAAATTAAAGAGGATTATTCATCTATTCAATTATATTTTGATGAAAACATACTAGAAGATACTTATCAACAATTGTTAGCAGTAAGTATTAATTTTACAAGTTTAAATTCTATTTTATTAAATGGAAAAGATTGGCATATAAAATGGCAAGTCATTAATTGCCATACCAATAAAACAGTTGTTACTTGGAATTTACCAAATGATGAAGAAAATAGTTTTACGTCAGATGATTGGAAACAAAGCTACGAGTAAGATGATGAATCTTTCTAGATTTATTGTTTTTTGAAACAAAACTTGATATTATTGTAGTGGAGAAGTTTATCTTCAACAATCAGGTGATTCTCTACCAAATAGTGAGAGCTAAAAAGGATACGAAGAGTAAAATCTGCGTATTTTTTATTTAAAGAAGAGAATTTATGAAATTGTATGAAATTGATTGAGATTATATGGATTATCTTCATAAAATAGATTCAAAAGTATTAACACATAATGTGGATAAACATCAAAGAAAGTTTATAGCAATAAAAGTTAAACTAAATGGTTATCAGTATTTTGTACCCTTATCATCCCCTGATTTTAGAGATTATTATGATGATCATGGTATCTAGAAAGTACAGTTTACAAGAGTTCCTACAATTAAAAGGATTTTTAATGGATATCCAAGTGTTGAATCTTATTTAGGAAAACTTTTATTTAATAATATGATACTTGTATCAAAAGGATCTTATTATGAATTTAATATTTTTTTAGAAAAAGATCAAAAGTATAAAGAATTATTTATTGATCAAGTACGTGTTTTAAGAAGTAAGAAGAATCAAGAAGATATTTCAAAAAAAGTACAAGTTGTTTATAAACTTAAAAGTAGAAATTCTTCTTATAGTTATATCCAATATGCAACCGTAGATTTCTCTTTATTAGAAAAAACATGTGATAAATACATTGAAAAATATGGATGTTAATGAATTGTTCAAAAAAATATATTATAATAGAAAAAGAGTGAAAGGAGAAGTGTATGAAAGAATATTTAGCTTTTGATGTTGGGGGAACATCTGTAAAATATGCATTATGTAATGAAGAAGGGGAAGTTTCTTCAGCAAGTAAATTTAAAACACCAGATACATTGGATCAAATGTATCTTGAAATGGAAAAAGTCGTTCATAATTATCCAAATGTAGAAGGGATTGCTTTATCAATGCCAGGAGCAGTTGATAGTGATGGGGGCATTATTTATGGTTCAAGTGCAATTAATTATATCCATGGACCAAATATCAAAGAAGACTTACAAAATCGTTTTCATAAACCTGTAGAATTGGAAAATGATGCTAACTGTGCAGCCTTAGCAGAAGTGTGGAAAGGGGTCGCTAAAGAAGAAAGTGATTGTTGCTTTATTGTTAGTGGTACAGGAATTGGTGGTGCTGTTATTAAAGACAAACATGTTCATCATGGAAATGCTTTACATGGTGGTGAATTTGGTTATATGATCATGCGCTATGAACCAAGTGAAGGAAAATATTATACATGGTCTGATGATGGTTCTACCGTAGCTGTTACTAAAAGAGTAGCAAAAGAATTAGGAAAAGATTATCATGATTTAGATGGAAAAGAAATCTTTGATCATGCAAATGTTAATGAAGTGTATAAAAAATATGTTGATGAATATTATCGTACCCTTGCTATGGGAATTTATAACTTACAATACGCTTATGATCCAAGTATGATTGTTATTGGAGGAGCTATTTCAACAAGAGAAGAACTATTAGATAAAGTCAATGAACAATTAGATATCATCTTTGATCAACTAACACACGCTCATGTAAGACCAAACATTAAAGTGTGTAAATTTGGCAACGATGCAAATCTTATAGGAGCAACCTATCATTATATTCAAAGACATGAATAGGAGGCTATTATGAATAAAGGAATACCTAAAATAAATACACAACTTAGAAGCCATACTATTTTAGTTCCAGAAGTTTATCGTGAAGCAACAGGTGTCTTAATTAATGGAAAACGTATCAAATCATTGGTGTTTTCTACAGATGTGGCAGTTATTGCCAACTGTAATGCTGATGCAGTCATTGCTGTTTATCCTTTTACACCAACTATTCAAATTACTCAAGCAATTATTTCAGTCGCACAAAGACCTGTCTTTGTGGGTGTTGGTGGCGGAACAACAGCAGGTAAACGAGTAGAATCGATTGCTTTAGATGCTGAACTTCATGGCGCTACAGCCGTGGTTTTAAATGCTCCAACGACCACAAAATTCGTTCAAAACCTCGCACAAGATATTGATATTCCAGTTGTTTTAACGATTGTTTCTTTAAATGAAGATTTAGAACAAAGAATGTTACATACAGGAGCCAATATCGTTAACGTTTCTGGAGGAAAAGATACTGTAAAGATTGTTAAAAAATTAAGAGAAATCAGTCCTGATTTTCCAATTATTGCAACAGGAGGACCAACTGAAGAAACAGTAAGAGAAGTGATCCAAGCAGGTGCTAATGCGGTTACCTTTACACCTCCTACTAATGGTGAAATCTTTAAAGGCATGATGGAAGAATATAGACACAGATATGATTAAAAAGTTCCTCGGTTGAGGAACTTTTATAGTAAGGTGTTTATTAAAAATAGATGCTTGATTGTGTAGATGCAGCATTAAAAAACATAATGTAGTAAATTGGAATATAAATTATTTTGTTTTTTTCTACTTTTTTGTTGAATATAATTATGTTTATTGATTTTTCAATACTCTTGTATGTTAGTATCATTGATATTTCAATATTTTTTTCTTTATAAGATAGAAGATGATAAATCTTAAAATTTATAAATAAAAAGATAATATTTTGTAAAAAATTGAAATGTCATATCAAATGTGCTATTCTTTGAAAGAAGAAATGAGGGAAATAGATATGAAAGTATTAAAAAAGATAATATCATGGCCTGTAGTTTTAACTATTCAAGTTTTATCTTCAGTAGCTTTGTTATTCTTATTATTTAAGTTGGGAGTAGTCCCAACTAAATACATGATTATTTTAGTTGCAGTATTAGCTGTACTTGCATTACTTATGTATTTCTTTATGAAACCATCAAAAGGAAAACATGCAGTAAATGCAAGACAATCTATTGGAAAAATTATTTCATTAGTATTAAGTATTGTTTTATTAATTGGTTCTGTTTATGTAGCTAAAGGAAGTTCTACATTAAATAAAATTTCTGGTGCTGATACAAAAACAGTACATTATGCTATTTTAGTATTAAAAGATAGTAAAATTGATAGTTTATCAGATATCAAAAATGAATCTATTGAATATAACCTACAATATGATGCTAAAAAAGATATGAATCAAATCATTGCAAAAGCAAAACAAGAACAATCAAGTATTTCGTATGATGAAACAAATGATGATTATTCTAAACTTGCTGATGATCTTTATAACAATACCGTACATGCCATCTTAGTAAATACAGCATATAACGGTATGTTTGAAGAAGCACATGAAAACTTTGCAAATGAAACAAAAGAAATTTGGAGTTATGAAGTTGATACAGAAGTAAAAAACTTTGCTAAAGATGTAGATGTAACATCAAAACCATTTACAATCTATATTTCAGGTATTGATACATATGGTAAAGTATCTACTGTTTCAAGATCAGATGTTAATATGATCGTAACAGTAAATCCTAAAACAAAACAAATCTTAATGTCATCAATTCCTAGAGATTACTATGTTACATTAGCTAATAAAGGTAAAAAAGATAAATTAACGCACTCAGGATTAGCTGGACCTGAAAATACAGTTAAAACAATGGATAATTTCTTAGGTATTGATATTAACTATTATGCACGTGTTAACTTTACATCATTAATTACTATGGTTGATGCTTTAGGTGGAATTGATTTAGATTCTGATAGTTCATTTACGGCAGCAAGTGGTGATTCGTTTAGAAAAGGTGTTCAACATGTAAATGGAAAAAAAGCACTAGCTTTTGCCAGAGAAAGACATGCCTTTGGTGGAGGCGATAATATGCGTGTTAAACATCAACAAGATGTATTAATGGCTATGTTGAAAAAAATGATGTCACCGGCTATTATTACAAATTATACAGGTGTTTTAAATTCGATTGCTGGATGTTTTGAAACAAATATGTCATCAGATAACATTACTGATTTAATCCAAATGCAAGTCAATGATATGGCACAATGGACATTTACACAAAAACAATTTACAGGACACGGAGTAATGCAAACAGGTGGAGCTTATATGCCTAATACTAAATTATATTATATGATTCCTGATGACAGTAGTGTATCTGAAAATATTGCTGCAATTAAAGCGGTATTAAATGGACAAACAGTAGAATAAATTTAAAAAAGGTATTGACATGAAAGAAAGAGTTGCAGAAAATGCGTATGGCAAGTAAGCAAGTGTAGTTTTCTACACTCTTTTTGACTTTCAATATTCCACAAAAAAGCTATGAAATTTATTTAAAAGTTTCATGGCTTTTTTGTAGTAAAAATTTGACATAAAGTGGCAAATATGGTAGATATATGCTATTATTGATGTAAGTTGTATTAGAGTGTAAAAAAATAAAAGTATATATAAGTTTGGGAGATGTTATAAAAATGGATAAACAGAAAGCACTGCGTGTCTTTGGGTTGTTTATTGCGGATATATTCACTATAATTTTAAGTGTTTATGGTGCGCTAGTTTTAAGATTTAATGGCCCGATTGAAACCATGTATCTTCAACGTGCTAATTCTATTATTATACCAATTTTGATTGTATGTTATGGGATTTTGTATGCATTTGAAATGTATAAAGGAATATGGAAATATGCTTCTATTGCAGAATTGTGGAATATAATATTTTCATCAATTACTTCAACATTAGCTATCATTGTTATCAGCTATATAACAGGAAATACATTACCAGCTTCATGTTATCTAATGATTTTAGCTATCTTTTTACTTGGGTTATGTGGATCTAGATATTCATATCGTTTGATTAGAATGTTTAGAAGAGAATATATGAGTAATAAAACAAGAGAAAAAGAAAGAGTTCTTATCTATGGAGCTGGAAGTGCAGGAGAAAAGATTTTAAGAGAAATTACAAATAGTACTGGTTTACATAAAGAAGTCGTTTGTTTTATTGATGATGATGACAATAAATGGACAAGAAAAATCCATAATGTAAGAATTAAAGGTGGACGCGATATTTTAAAATTAGTATGCAAAGAAGAAAAAATCGATGAAATCATCGTAGCAATGCCAGCTGCCAATCATAAAAAACTAGCTGAAGTATTAAATGCTTGTAAAGAAACAAAATGCCGATTAAAGAGAGTTCCAGGATATTATCAAATTCTAAACGGGGATGTTCATTTATCTGATTTAAAAGATGTTGAAGTTCAAGATTTACTTGGAAGAGATCAAATTGAAGTTAATCTTTCAGAAATCATGGAATATGTTAAAGATAAAGTGGTTATGGTTACTGGTGGTGGAGGATCTATTGGGTCTGAATTATGTAGACAAATAGCTGCAAGTAATCCCAAACAATTAATTATTGTAGATATTTATGAAAATAATGCCTATGATATTCAATTGGAATTAAAAGATAAGTATCCACACTTAAATTTAGAAACATTAATTGCCTCTGTAAGAAATACAGACAAAGTTAATCATTTATTTGAACAATATCATCCGGATATTGTATATCATGCAGCAGCGCATAAGCATGTTCCATTAATGGAAGATTCACCATGTGAAGCTGTAAAAAATAATGTATTTGGAACGTTAAATGTTGTACGTGCTGCCGATAAATATGGAACAAAGAGATTTATCTTGATTTCTACAGATAAAGCAGTTAACCCAACAAATGTTATGGGTGCTACAAAACGTATGTGTGAAATGATTGTTCAATCATATAATAAAAAATCAAATACAGAATATGTAGCGGTACGTTTTGGAAACGTACTTGGTTCAAATGGATCTGTAATTCCATTATTTAAAAAACAAATCAAAGCAGGAGGTCCGGTTACTGTAACTCACCCCGATATCATAAGATACTTCATGACAATACCTGAAGCCGTTTCGCTTGTATTACAAGCAGGGGCTTATGCTAAAGGCGGAGAAATCTTTGTCTTGGATATGGGAGAACCTGTTAAGATTGATGATATGGCAAGAAACTTAATTAAGTTATCAGGATATGAACCTGATATCGATATTAAGATTGAATACACTGGTTTAAGACCTGGTGAAAAGCTATATGAAGAATTATTGATGAAAGAAGAAGGAATGCAAGATACTCCTAATAAACTCATTCATATTGGTAAACCAATTGAATTAGATGAAGAAAAATTCTTTAATCAATTAGTTCATTTAAAAGAAGTTGCTTATCAAGATAGTATAGATATTAGAAAAGATATCAAAGAAATTGTTGATACTTATCAACCTCAAAACTTATAAAAAAGATAAATAGCAGTAATCGTCGCAGGGTCGCGTTATGAAAATTTATCTGTCATACCTTCACTAGTCGAATAACGTTCGTTATTCGATGGGCGAAGCGTATCTAAAAGGAGGTTTATATGTTTGACAATTGGTATGTAGTTCAAGTAAGAACAGGAAAAGAAGAAGCAATTGCGAAGAAATTACAATTTCATATAGATCATGATGTTTTATTAGAATGCTTTATTCCTTGTTGCAAAAGACAAAAGAAATTTAGAGGGAAATGGCAAATAGTAGAAGAAGTATTATTTAAAGGATATATCTTTGTTATTACTGATAAAATAGATGATTTATATACGCAATTAAAGGAAATACCTGATCTTACAAAACTGTTAGGAAATGATGGAGAAGATATTTATCCAATATATCCTCAAGAGGCACTATTTCTAGCGAGATTTAGTACAGAAGACTATATAGTAGATGTATCTAAAGGTTATATTAAAGGTGATACAATTATGATTATTGAAGGACCACTTGTGGGATTAGAAGGATATATTACAAAGATAGATCGACATAAACGTATTGCCTACGTTGATGTCAACCTACTTGGACAAGTGTCGAGTGTTCAAGTAGGACTAGAAATTATTAGTAAAGACTAAAAAAAGCATAACACTGTTATGCCTTTTTTTGCATATAGAGAAGGGAAGAAAAATGGACTTGATTATTGTCGTTGCTGGTGGACATGGTAAATGTTGCTTGGATATTGCTAGAGAAGTTTACGATGATATTTTTTTTTGGATGATGGTTTAGTTGGAAAAACAATTAATGATTGTAAAGTAATTGGCGGTATGAAGGATATTCAAGTCTTACGTGAAAAATATTCAAATATCTTTATTGCTATTGGCAACAACAGGCTTCGAGAAGAACTCATAACACAAGCACAAGAAATAGGATTTAATGTTGTGAATCTTATAAGTAATAAATCTATTGTTTCAAACTATGCAAAAATAGGTCAAGGATGTGTTATTTTTCCAAATGTAGTTATTGAACCTGATTCAACTATAGGAAATGGTTGCGTTATTTGTGCAAATAGTGTTATTAATCGTGATGCATTTATTGCTGACTATTCTTTTGTAAATAGTTCAAGTGTCGATAGACCAACAGTTTTAGTGGAAAGAAAATAGAAGAATTTTCTTCTATTGAAGATGGAAAGGTGGTTATTTAATGTATAGAAATGGATTAAAGAGAGGAATAGATTTTATCTTAGCGTTATGTGGATTAATTGTATTAAGCCCAATATTTTTAATTTTATGTATTTGGATTAAATTAGATAGTAAAGGACCAATTCTTTTTAAACAAAAAAGAATTGGTATTAATAAATCATATTTTAATATTTACAAATTTAGAACAATGTATGTTGATACACCAAAAGATATGCCAACACATATGTTATCAAATCCAGATCAATACATAACAAAATCAGGTAAATTTCTAAGAAAAACTTCTTTAGATGAATTACCACAAATTATTAATATATTAAAAGGGGAAATGGCTGTTATTGGTCCTAGACCAGCATTATGGAATCAAAATGATCTAATTACTGAAAGAGATAAATATCATGCTAATGATGTAAGACCTGGCCTTACAGGTTGGGCACAAATTAACGGGCGTGATGAATTAGAAATTCCTGTGAAAGCAAAACTTGATGGTGAATATATAGAAAAAATCTCATTCTTATTTGATTTAAAATGTTTCTTTGGAACAATTACATCTGTATTAAAACATGATGGTGTAGTTGAAGGAGGAACAGGCGAATTACATAAGGAGGAAAAATAGTGAAAAGAGTATTAATTACAGGAAAAGGTAGTTACATAGGTAGTCATTTTAGAGATTATTTGAAGGAATTTCCTAATGATTATTATGTAGAAGAATTAGATGTAAGAGATGATTCGTGGAAACAATTTGATTTTTCAAAATTTGATGTTGTTTATCATGTGGCAGGAATTGCACATATTAAAGAAACAAAAGAAAATGCAAGTTTATATTATAAAGTGAATCGAGATTTAGCAGTTGAGATTGCTAAGTTATCAAAATCTTACGGAGTAAAACATTTTATATTTATGAGTTCGATGAGTGTTTATGGACTTATTTATAGTAACGATTTAATTACTGTAAATACAAAAACTAATCCAAGTACCAATTATGGTAAAAGTAAACTACAAGCGGAAAATGAGATTTTAAAACTAGCTGATGATACTTTTAAAGTTTCAGTATTAAGACCACCTATGGTATATGGTAAAAATAGTCCAGGTAATATGACTAAATTGATAAATGCAGTAAAAAAGGTTCACATTTTTCCAACTCTAAAAAATGAAAGAAGTTCTATTACTATAGATAAATTGTGTGAGAGTATGTTAGATACTATTAATGAGGAAAAGGAAGGCATCCTTTTACCACAAAATGATCAATATATGTGTACATATGACATAGTAAGAAGTCAAATGAGAGAAGATAATATTAAAGTTGTTTATATTTCTTTATTTAATCCTATTTTAAGATTGTTGATTGGAAAAGTAGGAGTAATTACAAAAATGTTTGGAGATTTAAAATATGAAAGATAAAAAGGTATTATTTGTAGCACACGTGGATGGGCATATTCAAGCATTTCATATTCCTTATTTAAAATTATTTAAAGAAGAGGGTTATGTAGTGGGTGTTGCATCTAATGGAGACAAAATATTTGATTACTGTGATCATAAATATAATATTTGTTTTCAAAGAAATCCATTAAGTCCAAAAAATATAAAAGCTTATAAAATGTTAAAAAAAGTACTTGATGATAATGAATATGATATTATTCATTGTCATACACCAGTAGGTGGTTTTGTTGCACGACTAGCAAATAAAAATTCTATACATTATAAAACAACAAAAATGATTTATACTGCACATGGTTTTCATTTCTTTAAAGGAAACAATCCAGTTAAAAATTTTATTTTTAGAACTATTGAAAAATATGCAGCAAAATATACAGATATTTTAATTACCATTAATAAAGAGGATTATGAAAATGCTTTAAAATTTAAACTAAAAGAAAATGGAAAAGTTGAATATGTACCAGGTGTAGGAATTGATACTGATGTTATCAAAAAAACAAAATACGATAGAAACAAATTTCTTGATGATACAAGAATTGATAATAATGAAACTACTTTGTTATTGTCAGTTGGTGAAATAAATCGTAATAAAAATCAAGAAGTTGTTATTAAAGCTCTAGCAAAACTTCCTGAGACTTATCACTATATACTTTGTGGTATAGGAGAGAATAAAGAAAATCTTGAAAAAATAGCAAAAGAAAAAAATGTTTTTAACAGAGTACATTTTTTAGGTTTTAGAAACGATATTTTTTCTATTATGAAATGTTGTGATATTTTTGTTTTTCCTTCTAAAAGAGAGGGATTGCCTGTTTCGGTGATGGAGGCAATGGCTTGTGGACTGCCTTGTATAGTAAGTGATATAAGAGGAAATCACGATTTAGTTGATCAAAAAGGAGGATACGTTATAAAATTAGACAATTTTGAAAATGATTTATCTGACATATTAATAAATAAAAAAAATCATTTTGATGATATGAAAAAATATAATCGCGAAAAAAGCGAAATGTTTTCTTTGAAAGCTATTTTAAGTAAAATGAAAAGTATTTATGGATTGGAGTGATAGTGTGAAGCCAGAAATTTCTGTTATAATGAGTGTTTATAATGATGAAAAGTATATTGCTAAAGCTATTGATTCTATTTTAACTCAAAGTTTTTCAAACTTTGAGTTAATAATTTGCGATGATTATTCAACTGATAGAAGCAGTAATATTATTGAAAAATATGTTAAACAAGATAATAGAATTGTTTTTTTTAAAAATGAAAAAAATCTTGGTTTGGCGACATCTTTAAATAGGTGTATTGAACGTGCAAAAGGCAAATATATCGCAAGAATGGATAGTGATGATATTAGTTTGCCTAATAGATTTGAAGTTGAATATAATTATTTAGAAGATAATTCAGACATAGTAGTTGTTGGTTGTAAGTGTCAATGTATTGATGAAAATGATGAAATTTATAAGGATTTTCAAATTCATTCAGGAAGTGTTTCTTTCTACGATGCAATCAAAAAGGTTCAAATTGTTCATCCAACTGTAATGATGAGAAAAGAAGCATTATTGTCTGTTGATGGTTATACAGTAAATAATTTAACTTTGAGAGCTGAAGATTATGATTTATGGTGTAAGATGACAAAAAAAGGTTATAAAATCTTTAATCTAGATACTATTTTGCTTTTGTATAGAGAAGGATTACAAGGAATGAAAAAAAGAAAATATAAATTTAGAATACAAGAAGCTAAATTAAAATATATGTGGATGAAAAAGGAAAAAGTTCCATTTAGTATATATTTATATGCTGTAAAACCGTTGATTGTGGGATTGATTCCCAGTTCGTTAATGAAAATTTATAAAGGAGTTAGATAATGATTCGGATTTTTAATAGAAAATATAGCAAAAAAACTATGTTATTAATAAGTGAGATAATTATATCTTTTTTAGGGTTACTTACTTTTCCTATTAAAGGAGAACAAGCATGGTTCATTGCTTTTTTTATTATTTCGCTGCTACAGTTAATTTTACATATTTTTTATTTATATAACTTTGAAAAGAAAATAATCTCTTTTCCTATTTTCTTTATTTTACTAAGTTATGTTTTTAATTTTGGGCATTTGCCAATAAAAGCTTTTGGTAAAGATTTTGGACAAAATGTATTATTTCCGCTGTGGTATATAAAATTTGATATATATAAAAAGGCGGCTTTTTTTACATTGCTTTCACAAATGATGCTTGTTTTAGGAATTATATTTATTTATCGTTTTTTAGAAAAGAAAGGAAATATTACTTTATTCAATAAAGGAAAGAATATTTCTTTGAAAAGAATCAAGATTGTTGGTCTTGTATGTGTGTGTATTGGAATTTTACCAACATTATATATTGATGTATCAAAATTCTTGTTATTTATGCAAGGTGGCTATTTAAATACATTCAATTTACAAGTTCATGATTTTGTTGAAACAATTGCAGATTTCTTCAATTTTGGAATTTTTGCCTTAGTAATTGGTTTTTCAAATGAAAAAAGAAAAGCAAATATTATATTTTTTGTAACAGTAGTTTATAAAGTTGTAATGATGTCTTGTGGTGGAAGAGGAGAAGCTATTGTTTTTTTATTAGGTCTATTTATTGTTTGGGAAAAATATGTGGTACATCTTTCAAAAAAACAAATTATTGCATTATGTTTTATTGGATATGCAGGACTTGTTTTATTAAACTTTATAGCTAGTGCTCGAAATATTACTTCTTTTAATATGAAAGAAATATTTGATATTTTTGTATATTCATTGAGTAATAACCAATTAATTGCAACCCTATCAGAATTTGGATCAACCTTTGCAACAGTTTGCTTCACAATTAAATCAAATCCATCACAAGCCTACGGTTTAAACTATATTCTACCGATTTTATTAGTTATTCCAAATATTGGTGGATTTAATAGTGGTGTTGTAGATAAAATGATTTTTACAAAACATATTTATACATATAAACAACCTATTGGAGGATCATACATTGCAGAACTATTTTATTCATATCATTGGTTTGGATGGCTATTTGCCTTTGTTTTAGGTATTTTGATTGGGTTTATAGCATATCAACTTGTTTATCAAAATAAACATAAAAATTATTTCTTATACTTATTATTTGCATATACAATGCCTTTACTATTCTTCTGGATAAGAGGATATTTTGGTGCTGTATATAGAACTTATATTTGGCATTGTGGATTTACTTTAATAATTGTTTTCTTTATGAAATATTATCAAACAAAGAAGAAAGGACTGGTTAAATGAAACAATTAAGTATTATTGTTCCAATATATAATACTGAAAAGTATTTAAGAAAATGCGTGGATTCTTTATTAGAACAAGATTTGGATGATTATGAAATTCTTCTAATAAACGATTCTTCTCCAGATTCTTCAATAGATATAATGAAAGAATATGAAGAAAAATTTCCAAATATTATTCGTATTTTTTCAAAAGAAAATGGTGGATTAGGAGATACACGTAATTTTGGAATCCCATATGCAAAAGGAAAATATGTCACATTTGTTGATAGTGATGATTATATAAAAGAAAATTCATTAAATAGATTATGTACAAAAATGGATAATGAAGATTTAGATATTCTTGTATATGATTTTGTAAAGGAATACGACAATGTTGATTTTATTCATGAACAAGCAATGGAAATTATAGATGATAAACATTATGTTTTATCAACACCAAATGCTTGTAATAAAATGTTTAAAACAAGTATATTTCAAGAAAACGGTGTACGCTTTCCAACAAAGATATGGTATGAAGATTTAGCGGTAATACCTGGTTTAGTTAAATATACAAAAAAAATTGGATATATTCATGAAGGAATATATTATTATCAATTTAGAAGTCAATCTATTATGAATCAAGTTAAATATAACCCTAAAATGTTAGAAATGATCAACTCTATCAATAATTTATCACCATATTTGGATGAATATCCACTTGAATTAGAATTTTTATCTTTGCATCATTTATTTTATGGAAGTAGTTTAAGATTATTACCATTTAAAAAATATGATGAGTTAGAAACTTGTTTAAAAACTCATGAAAATAATTTTCCTAATTGGGATAAAAATCCATACTATAATGCGAAACCAAAATTATATAAATTATTTTGTATGTGTTTGAAAAAAAGGAGATTTTTATGTTGTAGATTATTAATGTGGACTAGAAAAATAATTTCAAGGAGAAAAAGTTAATGTTTTCTATAATAATACCAATATATAATGTTTCAAAATATTTACCGGATTGTTTAGATTCCATTGTTAATCAAACTTATAAAGGTAATTTAGAAGTGTTTTTAGTTAATGATGGATCAACTGATGATTCGGGTGAAATTGCTCAACAATATGAAAAAAAATATCCACATATATTTAAATATTTAGTAAAAGAAAATGGTGGCTTAAGCGATGCAAGAAACTTTGCAATTCCATACGTTCATAATGATTATGTTTTCTTTATTGATAGTGATGATTATATTCAACCAAATACACTTGAAACTATTGCAAATGTAATTAATAACTATTCACCAGATTTGATTATTTTTGATTATATTAAACAATGGGAAGATAAAGGAATTTTAGATAAAATACTAGAAGGTAATAGTAGACTAATTACTAATAAAGAGTATTTACTAGCCAATCCGGCAGCATGGAATAAAATTATTAAGACAACAATTTTAAAAGAAAATAAAATACTTTATCCAAAAGGATTATGGTATGAAGATAGAGCAACGACAGGACAATATATTAATTTCTGTAAAAAGATTTATTACGTGAGTGAAGGATTTTATACCTATAGACAAAGAGATAATTCGATTATGAAGCAAAATAGTTATAATCCAAAAATGTTAGATATTTGTCAGGCTATGAAAATGTTTGATCGTCAAGTAGATGATCATGAATATAAAAGTGAAAAAGAATATTTATTTATTAGCAATTTGTTATTCCAAAATTCATTACGTCTTTTACCATTAAAAAAGAATAAAGAAATGAAGGAATGTTATGATATTTTAGAAAAAAAATATCCTAATTGGAAACAAAATGTATATTATAAAAAGCAATCAAAAGGATATAAGATTTTATGTCTTTTGATTAGTAAGAGATTGTACTTTATATCACGCATATTAATTAAATATAAAATGAAAGGAGCTTAATGGATGAATAATGATGTTATAGCAATTATTGTTACATATAATCGTAAAGAATTACTTAAAGAATCTATAGAAGCATTATTACAACAAACATATAAAAATTTTGATATTTTAGTTATTGATAATGCAAGTACTGATGGTACTTATGAAACAATTAGCTCTTATATAGATAATAATCAAATTAAATATCAAAATACAGGTGCTAATTTAGGGGGAGCTGGTGGATTCCAGTTTGGAATAAAAAAAGCTGTAAATGATGGTTATGAAAAATTATGGATTATGGATGATGATACAATTCCTACACCATCAGCGTTAGAAGAATTAATGAATGCAGATCATATTTTAAATGGCGAATATGGTTTTTTATGTAGTCACGTAGAATGGAAAGATGGTAATCCATGTGCAATGAATGTTCCAAATGTATCCAATGAATGGATCAACAATACACAACTTATTCAAGAAGGATTATTACGAGTTAAACAATGTTCTTTTGTATCATGCTTTTTTACAAAAGATTCTGTAAAGAAAGTAGGATTACCAATTAAAGAATTCTTTGTTTGGGGTGATGATGCAGAATACACAAAAAGATTAAGCGATTATTTACCAAGCTATTTTGTTTCTAAAAGTATAGTGGTTCATAAGATGCATAGTAATATTCCAACAGATATTTCTCAAGATCATTCGGATCGTTTATTCAGATACCAATTTTCATATAGAAATATGTACTATGTAAATAAACAACAAGGAAATAAGCTTTCAATGTTACTTTATTATTATGGTGTATTTTTAGATACAAAGAAGATTTTAAAAAGTAAACAGTCAGGAAAGTGGAAAAAATTAAAAATTATGTATAAGAGTGTAAGAAAAGGTAAAAAATTCCATCCTCAAATTGAATATATAGATAAATAGGAGAAAGAAAATATGAAAAAAAAGATGACAATTAATTATATTTTTAATTTGGCATATCAAATATTAATTATCATTCTTCCATTAATAACAACTCCTTATGTTTCAAGAATATTGGGTCCAGATGGAATAGGTGCCTATAGTTATACGGCATCTATAACAACTTATTTTATCCTTTTTGGTTGTATTGGTTTGAATTTATACGGGCAAAGAGAAGTTGCATATCATCAATCAGATAAGATAGCAATAAGTAAAACATTTTTTGAAATTTTACTGTTAAAAATAGGGACAATGGCAATTAGTATATGTGTCTTTATTTTTACAGTACAAATGATGAATCAATATAAACTTTTATTTTATATTCAATTATTAGATTTAATAGCGAACATGTTGGATATTACTTATTTTTATCAAGGAATTGAAGAATTCAAAGTAATTGTTATTAGAAATGTATTGATAAAAATAATTGGTATAATATGTATTTTTACTTTTGTAAAAACAAAAGCAGACTTATCTTTATATGTTTTTATTTATTCAGGAACGTTATTGTTAGGAAATTTATCAATGTGGCTTACAATAAATAAACATATTACGAGAGTACCTTTTAAAGAATTAAAAATTATAAAACATTTAAAACCAACACTTATTCTATTTTTTCCACAAATAGCTATTTCAATCTATACTGTTTTAGATAAGTTAATGATTGGGTTAATAACTAATAATACAACACAAATTGGATATTATGAACAGGCACAAAAAATCATAAAATTATCGCTAACAGTTGTTACATCTTTAAGTACGGTTATGCTCCCAAGAATAGCTCATTTATATGCTAATGATGATCAAGAAAAAATTATTGATTACACAAAAAAATCATTACAATATACATTAGCTATTTCTTGTCCAATAATGTTTGGAATCATGGGTATTGCTACAAATTTAATACCCTGGTTTTTAGGAGATGAATTTATACCTTCAATAAATATTTTGTTTGTAACTTCACCAATTCTTGTCTTTATTGGAATAAGTAATATTGTTGGATTTCAATATCTAATACCTACACAAAGACAAAAAATATATACTTTATCAACAATATTAGGATCAGTTGTCAATCTTTGTTTAAACTGTATTCTAATTCCATATTTACTTTCTTTTGGAGCGGCAATAGCTTCGGTTGCTGCAGAATTAAGTGTTGATTTATTTCAATTAGTATGTATAAGAAAAGAAATAAATTTTGTAGATGTAATAAAAAAATCAAAATCTTATTTCATAGCTTCGTTTGTAATGTTTATTGGAATTTATTTATTGTCAAAATATTTGTATCCTTCAGTAATGATGACAGCAATCTTAATAGCAATAGGAGGTATTATCTATCTAGTTATGTTACTTATATTAAGAGATGAGTTATTATTTGGAACAGTAAAGAAAATTTTAAAAAGGAGATCATAAATGAGACATGCAATATTAATAACAACTCATGATAATGTGGAAATATCAAAAAATTTATTGTCTTTGTATGATGATAAAAATATTGATTTTTATTTTTTAATTGATAAAAAAGCAAAATCTTATAATGAAGAGGTATTAAAGGATATATGTAAAAAATCTAATGTATATTTTGTTCCAAAAATTAATATTTATTGGGGATCATTTTCACAAATACAAGCAGAGTATATATTATTAGAAAATGCTGTAAAGAAATCATATGATTATTATCATTTGATTTCTGGATGTGATATACCTTTATATACAAAAAATGAATTCTTTGATTTTTTTGAACAAAATAAAGGAAAAGAATTTGTTGAATATAGTCCAAAAGAAATAGCTGAAAAAAATAAAGTACAAGATCGAGTTAAATATTATTATGCTTTTATGGAATCTGTTAGAGAAAAATCAGCAATCAAGAGAAAGCCTAAGACTTTTTTAAGAGAATTCTTTTTGAAACTACAAAAATTATTAAAGATTGATAGAACTAAAGGGAAAGAATTCCAATATGGTTCTAATTGGTTTGATATAACTGACGATTTTGCTAAATACATATTAAAAAATAAACCATGGGTTATTAAACATTTTAAGAAAACATGTTGTGCAGATGAACTATTCTTACAAACATTACTTTTTAACTCTCCTTTTTATTCAAATAATTATTATTGTTTAAATGAAAAAAATAGAATACTTCAAAGAAATAGATATACTGATTGGACAAGAGGACAACCATATACATTTAAAAAAGAAGATTATAATGAAATAATTAATATTAAGGAATCATTGTTTATAAGAAAATTTAATTATAAAAATGATGCCGAAATAGTTAATAAATTATTTGATTGGTTAAGAAAGAAGGGATAAGAGATGAAATATGATTACTTAGTAGTTGGTTCGGGATTGTTTGGTGCAATCTTTGCTCATGAAGCAACAAAAAAAGGAAAAAAAGTATTAGTAGTAGATAAAAGATCTAATATTGCAGGGAATATCTATACAAAAGAAGTAGAAGGAATTAATGTGCATGAATATGGGGCACATATCTTCCATACAAACAATAAGAAAGTATGGCAATATGTAAATCAATTTGCTGAATTCAATAGATTTACAAATTCACCAGTAGCAAACTACAAAGGTGAACTTTATAGTTTACCTTTCAATATGTACACATTTAATAAAATGTGGGGTGTTGTTACACCAGAAGAAGCAACAAAGAAAATTGAAGAACAAAGAAAAGAAATTACACATGAACCTACTAATTTAGAAGAACAAGCAATCTCTCTAGTAGGTAGAGATATCTATGAAAAACTAATTAAAGGTTATACTGAAAAACAATGGGGAAGAGATTGTAAAGATTTACCATCATTTATTATCAAAAGATTACCAGTAAGATTAACTTTTGATAATAACTATTTCAATGCATTATATCAAGGTATTCCAGTTGGTGGATATACAAAAATGGTAGAAAATATGTTAGAAGGTATTGAAGTAAGATTAAATACTGATTATTTAGAAAATAAAGAAGAACTTGATCAATTAGCTGATAAGGTTGTATATACTGGACCAATTGATGCTTATTTCAATTATCAATTAGGAACATTAGAATATCGATCAGTAAGATTTGAAACTGAATTATTAGATATTCCTAACTTCCAAGGTAACGCAGCAGTCAACTATACAGATAGAGAAACACCATGGACAAGGATCATTGAACATAAATGGTTTGAATTTGGAAAAGACAAAGATGGAAATGATATTGATAAAACAGTAATTTCAAGAGAATATAGTTCAGAATGGAAACCTGGAGATGAACCATATTATCCAGTAAACGATGAAAGAAACAACAAATTATATGCTAAGTATAAAGAGTTAGCTGATCAAAATGGAAAAGTTATCTTTGGTGGAAGACTTGGAATGTATAAATATTTTGATATGGATGCAGTTATTGCGGAAGCTTTAAATTGTGTTAAAGAAAATTTGGGAGAGCAATATGATAGAGATAAATAAAGGAAAAATCTTAAATTTATCGTTATTATATTTAGAATTGCCTATTGCTTTATTTTTCTTATTTTGGTGTAAGTGGTATATCTCTATAGCTGGTATTTTAATAATAGGATATATTCATTTTTTTCAAAGTAAAGCGAATTTTAAAAAAACTAATAATACAATTAAAATAAATAAGAAATATCTATTTCTTGTTTTGTTTATTATTTTAATATGGTGTATTTTAGGTGGGCAAGGAAACCTTTATTATCAATCATCTGATTGGGGTTGTAGAAACGCTATTTATAAAAAAATGATTTTTGGAACAGCACCGTATTATTTTGAAGATGGTTCGTTTTTGTCTTATTACATTGGGCATTGGATAGTACCGTCGACTATCAGTAAAATCTTTATTTTTCTTGGTTTATCTAAATCTATAGTATGGCATATTGGAAATATTATTTTGCTTTTATGGACAGCGTTAGGAATATCGTTAAGCTTTTTTCTTGTTGTATTCTATACAAAAGCAGATAAAACATTTAAAATATTTTTAGCATTATTAATATTTATATTATTTAGTGGTATGGATGTAATCGGACTACTTATAAGAAATACAGGATTTTCTAATCATATCGAACCATGGAACGTTTATTATCAATTTAGTTCACAAACAACACAATTATTTTGGGTATTTAACCAAGCAATTCCAGTTTGGGTAGGAACATTATTATTTTTACAAACGGATCACATAAAGTTTGATGTATTTATTGGAGCGTTATTAATATTATTTTCACCATTACCAATATTTGGTTGTTTTGCCTTGATTTTATTTAAAATTTTATTTAATTATATTTTGAAAAAAGATATAACAAGATTATTTAAAGAAGGTTTTTCAATAGTTAATATATTATCTTTAGTCATCGCATTACCTTTATTTTTATTCATTTTTTCGAATACAAGATCTTCGGGAACTGCAGGTGTTTTATTTAATTTAAACATTGGAGGCGATTCATGGTATAATTGGTTTATGTTGATTGTATTTTTAATTGTTGAAGTCTATATTTATCTTTTATTTGTTTACAAAAATAATAAAAAGAATTACTTGTTTTATGCAATTACGATTACATTACCTTTTATTGCAGCATTTCGATTTGGAACATCAAATGATTTTGAAATGCGAGCTTCAATCCCACTTTTAACATGTTTAATGTTATTAGTAATAAAAGAAGTTTTAGGTAATATTGACTATAAAAATAAGCAGTTACTTATTCAAAGACGTATTGTTCCACTTATATTTTGTTTATTGATTGGTGCTGTGACACCTTTTGTAGAATTCTATAGAGGTTATTCAGAAGTAAGAACTAATCACAAGATAAACTTAACAGATGAAAGTGTAACTTTACATAAAGATAGTATCAATTTTGTATCCCCAAATTATAAAGATACAAAATTTGCTAAATATATAGGAAAGTAAAAATGAGGAAGAGAATATGAAAGTAGTAATTTTAGCTGGAGGATTTGGTACTCGAATAAGTGAAGAATCTTATTTAAAACCAAAACCAATGATTGAAATAGGAGAAATGCCAATCTTATGGCATATTATGAAACATTATTCAGCTTGTGGCTTTAATGAATTTATCATTTGTGCTGGATATAAACAACATGTAATCAAAGAATGGTTTTCAAATTACTTTTTACATACGAGTGATATTACATTTGATTTCACAAAAGGTAATGACATTATTGTACATAACAAACATTCTGAACCGTGGAAAGTAACAGTTGTTGATACGGGACTAAACACATTAACAGGGGGGAGAATTAAAAGAATCCAAGATTACGTAGAAAATGAAACATTTATGATGACCTATGGTGATGGTGTGTGTGATATTGATTTAAATAAGTTAGTAGAATTTCATAAATCAAATAGTCACTATGCCACAATGACTGCGGTAAAACCTGAAGGAAGATTTGGTGTTCTTGACATTGAAAATAATAGTGTCTTATCATTTAGAGAAAAAAGCCAAGATGATATGGGATGGATCAATGGAGGATATATGGTATTAGAACCAGAAGTTTTCAAATACATTGAGGGAGATCAAACAATTTTTGAAAGAGAACCATTAGAAACATTAGCACAAGAGGGTCAGCTTGATTGTTATAAACATAATGGATTTTGGCAATGTATGGATACAATGAGAGATAAACAAAAATTAGAAGAACTTTGGAATGCTAATAAGGCACCATGGAAGAATTGGGAGTAACTAATGATGGAATTGAAAGATTTTTATAAAGGAAAAAAAGTTCTTGTAACAGGGCATACAGGATTTAAAGGAAGTTGGTTATGTGAAATATTATTATATATGGGAGCTGATGTTGTAGGATATGCTCTTGAACCAAGTACAAAACCAGCATTATTTGATATGCTTAATTTATCAAAAAAAATAACCTCTTATATTGGAGATATTCGTGATTTAGATTTTTTCCAAGAAGTGTTCAAAAAAGAAAAACCTGAAATTGTTTTTCATTTAGCAGCTCAACCAATTGTATTAGAATCATACAAAAATCCAGTTTATACATACGAAACAAATGTTATGGGTACAGTCAGTCTATTAGAATGTGTTCGATTATCAGATACAGTTAAATCAGTTGTTAATGTTACAACTGATAAAGTATATCAAAACAATGAATGGTGTTATGGATATAGAGAAAATGATCGATTAAATGGTTTTGATCCATATAGTAATAGTAAATCATGCAGTGAACTTGTTACTTCGTCATACATAAAATCATTTTTAGCTGATGCTAAAATTCCTGTTTCTACTTGTAGAGCTGGTAATGTAATTGGAGGTGGAGATTTTTCACCTAATAGAATTGTTCCTGATTGTGTTAGAGCAATGGAAGATGGAAAAGAAATTGTATTAAGAAATCCTAATTCAACAAGACCATATCAACATGTATTAGAACCATTATTTGCATATATGACAGTTGCCTATAAACAATATGAAAATTATAATTTTGCAAGTGAGTATAACATAGGACCAGATGAAAAAGATTGTATTACTACAGGAACTCTGGCAACATTATTCTGTAATATTTGGGGGAATAATGCAAAATGGATTTCTACAGAAAATAATGGCCCACATGAAGCAAACTTTTTAAAATTAGACTGCTCAAAAATTAAAAGTACTTTTAATTGGAAACCAAGAACTTCTGTTAAAAATGCGATTGAGATGACAATTGAGTGGGAAAAAGAAAGAATTGCAACTCAAAGTGTTGAAGAAATCACTCAAAAACAAATCAAAAAATTCATAGAAATGGGGAGTTAATATGAAGATAGAAGATTATATTGTTGATTCGAATATGCAACTTTCTGATGCGGTGGCACAAATGACAAAAAACGCTGTTAAAGGATTAGTTGTTGTTGAAAATGAAAAAGTAGTTGGTGTTTTTACGAGAAGAGATTTAGTAAATTGTTCACATGTTTTTGGAATTAGAAATGTTCCTATTAAAGCATTTATTAATGAAAACTTTAATTATTGTTTAAATAAGGTTGATGAAAAATATAAAAATTCAAAACATACATTAATCCCAGTTTTAAACGAGAAAAAAGAATTAATAGATATTTATTTTCCTAAAAAAACAGTATACATCAATAAATATCATTATCCTGTTGTTGTTATGGCAGGAGGACTTGGTACTAGATTGTACCCTTATACAAAAGTTTTACCTAAACCACTAGTACCTGTTATTGATGATAAACCAATGGTAGAAATGATTATGGATTCGTTCAATAATTATGGATCAGACGATTTTTACTTAATTGTTAATCACAAGAAAGAAATGATAAAAAGCTATTTTGAAGAAAATGATCACAATTATAATGTTCATTATGGAGAAGAAATAGAACAGCTTGGTACAGGTGGTGGTCTCTATTATGTAAAAGATCAAGTTAAAGAAACTTTTTATTTGACAAATTGTGATATCTTAACTTTAGAAGATTATGATGAAATATACGAATATCACAAAAATGCTGGAAATGTAATTACTATGATTGTTTCATTAAAGTCTGTTCATGTTCCTTATGGTGTTGTACATACCGATGAAAATCAAAATTTGGTTGGTTCAACTGAAAAACCAACATATATGATTTTAGTAAATACTGGGGTATATATTGTAGAACCTGATGTATTTAATTATATCGGTTGTGAAGAAAAAGTAGACTTTCCAACAGTAATCAATCGTATCAAGAATGATGGTAAGAAAGTAGGAATTTATCCAATTACTGAAGACAAATGGTTAGATATGGGTCAAATAAATGAATTAGAAAATTCAAGACAAGTACTAAGTTCATTAATAAAGGAGGAAAAATGAATTTATTAAAGATAAAAAAATTTATAAGAAATAATTTTGATATTATTTTTAAATGTTTAATAATACTATTGTTTGCTTTTTTTCTCCTTAGAGTTTTTTGGTTAGATGCAGATTTACCTTCTTATGGCTTGTCATATTATATGCCAATAGATGAAGGTCTGTATTCAAAGATGTCTTTGAATTTGTTTAATTCTCATAGTTTGTATAATAATGGAAATGTTTCATTCTATACAGCACCTTCGTATAGAACAAATATAATAGGAAATCTTTTACAATTCATTTTTTTGAATTTAACAGGAGATAATTATTATTCATTTAGGATGCCGTCAATTATATTCTCAATTTTATTATTATTTTTCACTTTGAAGACTATAAAACTAATATGTAATAGAAATTGTGTGTCGGATATAAAAACTAAAATAATTATATTAGCGGTATTCTTTTTTATGAGTATCGATTTTCAGTATTTACTGGCAAGTAGAATTTTTGAAAATAGTATATTGAGAGCTTTATTCTTGATTATGACATATTATTTTTATTTAAAGATTAAAAGCTTAAATAAAAAGTATTTCATTACATCTTTTTTATGTGTATGTTCGATATTTTTTGTGTATTTCTCAAATGTGTTTGTTGCAGTGCCTTTTTTTGTAATTATAATTATAAAACTATTTATTGAGAAAAATAAAATTGAAGCAAAACAAATTTTTAAATATTCTTTTTTAGGATTTATATTAGCGTTATCGTTAGCTGAAGCGTATTATTTAATCGTATGGAAATCAGGAGCATTCTATAATTTGTTTTCTGCAATAAGCGACTATAGTGGAAGGCTTATTGGATCGAGTGTTAATACATATAATCAAGCCTCAAATTTTTTTGAAGCCATACTGTACAATGCCTATTATTTTTTTGGCTCTAATATGTTTATTTTTAATTTCATATTTGAAATTATTGCAGTATTAAGTTTTTTTTATATAGTTTTTAAAAATAAAAACAAGTTGGTTGAATCAGAAATTTTTCTTTTATCATTTATATTTGGTTTTTTTATACAATCACTTCTTGCAGCCGATTGTGTTGAAAGAAAGGCTTTTGTACTCTATCCATTACTAATAATATTAATTGTAAATACTATTATTCATTTTGAAAATTTAAAGGTAACAATTAATAATTTAAGCATAATCCACTTTTTATTGTTTGGTTGTATAATACTATTTTTTGTATATTCATGTTATAAAACTAAATTATATAAGAATCATTATATGGACATGAATATCAATGAAATAAAAGTATTAGCTTTGTCAATTATAATTCAGACCATAATGTTCCTTTTTATTTTAATTTTTTTGAAAATAAAAAAAGAAAAATATATCGTTTTTTCAGCAATGATTTCAATTTTTATGTTGATTATTACTAATTTTTATTTTTCGACTAAATATGTTTATATTTGTAGAACATATACTGAAAAACAAGTAATGATTGATCTTGGAAATGACGTAGGAAATGAAAAAATATTAGGCCCATATGTTTATGGATACACATTATATAATGACATTATACCAGTTTCTAATACAGTAGAAGAATATAGAAAATATATAGATAACAATGATGCAATATACTATTTTCATTATGCAAGTATTGATAATTCACCATATCTTAATGAAGAAATATTTGGCAAGAAAGAACCAACTGTTGCACTTATAAAATCATACTATAGATATTATAGAAGCGAAGGAACAGATAAACCTGTTGGGTTATTTAAAAAAATCGAATAAAATAAAGGGGGGGAATAATGTTGAAAAAGATAAGTGTTATTTTACAAACCTATAATGAGGTTGAAAATGTTATACCAATTTATGAAGAAATAAAAAAAATATTTGATAATAGATTAAACGAGTATGAATATGAAATCCTTTTCACAGATAATCATTCAGAAGATGGAACAATTGATAAGATAAAAGAAATTTGTAGAAAAGATAACTGTGTTAAAGCAATTATTAATGCAAAAAATTTTCGAGGTGGGTCGGGTACCAATGCATTATGCAATGTATCAGGAGATTGTGTTATTTTAATGGCATCTGATTTTCAAGATCCTCCTGAATGTATTTATAAATTTGTAAAAGAATGGGAAAAAGGTTATAAAATTGTAATAGGTATAAAGAAAAAAAGCGAAACTAGTAAAGTAATGCATTTTATTAGAGGATGCTATTATAAATTAATGAACAAAATTACATCAGTAGAACAAATTGAGCACTTTACAGGATTTGGACTATATGATAGAGAATTTTTAAACATAATAAACGAAAATAATGGTCCATTACCATATATAAGAGGTTTTGTTGCAAAATACGGATATAAAATCAAAAAGATTGATTTTATACAACCTAATCGCAAAAGTGGAGTTTCTTCAAACAAGTTTTTTTCGTTGTTTGATATTGCAATGAGAGGAATAACAACTTACTCAAAAACGCCTGTTCGATTTATGGAACTTATTGGAGTAATTTTATCTATAGGTTCATTTTTATTAGGAGTAATAGGTGTTGTCTTATGTTTCTTTAATATATTTTTAATGAATATATTTACATATTTGTTATTAATGATTATTTTATTTTTTCAAGGTATTTGTTTGTTTTGCATAGGAATGATAGGAGAATATATTTTATGTATTAACATTCGTCAAATGAATCAACCAATTGTTATTGAGGAAGAAAGAATTAATTTCTAGTAAGTTTATGTCAAGGAGGGTTATATGAAATTTGCAAATATTATTTATACAAAAAGAAATGATAGATTGACTATTGGTGATGATATGCAATTATTGGCGATAGAAAATTTATATAAATATATGGGAATTAATTACGATGAAGTTGTAAGAATTCCTTATCATGAATTATCAACATATAATGGAGAATATGTTATACTACCAATTTCTTTTCCGTTAACAGCATATAGTCATAACGATCTTATCACATGTTTTTCTGATAGAATTATCCCTGTATTTTTAGGATTATGTGTTTTGCAAGACACATTTACACAAAAAGACATAGAATATTTTAAAAAATATGAACCTATAGGTTGTCGAGATGAATATACATTAAAAAATATGAGAAAAAATGGAATAAAAGCTTATTTAAATACGTGTATGTCAGTTGGATTTCCAAAAAGAATTGATGAAAAAGATTTAATTGGTAGAAAAAAAGTAATATGTGTAGATGTTAATGGAAAGCTAAAAGAAAAGATACCACAAGAATTATTACCTGATTGTGAATTCTTGAGTCATACTTTTTATAAGAATGAATTTGATGGTACACCTGAAGAATTGTGTAAGAAAATGTATGAAAAATATATAGCAGAAGCAAGATTAATAATTACTGATAGAATTCATGCTGCTTTACCTTGTGCTGCTGCTGGATTACCTGTTGTTTTTGCAAAGGATAGATATTCTTATAGATTTTCTGGAATTGATAAAATAATGAAAATATATACAGAAAAAGAATTTGATCAAATAAATTGGAATCCTAAGCCATACGAGTTTGAAAATTTAAAAAAGCAATTATTGGAGAATGCTAAAAGTAGAATACTAAAAACTTATGAAGAAAATCGATATATGTATGATTTAAGTTATTATTTTGAAAATTATTCAAGACCAAAATATAATATTGAATTCTTGAATGATACATATAATTATATTGATAGTCTTGCTAATAAAGAAATTAAATATATTCTATGGGGTGTTACTCAAACAGCTACTTTGATAAAAAGTTATTTTGATCGAAACTATCCAAATGCTCATCTTGTTGGCATTGTTGATAGAGATAAGCGTTTTGAATTTTGTGGATGTAATACAACATCTAAAGATATTATTTTAGAAAATAAAAATGCAGTTGTATTTGTTACTACGGGAGCTGCTATAAGAGAATCAAACTTATTTTTTAAAGAAAATAACATTAAAAACTATTTTCAATGTTGTGTAGATAATATAAGCAATAAAAATGATGGGATGAACGGTGATAAAAATGGTTAAAGTATTGTTCACAGGAGGAACAGGATTGGTAGGAAGTAATGTTCTTCCTTTATTGAAAAAAAAATATGATGTTTATGCGCCAACTAGACAAGAGTTGAATATTCTTGATACAGCAGAAGTTGAAAAATATGTCAAAGAAGGTAACTTTGATGTGATTATTCATAGTGCAAATCCAAACCCAGTCAAAAATGAATTAGATAAAAATGGTTCTATGACAGAAAATAGTTTAAGATGTTTTATGAATTTTTATAGAGTGAGAAAATATTGTAAAAGATTGTATTTTGTTGGGTCAGGTGCAGAATTAGATAAAACAAGGGATATGATACAAATTAGTGAAGAGGAATTTGATAGATCAATTCCTCAAGACGAATATGGCTTTGCTAAATATGTTATGAATCATCTTGCTTTAGAAAGTGATAATGTATATAACTTGAGATTATTTGCATGTTATGGACCAGGTGACTGGGAATCTAAATTTATAACACATTGTATTAGAAGTGTTTTAGCTGATAAAGATATAACAATTAGACAAAACTGTATATTTGATTATATTCAAGTGTATGATTTAGCAAATATTTTTAGTTATTTTATTGAAAATAAACCTAAATATCATGATTATAATATAGCTAGCGGAGATCGTTATACATTGGTAGAAATTGCTGAGAAAGTTTTGAAATTAATGAACAGCGATAAAAAAGTTATTATTTTAAAAGATGGAATGAATAAAGAGTATACACCAAATATTTCACGTTTATTAGAAGAAATGGGTGGTTATAAATTTATTTCATTAGATGAAGGTATAAAAATTCAAATTGAAAGTGAGATAGGAAATTAAAAATGAAAAAAAGAGTTGCAGATATTATTATTGAAACTTTGGTTGAATTAGGTGTAAAGGATTGTTTTAGTGTTGTTGGAGGAGGATCTATGCATCTTGATAATGCACTAGGTTTAAATGACGATATGAATGTTGTTTTTCATCATCATGAACAAGCTTGTGCAATGGCAGCGGAAGGATATGCAAAAACTTCTGGAAATATTGCAGCTGTTTGTGTAACAAGTGGACCTGGTGCAACAAATACACTTACTGGAGTAATGGGTGCTTGGGTTGACAGTGTTCCAATGTTTGTTATGTCGGGACAAATAAGATATGAAGTTTCGGTTGCTAAGACTGGATTACCACTTAGATTTAGAGGAAATCAAGAATTTGATATTATTGGGTCAGTTAAAAATATGACAAAATATGCAAAGATGGTTACTGATCCATTATCAATAAAAAACGAAATTAATAAGGCGGTTAAAACAGCTATTTCAGGAAGAAGAGGTCCTGTCTGGTTAGATATTCCTTTAGATATTCAAAATGCGATGGTAAATGAAGAAGATTTATATCCTGTTGAAGAAATAAAAGAAGAACCAACAATTAAAGAAGAAGAATTTAATAATTTAATTGAAATGATTAGTAATGCTAAAAGACCAGTAATTATCGGTGGTAATGGAATTGCTAACAGTGGAAATCTTGGGTTATTTAGAGAATTTGCTAAAAAGCTTGGTATCCCTGTTGTAGCTTCAGCAATTGCTGCGGATGTATTATATGACGATTATGATTTATACTATGGTATTTCTGGTTTTATTGGCCCAAGAACAGGTAACTTTATTCTACAAAATGCTGATTTTATTCTTACTCTAGGTACAAGCTTAGGATTCAAAACTACAGGATATACACAAGAAAAATTTGCTGTTAATGCTAAAATTGTAATGGTAGATTGTGATGAGTATGAAGTAAGAAAACCAGGAGTCAGAGTTGATTATTTTATTCATTCTGAATTAAAAAATTTCTTTAACTATTGTTTACCAAAAATTAAACATGTTAATGTACCTAATGAGTGGATAGATTATTGTAATAAATTAAAAAATAGATTTACACCTTTTGAAGCAACAGAAGGTTTAAGTGCAGATGACAGAGTGTGCTCATACATGTTCTGGAAAAGATTTGAAGAACATGAACCAGATGATAGCATTGCAGCGCTTGGAAATAATACGGGTATAAGTTCTAAATTACAAATTGGTATTAAACATGAAAATTCACGTGTAATTGCAAATAATAACTGTGGTTCAATGGGATATGATTTACCAGCAGCAATAGGATCAGCTGTAGCAAGTAAAAAAGAAGTAATTTGTGTTACAGGTGATGGAAGTATTATGATGAACTTGCAAGAGCTTCAAACAATTAAACATTATAATTTACCTGTAAAAGTTGTGATTTTTTCTAATGATGGATACAATGCTTTTAGACAAACATGTAAAAACTTCTTTAGTGGATTTAACGTAGGGTGTGATGCGGAAAGTGGAGTAAGTTTCCCTTCATTTGAAAAAGTAGCTGATACATTTGGATATGGATATAAATGTTGTCATTCAAATGGCGAATTAGACGAATGTTTAGATTGGTTATTCAGTCAAGAAGGTCAAGTTATCTTAGAAGTGGAACAACGCTTAGATGATCCAATCACTCCAAAAGTAATGTCAAGAATTAATGATAAAGGTGAATTTGTAACACCTTCTATCGAAGATATGTATCCTTTTATTGATGAAGAAGAATATAAATCATTAATGATAGGTGATATTAATGGATAAAGAAAAAATTCATATTTTTAATGGTGCAACTCTTTATTCTTATATTATAAAACCATCATATCAATTAAAAAGAAATACTGATAAATGGAATAATGATTTAAATCCAGCAGTATTAATTTTACCAGGTGGTGGATATAAAAGAATTGAAGATTGTGAAAACTCGCCAGTTGTTTTTTCTTTTTTAAATGCAGGATATTCATGTTTTGTTTTAGAATATTCATGTAATGATGATTCTAAGTATCCTAACCCAATTTTAGAAGGATTTGAGTCTCTAAAATACATTAGAAAAAATGCAAACAATTTTAAAATAGATTCAAATAAAATTATTTGTTGTGGCTTTTCTGCCGGTGGACATCTTGCATCATTACTTGGCTGTAAAAATATAGCTGAATGTTTAGGATATAATTACGAAAGTGTTAAATTAAATGCTACAATATTAGGATATCCTCTTATTGATATGAAAACATATTATGAAAATCATCCTAATAAGTTTGGGAAATTTGGATTAATGGTATCTGATATGGATATTCTTGATTGTATAAATCCAACACTGTATGTTGATGGTAATTATCCGCCAGCATTTATATGGAATACACAAGAAGATGATTTAGTAGATTGTGAACAATCGATTGAATTTGTAAAAAAAATAGTAGAAGTTAAGGGAATTGTTGAATATCATATGTTTACATATGGCGTACATGGGTTATCTTTAAATAACATATTAACTAATAAAGGTAACATATTAAATAACCATATGAAGTCTCCAAATGTTTCAAAATGGTTTGAAATGGCTATTGAATGGTTAAATAGGGTTTTAGAGGTAAAATAATGAGAAGCTTTGTATTAGGAAAAAAAGAAAATATAAAGAAAGATAGCTATATTTGGAATACAATTGGCGGATTGATAAATGCATTTCAATCCGTCATAATTCTTATGGTTTTAACTAGATCGTTAGATATGGAATATGCTGGTATTTTTACTATTGCATGGGCTATTGCTAACCTTGTTATTACTATAGGAAAATATGGTGTAAGAAATTATCAAGTAACAGATGTGAATGAAAAATATAGTTTTAATGATTATTTTTCAAATAGAGTAATTGTTAGTATATTGATGATTATTTTTACATGTATTTATGTTTGTTTTTTGAGTATTAGTAATCAATATGCATTTGATAAAACAGTTATAGTTTTTTTAATGTGTTATTTAAAATTGATTGATTCTGTTGAAGATGTTTTTCATGGGATGTATCAGCAACATGAAAGATTAGATGTTGCAAGTAAATGTATGTCTATTAGACTCATTTTATCGACAGTTTGCTTATGCATGTGTTCGATTATATTTAAAGATTTGCTTATATCGTCTATTATTACATGTGTATTTTCAACTTTTATTTTTGTTTATTTATTAAAAATTACATATTCAATATTTAATCTTCCTAAAATTCAATTTGATTTTTTTAATGCTAAAAGAATTTTAAAAGATTGTTTTCCAATTTTTGCTGGTTCATTTTTGTCTTTTTATATATTAAATGCACCAAAATATGCTATTGATGCCTTATTAAGTTCTGAATTACAAGCATATTATGGTTTTATTTCAATGCCTGTTTTTGTAATAGGATTGTTAAATAACTTTGTATTTCAACCTATTTTAACAACTGTTGCCAATTGCTATGAAACAAAGAATAAAGATCAATTTTTTCAGCTAATTAAAAGACAGATAGTTGTTATATTAATTATAACTATTGTGGCTTTAATTGGATCGTATGTATTAGGAATACCGGTATTATCAATTTTATATAATTGTGATTTATCAAATTATAAGGTTGACTTATTGATTTTAATGCTAGGAGGAGGAATTCTAGCGTATGTTGGTTTTTTAACGACAATTATTACTTTAATGAGAAATCAAAATATTATTTTAATAGGTTATGTAATTGGTGGCGTATTAGCAATTGTTTTATCTCAATTAGTTGTTAGTTTATATGGTTTAAGAGGTGCATCAATACTTTACTTATTATTAATAAGTGTTCTAGCAGTTTTTTTCAGTATAGCTTTTTATTTTAATTTAAAGACGTGGAAAGAAGGTATTACTAGTGAAAGATAAATTAGTTTTAATAGGTGCAGGTGGCTATTGCAGCGGTGTTTTGGATTCGTTATTACTTTTGGATTCTTATGAAATTGTAGGAATAACAGATCCAGTCACACCAATAGGAACAGATGTTTATGGAATTTCTGTATTAGGTACAGATGATATTCTTCCAAAGTTATTTGAATCAGGTGTAAAGAAAGCTCATATTACAGTAGGTAGTGTTGGAAATTGTTCACTTAGAAAAAAATTAGTTGAAATGGCTGAAAACATTGGATTTGAACTTGTAACTATTATTGACCCTAATGCTGTTTTAGCTAAAGATGTAAGATTGGGAAAAATGGCTTATATTGGAAAAAGTGCTACAATAAATTCTGATGTTGAAATTGGAAATTATTGTATTATTAATACTGGAAGTATTATTGAACATGGATGCAGGATTGGAAATTTTGTTCATGTAGCACCTGGAAGTGTTCTTGTTGGTGATATTCATGTTGGAAATGAAAGTCATTTTGGTTTAAATTGTTCGGTTTTACAAGGATTGACTATTGGAAATCGTGTAATTGTGGGAGCAGGAAGTACGGTTCTTAGAAATGTAAATGACGGAGAAACGGTTGTAGGCATAGTAAAATAGAAAGGAGCTTGTATGAAAAAAATAAGTGTTTTAACAGGAACAAGAGCAGAATATCATTTAATGTATCCTGTTTTAAAAAAGATAGTAGAACATCCTGATCTAGAGTTAGATTTAATTGTCACAGGTGCTCATTTAAGTGCCAAGTATGGTAACACATATCAAGCAATTGAAAAAGATGGAATTCCAATTAGTATTAAACTTCCTATTTTGAAAGATGATGAGGAAATCGTTGATATGGATAGGGCTATTGCTGAATGTATGTTAGGATGTAGTAAACATTTTAAAGATGTTAAACCTGATTTATTATTGGTATTAGGAGATCGCTACGAATTATTTGGTGCGGTTATTCCTGCTATTAATCAACATATACCAATTGCACATATTCATGGTGGTGAAACTACAGAAGGCGCTATTGATGAAGCTGTTCGTCATTCTGTTACAAAATGTAGTTATTTACACTTTACATGTTGTGAACCATATCGAAAAAGAGTAATTCAATTAGGTGAATCACCCGATAGAGTGTTTAATATAGGTGGATTAGGTGTAGAAAATATATTAACGCAATCTTTAATGACACAAGAAGATTTGGAAAAAAATTTATCATTTCCTTTAAATAATTATTCATTAGTAACATTTCATCCAGTAACTTTAGAAGAAGGTACTGCAGTTCAACAAGTAAAAGAAATGTTGGATGCTTTCTTAGAAGTAGAAGATATGAATTTTATTATTACAAAGGCAAATGCTGATGCTGGTGGAAATAAAATTAATGAAGTAATAGATCAATATGCTGAAAAGTATCCACAAAAGTTTTATACTGAATTTAGCTTAGGAATGGTGAGATACTTAAGTGCTATGAAATATGCACGTCTAGTTATTGGAAATTCATCAAGTGGTATTTTAGAAGCTCCATCTTTTAGAGTTCCTACTATTAATATTGGAGACCGACAAAAAGGTAGAATCAAATGTGAGAGTATTATTGATTGCAATCCAAATAAAAGAGCTATACTTGATGCCATTTCTAAAGGCTTAAGTTCTTCGTTTAGGGATTCTATAAAAACAATGGAAAGTCCATATGGAAATGGAACCACAAGCCAACAAATTATAGATATCATTAATAAATATTTAGAAAATGGAATTGACTTAAAAAAGAAATTTTATGATATAGAATTTAATTTGAAAGGGGAAAAATAGAAATGTCACATGTATATATTGTTGCTGAAATTGGGTGTAACCATAATGGAAATGTTGATTTAGCTTATAAAATGGTTGATAAAGCTAAGGAATGTGGTGTTGATGCTGTAAAATTCCAAACATTTAATTCATCGTTATTAATTTCAAAATATGCACCTAAAGCAGAATACCAAATTAAAAATACAGGTAATCAAGAAAGTCAATTAGAAATGACAAGAAAATTAGAGTTATCTCATGATGATTACATGAATTTAAGAAAATATGCTCAAGATTTAGGTTTAGATGTTTTTTCTACAGCATTTGATGATGAATCAATCGATTTTTTATATTCAATCAAACAAAACGTTTGGAAAATACCTTCTGGAGAAGTAACAAATTTACCATATTTAAGAAAAATAGCACAACTAGAAATTGAAAATAAAAAAATTATTTTATCAACTGGTATGGCTATGATAGATGAAATTAACAATGCTTTATCTATTTTAAACGCAGGAACTCCTGCAGAAATTATTATTTTACATTGCAATACAGAATATCCAACAGAAGATATTGATGTAAATGTATCTGCAATTAGTGATTTACATAAAGCATTTCCTAATTATAAAATAGGTTTTTCAGATCATTCTAGAGGATTTGTTGCACCTATTCTAGCATTGGCATATGATATTTGCTTTATTGAAAAACATTTTACTTTAGATTGTAATATGGAAGGACCAGATCATAAAGCTTCTATTATGCCAGATGATTTAAAAGTACTATGTGAATCTGTTAGAAGGGCTGAAGTTATTATAGGTGATGGTAAAAAAAGAGTAACAGATTCAGAAAGAAAAAATAAAAAAATTGCAAGAAAGTCTATCGTTGCAAAAAAACAAATCAAAAAAGGTGATATATTCACTGAAGAAAATATCACATGTAAAAGACCTGGAAATGGAATTAGCCCAATGAAATGGGACGATATCTTAGGAAAAGTTTCATCGAAAGATTTTGAGGAAGATCAATTAATTGAATGTGAAGGATTTGAATGGGAAGATAAGTAGATCTCGCAAAAGAGAGTAAGAAAAGCAATTATACCAGCAGCAGGATTAGGGACACGATTTTTACCAGCAACAAAGGCAATTGCTAAAGAAATGTTGCCAATCGTAGATATTCCAACAATTCAATACATTATCCAAGAAGCAGTAGATAGTGGAATTGAAGAAATCTTAATTATCACAAATAGTAATAAACATGCTATGGAAAACCATTTTGATAAAAACTATGAACTTGAAGAAAGATTAAAGGAATCAGGAAAACTTGAACAAGTAAAAATGATTCAAGATATTGCAGATATGGCCAATATC
>QWCN01000322.1_pt1 | contig 84253 bp, 75 predicted proteins | sample 1972711 | NCBI WGS metagenome assembly QWCN01 (sample SAMN09866707, study PRJNA288562) | Human gut metagenome isolate term1_stool, whole genome shotgun sequencing... | isolation source: gut | host: Homo sapiens | place: USA: California | reverse complement strand
AAACTTTCAATAAATTTTCCCTTTCACACCACCGTACGTACGGTTCCGTATACGGCGGTTTAATTAAATTTCAATTTATGTCTTATTAAATAATAATCAAGACAACTGACTAATCCATTGTTGGTTAGTCTTTGTTTTGATATTGCCCTTAATACACATGTTTTGGTCGTTACAAACTGATAGTGGTCTCCCATATATGATGTTTGTCTTGTTAAATTATGATTGCCTCCTAATTTCCTTAACCAACGATATCTTCTCCATTGTTTCCACAATATCACTCTTAATCTTGTTCGTAGGTGTGCGTCTATTTTCATCATAACTCTTTGCATATCCCCAATGGCATAGTAATTTATCCATCCTCTAATCACTGGATTCAATTGTCCAACCCTTGTTTTAAAGCTCATATTCTTTCTTCTACAAGTTAACTGTTTTAGTTTTCTTTCAAATCTTTTAACTGAATCTTTGTGTGGTATACTTCTCCATGTTTTGGTTTGTGGATTGTAATAGAACCCAAATCCTAGATATTTCAATTTATTTGGTTTTGTAATATGTGTCTTTATCATATTGACCTTTAATCCTAATTTCTTTTCAATCCAGTTTGTGACTGTTCGCATTACTCTTTTGGCACTTGCTTCACTTTTTACCGCTATGACACAATCGTCCGCATATCTTACAAAGTGCAGTCCTCTTGCTTCTAGTTCCTTGTCCAGTTCATTGAGCAGTATGTTTGAAAGCAACGGCGAAATATTCCCACCTTGCGGTCAATGTCATTAAGTTAAGACTTGATGATTATGAGGTTTACAAAAAAATGTAGACCTCTTTTTTTATTTTTATGTTGACAACGCTGTAAATGTGTGCGTCCTATTATCAATTTTTTTATTGATAATAGGCCAATTGTTTATAGATATCGTCGGAGGTTCTTTTATGGATAACTATAAACATTTAAAAAATATTTTACATCATATCATCAACGACATGGATGATTCTCGTTCCCTTTTTTGTGTGAATCCGGATACTGATTTTATTCGTTCTCGCATACTTGATTTTAAAACAACCATTACTTCTATCATTTGTATGGAAAATGGTTCTTTAAAAGATGAACTTTTTAAATTTTTTGATGATCCTTTGTCTGTTCCTACTTCTTCTGCTTTTGTTCAATCCAGAATCAAAATTAAAATGGAAGCTTTTCTTCATATCTTCAATACTTTCAATTCTAAAACTTATGATGAAAAACTCTTTAAAGGTTATCGTCTTTTAGCTGTCGATGGAAGTGAACTTCCCATCGACAATACTTTTCAGGATAACGATACGACAATTAGAAACTGCAATCAGTTTAATAAGTCCTATAGTGCTTTTCATTTAAATGCTTCCTATGATCTTTTAGAATGTACATATGATGACCTATTATACAAGGTCAGGCTAAAATGGATGAAAACGATGCCTTCTGTCAAATCGTTGATCGTCATAAAGATCATAAAGCAATCTTTATCGCTGACAGAGAATTTGAATCTTACAATGGTTTTGAACATGTTGTGAAATCGGGTAATAAGTATCTGATCAGGGTAAAAGATATTCATTCAAGAACCAGCATGGTCAAGTCATTGGGACCATTTCCTGATGGAGAATTTGACATAGATGTAAGCAGGGTTCTTACTCTAAAAAATACGAATATGGTGAAAGCATGTCCTCATTACTATAAATGGTGTCCTAAAAATATGAGATTTGATTATATGTCGAAGGAAGATCCATGGTATGAATTCAAATGTAGAATTGTAAGATTTAAAATTACTGAAACTACATATGAATGCATCATTACCAATTTGGACAGAGATAAGTTTCCTATAGAAAATATCAAGAAACTCTACAATAAACGTTGGGGAATTGAAACATCTTTTAGACAAGTAAAATATGCCATTGGATTGAATGTGCTTCATTCAAAAAAAAGAGAACTTATTCAACAGGAAATATATGCACGTCTTACACTTTACAATTTGACACAAAGAACTGTTCAAAAAGTAAAGATTCCAAAAAAAGAAAGAAAATATACATATCAGGTAAATTTTACCAGAGCATGCCATTTTATAAGGAAGTTTCTAAATAAAAAAGATGGAAAAACTCCATCTTTAGAAAATCTGATAGTTAAAGAGATCCTGCCAATCCGACCCGGTAGATCTCATAAGAGAAATGTAAAATCAAAAAAATTTATACAATTCAACTACAGATTTGACTAGTCGATAAGATTGTATACCAATAAAGCAATAAAAACGAGAATATTTTTAAAAAGTTATGAAAATGACACTTTTTTAGCTACAACAAAATAAAAATCAGAAGAATCTATCTAATTGATATTTCTTCTGATTGAATTTATGTCATCTTAACTTAATGACATTGTTCAATTGGTTGCTTTTTTTCAATAAATACCTAAAAAATAAATTATTTATTGACATATAATAGTTTGTCTTTACACTTTTACTACCCTATACTAACATTTTTAACTATGTCTATCAATTTTAAATCCTGCTTTGTTAAGACTCAGCAATTTTGTCACTATAAAATTCCGCAAAAATGTCACCATGTTCTTTTCTTTTTTGTCCTTCTCCATTATCATGTTATATGAGGAGGTTTTTATAGTGGACAGAAAAAGAAAGCTTATTTGTTTATTCAAATTTTTTATTACTATTGATAAGGAAATAGAGCATCTCATTCTCAAAAACCAAGGTTAATTTCCACGCAGATTGATAACATGCACTATTAACTAATAGTATGAGCATCCTCATTATTTTAAACTACTAAAAAAAGAAATGAAATTAATCATTTCTTAAATTGTTGATGTTGAGCTTGAATATAATCATGATACCACTTAAAACTATCCTTCTTATAACGTTTATATGTACCATTTCCTAAATTATCACCATCTACATAAATAACTCCATATCTTTTTGCCATTTCACAGCTTCCAGCTGAAACAATATCAATAACACCCCACATAATATAACCAATAACATCAACACCATCATCAATGGCTTCTTCTATTTGTTTAAAATGTTGTTTTAAATAATCTATTCTATAAGGATCATGAATTGAAAAATCACTATTTAATTGATCTCTTGCTCCTAAGCCGTTTTCTGAAATAAAAATTGGTTTTTGAGTACGATCATACATTTTATTGAGCATAATTCTAAGACCAATTGGGTCAATTTGCCATCCCCATTCAGATGCTTTTAAATAAGGATTTTTAGTTGAAACTACTAAATTACCTGCTGTTTGTTGTCCATCTTCTTGAACAGTAGCAATTGAACTTGAATAATATGAAAAACTAACAAAATCACATGCATATTCTTTTAATAGTGTTTCATCGCCATCTTCCATTTTGAGATGAATATCATTTTCTCTAAAAAAGCGATCCATATAACTTGGATAATGGCCATTAGCTAAAATATCAACTGCAAACCATTGGTTTATTTCTTCATCTCTGACTGCTTTTAAATTATCTTCTGGTGAAGATGTTAAAGGATAATAACAAAAACATGCTACCATACACCCTGATTGACTTTTAGGAGATAATTTTCTTGCTATTTTAATTGTTTTTGCACTTGCAATAAATTGATGATGAAGCGATTGAAAAACAAGACTTTGATTGTATGGTTTGTCTTTTTCTTTAACTAAACCTACGCCATTATAAGGACTAAAATAACCTGCATTTATTTCATTAAATGGTAAAAAATAATCAATATATTGTCCCCAATATTCAAAGACAGTTCTAGCAAACCTTTCATAAAAAGTAACTAATTTTCTATTTGTCCAACCACCATAATTTTCTACTAAATATAGCGGTACAGCATAATGATTCATTGTTAAAAATATTTTCATGCCTGCTTTATGAACTTCTTTAAAAATACGATCATAAAACGCAATTCCTTTTTTATTTGGTTCTAGCTCGCCACCTTGAGGGTATAATCTTGCCCAACTTATTGAAAATCTATAAATATCAATTCCTAATTCTTTTAATAAGGCAATATCTTCATCTATATGATGATATCCGTCACTTCCTTTTCTAAAAGGATAATTTCCAATACCCTGACATTTTTTTGCTTCTTCTATAACCTCTTGAGTAAGTAAGCGTGTCGCTGTTGTCGCATCAGAAGTTCTTTTTAAATAAGGTCTACAATCCTGTGTATCTAATCCTTTATCATCTAAATCATAACCTCCTTCATATTGACTACTAGCAGTTGCTCCACCCCAAAGAATATCTTTTTTATTTTGTATATACACCATTTTATATCCTCCTTTTAAAAACTAAGGTGATTTCTCACCTTAGTTTCTTTGCAAGTATATAAGCACCATATTCTGGTGTATGAATAGGTGAAATAAGATTAAAACGATTTCCTAATCGTTCTTGGAGATAAGGAATAATAAAGGAACCTGCATGTTGAAATACACCACCTATATAAGAAACTTTAATGGGAGATTTAAAATTTTTGGATAACAAATTGATAAGTTTATATATTTCTTCTGCAGCTTCTTTATATATTTTTAAAGCATTTGGATCATTTTCTTTTGCTGCTATACCATTAATATAAGCTAAAGCAGCTATTTTGGTACGATCATGATTTAAATCATTCATAAAAGTAATAATATCATAATCGTTTTCAAAATGACATTCTCTTTTAATTAAATCATATAAAATTGTTTTTTCTAAACGACCATCAACTTCTTGACAAAAAACATTCAACATTTTTTTAGCAATCCAATAAGCACTTCCTTCATCACCTAATTGATAGCCCCAACCACCACAACGTTGTAACATACCTTCTTTTAAAGAAAGAGCGATACTACCCGTTCCAGCAATCACAACAATACCATCTTGACCATCAAGAGCACCTTCTATGGCTATTTGTACATCACTTTTTAAAACAAATGGTCTATTTTTAAATGCTTTTAAACAAATTCCATATATTTTTTTTCTTATTTCTTTATCTTGTCCATATCCGGCTAAACCAATACCAATTTTTGAAATACATTGTGGATCTAATTGTTCAACTCCAGCTTTTAATATTTCAATACATTTTTGAGGTGTTTGGCTTAAAATATGAACGGTTGGTAAAACTATTTCTTGACATATATTTCCATCATCATCATAAGAAACCATTTTTGTCTTTGTTCCACCACCATCAATACCTATATATTGCACTTTCAATCCACCTTCTTAAAAACAAATTTTTGCCATGCTTTTACATAATTCAATAAAAACAATTCATCTTCTACAATATGTCCCACAACATTACTTTTTCCACTATTTTTCATTTTCTTTTTTGCAATTTGTAATTCACCTGCATAATGACCATACTCAGAGCTCTCAATAATCACATCTCCAGGGAAAATATATTCAGGTGTGTTTATTATTTCAAAATAATGGTCTTTATATTTAACTCTACTTTGAGTTGACCGAAGCATTTGCGTATTCAAATCTCCTCTATTGAAATGAAGCTCATCTAAAATAATTTTTTCTTCTATTTTTGGAAGGTTATCTATCAATTGAATATCAAAGCTTAAAACATCTAACCTTAATTTAGATATTTTTTCTAATTCTTCATCTGTTGGATAACAATTTGAAATGATAATATCATCTATATCTTCCAAGGCAATCATATGCTTGATTTGTACATCTAAAGGTAGGTTTCTATGCATTTCTAAAGTTGGCAACCCATCAGTCACTGGCCATGGGCCAATAGCACCTTTGTTTGTTGTTGTGACAAAAGCCGCTGTTCTTATACCATATTTCTTGAAATTTTGATTACAACTTTGAAAATGTTCTAAACTTAATCCTGAATATTTGTGAGGATAAAAATTATGGCATCCCACCAAATTATACTTATTCGGACAATAATCCATAATTGTATTGATATAATGTGTATCATTGCTCATGTTAATTTCAATTTTTAAGTTATGTGGATTAAATGTCATCAATGCTTCTTCATTGCCAGTATAACCAGCATCTAAACGAATACCATCTGCACCAATCTCTTTAAAAAAACTTAAGTCTTTATAACTAATTCCTAATTTATCAAAAACCCTTGGACTGACATCCACAAAAATTTCAAATCCTTTTTCCTTTGCGTATGTATTTATTTCTAAAAAATCCTTTTTTATTTTTTCAGCCGACTCATTTACTGAAAGCAAACATGAAAAGATACGTGAAAAACCTGCTTGATGTGCTTTATCTATATATTGTTTCATTTCATAGGTATTTGATTTTTCAACATATAAAGATATCCCTAGTTTTCTCATTCTATACTCCTTATTACTTTATCAAATATAAGCCTAGCGTTGCTAGGCTTGATTTTCTTTTGCTTGTTCTTCTTTTAATAAATCTCTATCATAAATTTTGAAGAATGGATACCATAACATAATTGAGATTGCAATTAAAACAATATTAAGAACAATTGCTCTCCAATCCCCACCAGTTGCGAGGTACGCACCGATTGGACCAGGCAATGTCCATGGTGCAGTCATAACAACCTTATTAACCAATCCTAACGATGTAACTATCCAAGCAATAGTTGCATTCACCATTGGTGTAATAATGAATGGAACAATTAATACTGGGTTCAACACAATAGGTGTCCCAAAAATAATTGGTTCATTGATATTAAAGCAGGATGGTAAAAAACATGTTTTTCCTAAAGAACTTGCATATTTTGATTTGGAACGGAACGCTAATAAAATAGCTAATCCAATCGTACAACCTGATCCACCAATCCAAATAAACCATTGGAAGAATGGTTCAGCTGCAATTGCTGTTGGAGCATGTCCAGCAGCAACAGCTACTGTATTGGCATCAATCAATTGTAACCATAATGGTCTTGCAAGCGAACCAATAATTGAAACACCATGAATTCCAAATGACCAGAATCCCGTAATTAGGAATACCAGTAATAAGACACTAGGTAAACTATCAGCTGCTTTCACTAATGGAGATACAATAGTTGCAATCGCACCATGCCAATCAAAGCCAGCAAAATAAGTAATACAAGCCATACCAACAATAACTACAATTGTAGGTGTTAAAGCTTCAAAAGAACGTGCTACTGCTGGTGGAACTTGTTCAGGCATTGTAATTTTAAATTTCGAATGTGATGTTAATCTATAAACTTCAACCGCTAAACATGATACGATGATTGAAACGAATAAGCCTCCACCACCAAGATTTGCCATAGGCATAACCCATCCAGATACACCGGCAACTTCTGCAGCTTCTGGTGCTACTGATATTGGTGTAACAGTACAAAGAAATGCAATTGTTGCTAAAATTCCTCCTGTTAAACAATCTAAATCGTAAGATTCAGCCAAACTATAGCCAATACCAAAAGTTGCATAAATAGTCATAATAAACATCGTCATTCGATATGGCAACATAATAGTAGCTGCATTTCCGTTTAAAAATTTATATAATGCCCAATCTTGAGGAATTGGTGGCATTGCGATTATTAAAAAAAACGAACCCACAATAATAAGCGGCAGTGTTGCAACAATACCATTACGTACTGCCTGTAAATGTCTTTGTTGACCAAGTTTTTCCATTGGTCCAGACAATGTTTTGTCAAAAAACACTGTTAATTTGTCAATCATAAATTAAAACTCCTTTCCTACATATAAAGTCCAATATAAATCCAAAAATAACTAATAACTGCAATTGTGATAAAAAAACAAATAAACAACCGAAGAAATCTTTTCCCAAATCCATCACAGGTTTCAATAAAGCATTGACAATATGCAACTGCTAAACTGATAAAAACAGAACTTGAAATTAATGTTGCTAATTTTGTACTTCCACCCATCATTGCAACTGTATTAGGGAGAAAAAAGGTTGATAACGCTGCAACGAGAACAATAATAAGTGCACTTTTAAATCCAAATTTAGGAATTATCACTCCGTTTCCTTCTTTTATATTTTTTTTATTTTTCATATTAGATGTTACAACTTTGGTTGCCATACAAATCACTCCTCTTTGTATTTTTTTAGAACTTTTGCAACATTATTTTGACATTTAAGTAACATATCTCGACACGATTGAGTATCCAATCCTGTTTTTTTCATTAAAATTGCACATTTTACATCATAACAACTTAATTCTAAAAGCCTTTTTGCTTCTGCATCTACAGCACCTGTGCATTTTTTTACAATTCCAACTGCTCTCTTTTTTAATTTTTCATTGGTCGGTTGAACATCTACCATCAAATTACCATAGACTTTTCCAAGTTTAATCATTAATGAAGTAGACAACATATTAAGAACCATTTTTTCTGCTGTTCCTGCTTTCATCCTTGTTGAACCTGTAATAACCTCAGGACCAACTTCTATTTCTATAGGATGATCTGCATACAATGAGATTTCACCATTTTTTACACAGCATAGAGATATCGTTGTGGCTCCAACCTCTTTGGCGTAGGATAAGCCACCAATTACATAGGGTGTTCTCCCAGAAGCAGCCAAGCCACATATTACATCATGATTTGTAATATTCAAAGAATGCAAATCATCTTTTGCAAGTTGAATAGAATCTTCAGCTCCTTCAACCGCTGTAACAAGTGCCTCATGACCCCCTGCAATAATCCCTCTTACTAACGAAGGACTCACTCCATAAGTCGGAGGACATTCAGCCGCATCCAAAACACCTAAACGCCCAGACGTTCCTGCCCCGATATAAATCAATCTGCCACCATTAGAAATTTTTTCATACAATGCATCAGCAGCAGCAGCAATAGAATTAATTTCATTTCCAATAGCTATTGCAACTTTTTGATCTTCATTATTAATTGTCTTAAGAATGTCTATTGTTTCCATTTCATCAATATGTAATGATTTCTCATTTTGTTGTTCTGTTGTTAATAAACTCAAATCTTTCGTCATCATTTTCTCCCTCCTTTCACATATATCATACACTCACTGAAATTAAATTTCAATAATATTTTCATTTATTTTAAAATTTATTTTTGAATTATTTGTTATTTTTTAGTAATTTAGTTTTAAATATCTACTTATTTACTTTGCTTTTTTATTTATATTAGATTATTATATATATTGTAATTGAAATTTTATTTCATTATTTTTAATATAATATTGAAAGTGAGGAATTTTTATGTATGGTGTAGGAATTATGTCCGGAACTTCATTAGATGGAATTGATACCGTTCTTGTTGATATTCATGGTTCCGGTACACAAACACAATTAAAAGTTATTGGATATAACGAGTATCCACTTAAAGAAACAATTGTAAGCAAAATCAAACAGGCATGTTCATTAACTAATTCTAACAGTGAATTCATCTGTAGCTTAAACTTTGAACTAGGTAAAGAGTTCAGCATCGCTGTTCAAGAGTTATTAAAGAAACTTGATTTTCCAAAAGAAAAACTTGATTTCATAGCAAGTCATGGACAAACAATTTATCATATTCCATTCTCAAAAAATCATCTTTTTCCTTCCACATTACAGATAGGAGAAGCTGCAGTTATCGCTTATGATTTAAATACACCTGTTATTTCTAATTTTAGAGTCATGGATATGGCTGCCGGTGGTCAAGGTGCTCCTTTAGTCCCATATAGCGAATATGTACTATTTAGTGAGAAAAATAAAAATATTGCCCTTCAGAATATTGGGGGAATAGGCAATGTCACTGTACTTAATGGTTCGTTGGATATCAACGAAATACAAGCGTTTGATACCGGTCCAGGTAATATGATGATTAACGAAGCTTGTCACATTCTTTACAATACCCCTTTTGATGCCAATGGCAAAATAGCACGTTCGGGGAATATTGATAAAGAGTTATTATATGAATTGCTTTCTCATCCATATTTTAAAAAATTTCCGCCAAAATCAACAGGTAGAGAAGATTTCGGGGAGCATTACGTCAAGAGTATTCTTGATAAATATAGCTACATCCGTCCCCAAGACGTCGTTGCCACTTTTACAATGTTTACCGCAAAAAGTATTGCTTTTCACTATAAGCGAGATATCCATTTAACTTTAGATAAAATGATCATTGGTGGTGGTGGCGCCCACAATCAAACCTTGGTAAAAATGATCAAAGATGAATTGTCACCAATCCCTGTTTATACACAGGATGAACTTGGATATTCAAGTGATGCTAAGGAGGCAATTGCATTTGCTATATTAGGAAACGAAACTCTCAATAATCATTTTTCTAATGTAAAAAGTGCAACCGGAGCATTACAAAATGTCATTCTTGGTCAAATAACGCCTTGTCCTGTTAAAAAATAAAAATTTATTTTGCATTTTTTCTTATTTTAAGACACCAATAACAAAAGACCCCATATATTATAGTGAGTATCTATAACATATGAGGTCTAACTTATTAATGACTCCTTATTAAGTAATTATCATTTTTCCTTTCTTTTTATTGAATCTCATCAATAATTTCACGTGTTCTTATAATTCTTTTATGTGTATTTTCCTTATCGCATCTTGCTATTCCATAATATAACAAATCAACAATAATTAAAGACGATAATCTCGAAGATGTTGCTCCTATTCTTAATTCCTTTTCTTCACCAGGAATCATAATCGCTAAATCAACCAATTTCCCCAATTCATTATATTGAGATTGAGTAATCGCAATAGATGAAATTTCTTCTTTTTTTACCCATTTTGCAGCTGTAATCATTTCTTTTGTCTTACCACTATAGCTCACAAAAACCGCAATATCATCTTTTTGCATATTAGGAACCGCAGTTAATTGTGAATGTGAATCAGGATAATAAATTGCTGTTTTTCCTATTCTTAAAAGCTTATGTTGAAAATCTTCACAAACCGTACCAGATCCACCAATTCCAAACAGATAAATATTATGCGATTGTAACAAAAGCTGAACAGCATTTTCAATAACTTGTGCGTCTATCAATCCATATGTTTTTTCAATTGTACAGATATTTGAATGATATGTTTTTTTTATTAATGATTCCATATCTTCATTAGGATCTAATATATCATCAAATTCTGATAATTCATTAGAAACATCTTTTGCTAATTCTATTTTCAGTTGAGGAAACCCCGTAAATCCTATTTTTTTAGAAAAACGGATAATTGCTGAAGGAGATGTTTTTGTTAATGTTGCCAGTGTTTGAGTTGATGCACTTAAAACTTCAGATTGATGTTCCAATATATAATTACCAATCATCGTATCAGTTTCAGTCAATATTGGTAAAGATTCTTTTATTCTAATCACGCAACTCATCATCATCACTCCTCAATTAGTTATATTCTATCATAATTTCACCAATAAAAAAAGAACATCCATAAATCTCGAATTTACATAATATACAAAATAACATATTTTATTTATAAACTATTTATCTTCGCCTTTTCTTTTTGAGATAGTTTACATCATAGTAAACAATATAAAAATACTTTAATTTTTGTGATACACTGATGTCTTCATTAAAATTCGATGGCATAACAAATAATTATCCAAAGATAGCTTTTTTACATACATTCTAATAAGATATCATAGACTTCTTCTTTTGTAAGCGTACGAGGATTTGTTTTGATTAGGTTGGTTGTATCAGCTACTTTCTTTAATAAATCATTTGTAATTTCAACTTTTGATTTTAATTCAGGTAAAGTTGTTGGTAAATGACATTCTTTAATAAAATCCTGAAGAGCTTCTAAACCTTCTTCAGCTGTTTTTTGATCAAACACAACTTCTGCAAAACGTGTTAATTTTTCTCTGGCCTCATTTAAAATATGATAACAATAAACAGGTTGAATAACCGCTAACCCTTGTCCATGATTACAATCCGTAAAAGCCCCTAATTGATGTTCAATTTGATGTACTTGGAAATCTGTTTGACGACCACATTTTAAAATACCATTTTCAGCCATCGCTGAATCCCACATTAAATTACTTCTTGCTTGTTCATCATTGATATCTTTTAATAAACGTCTCATATTCACAACAGTATTTTTCATAATGGCTAAGGCTACATCATCAGAAACATTATCTTGATCTGAATTTCCTAAATAAGTTTCTAAAGAATGACTTAATGTATCAAAGGCACCTGATAATACTTGCATTGATGGAACCGTCAATGTATAAGCTGGATCAAGAACTACAAAATCAGCAGTTGAAGCAAAGATACCACCTTTCCAATTCTTTTCTTCATGAGTAATAACAGCCCCACCATTCATTTCAGCACCTGTTCCTGAAGCTGTCACGATGGCACCCATTGGAATCCCTTCTGTTGGAAATTTACCATGAACATATTCCAAATCCCAAATATCTTCATCAATAACTGCTTGACTAGAAATGACTTTACAACAGTCAATGACACTTCCTCCACCAACTGCTAAAATAAAATCAATATTTTCTTTTTTAACAAGTTCTACCCCTTCTTGTACTTTTTTATAAGTAGGATTTGGCATAATGCCATTAAATTCAATCACTTCTTTATTTTCTTCTTTTAATAAAGAAACAATTTCATCATAGATTCCATTTTTCTTAATAGAACCTCCACCATAAGCTAATAAAACTTTTTTTCCATATTTCTTTAATTCATTAGAAAAAGCAGTTTTTGCACTTCCTTCTCCAAAATAAACATTTACTGGATAAGTATAATTAAATGTTTTCATTTTATAAGCCCCCTTTATCTCTTATCTATTACAATGTGATTATAATTTACGGTTGTAACTATCGGTCAAGAAGAATATAATTTTTTTGAGGTGATTTTTATGTACACAATGATGCAAGTTTGTCGTAAACTCGATATGACTTATCAAACTTTAAAATATTATTGTAATGAAGGACTTGTTCCTAACGTAAAAAGAGATAAAAATAATCGTCGTATCTTTGATGAACATGATGTAAATTGGATCAAAGATCTTTCTTGTTTAAAGAAATGTGATTTTAGTATTCAAGAAATGAAAGAATACTTAGAACTTTGTTTACAAGGACCTTCTACAATTGAAATACGCAAAGAAATGCTTTCTAAAAAAAGAAAAAATCTTGAAGATACGATTCAACAACTTGAAGAAAGTATTGATTATATTGATTGGAAACAAAACTTTTATGATGATGTTTTAAGTGGTAAAAAACCTTATGTAAGTAATTTAATTAATTTAGATGAACAAAACGAACAAGATTAAACTTGTTCGTTTTCATTTAAATAATCTAAACATAACTTTGTAATTCCATCGAGCATATAATACCAAGATTCTTTTATGATATAAATTTCTGGGAGAAATTCTTGAGGAATAAATGATAATAAACCTTCTTTTATTTCTTCTTTATCTGGTGTCATGGGTGAAAAAAGTGCAATAGCTTCAGGACCTATGATAGAAATAACTGGTAAAAGTGATTTTATGACAAGTTCTTTTACACCCGTTTGGTGCCAAGCAAGTTTTTCACAATCATCAGATAACTGCATTCTTCTTAAAAAGAAACGTATTTCTCCTGCAATTCCTTCCTTACCTGAAACAACTTGACCATTGACTAAAATACCTTGTCCACCAACACCAAAGCCAAATGGTTGTGAATGGAAAATAATATTTTTGTATTCACTATGTTCTAGTGAAAAACCTACAACTGCCGCATTGGCATTATTAGAAATGACAACATCAATATGATACTTCTTTTCTAATTCATTTTTAAGATCAATATCTTTTCCATCAATAGAAGAACGCAAATGATCATTTCCTTTAATAATTCCCGGTATCGCAATAGCAATCGCATCAAGATGTTTAACCTTCAATAAAACAGTATCAATCACATCATAAAGATCATTCGTATTTAATGTAGGCTTTATAATTATTTGTTGGTCCATAATATCATTATTATCGTAAATACGATAATAAATACGTGTTTGTGCTCTATTGGCAGATAAAACAATTGATAAAACACGTCTATTATAATGTTTACAACAATGACATTTTATTTCTTGTTTTTCTTTTTTCTCTTTTTGAAATTGATCAATTTCATTTTGAATAAATTTAATGGCACCTATGGCATCATAACCAGCAAAAATAGCCGTAGGTATTTGTAAAACAAGTTTATCTGGTAAGCTTTCTTTTAAACGTTTTAATAAATAGCCAATTTGTGGAGCAATCAAGATCACATCATAGTTTTCTACTTCTTCATAAATATTTGTATAAGCAACAGCTTCAAAATGATAATCTTCTCCTAACATTTCCACAACTGAATTCAAATTAGAAGCAAACATTGATGTTGTCAATCCTGATGAACATGAAAGCAATACTTTCAATATTTTTTTATTTTTTAATTCAATCAATGTTTCAACCATCTCATCATAAAGTTGATGGGCATGATCTTCATCATTCAATTCAAAATGAAGATAAAATTTAACTTCTTGATCTTTATAAGAAACAATATTAAATTCAACAATTGTTCCTTCTGTCACATCAGTAAAATGAATTTCCGCCTTACCATAATCCGTATTTAACTCAATACAATCTTGATTATTTTCAATGATTTGATAATCCTTTGTTTCATGATTTTTAATCCATTCTTTAAATACACTCGATGTATATTTTTCATCCATTTTATCCTCACACCTTTCATTTATTATCTAATAAAATTTGTACGATGGAATTCTTCTTTTTCTGGTAAACCATATTTTTCTTTACCATCATGAATACATTTCATTAAAAATGACATGTTTCTAGCAAGAACACGCATTGTTTGTAATCCTTCTTCATCTTGACTTGCTTCTCCCATTTCTCTTCCATGAATAGAATTCCAATATTGTGAAGAAGCAATTGGCATTCCTGAAATAGCAAAAAATTTATTGATTTCATCATAAGTTGAAGAAATCCCTCCACGTCTTGCGACAACAGCACTTGCTCCAACCTTCATGGTTTTATCAAACGGTGTACTATAGAACAGTCTTGTTAGAAAAGCAATTAAGGTTGCATTGGCAGAGCCATAATAAACCGGCGTTCCAACCACAAGTCCATCTGCTTCTTCAAACTTTTGAGCAATTTCATTGACACAATCATCAAAAACACAATGACCCAATTTTGTTTTACATGACATACAGGCAATACATCCTCGAATATCTTTATTTCCAATATGCACAATTTCACTTTCAATATCTTCTTGATCAAAGATTTTAACCATTTCATCAAGAGCAATCTTTGTATTTCCTCTTGGACGAGGACTTCCATTAATTATCAATACTTTCATTTTATCACTTCTCCTTTTTCCTATTCTTATTTTAATATACCGCTTACAAAATGTACATTATCATTCAATTATCTTACTATGACTCAAAGTCATAGTGTGTTATAATAATGAAAAAGGAAGTGAAACTATGATTGAATTTAACCAACTTGAACATCTTGTTGCCATTGCGAAAAATAAAACCATTTCAAAAGCCGCTGAGGAATTGTTGATTTCTCAACCTGGACTTACAAGATCCATGCAAAGATTAGAAGATGATTTAGGACTTTCTTTATTTGATCGTAAGAAAAATAAAATTGAACTTAATGAAAACGGAAAACTTGCAGTAGAATTTTCGCAAAAGTTGCTTGCTGAACGAGAAGAAATGATTAAAGAACTTACAAAACTAAGTCAAAATCATATTTCTTTTGGTTCTTGTGCACCAGCTCCTTTATGGGGTGTTGAATATGCTTTATCAAATAACACAGAAGCCCAAATTGAAAGTACTCTAGTTCAAGATGAAAATATATTGATTGAAGGACTAGAAAAAGGAGATTATTCTTTAATCGCTTTACATCATCCTTTACAAGATAAAAAATATATTTCACAAGAATTTTTAAATGAATCTCTTTATTTATCTGTGCCTCCGGCACATCCTTTAGCACCTTTTAAAGAAATATCTTTTTCTGATTTAAACGGTCAAAGTGTTTTACTTCTTTCACGCATTGGTTTTTGGAATGAAGTTTGTCAACGTATGATTCCTGAATCACATCTTTTATTTCAAGACGATCCTTCTGTTTTTAATGAACTTACAAAGATGTCCGCTTTACCTAATTTTAGAAGCAATATCACGATTCAAAGAGAAGAGGCAGAAGATAATCGTATTTTAATACCGATTACTGATCCAGAAGCCCATGTTCGTTATTATGCGATTTATCCAAAAGATAAAAGAAATTTATTTCAATCTATTATTAAACAAATCAAAGATATTGATTGGAAAAAGACAAAAGAGCTATCTAAATGATAGCTCTACTTATAATGAAGCACATGTCAGTTATTATGCGATTTATCCAAAAGACAAAAGAAATTTATTTAAATCTATCATTAAACAAATCAAAGATATTGATTGGAAAAAGACAAAAGAGCTATCTAAATGATAGCTCTACTTATATTGTATAAACATTTTTTCAATTCTTTTTTTCATTTTCTCTTGTAAAGAATAAGGTTTAATAACTTTTACATGATCTTGCAACATCATGAGCCAACCAATCAAACCATCAGAAATAAGAACATCTTCTATAGTAAGATGATAGCGATTTTCAAAGTCTTTTTTAACAGGATGATCTTGTCCAAATTGATCAATGACTTCTCTTAAAACCACTTCATCAAAACTAATTTCAAGTGTATCCTTTTGTCCTGAAACATACATATTTATATGATCAACTTCTTGTTCTAAATCAAATTGTTCCCCTTCTTCAAAAGGGCTTTTATGATTTCTTACAAGACGCATACGGTCAAGACGATAAATAGAGAGTTTATCAGGACGTTGGTTAAAATAACCTAAAACATAGTATTTAGAATCTCTTTGAATCAATTTATAAGGAGAAATAATATAGAATTCATTATTTTCTTTATGATTTCCATGATTATGCGCAATTTCTACAAACTTATTTCTTTTAATTTCATAACTTACATATTTAAAATAAATATTTTTCTTTTCATGAATTGCTTTAATGACGGTTGTCATATTTAAAAGCAGATCATAATTTCTTGGTTGATTTTTTCTTGGTTGATTTTGAATACGTGAAAGTTGTTTGCTTGAACTTAAAGTTTGTAATTTTGTGAGTAAAGCATTCACTTCATCTTCATTTAAATCATTATTGAAAAGCACACTGTCCCATAGATATTGAAATTGTCCATCATTAAAAAATTCTTCATCAATACTATAACCTTTACGATGTTTAGTTTTAATGATTTCTTTTTGATAAACATATTTTGATAATTCATTAATATTTCTAATAGCTTGATAAACTGTTTTAACATCAACTTTAATTTGATATTTTTCTTCAAGTTGCCCTTTTATTTCAATAGCAGGTATATAATCTAATGATTCTTTAATAATAAGATATGTGTAATAGAGTCTGTCCATAATTTTCTCCTATCTTGCATAGTTAAGTGAATATGTCTTGTCTTTATGATACAACATTTCATAACGATATGGTGAATAATTATAAAGAGATTTTTCAAAGCGTTTAAATGATTCATCTATTGTAACAAATGGTAAGTGTAGATAAGCTTGTTTGTATTGTTTTTCCAATAGAAGAATAAGACTTGCATAGTAATGTGTTTGTTCATCACTTAACATTTTATAATTTGTCATTCCTAAAATCACTTTATTTAATTGATTCATTTTAAAAGTAAGTAAATGTCTTAATAAACAATAGGTTTCTAAATTAAAACTACTTTTATCTAAAATATAATAAAATAAATTATATTTATATTCGACCAAAGGACGAAAATGTTGATGAATAAGAATATTCATCATAATAAGATGATATTCCATTTCATTATAAGATAAACTACAATCAATATATCTTTTAATTGTTGTAAACAACCATAATTGAAGATCTTTTCTTTTATTCAATTTTCTTTTTAACTGAGAAACATCTAAACATTTATTCATTAAATCATAAATATCTTGTTGATAAACACCTTCACTATGAATTAATAAATATGTTTTTACCTCCATAATAGATACATCTGTCATTTGTTCATAACTTCTTGCAAACATCTTAATCATCCCCTTTTCTTTATCTTTATTATAGGGAATTATTATTTTTTATGATGAATTTGTATCTATTTTAAAGCCAAAAAAAAGGAGTTATTTAACTCCCTTTTTTTCTAAGAATTTTCTAATTTTTTGTGTTGCCGCTTTAAGTTCTTCTAAACTATAGGCATAAGAAACACGAATATAACCTTCTCCAGCTTCACCAAAAGCACTTCCTGGAACGCAAGCTACTAACTGATCATTTAATAGTTCTTCACAGAATTGTTCCGATGTTAAACCTGTTGATTTGATGCATGGGAAAACATAGAAAGCCCCTTGTGGTGTAAATGTTTTAAGTCCCATTTCATTAAATGTTTTGACTAAGAAATTTCTTCTTGCAAGATAAGCTTGTCGCATTTTTTCAATTTCTTCGTCACAATGTCTCATTGCTTCAATGGCACCATATTGAGCACATGTTGGTGCTGACATAATGACATATTGATGAATCTTTTTCATCATTTTAACAAGATATTCATTAGCAAGAACATAACCTAAACGCCATCCTGTCATCGCATAAGCTTTTGAAAAACCACTCACTAAAATAACTTGATCTTTGATTTCATCAAAAGATGCAATTGAACAGAATTTATGTTCATAAGAAAGTTCTGCATAGATTTCATCAGTTATGATCATAATTCCTGATTCTTTAAAGATAGGCACTAATTTTTCATAGTCTTCTTTTGTCATAAATCCACCTGTTGGATTACTTGGATAATTTAAAAGAATGGCCTTTGTTTTTTCATTGATAGCTTCTTTTAAAAGTTCAGGTGTTAATTTAAATTCATTTTCTTCAGTTAAAATAATGTTTCTTACTACTCCACCAGCAAGTGCAACACCTGGTGTATAAGCAACATAACTTGGTTGTAATAAAATGACTTCATCACCTGGATTAATAATTGTTCTAAAGGCTAAATCGATTCCTTCAGATCCCCCAACAGTGACAATACATTGTTCTGGTTTATAATCTAAATCAAATCTTCTTTTTTGATATTTACAAATTTCTTTTCTTAATTCTAATAATCCTTGATTTGCAGTATAGAATGTTTTTCCTTTTTCAATTGAATAGATTGCAGCTTCTCTAATTGTCCAAGGGGTTGCAAAATCAGGTTCCCCTACCCCTAAAGAAATAACACCTTCCATTTGATTGGCAAGATCAAAGAATTTACGAATTCCACTTGGTGGAATATCCTTTACAATAGGATTTACAATTTTTTCAAAATCCATTATGGAGTTACCAATAATCTTTCTGCTGCATCTTTATTATCATCCTCAACAAGTTTACCCATGTTTTTATATTGTTTTAAAACATACATTGTGGCAGTTCTTTCAATACCTTCAATGACCGCTAAACGACTATTTACAAATTTAGCAACCTCAACCATTGTTTTTCCTTTAACAATTAATAAAAACTCATAATTTCCCGCTAATAAATACATTGTATCTACTTCTGGAAAATTATAGATTTTTTTTGCAATACGATCATATCCATAATCTCTTTCAGGTTTCGCATTAACTTGAATCACAGCTGTACACACATCGTGATTTGTTTTATCCCAATTGATCAAAGTATGATAACCATAGATTGTTTTATTTTTTTCTAAATCTTTAATTGTCTTATCAACATTTTCTTCTGTTTCGTTTAAGGCGGCCGCAAGATCAACGACTTCCATTTTCGCGTTGTTTTCAATTAATGATAAAAGTAAATTTTCATCCATATCCTCTTCCTCCTTATTATGACTCTAATTATATACTAATTTAGAGGTAAGGTAAATTGAATTTTTATTAGAAATAAGAGGAATTGTTGCTTGTCTAGATAAGCAAAGTATTCTATAATAAAGATGAGGTGAAATTATGATTATACAAAGTAAAAAAGTCTGGATTGCGGATCAATTCACGCCAGCACAATTAGAATTAGAAGATGGAATTATTAAAGAAATATATCCTTACAATGAAAAAGAAGTTACGAAAGATTATGGAGATTTAAGAATTCTTCCTGGCTTTATTGATATTCATTGCCATGGAGCTTATGGTTTTGATACAAATGATGCTAATCCTGAAGGATTAAGAAAATGGGCAAAAGGAATCGTTGATGAAGGAGTTACTTCTTTCCTTGCGACAACTCTTACTCAAAGTGAAGAAGTTCTTACAAACGCGGTAAGTAATGTCGCAAAAGTCGTAGAAGAAGGTTATGAAGGTGCAGAAATCTTAGGTATTCATTTTGAAGGTCCTTATTTAAATAAAGCACATAAAGGAGCTCAACCTGAAGAATATTGTGTAAAACCTAATATTGAACAATTTAAAAGATATCAAAAAGCTGCTCATGGTTTAATCAAATATATTACTATGGCTGTTGAAAATGATGAAGATTTTACTCTTACAAAATATTGTAGTCAGAATAATGTAGTTGTAAGTATTGGACATTCTAATGCTACTTATGAACAAGCTGTTCAAGCTTATGCCCATGGAGCAAGAAGTATGACTCATGTTTATAATGCAATGACACCATTTACGCATCGTGCAAATGGTCTTGTTGGTGGTGCTTTACGTATTAGAAATATGTATGGAGAAATTATTTGTGATGGAAATCATTCTACTCTTGCCGCTTTAAATAATTTCTTTACTTCAAAAGGTCCTGATTACAGTGTTATGATTACAGATTCCTTAATGTGCAAAGGATTCCCTGTAGGTACTAAATTTGATTTTGGTGGACAAGAAGTTGTTATTTATCCAGATGGAAGTGCTCATTTAGTAGAAGCAGGTAACTTAGCTGGTTCTACTTTAAATGTAAACAAAGGATTAAAAATCTTAATTGAAGATGCTTTAGTTCCTGTTAATTACGCAATCAATGCATGTACATCAAACCCAGCAAGATGTTTACATGTTGATGATCGTAAAGGAACAATTGGCGTTGGTTATGATGCTGATCTTGTTGTTTTAGATAGAGATTATGAAGTTGTTCAAACTTATTGTAAAGGCATTGGGCAAAAATAATATTTTGAGATGCTTCATGCATCTCTTTTTTTCTTATATAGAAAGCTTTTTATAGTTATTTTATGGTACAATTATTTCAAAAGGAGGCGATTTTGTGTATCGTTTTTACGTATCAAGTTACGCTAAAGGAAAAGAAAAAGGTCTTTATGTATGTACTCTAGATGAAACTAAAAATGAACTTCATTTAAATAAACATATTCCTACCGAAGATTTTCCTTCATATGTTATTAAAAAAGATGATTATCTTTATGTATCTTTAAAAGATGCACGTGTTGGTGAAGGAGGAGGTGTCGCAAGTTATCATATTGAAGAAGATGATTTAAAACAACTTTCTTTTTATAATTCCCATGGTCGTTCTTATACTCATTTATGTTTAAGTCCTGATCAAAAATATTTATTTACTGCAAATTATCACGTTGGAGCAACAGCTGCTTTCCCTTTAAAGGATCATAAAATTGGAGATAAACTTTCAGTTGTTCACCATCATGGTTCAGGAATTGATTTACTTAAAAGACAAACAAGTCCTCATGCGCATTATGTAGGAATTACCCCAGATCAAAAATATCTTTATAGTATTGATTTAGGTGCGGATAAAATTGTCATGTATGATTTCAAAGATGGAAAGTTAGAAGAAACCTCTTTAAGTCAAGCTGTAAATCCAGGTAGTGGACCTCGTCATATGATTTTTTCTCATGATGGAAAATACTGTTATCTCGTCAATGAAATTAGTAACAGTATTATGGTTTACCAATATCATGATGGACACTTTACTTTGGTTCAAGTTATTCATTGTGTACCTCGTCATTTCCATGGCTTTTCAAGTGCTGCCGCTATTCATATGACCTCAAGCGGTAAACATATCATTGTTTCTAATCGAGGTCATGATAGTATTGTCCTTTATCGTGTTAATCAAGAAACTGGAAAAATAACTTTACTTTATATGGTACATACTGGAAAAGGACCTCGTGATTTTAATATTATTGATGATCGTTATATTGTCGTTGCTAGTCAAGAAAACGATTGTTTAGAGCTTTATACATTTAATGAAGAAAAAGAAGAAATTAAGCCTACAGGAAATACCTTAGATATTATTCAACCTGTTTGTGTGGCTTTATAAAAGGAGAAAAATTATGAAATACGAAATTGTTGGAGATACTCTCCCTGTTGTTATTTGTCATTTAAATAAAGGTGAAAAAATGATTAGTGATAGTGGTGCTATGTCTTGGATGGATCCATGTATGAAAATGGAAACAAATGGTGGTGGTGCTGGTAAAATCATCGGTAGAATATTTTCTGGTGAAACTTTATTTAGAAATAGTTATACGGCAAATAAAGATGGTTTGATTGCCTTTGCCTCAAGTTTCCCTGGAAAAATTGTCGCTATTGATGTAGAACCTGGAAAAGAAGTCATCATTCAAAAATCTGCTTTTCTAGCTAGTGAAGAAAATGTAGAAACATCGGTTTTCTTTAATAAAAAATTTTCTTCTGGTATATTTGGTGGTGAAGGTTTTATTTTAACAAAGATTTCAGGACACGGAACATGTTTTATTGAAATTGATGGAAGTACCGTAGAATATAATTTACTACCAGGTCAACAAATGGTTATTGATACCGGTTATCTTGCAATAATGGATGCCACTTGTAAAATGGATATCCAATCAGTTCCTGGTTTAAAAAATAAATTTTTAGGAGGAGAGGGATTATTTAATACAGTGGTCACTGGTCCTGGAAGAATTGTGGTTCAAACAATGCCTATTTCAGCAGTCGCAAATTCACTTGCAAGATTTTTCCCTCAGGGTAAATAATGAAGAAATTGTTTTGTTTTGATATTGATGGTACTTTAAGAACAACCACAGATCATCAAGTACCAGAAAGTACCATCAAAGCTTTAAATTTATTAAGAGAAAAAGGTCATCTTTTATTAGTATCTACAGGAAGAAGTGTTGATTCTTTAAAGAATACTCACATTTATGATACTTTTGCCTTTGATGGGTATGTATGTAATAGTGGACAAGCTTTATTAGATAAAGATTTAAAACTTATTCACAAAGAAAGTTTATCTAAGGATGTTGTTTTAAAAGCTTTAGAGGCTTCTAAAAAACACAACATTCCTTTAGCTCTTAAATGTACCCCAAGAATTATTAATATGGAACCCAATGAAGATGTCATTCGTTCATGTAATTATTTCAATAATCCAATTCCCCCTGTTGGTAGCTATACCAATCAAGAAGTAGGTGCCATGATTGCTTATGGTCCTTTAGATTATGATTATCAAGAGTTTAAAGATATTGAAGAACTTGATGTGATGGTAGGAGAAAGTAGTTATGCGGATATTACTATTAAAGGAATTTCTAAAGCAACTGGCATTGCTTATTTTATGAAGTTATGGAATATGGAAAGTTATGTGGCTTTTGGGGATTCTTTAAATGATGTTGAAATGTTTAAACATGCTTCTTTTTCGATTTGTATGGGACAAGGGAATAATGATTTAAAAAAATTAAGTGATTTTGTGACAACTTCTATTGATGAAGATGGTATTTATTATGCATGTAAAGAATTAGGCTATATCTAAAATAGCCTTTTTTATTTCTTCTAAGTTCTTACCTAATAAAAGCAAATCAAAGAGTTCTTCATATTGTTTGGTTGATAGATTTTCTAAAAAAATTGGATCTTCGTCAGGAAAACGAACAAAGAAAAGTTTGAGAGCATTTCTTCTTGCAATTAGTTTTTTTTGTTTTTCAAAAGAAGTATTTTCTTGATTCATAAAAAACCTCCTTCTTTCATTATAGAAAAATACATTTTTTTATAAATGGACAGATAGTCCAAAATACTTCTTTAAAATTATGCCCAAAATAAAAATGGTCTTTCGACCATTTTTAAATTATCTTAATTTTGTAATATCAATTAATGATGGCACACCATGTTTACGTTTTTCAAGTGAATCAATAAGTGCTTTTGCTGTATCAAGTGACGTATAAATTGGAATACCTGCTTCTACTGCAAAACGTCTAATTAAGAAGCCATCTTTTAAGTTATCATTTCTTGTTGGAATATCGATTACTAAATCAACTGTATCCGTAAACATTAAGTCAAAGATTGTATTTGTTTTTTCACAGATACGATTGACAAAATGTACAGGTACATCATGTTCTTTTAAGAATTTATATGTTCCTTCTGTTGCATATAAGTCATAACCAAACATATAATATTGTTTAGCGATTGGTAAGAATTCTTCTTTAGAAGAATCTTTAATTGTACAAATGATATTCTTTCTCTTAGGTAATTGAATACCTGTTCCCATGAATGCTTTATAAATAGCTTCATCTAAGTTTTTAGAAATACCTAAAACTTCACCTGTTGATTTCATTTCAGGTCCTAAAGAAATTTCTGCACCTTTGATTTTTTCAAATGAGAACACTGGCATTTTAACTGCAATTGTTTCTTTTTCCGGAACAATTCCATAAGAATATCCTTGTTCTTCAATCGTTTGTCCCATAATAGCTTTTGTTGCAATGGCAACAATTGGGATATCTGTAACTTTTGAAATATAAGGAATTGTTCTTGAAGATCTTGGGTTAACTTCAATAACATAAACTTGATCTTCATAAACAATGAATTGAATATTGATTAATCCCACAACGTGTAATGCTTTAGCAAGACGTTTTGTATAATCAACGATAACATCTTTAATTTCTTGTTTGATTTTTTGTGGTGGGTAAACAGAAATACTATCTCCCGAGTGAACTCCCGCACGTTCAACGTGTTCCATAATACCTGGAATTAAGATACCATGTCCATCACAAACTGCGTCAACTTCAACTTCTTTACCAGATAAGTATTTATCAATTAAGATTGGATGTTCTTGGTATTGTCTATTAATGATTTTCATGAACTTTTTAATATCACCATCATTTAAGGCAATTTCCATACCAGCACCACCTAATACATAAGATGGTCTTACTAAAACTGGATATCCTAATTTATTAGCAACTTCAATTGCTTCTTCTGCAGTAAAGACTGTTGAACCTCTTGGACGATCAATATGACATTTTTCAAGAATTTCATCAAATCTTTCCCTATCTTCAGCAGCATCTACATCATCGGCATCAGTTCCTAAAATTTTAACCCCCATATCTGTAAGTGCTTTGGTAAGTTTAATGGCTGTTTGTCCCCCAAATTGCACGATGGCTCCATCTGGTTTTTCAATATCAACAATGCTTTCTACATCTTCAGCAGTTAATGGTTCAAAGTATAAACGATCTGCAATATCAAAGTCAGTTGATACTGTTTCAGGGTTGTTATTAACAATAATTGTATCGTATCCTGCTGCTTTTAAGGCCCATACACAATGTACCGAACAGTAATCGAATTCAATACCTTGTCCTATACGAATTGGTCCTGATCCTAAAACCATGATTTTTTTCTTTTCTTTTTGTGGTTCTACTTCGTTCACTCCACCTTGAATTGAATAGTAATAAGGTGTTTGTGCATCAAATTCTGCCGCACATGTATCAACAACTTTATAAGCTGCAACAATATTATTATCTTTACGCATTTGATGAATTTCTTGTTCTGTTTTTCCAGTTAATTCAGCAATGACTCTATCTGGGAATTGTAATCTTTTTGCTTGTTTTAATAAATCAACTGTTAATTCTTCTGTTTTAATTCTTTCTTCCATTTCTACTAAATGTTTGATTTTATCAATGAACCAAACATCAATTTTAGTAATTTCATGGATTTCTTGTTCAGTAATTCCTTTTCTTAAGGATTCAGCTACTGCAAAGATACGTTGATCATCAACATCTTTTAATTTTTGTTTTAATTCATCATGTGTTAATTTTGTAAAGGCATCTAAATGTAAGTAGAAAACATTTTGTTCAAGAGAACGTAAAGCTTTCATTAAAGCTCCTTCAAAGTTATTACAGATTGACATAACTTCTCCAGTTGCTTTCATTTGTGTTCCTAATTTTCTTGAAGCATCAACGAATTTATCAAATGGCCATTTAGGAATTTTACATACAACATAGTCTAATGTTGGTTCATAAGAAGCGTATGTTTTACCTGTAACGGCATTTTTGATTTCATCTAAGGTATATCCTAAAGCAATTTTAGCCGCTAATTTAGCAATTGGATAACCTGTTGCTTTAGAAGCTAAAGCTGATGAACGAGAAACACGAGGGTTTACTTCGATAACACAGTATTCAAAACTATTTGGATTTAAAGCATATTGTACGTTACATCCACCTTCAATATTTAAAGCTGTAATAATATTTAAAGCTGATGAACGTAACATTTGATATTCTTTATCTGATAAAGTTTGGCTTGGTGCCACAACAATACTATCTCCTGTATGAACACCCACAGGATCTAAGTTTTCCATGTTACATACGGTAATGCAGTTTCCTGCACTATCTCTCATTACTTCATACTCGATTTCTTTCCATCCAGCAATACATCTTTCAATTAAACATTGACTTACTCTTGATAGACGTAAACCATTTGAACAAATATCATGAAGTTCTTTTTCATTATTTGCGATACCTCCACCAGTACCACCTAAAGTATAAGCAGGTCTTACAACAACTGGATAACCAATTTTTTCTGCAAATTCTAAAGCATCATTAACATGGTTAACAACGATTGATGCAGCACATGGTTCGTTAATTCTTTCCATTAAGTTTTTAAATTCTAAACGATCTTCTGCAAGTTTGATGGTATCTGTATTTGTCCCAATTGTACGAACATTGTGTTCTTCTAAGAATCCTTCATCCGCTAAAGCCATAGCGATGTTTAATGCATTTTGTCCACCTAATGTTGGTAAAATACTATCTGGTTTTTCTTCCATGATTAATTTTTTAACAACAGGTACAGTTAATGGTTCGATATAAACTTTATCTGCGATATCAGCATCTGTCATGATAGTTGCTGGGTTTGAGTTAATTAAAACAACTTCTACCCCTTCTTCTTTTAAAGCACGACATGCTTGTGTTCCAGCATAATCGAATTCTGCTGCTTGACCAATGATGATAGGTCCTGAACCGATAACTAATACTTTTTTTATACTTAAATCTCTTGCCATCTTATTTACCCTCCATCATTTTTTCAAATTCATCAAATAAAGCATCTGTATCTAATGGACCAGCACATGCTTCTGGATGAAATTGTACTGTTTTAATATTTTTACCAGTATATTCAACACCTTCGATTGTTTGGTCATTTACATTAATAAACCAAGGCTTTGCGATATTTCGATCAATAGAATCATCACAAATTACATAGTTATGATTTTGTGTAGAAATATAAACACGCCCTGTATTTAAATCTTTAACAGGATGATTTGCACCATGGTGTCCATATTTTAATTTTTCAGTTTTAAATCCATGAGCTAAAGCCATCAATTGATGCCCTAAACAGATTGCAAAGATTGGTAAACCACTTTCAGATAGTTTTTTAACTTCTTTAATGATTTCAACATTTTCGCTTGGATCTCCAGGACCATTTGATAACATCACTCCATCATAGTTTCCTTCAATGATTGTACTTGCAGGAGTAGATGCTGGATAAACTGTGACTTCTATATTTCTATTTGCAAGTGATTTAGCAATATTTTTCTTAGCGCCAAAGTCTAATAAAGCAACTTTTCGATCTCCTGTTCCTACTTTATATGGTTTGTCACATGTTGTTTTTTCAACGACACCTGTTACCTTAAAGTTATGTATTTTTTCCATGACTTCACTTAAATCATCATATTTTGTTGTTGTAATCATTCCATTCATACAACCTTTATTTCTAATAATTTTAGTTAAATGTCTTGTATCAATTCCTTGAATACAAGGAATATCATGTTCAATTAAATAATCTTTTAAATCAACATTTTTTCTAAAGTTACTTCCAAGTCTTGCAAGTTCATTTACAACAAATCCTTCAACATAAGGTTTTGTAGATTCTTGATCTTCTAAACATACTCCATAGTTTCCAATCAATGGATATGTCATAACAACTGATTGTCCTGCATAGGAAGGATCTGTCAGTACTTCTACATATCCTGTCATCGAAGTATTAAATACAAATTCACTGACAACTTCTTTATCAGCTCCTACGCTTTCACCTTCAAATACGTTTCCATCTTCTAAGATTAAATAGGCTTTCATATATTGTCCTCCTTTTTTTGTTATAAAAAAACATATCAATTAAAAATGATATGTTAGAAACAATGAGAATATAAAAATGAGGTACTCGTATTCAATTGTAAGCAATCATATTTGACACTTTGTTGTAACATAGCCCTCATCTCCTTTTGTTCTTGAATAGTATAGTAGATTTGATAACATTTTTCAACACTAATTTATAATTTTTTATTATTATGTAATTTTATTTTATCAACAATTTTTTTAGTATAAAAAAAGAGATTTTACTCTCTTTCTGTGATTGAAAACACTTTTCTATTTCTTTTACTTCCTTTTCAGGTATTTCTAATAAGTTAATTGCTTCTTTAAATGACATTTGTAATCCTATCATTAGTTTTTTACATGCGCTATATTCTTTTCTTTACGTTCTATTTGTTTACCTTCATTTCTTGCTTCTAAGGTAATGCTTTCACCTAAATCACACATATCTTTAACCTCTCTTTCTATTTTCTTTGTATTCAATCCATATTCTTCTTTAATTCTTTGCTTTCCCTTATAATCTAACACATTATTTAGAAGGATCATCAATGGTGTCAATAATGCATCATATACTTCATACTTTTTATTTAAGTCATGTTCTTTGTTTAAGTATATTCCAAGAATAACTCCCCTGTCATAAACTTCTTTTTCTTCTACTGTCGTTCCACAAATAATCCTTTCATTTGTTTCATAGACATTCATATGCCCATCTTTTCTTTTTGGTGCCTTTGGCATGATCCATAATGAATAGACCTTCTTCATCCCGTCATAGTGTTGATAATCATATTCGCTTCCCCATTGCCTTGATACTATTCTTGAAACATAAGCATATCCTCTGGTAATAATAGAATATCCTGGATAAGGATTATTTTGTATTTCTACATTTAAATAAACCCGTATATTCTTTCCATCTTCTTGTGGTACATCAATATAACATAAAATATCATAATAAACCATACCTTCATCTTTGATAAAACCTTCTTTATCTACAAGATGAAAATGAGGATTGACTATTCGATTACCTATATGTACCCCTTCTATCAATCTTCTAATTTCCTCAATACTTAAATGCTTTGCTTCATCTACAACTGCCTTTATGATTCTTGATAATACTTCTTCATTTCCTATAATCATCTTACATAAATGGTCATACATTGTTGTTTGTTTACTCGTTGTTATTTTATTGATTGTTTCCATAAGTAGCCCACCTACTTATTTATTCGCTCTTTTTTATTTTTTTCTTCTTTTTTGTAAAAATAAAAAAATTGTTAGGAAATCTCATGACTTCCTAACAATCATTCATATTAATCTTTAATTGCTTTATGATATTCTTGAAGTGATTTTACTTCATGTGTTCCATGAATTTCAGCTTCTAAGATACCTTCTACAGCTGCATTTGCAGCAGCAATGTTTGTCATGTATGGAATTTTCATTTTAATAGCTGTTTTTCTAATATAACTATCATCATGTGCAGATTCTTTACCATGTGGCGTATTGATTACCATATCAAGTTCACCATTTGTAAGAGCATCTGCAATATTTGGACGACCTTCTTTGATCTTTTTAATTTTGATAGCTGGAATGTTATTGCTATTGATTAATTCAAATGTTTTACCTGTAGCAACAATTTCAAATCCAGCATCATAATATTTTCTTGCTAGTTCAACAACATCTTTTTTATCACGATCAGATACTGAAATTAACACACGCCCTGATGTTGGTAATTTTGTTTGTGTTGCTTCTTCTGCTTTAAAGATTGCTGCTCCATAAGAATTAGCTAAACCTAATACTTCTCCTGTCGATCTCATTTCAGGCCCTAGAATTGGATCAACTTCAGGGAACATATTGAATGGGAAAACAGCTTGTTTTACACCAATATGTGGAATCTTTCTATCTTTTAAATCTTTAACAGGTGATGGTCTACCTGTAAGTTCACGTGTAACAATATCTGTTGCAAGTTTTACCATGTTGATGTTACATACTTTAGATACTAGAGGTACTGTTCTTGAAGCACGTGGATTTGCTTCTAAAACATAAACTTTATCATCTGCAATGGCATATTGCATATTCATTAAACCACGAACATTCATTTCTTTAGCAATTTTTTTAGTATATTCTTTAATTGTTTGTACGTGTCTTACTGGAATATGTTTTGATGGTAAGATACATGCTGAATCTCCTGAATGAATACCCGCAAGTTCGATATGTTCCATAACAGCAGGCACAAAAACATTTTCTCCATCAGAAATAGCATCTGCTTCACATTCCATAGCATCATTTAAGAAACGGTCAATTAAGATAGGACGATCAGGTGTTACCCCAACAGCAGCAGCCATGTATTGTTTTAATGATTCATCATCATAAACAACTTCCATTCCTCTACCACCTAATACATAAGATGGTCTTACCATTAATGGATAACCAATTCTTTGAGCAATTTCTAAAGCATCATCAACTGTAACTGCCATTCCTGATTCTGGCATTGGAATTTCTAGTTTTTCCATCATTTCATTAAATAAATCGCGATCTTCAGCCATATCAATAGTTTCAGGTGTTGTTCCTAAAATATTAACACCATTTTCTTTTAATTGACTTGCAAGATTTAATGGTGTTTGTCCACCAAATTGAGCAATAACTCCTAATGGTTTTTCTTTTTCATGAATACTTAAAACATCTTCTAATGTTAATGGTTCAAAATAAAGTTTATCAGATGTATCATAATCTGTTGAAACTGTTTCTGGGTTACAGTTAACAATGATTGTTTCAAATCCTAATTTCTTTAAGGCAAGAGAAGCATGAACACAACAATAATCAAATTCAATACCTTGACCAATTCTGTTTGGTCCTCCGCCTAAGATCATGATTTTCTTATTATTTGAAACTTCATCTTGATCTTTTCCATTATATGTAGAGTAATAATACGAACTATCTTTTGTACTTGATACATGAACTGGTTCCCAGACTTGATGCATACCCATAGCAAGTCTTTGATTTCTAATTTCTTTTTCTTCAATATCTAATATCTTAGAAATATATTTATCAGCAAATCCATCTTTCTTTGCTTGTTTTAAAACGTCATCTGGTAATTGATTTCCTTTATAAGAAGCGATTTTTTCTTCTTCTTCAACGAGTTCTTTCATTTGTTCAATGAAATAATGTTTAATTTTTGTAAGTTCAAATAATTCATCAACAGTAGCTCCTTTTCTTAAAGCTTCATACATAATGAATTGTCTTTCACTTGTTGGATTAATTAATAATTTTAATAATTCATCTTTAGATAAATCATTAAAGTTCTTTGCATACCCTAAACCATAACGCCCTGTTTCTAAAGAACGAATTGCTTTTTGGAAAGCTTCTTTATAAGTTTTACCAATACTCATAACTTCCCCAACAGCTTTCATTTGTGTACCAAGTTTATCTTCTGCAGCTTTGAATTTTTCAAAAGCCCAACGAGCAAACTTAATAACAACATAATCCCCATCAGGATAATATTTATCTAACGTTCCATATTTACCACAAGGAATCTCATCTAATGTAAGTCCAGCCGCTAACATTGCTGAAACTAAGGCAATAGGGAAACCTGTCGCTTTAGAAGCTAAAGCAGATGAACGTGATGTTCTTGGATTGATTTCAATAACAACAATACGATCTGTTACTGGATCATGAGCGAATTGAACATTTGTACCTCCAATAACTCCAATTGATTCAACAATACGATAGGCTTGTTCTTGTAAACGATCTTGTACTTCTTTAGAAATAGTAAGCATTGGAGCGCTACAGAATGAATCCCCCGTATGTACACCTAATGGATCGATATTTTCAATAAAACAAATTGTAATCATGTTGTTTTTAGCATCTCTGACAACTTCTAATTCTAATTCTTCCCAACCTAAAATTGATTCTTCAATTAAACATTGGTGTACCAAACTTGCTTGAAGGCCACGATTGACAACGGTTCTTAATTCTTCTACGTTGTAAACAAGTCCTCCACCGGCACCACCCATTGTATAAGCAGGTCTTACAACAACTGGATATCCTAATTTATCTGCAATAGCAAGTGCTTCATCAACTGTATTCGCAATTTCACTTCTTGCCATTTCAATACCGAGCTCATTCATAGCTTTTTTGAATTCTAAGCGGTCTTCTCCACGTTCAATGGCGTCAACTTTTACTCCTAATACTTGCACATTGTATTTATCTAAAACACCGGCATTGCTTAATTCTGAACAAAGGTTTAACGCAGATTGTCCACCTAAGTTAGGAAGTAAGGCATCTGGTCTTTCTTTTTCAATGATTTGTGTTAATCTTTCTACATTTAATGGTTCAATGTATGTCACATCCGCTGTTTCTGGATCCGTCATAATTGTTGCTGGGTTTGAATTAACTAAAACAATTTTATACCCTAATCCTCTTAACGCTTTACAAGCTTGTGTTCCTGAATAATCAAATTCACAGGCTTGTCCAATAATAATTGGTCCTGACCCAATAACTAATACTGTATTAATATCTTCTCTTTTTGGCATCTTGAATCCCCCTTTTGATTGTAAAAAAAACATATCTTAGAAAAGATATGTTTCAAATTAAAAAATAAAAAGCGAAAAAGAGGCCTTGTTGTTGTATTGAATTGTCATAAGTAAATCTTTCATAATGACCTCCTGTTTATTTTAAATAAACTCTTTCGCTCTATCTATAAAAAGATTATATAAGATAATGAGTTGAAATTAAACAAAATGAAAGAGACTTATTATACTAACTTTTTATTCCCATGAAAAATAATAGTCATGTAATATTTCACTTTATCGAATGTAAAATATCTAGTACAATTATTTAAAGGAGGTTTTCTATGAAAACAAAAATACTATTTATATGTTGTTTTATTCTTTTACTATGTGGCAGTTCAAAGGAAAAAGAAGTTGAAGAAGAATTACTGACAGATAATGATTTTGGTTTTTCCATTCTTTTAGATGATGGTTTAGCTCTTGATAAAGGACTTCAAATTAAAAGTATTAATGATTATATTGGTGATGAATATGAAGAAACTAAAAAAAATAATAATACAATCTATTCTAATAAAAACATCCAAATTATCTTAGATAAAAATAATAAAATAAAAAAAGTTGTTCTATTTACAGACTACTATCAAGTTCTAGGAAATATTCGTGTAGGAGATAATAAAGATATTTTAGATTATCCAAATAATAAAGTTACTCCTACTAAATATATTGCCTCCAGTGAAAAGAAAACGGTAAAAATGACTTATCTTCTTTCTAATAATAAAATTACAAAAATCATGTTATCTTAATGAAAAAGCCAATTCCGAAGAATTGACTTTTTTAATTATTTATTTTGTAAATATTCATCCATTGCTTTAGCCGCTTTTTTACCAGCACCCATAGCTAAGATAACTGTTGCTGCACCAGTAACAACATCTCCCCCAGCATAAACACCATCTTTAGATGTTTTCATTGAATCTTCATCAACGATAATTCCACCCCAAGATTGGCAATCTAAACCAGGAGTTGTATGTCTAATTAGTGGGTTTGGACTTTGTCCAATAGCAACGATAACTGTTCCTGTTTCAATTGTGAAGTTAGATCCTTCTTTAGCGATTGGTCTTCTTCTTCCAGATGCATCAGGTTCACCTAATTCCATTTCAACACATTCCATAGACTTAACCCATCCATCTTCACCTTCAATTTTAACTGGGTTTGTTAATAGTTTGAAGATAATTCCTTCTTCTTTAGCGTGATGTACTTCTTCAGCACGGGCAGGAACTTCTTCAGGTCCACGACGATAAACGATATATACGTTTTTAGCACCTAAACGTTTTGCAGTTCTTGCAGCATCCATGGCAACGTTACCAGCACCGATAACACAAACAGTATCTGTTACTTTAACTGGTGTTGGATGATCTGGGAATTGATATCCTTTCATTAAGTTAACACGAGTTAAGAATTCATTAGCAGCGTAAACACCGTTTAAGTTTTCACCAGAAATTCCTTGGAAACGTGGTAAACCAGCACCACTACCTACGAAGATTCCTTGATATCCTTGTTCTTGTAATTCATCTATTGTAATTGAACGTCCTACAACAACGTTTGTTTGGAAATCAACACCTAAAGCAGCAACACCGTCTACTTCACTTTGTACTAATTTTTTAGGTAATCTGAATTCTGGAATACCATAAGATAATACCCCACCTGTTTTATGTAATGCTTCAAAAACAGTCACATCATAACCTTTTTTAGCTAATTCTCCAGCACATGTAATACCAGCAGGTCCTGATCCAATAACAGCAACTTTTTTACCATTTTTTTCAATTTTTAATTCTGTAGATTTTCCATGTTCTCTATGATAATCAGCAACGAATCTTTCTAAGCGTCCGATTCCTACTGATTCAGTTTTAATTCCTCTAACACATTTACCTTCACATTGATTTTCTTGAGGACAAACACGTCCACAAATTGCAGGTAATGCATTTTCTCTTGTAATTGTTTGATAAGCTTCTTCAAATTCACCTTCTGCAACATGATGAATGAATTCAGGAATTGGTACTCCTACTGGACACCCATCCATACAGAATGGTTTTTTACAATTTAAGCAACGAGTTGCTTCTTCCATAGCTTGTTCTTTTGTATATCCTAAAGAAACTTCTTCAAAGTTTTTATTTCTTACATTAGGATCTTGTTCAGGCATTTTAACCTTATTTGGTGACATATTAGGCATTATTTTGCACCTCCCATTAAATTACAAATACGATCTGCATTCACATCTACTTGCTGTTCTTCTTCTTTGAACATTCTTTGACGAGCCATTAGTTCATCGAAGTCTACTGATAAGCCATCAAAGTCTGGTCCATCAACACAGGCGAATTTAATTTTACCATCAACAGTAACACGGCAGCAACCACACATACCTGTACCATCAATCATAATAGGGTTTAATGAAACCATTGTTTTTAAATTATGAGGTTTTGTTACCCCAACAACAGCTTTCATCATAGGTACTGGTCCAATAGCGATAACTTCATCAATTGGATCACCACTATCAATTAATTCTTGTAATTTAACAGTTCCAAATCCTTTTTCTCCTAAAGATCCATCATCTGTCATCACATATACATTTTTACAAAAAGCTTTAAACTTATCTGCCCATAATACATATTGTGCTTCACGTCCACCAATAATAACATCCACATCTACACCCATTTCAGCTAATTTTTTAAGTTGTGGATAAAGTGGTGCACTACCAACCCCACCGGCAATACCAACAACGTGATTTGATTTATGTAATTCAGTTGGTACACCTAAAGGTCCTACGAAATCAGTGATTTCATCACCTTCGTTTAATTTAGCTAATTGACGAGTTGAAAAACCTACAATTTGGTAAATAATTGTAATTGTTTCAGCTTCACGATCATAATCAGCGATTGTTAAAGGAATTCTTTCTCCATCTTCACCAACTCTTAAAATAATGAATTGACCTGGTTCACATTTTCTTGCAACCATAGGAGCATGAACTTCCATTAACTCAACAACATCATTTAGTCTTTCTTTTTTGACTATTTTGTACATTTCTGGTTTCCCCCAATTCTTTTAGACTACCCCTATTATACGCTTATGTGAATAAAAAAACAATGTAACTTCTATAGATTACTCTATTTAATATCAATAATTTTCTTATAGGTCAAAATTATCTTTTTATTTTATTTCCTAGGCAATATTTGACAAAAAAAGAAAAGTAAGCGAACTTACTTTTCTTAACGTCATTCTTAAATAGAGTTGTCAAAAAAATATTTAAGAGAGAATGACGAATGTATAATCTCTTTTGATCACATTTTCATTTTAAACAAGTTATGTGAATTGAAAATGAAATTTCTCGTTTTTGACAACTATTTTCATGAATTTTTTTGTTTTATTAATTCTCATGCAAATTATTTTCATCGGTGTGCTTGAATAAACGAAATATTCTTTAATTCAACTTCATTAAAATATTCCGACATATGTTCATTCATTAAATCAGAAGTTAGATTTTCATCGCCACTATACCATTTTTTAGCTTCAAAATAATTTTTCACTTCTTCTGTTTTGAAAGTACAATGATGTCTTGCATAAATTTCATTAATACCCATTCGTAATTGTTGTTGATCTTTTCCTTGTAAATCTTCTTCTGTAAGTAATTCTGTATCACTATGAGGAAAAACAAAATCTTCTTCATCAATTGTTTCTTCTTTTTTATTTACTGTAACTTTCACTGTTTCTTTTTTTCCAGATTCACTGATACAAAAAATCTTTGTTTTACCTGCAGCGAGTGCAGTAATCGTTCCTTCTTGATTTATTTTACAAATAGAAGCATCTTGAACAGTATATGTACATTTAAGATTAGCTTTGATCGTTGTGCTTTCTCCTATTTCTAAAGTTACTTTATCCTTATCTATGTGGAGTGCCTTTTCCACTTGTTGACTAACAATATTGTCACTGGAATAACTTGGTTCATTCATGTTTAAAAAAAGATGGATACCTACAATAACGGCTATTATGATAATTAAAAAGAAGATGATTGCAACGTATTTCCTTTTTTTACTTTTTTCTTTTTTTATTTCTTCTTTTTGTTTAACTCTTGAAAGAATTGTTTTTTCTACTTTTTGTTGAGGTATAGGTTCCCCACAAATATGGCAAAAGGAAGAACCTTTAACAATACGATTATGGCATTTTGGACATAACATACAAATCCCTCCTATCTATCTTTATTATAGAATAGTTTTAAAAGAAATCCTATTGATTTGTATATTCCTTTTATGTATAATGACATCGACTGGTTCGAGAGCCAAACCCAGTATAAAAAACTAAGGATAGGTAATGAAGATGGCTCTGTCATCTTTTTTATTCTATCTGGCTTCTAACTGTACTTTAGAAGAGGAGGACTACAAATGAATAATAAAAAGGTACAAGTGATCGCAATGAATGCGATGATTGCAGCAGTGTATGCTGTACTAACAATCTTGATTTCACCAATCGCTTATGGAGCTGTGCAAATGCGTTTAACAGAAATTATTGTGTTACTTGCATGTTACAACAAGAAATTTATTCCAGGACTTACTATTGGATGTTTACTTGCAAATCTTGCTTCCCCAATGGGACTTTATGATATTTGTTTTGGAACAGCTGCTACTTTAATTGCCTGTCTTGGTATGTATTATTTTAAAAATGTTTTTGTGGGGGCTTTTATCGGGGGCGCTGTTAATGGATTGATCGTTGGTTTAGAACTTTATCTTGCTTTAGAACTTCCATTTATGATTAACGCTTTTTATGTTTTTGTTGGTGAATTTGTGGTATTAGTTATTGGTGCAATCTTATTTAAATGTTTAGAAAAGAATAAAACTCTTATGAATAACTATATTTTAGAATAGAAGAAAAGCTCATCTAATGGTGAGCTTTTATTTATGTTCTTCAATATAATTAACAATATCGTTTACTGTTTTAAAATTCATAACATCTTCATCAGGAATTTCAATACCAAATTCTTCTTCTGCAGACATGATAAGTTCAACGGAATCTAAAGAATCTAAATTTAAATCATCTTTTAATTTAGCATCTAATGTAACTTTTTCTTCTTCAATATCCATTGTTTCTACTAGGATTTTTTTAATTTGATCTAGTACCATAAAAGCACCTCCTTATTATATAAGGCTATTATAACAAATGCTTTTTATTTGTAAATATAACAATTTGACAAACTAGGCAAAAGTTTATATTATTTAAGCGCAAGCTTGAGGGAGGTTTAGAAATGATTTTAAGACAAACAAAATTAGAAGATATCTCTCGTGTTATGGAGATTATAAATCAAGCAAAATGTTACTTTAAAGAAAATGGTATTGATCAATGGCAAGATGGATACCCAAATGAAGAAACAATTAAAAGGGATATTGAAAAAAATGAAGCATATGCATTAGTTGATGAAGATCAAATTGTCGGTACATGCATGGTAACAATTAATGGGGAAACTTCGTATAATCGTATTGATGGAAAATGGCTATTAAATAGTCCTTATATTTGTGTCCATCGTATTGCGGTTGATAGTAATTGTAAGGGAAAAGGTTTGGCATCTACTATTTTAGATCAAGTAGTTGCTATGTATCCAGATTATCACAGCGTAAGAATGGATACACATAATGATAATCTATCTATGCAAAAATTCCTTACAAAGTATGGTTTTAAACATTGTGGTACAATCACACTAGCAAGTGGTGCTTTAAGAAGAGCTTATGAAAAAAGAATCTAAGCTCTTTTTTATGCTCTTAAACGCCCTTGTTTTAATAATTCTAAAAGTTGATCATTTTGTCTTTGGGTTCCTTGATAATTTTCAATACCATTAAGTTTTGCCAGTTTACTTCGATTAGAAAATGACGTATCTTCTTGAATAGAACGTAATGCATCAGTAAAACTTGTTCCCGTATAATCAGGTGCACTTAAATAACGAATTCTTTGTTCAATCACTTGATCATTGACCCAACCCGCATCCTTTCCTATTAGATAAGGGTTTCTTGCCCCTTGAACGATTCGCGTAATCGTACCAAAATGACGATAAGGCATCAATGGTTGTGTTGATTCACTGGTTAAAAAGACATGATGAAATTCAACTTCATCCCCTATTTTATAACGAGTAATATTTGGATTAGAGAAGTTATTATAGCCCCCTTCTTCAATAATCGCAGGAAAATCTTCATAAGCATAATTTAAATCAACCATTGTATCAATGCCTAATACTGTACCAGTCGCACTATATTGCCACATTCCATAACTCCCATCATAATCAAGTTCATCATTATAGCGAGCAACCCACTTTGTATACTCATTAAAAATCGGACTGGTTAGTTTTGTTCTAAACCAAAATAAAGAGGCATACATTCCTACATAATAACCTTCTTGTTCTAATCTTTGAGCAAAGGTTTGAGCAATATTTCCAATCATCTCATTACTTTGTCTACCTGTTGTATTATTATCTTCTAAATCATAATAAACAGGATATGCCATTTGATAATCTTTCACTAATCTTAAAACATGATTAGCTTCCGACAGTGCTTCCTTTTCATTTGTGGCATACGAATATAAATAAACACCAAAAGGGATTTTTAAACGTGTACATTCATCTGCATTTCTTTTAAAGAACGGATCATCTTGATTTTCATCATCACTTCCATAACCACATCTAATAATTGCAAAATCAATATGTTTTTTGACCTCTTGCCAATCAATAACACCTTGAAATTTAGAAACATCTATACCATGCTTCACCATTTTATTCACCTCATTTTAAATATATGCCACATTGTCAAAAATGTTAGGAATATTGTCGTATATATTTACTTTTCAACTAAAAAATAAGATAATAGAGTTGGGAGGAATTGTAGAAATGAAAAAAAGTTTAATCTCCGTTATTTGTTTAACTATGTTTATGTCTTTTTTTGGCTTTTTAAGTGATGTTAATGCCGTTAACTTTGAAGGTCAAGAAGAAAAATATATGAAGCTTTGTTCAAGTAAAAGCTTATCAAGTAGTAATTATTCAACTTGTAAACAGTTCAATAATTACTTAAAGAAAAAGAATAAAGACTTGCAAAGCTCTATTGATGATTCTAAATCAAAGATTTCAGATACTCAAAGTTCTTTAGATTCAGTAGTATCTAAGATTGCTGATTTGAATAATCAAATTGAACAAAAACAAAACGAAATTAATTATTTACAAGAATCAATTAAATCTTTAGAAGCAAGTATCACTAAAAAAGAAGAAGAAGTTAAAAATCGTATGTATGCTATGCAATCTTATAACAACAGTAATAGTTATATTGAATTTATTTTTGGTGCTTCAAGTTTCTCTGATTTCTTTTCAAGAATTGATAGTATCAATGAAATCACTCAATTTGATGAAGAATTGATTGAAAAAATTAATGATGAAAAGAAACAAGTTGAAAATCAAAAAGCAACATTAGAAACTGTTAAAGCAAATATGGTTTCTCAACAAAATGAACAATATGCTTTACAAAGTCAATATCAAGATTTACTTGCTAAACAAAAAAATGAACTTGCAGCTAAACAAGATGAACAATCAAAAGTCTCTAATACGCAAAGCTCATTAGATGCGTTCTTAGCATCCGCAATTGTTATGCAACCAACACCAAGTGGTGGATCATCAAGTAGTTCAGGAAATTCAACAAAATTTACACAAATGAATGTGCCAACAACAAATAAGTATGGTTCTACTGTTGTTTCCGCTGCATATTCTAAATTGGGTTGTCCTTATGTATGGGGTGCTAGTGGACCAAATACATTTGACTGTTCTGGTCTTGTTATGTGGTGTTATGCACAAGCAGGTGTTTCTCTTGATCACTATTCTGGTTCACAAGCTGGGTCAGGTGCTGTTATTCCTGTAAGTTCAGCACAACCTGGAGATATCTTATGGAAATCTGGACATGTTGGTATTTATATTGGAAATGGGCAATACATTCATGCACCTCGAACAGGTGATGTTGTAAAAATCGCTTCAAATGTTGGACGTTTTACATGTGCTGTTAGACCTTATTAATAAATAAAAACAGGATATCCTGTTTTTATTTTACTTTTAAACGTATTTGATGTATAAATAATCTAGGAGGTGTTTTCTTTGAAGGTAAAAAAATACATAATCGGCTTAATGACTTGTTCGATGCTTTTAGGTGTTAGTTATTTTAAACCTGTTGAAGCCATTGATTTTTCTAAAAATGAAGCAAAATATATGTCATTGTGCTCGAGTAGTCAACTGACTAATGATAATAAAAAAACATGTGAATCTTTTAATAGTTATTTAAAGGAAAAAAATAAAAAATTAAATAAAGAATTACAATCACAAAAAAGTGATGCACAAAACACAGCAAATTCTTTATCAGCTGCTGAAAAGAAATTAAATTCAATTAATAATAGTATTTCTTCTAAAGAAGCTGAAATTAAATATGTAGAAAATTCGATTCAAAATACACAAAATGAAATTGATCAAAATAGTCAAGAAATAAAAGATCGTATGTATGTCATGCAATCTTATATGAATGAAAATACATTTATTAATTATATTTTTGGGGCAAATAATTTCACAGATATGTTATCAAGAATTGATAGTTTCAATACTTTAACCTATAGTGATAAAGTATTAGTAAAAACAATGGTTGAAAAGAAAAAAGCAATCGAAAGTCAAAAAGTTACTTTAGAAAATGCGAAAAAAGTATTAGAATCACAAAAAGTAGAACAAGCAGCAATTCAAACACAATATGAAACATTGTTAGAAGAACAAAGAAAGAAAGTAGCTGCAACTCAAGTTGATGCAAATGTTGCTGCTTCACAATCTAAACAAATAGATGAATCATTAACTGCATTCTATGAAAATTCTAAAAAAGATGATGTTGGTCATGTAACTCAATTACCTGTTCCTTCAACACCATCAACAAACAATAACACAAGTTCAAATACAAATAATAACCAGACAAGTAACAATCAAAGTTCAAACACAAATAACGAACAAGATTCAAGCACAGATCAAACAACAAATAATAACAATTCAAATGAGAATCAAAATTCATCGAATAATAATCAAAATAGTTCAACAAATACGAATCAAAACAATTCTAGTATAACAGAATCAAATGCTGCACTTGGTGTAAAAATTGCTAACTACGCACTTGCAAAACAAGGATCTCGTTATTATTGGGGTGCAAGTGGTCCTACATATTTCGATTGTTCCGGTCTTGTTTATTGGGCGCATAAACAAGCAGGAGTAAGAATTGGAAGAACGACAGCTGCAGGTTATGCTGGTAGTGGAAAATCTGTTTCTTACAACAATTTACAAATTGGTGATGTCATTACCTTCAACTATGGTCGTGGTGTTGCCCACATAGGTATTTATATTGGTAATGGTCGTATGGTGCACGCTTCTGGTAAAGGTTCAGAAACGGTAGGACAAGATCCTAACCAATGTGTTAAAGTTACATCTATAGCTCCTGGTAGCTACTTCCATAATTACATTTATAATTGTCGTAGACTTTATTAAAAAAAAAGAATGATACGAAATTTCGTATCACTCTTTTTATTTTAGAAACGTTTTATAATCTTCATAATTTTTCTTTAATAGTTCAGGTGTATTTAAATGATATGGACAATGTTGCATACATTTACCACAATTTAAACATTCTTCAATCTTTTTCATTTCTGCCTGCCAATGTTCATTAAGCCAACTTGCTGCTGGTGCTCTTCTTAACATTAATGACATTCTAGCACACTGATTAATTTGTATTCCTTTAGGACATGGCATACAATAACCACACCCTCGACAGAAGTCACCTGCAAGTTCTTTTCGATCATGTTCAATAAGCTCTTGTATTTCTTTTGTTAGTTTGGGTGCTTTTGTTTGATATGAAATAAATTCATCAAGTTCACTTTCTTTTTGAATTCCCCAGATTGGTAAAACATTATCAAATTGTGCTAAATAAGCATAAGCTGCATCTGATCGATTAATAAGTCCTCCAGATAAAGCTTTCATACAGATAAATCCAATATTGTTTTCTTTACATTTATTTACTAAATCAATATCCTTTTGATCAGCTAAATAACTAAATGGGAATTGAATTGTATCATACAATCCACTTTCACACGCTTCTATAGCCACTGATAAACGGTGATTTGTAAGACCAATAAAATGAATCTTGCCTTGAGTTTTTGCTTCCAACATAGCTTCATAAAGTCCTGTACCATCTCCTGGCTTTGGACAAAACGAAGGATTATGAAATTGATAGATATCAATATAATCTGTTTGTAAATTATGTAAACTTGTTTCTAAATCCTTCCAGAAACCTTCTACTGTTGTAGAACCCGTTTTTGTTGCAATGTAAATATCTTTTCTTACATCACTTAATGCATTTCCTAATTTTTCTTCACTATCACTATACCAACGTGCACTATCAAAAAAACAAATCCCTTGATCGTATGCCTTACGTAAAATTGTTGTGGCATCTTCTCCTGTGACTCTTTGAATCGGTAAGGCACCAAAACCGTTACGATTAACGGTAATTCCTGTTCTTCCTAATGTTACTTTTTCCATTTCATTTTTCATTCCTTTTTCCTTTTTAATTGAGATAAGCTCCTATCCCATTTACAATTCCTTGGACAATTTTATTTTGATAATCATCACTTGCGAGTAATTGATCTTCTTGAGGATTTGATAAAAATCCCATTTCTACAATTGTCACAGGAACTTTAGACCAATTTAATCCTGTCATATTATCAACAATTGAAACGCCTCGATTTCTTGAACCGGTCACATTACAAATATTATTGACAATTGCCTTTGATAACGTTTGTGATTCGCTCGCTATATTTGCACAATAAGGATTTGATGTAGAGGGTGCAAGCGTTAAAGTTCCAGTTGCTGATGAAGAGGTACTTGAATCACAATGAAGTCGAATAAACGCTGATACATTGTTACTATTAGCGATTTCTGCTCTTTGAGCATTTGAAATATCTACATCTTGTGAGGTACGACACATAATAACTGTATAGCCTTGATTTTGTAAAGCTTGTTGTAATTTTAGAGCAACTTCTAGATTAATCTGTGATTCTGTTTTCCCAGTAACACAGCCTGTTGCTCCTGTAGTAACTTTTGCCTTCATCGTTGATGAACCAGGTCCATTGGGTTCTAGTGAGCTATTTCCTCTTGCTTGATGTCCCGCATCAATACAAACAACTTTACCTCCACCATGATAACTTACAGTTTGATTCGATGCTGTTTGTTCTTCTTTTTTTGGTTCAGGCTTTTTAGTAACATGTACTGTAATTTCTTTTTCTGTTTTATTTCCACTTGTATCTGTTGCGATTGCTTTGATTTTATATTCACCTGGCGTTTTAGTATCAAGTGAAGAGGTATCATATTGAATCTCTACAGTTGTTAGATCTGTTGCACTTATTTCTTTATTATAATCATAGTTTTCAGTTTCTTCTTCAAATGAGACTTCATTAGTTTCATTAAATGTAGGAACAGTTGTATCTTTAACAATGATTTTCTTTTTAAATTTTTGATCTTGATATTTGATAGTGATCATATAAGTTCCAATAGCTGGATATTCCTTTTGATCTTCATTTTTTAAATTACTTGTAATTTTTGTTTCTTTTTTGACTTCTTTTAATTGTTCTTTGTCGCTGTTTTTTGTTTGAATAAGATTATCAAATGAATATTCAACCTTATTTCCATATTCTACAACAATATCTTTTTTATCTTTTAAAGATAATGTAATTTTTTCTTCTCTTGTAAAATAAAAAACACAGCCAATAATTAATAAAACAACAATACTCCCTATTCCAATTATTTTCTTTTTCATCTTCCCTTTCTCCTTTATTCCATTATACAAAAAAAAGAGAAGAATGGAAGTTCTTCTCTATAAACCTTTGACATGAATACGTATAATTGCACGTTGCAATGCTGCTTGTGCTCTTAACATATCGATTTCATCGTTTTGTATTTTAAGTCTTTCTTCAGCTCTTCTTTTTGCTTCCTGTGCTCTTTCTAAATCAATTTCATCTTGTGATTCAATTGCATTAGCGATAAGAGTTGTTTCTGTTTCATTAACATAAACAAACCCACCCGCGATAGAAAAGTATGTTCTTTTTCCATCAATAATATAATTCATTTGAGACACTTTCACACCACTTGCAAGTGGAATATGATGAGCTAAAATACCTATTTGTCCAGCAGTTGTATCAAGATTTATCTGATCAATTTCCACTTCTTGGTAAATACCCTGAGGTGTAATGATTTTTAGCTTAAATTTAATCATTTTCGATTTGTTTAGCCTTTTCTACAGCTTCTTGAATTGTACCAACATTATGGAATGCTTGTTCAGGTAATTGATCCCATTTACCTTCAAGAATTTCTTTAAATCCTTGAACAGTATCTTCTACACGGACATATTTTCCATCTAAACCAGTAAATTGACTAGCTACTGTAAATGGTTGTGATAAGAAGTTACGTACACGTCTTGCACGTGCAACGATTAATTTATCTTCATCACCTAATTCATCCATACCAAGAATTGCGATAATATCTTGTAATTCTTGATAACGTTGTAAGATTTGTTGAACACCATGAGCAACTTCATAATGATCTTTACCTACAACAAGTGGATCTAAGGCTCTTGATGATGAGTTAAGTGGATCTACTGCAGGATAAATACCTAAAGCAGCGATTGAACGATCCAAGACAATTTTAGCATCCAAGTGTGCGAATGTTGTTGCTGGTGCTGGGTCAGTCAAGTCATCAGCTGGTACATAAACTGCTTGTACAGATGTAATTGATCCTTTTTTAGTTGATGTAATACGTTCTTGTAAAGCACCCATTTCAGTTGCAAGGGTTGGTTGATATCCTGCTTGTGATGGTACACGTCCAAGTAAGGCAGAAACTTCTGAACCTGCTTGAGTGAAACGGAAGATGTTATCAATGAATAATAACACGTCTTGTCCTTGTCCATCACGGAATTGTTCAGCCATTGTTAAACCAGTTAAGGCAACACGTAAACGTGCTCCAGGTGGTTCATTCATTTGTCCAAAGACAAGTGATGTTTTAGATAAAACGCCACTTTCTTTCATTTCATAATATAAATCGTTTCCTTCACGGCTACGTTCTCCAACACCAGCGAATACAGATAACCCACCATGTTGTGTTGCAATATTATTAATAAATTCTTGGATTAATACTGTTTTACCTACTCCGGCACCACCGAATAACCCAATTTTACCACCTTTGATAAAAGGACAAATTAAGTCTACAACTTTAATTCCTGTTTCAAAGATTTCTGTAGTTGTCATTTGTTCTGCATAAGTTGGTGCAGATCTATGGATAGGCATACGTGGAATATCATTTCCTAATTCACCTTTACCATCAATTGGTTCACCCAAAACATTGAACATACGTCCTAATGTATCATTTCCTACTGGAACTGAAATTGGGTGACCTGTATCAACAGCATCCATTCCTCTTACTACCCCATCAGTTGGTCCCATGGCGATACATCTTACTGCATCATCACCAATGTGTTGCGCAACTTCTACTACTAATTCTTCTTCGCCATTTTGAATACGAATAGCAGTATTTAATCGAGGTAATTTATCTTCGCCATCAAATGCAATATCAATAACTGGCCCACGGGCACTAATTATTTTCCCAATATTTGCCATATTGACCTCCTTATTGTGCATTAGCTCCAGCAACAATTTCACTAACTTCGTTTGTAATTGCTGTTTGACGAGCTTGATTGTATTTTAATAATAATTGTTCTGTTAATTCTTCTGCATTATCTGTCGCATTTTCCATTGAAGTACGACGTGACGCATTTTCACTTGTCACACTTTCAACAAGATAACCATAAACGACAGCTTGTAGATACATTGGTATCAAACTATCTAAAACTTCTTCAGGACTTGGTTCAAAAACAGTGAATTTATTCGTAATTTCAATATTTTCAAATTCATTTGTATCAATAGGTAAAAGCGTTACTGTACGAGGTTTAAATGTTAAGTTATTAACAAATTCAGTATAAATAATTTTAATACTTCCTACTTCTTTATTAATATAAAGATCTGTAACACTTTTAACTAATTTTGTCACTTCATCAAAAGCAAGTGTTGAATTTAATGAAGCAAAATCTGTATTGATTGATCCTTGATGAGTTCTACGGAAGTAATTCATTCCTTTACTTCCTATTGGATAAACATAATCGTTGTCTTTAATTTGATGACTAATTTCTTTAAAAACATTCGCATTATATCCACCACATAATCCTAAACTTGAAGAAATAACAATATAAACATCTTTTTCTTCCTTATTTTCAATAAGATAAGCAGAATCTTTTAATCCTTTATTAGAAGCTAAAATTTCTGCACATGTTTGTCGAACACCTTGATAATAAGGTTTTAATTCATCAAGTTGATTTCTTGTTTTTCGAAGTTTAGATGTCGCAACTAATTCCATTGCTTTTGTAATCTTTTTAGTAGATTCAACGGATTTAATACGACGCTTGATTTCTTGCATTGATCCAGGCATTAGTTAGCCCCTTGTGTTTTTAAGAATTGATCAACATAAGCGCCTGTTGCTTCTTTCATCTTCGCTTCTAATTCATTTGAAATCACTTTTTGAGTTTCTATTTCAGTAATAAATTCAGGATGAGACATTTGAATATTTTCTACTAAACCATCCATAAATTCTTGTACTTTTTCTACTTCTATTTGTTTTGTGTAACCATATTTTAATGCAAATAAAGTAATGACTTGTGTAGGTACACTACGTGGTGAGTATTGTGCTTGTTTTAATACTTCACGTACTTTTGCCCCATGATCTAATGTTGCTTTTGTAGCTGCATCTAAGTCAGAACCAAATTGTGCGAAAGCTTGCATTTCTGCATATTGAGCAAGTTCAAGTTTTAATGAACCAGATACTTGTTTCATAGCTTTAATTTGTGCAGTTGAACCTACACGTGATACAGATAATCCAGTATCAACCGCTGGTCTAAATCCAGAGTTAAATAATTCTTGTTGTAAGAAAATTTGTCCATCTGTAATTGAAATAACGTTTGTTGGAATATATGCTGAGATATCCCCTGCTTGTGTCTCAATGATTGGTAAAGCAGTAATTGATCCTCCACCATTTTCTTCATTTAAACGACATGCACGTTCAAGTAATCTTGAATGTAAATAGAAGACATCCCCTGGATAAGCTTCACGTCCTGGTGGTCTTTTTAATAATAACGACATTGTACGATAAGCAACCGCATGTTTCGATAAATCGTCATAAACGATTAAAACATCTTTTCCTTCATCTAACCAATGTTCAGCAATGGCACATCCTGCATAAGGTGCAATGTATTGAATTGGTGCCAGTTCACTTGCTCCGGCAGAAACAACACATGTATAATCCATTGCGCCACCTTGACGTAATTTTTCAACAACTTGTGCAACTGTTGAGTTCTTTTGTCCAATAGCAACATAAACACAATAAATGTTTTGTCCTTTTTGATTTAAAATTGTATCAATAGCAATTGCAGTTTTACCTGTTTGACGGTCACCGATAATTAACTCACGTTGACCTCTACCGATAGGAATGATAGCATCAATTGATGTAATACCAGTTTGTAATGGTTGATCAACTGATTTTCTTGTCATGACCCCACTAGCAACACGTTCGATTGGTTTTGTTTTACCAGTATTGATTTCACCTTGACCATCGATTGCTTGTCCTAATGGATTCACAACTCTACCTAACATTTCATCCCCAACAGGAACTTCAATAATTCTTCCAGTACGTTTAACTTCGTCTCCTTCTTTAATCGTACTTTCAGATCCAAGTAGTACGGCTCCTACACTATCTTCATCTAAGTTCATGACCATTCCGTAAACATCATTTGGGAAAAGCAATAATTCACCTAACATGGCATTATCCAACCCATGAATAACACTTACACCATCACCAACAGTCACGACTGTACCGACATCTTTTTGTTCAATGATATCGTCATAATGCTTAATTTGTTCTTTAATTAAAGCACTAATTTCATTTGGTCTAAGCCCCACTATTTCCACCTACTTTCTTAATAGTTCTTTTTTAAGCATTTCTACTTTATTTTTAATTGTTCCATCATAAATACGGTTAGCAATTTGAACTTTAATACCACCTAATAATGATGAATCAATTGATAATTTTAAAGTAACTTTTTTGTTTTCTTTTTTACTGATTGCTTTTTCTATATCTTGAATTTGTTGATCAGTTAATTTGTATGGAGTATAGATTGTACCTTCTTCTATACCTAAATATTGATTAGATAAGTTAATATAAGATTTAATTATATCATCAATATAACGAATTCTTCTTGATTGCACTAATAGTTTTAAGAAATTTAAAACATATTGATCAACATTCCCTTTAAATGATTGATCCAATAATTGAATCTTTTTCTCATTTTCAATAAGAACGTGATTAAAGAATTGAACAATTTGAGGATCACTACCTAGAACTTCACCAACTAATTTGATGTCATCAAGATATTGAGTGACTTTATTTTCTTCTTTAGCCAAATCAAATAAAGATTCAGCATATCTATCACCAATAACACTCATTAGTTAACCACTTCATCAACAAACTCTTCTACTAAACCTTTGTTGATATCTTCATTCATTTCTTTGTTCATCACTTTAGTTGCAACCTCAATAGCAACATCCACAATTTCTTGTTTCATATCCACTTGAGCTTGTTTCTTTTCTGTTTCAATTTCTTTTTGTGCTTGTTCAATTTTAGCTCTTGCTTCTTCATTTGCTTGATCAATAATTTGTTGTCTTACTTTTTGACCATCATCTTTTGCTTGATCAAGAATATCACGATATTTGCTTGCAGCTTCACGTGCTTCTTTTTCTGCAGTTTCTAAATTAGCAGAAGCTTTTTCATTCATTTCTTTTGCCTCATTAATTGTAGATTCAATATAATCTGCTCGTTTAGCAAAATACTCCATGACGTTTTTCCATAAATACTTTTTAAAAATAAGTAATAAAACTCCTGTAGATAATAATTGAACAATCAGTGTTGTAAGATTAGGGAATAATTTTCCTGCTATATCTGGCATCTTTATTCCTCCTTTGTCAGATTTTCAATTATTAATATACGAATAATAAGATTAAAGAAACTAATAAACCATAGATGGCAACTGTTTCTGATAAGGCAATCCCTAAGATCATCATAGTACGGATTTTACCTTCAGCTTCTGGGTTTCTACCTACAGCTTCTACAGCTTTACTAGCAGCAATCCCTTCACCAATCCCTGTTCCTAAACCGGCACATACAGCAAGACCTGCTGCAATAGCAATTAAACCTTTTACCATAATTTTTTCCTCCTAAAAAATAGTTCATTTTTTCATTTATATCTTAACTAGCGAACTAGTAAAGAACTTAATCTGGATTTTCCATCATTATCAAGATAGATGATAATGTAACAAATACCAATGTTTGAATACATCCCGAAAAAATATCAAAGTAGCAATGCAACACTGGTGCAATAATTGGTCCTAAGAAGTTAAAGTTAATAATAAAACTTGATAAGAACCCAGTAAATTGATAAACCAAATACATAAGTATTGATCCACTTAAGATATTCCCAAACAAACGCATTGATAACGAAATCAATGGCGAAAGAATACTTAATAAGTTTGTTGGTGGCCAAACGGCACCCCAAATATAGGATAATAATCCTTGTTTCTTGATTGCATTAAACTGAATTAAACAGAAAGTAATTGTTGTTAATGCAAGAGTAATAGAATAATTTGAAGTTGGTGCTTCAAATCCTATTAATCCACTTAAGTTTGCAATAACTAAATAAACAAAAAGCATTGCAAAATAAGGATAATAATTCTTTTCAAATTTCTTAGGCATAATACTCTTTAAATAGTCATAAACCATTTTAATTCCTGTTTCTACAACCAAAACAACCCCTTTTGGTCGTGCTGTAGGATCAGCAGTCGCAAATTTCTTACCAGCATAAACAAAGAATATACCCATACATAGCATAATAAATAATGAAAAGATCAATTCTACTTGTAAAGAATCTAAGAAGTTACTCACTCTTTCACCTCCTTCATTTGATAACTCACAATATAAATCGTTATTTTAATCACCATATAACCAAAGAGAACTCCTATGAGATTAAACCACTTTGGTATAAAAATAGCAATTAAAAAACCAATTGCATAAATAGCAAGTTTGACTATATTTAATAAGATAATTAAACTTGTTGATTTCTTTAAGTTTAATATCATATCAGACGTGATAATAATAACATAAAAAATTGCAAGATTAAATAAATATCCTAGCAAAAAGCCAAGTGGATAGCTGACTGATTTCATGATAAATCCAACAATTAAAAAAATCACAAACCCAATCAAAAATATAAGTGCCGATCGTTTCAAAACTAACTTTTCATTCATGACTGTCCACCTTTTAATAAAATTCTCACCACTTCTATAAACGCTAAAATAAGAAAGACTAGCGTCATTAAAGGACGGGTTGATAATATATCATCCAAATATAAACCCAATATGACACCAGCCATAAAAGTTCCAAATATTTTTCCTGATAATGTCAAAGCATAAATCAAATCTTTAAAAAGCTTTTCTTTATTATTCATCTGTACCAAATAGACGATCTCCGGCATCACCAAGTCCAGGAACAATATAACCATGTTCATTTAATTTTTCATCTAATGATGCAAGGGTAATATCTACATCAGGATGTGCTTCTTGAATAGCTTTAACACCTTCAGGAGCTCCTACAAGACAAACAAGTTGAATATTTTTTGCTCCTCTTTGTTTGATGTTTTCAATTGCCATATTGGCACTTCCACCTGTTGCAAGCATTGGATCTAAAACAATCACAAGTGCATCTTCTAAACCTTTTGGAAATTTAGCATAGTATTCATGTGGAATAAGTGTTTCTTCATCTCTTTCCATTCCAATATGCCCAATTTTAGCTGTTGGAATAATATCTCTAAAACCATCAACCAAACCAATTCCTGCACGTAAAATTGGTGCTAAAATAATTTGTTGATCCATTTCTTTTCCCAGCATAGCACAAACTGGTGTTTCAATTGCTTTATCTTTTAAAGAAACATGACGTGTAACTTCAAATGCCATAAGTTTTGCAATTTCATCTAAGTTTTGTTTAAAGATATAAGTTGATGTATTTTTATCACGCATGATTGTTAATTTGTGTTGAATTAAAGCATGATCTAATATTGTTACTGACATATTTGTCCTCCTAGATATATTTAATATTTGAATACATTGTGACCTTTTCAGTAAGTTTAGCTACTCGTTTTAAACATTCTTCTTTAATTTCATCTGTTTCTTCATTTTTTAAACGATACGCAATAATTCTTGCAACTTCTTCAAAGTCTTCTTCTTTGAATCCTTTTGTTGTCATTGCTGGTGTTCCAATGCGAATTCCTGATGCTTTAAATGGTTTTTCTGTATCGAAGGGAATTGCATTTTTATTAGCTGTAATATTGATTTCATCAAGTAGACGTTGTGCTTTTTTACCAGAAATACCACAACTTGCTTTTACATCAACAAGTAACAAGTGATTATCTGTTCCTCCAGCAACAAGTCTGAAACCTTCTTCTTTAAAGACTTTTTCCATTGCTTTTGCATTTTTAATAATTTGTTTGGCATATTCTTTAAATTCAGGTTGTTGAACTTCATAGAAACATTGTGCTTTTGCTGCAATAATGTGCATAAGTGGTCCCCCTTGCATACCTGGGAAGACAGCACGATCAATATCTGCCGCAAATTCTTTTTTACACATGATAACACCACCACGTGAACCTCTTAATGTTTTATGTGTTGTTGTAGTAACAATGTCTGCATATGGAAATGGTGAAGGATGAACACCTGCAGCAACAAGACCAGCGATATGGGCCATATCTACCATAAATAATGCTCCATTATCATGAGCTACTTTGGCCATAAATTCAAAATCAATGATTCTACTATAAGCACTTGCTCCGGCAACAACTAGTTTTGGTTTAATTTCTTCTACTTTCTTTTTATATTCTTCATAATCAATTGTTTCTGTTTCTTTTGAAACACCATAGCTATAAAATTCATAGTTAATTCCTGAAAAGTTCAATGGATGCCCGTGTGTTAAATGTCCCCCATCTGCAAGTGACATTCCTAACACTTTATCTCCATGTTGTAATAAAGCTAAGTAAACTGCTGTATTGGCTTGCGCTCCACTATGTGGTTGAACATTAGCATGTTCAGCACCATAAATTTCACAAATTCTTTTTCTTGCAAGCTCTTCTACTTCATCAACAAATTGACATCCCCCATAATATCTTTTTGCTGGATATCCTTCGGCATATTTATTTGTTAGAACTGATCCCGCTAATTCTAACACTTCTTCAGATACAAAGTTTTCTGAAGCAATTAATTCAATGTTACTTCTTTGTCTATTTAATTCTCTTTCTACGCTTTCAAATAATAGTTTATCCTTCATATTTATTTACTCCTTTTCCAAAGCCATCATTTTTTGAATTCTTGCATCATGTCTTCCGCCTTCATATTCGCTTTCAAGCCATGCATGTAAGATTTCTAAAGCAAGTCCTTCTCCAATAACACGTTGTCCCATTGCTAACATGTTAGAGTCATTATGTTGACGAGTTGCCTTTGCACTAAATACATCGTGGCATAAAGAACAACGAATTCCATCAACTTTATTGGCTGTAATACTTACACCAATACCTGTTCCACATACGACAACCCCCTTGTCGCACGATCCTGAAGCAACTGCCTTTGCTGCCTTTGAAGCAAAATCTGGATAATCACAACTATCTTCTGTGTATGTACCAAAATCTTCTACTTCATAACCATTTTTTTCCAAATCATCTTTTAATACATTTTTTAATCTAAGACCTCCATGGTCACATGCCATTGCAATTTTCACTTTAATACCTCCCTAATCTCTTCTTCTTGAATACAACCTTGACGTAATATTGTTACATCCTCATCAACTTTGATGACTGTACTTGCAAGTGTATTTTTACATTTTCCTTTAACAATCATCTTAATTTTTCCTTTAAATTGTTTATAGACTTCTTGATCATTCAACAATGTTTCTTGACCAGAAATATTAGCACTTGTTACAAGCATTGGTCCTACTTCTTTTAAAAGCTTTAAAACAAAAGGATCATCAGGAATACGAATACCAATCGTATCGTATCCTGCCGTAAAGTCATCTGATAAAATTGATTTCTTTTTTAAAACAAGGGTAATCATTCCTGGCATAAAATGATCTATCAACTTTTGAGCATTTTCATTTACATAAGCATATTTTTCAATATCTTTAGGATCATAGATCATTAAAGATATTGCCTTGCTATGACTTCTGTGCTTTATTTCATAGATTTTTTCTAATGCTTCTAAATGAGAAAATTTTACGCCTAAACCAAAAACGGTCTCAGTAGGAAAAGCCACAACCTCGTCATGATTTAATAAGTCAATAACTTCGTTTATGTTTTCTTTTTCCACTAAAACCGTTTCCATGATTCCACCTCATTTTGTGATATTATACTATTTTATGAAATAAAATGGTAGTCTTACTCATAGAATTATTGGATGTTTTCTTTTTATTTAGTATCATTTTCCCATTATTTTTACTATTTTCCCATTTGGTATCTAAATCTTTTAAACTTTATTAATATAATGGAGAAATCTCTACTAACTTAATCGTTTCACTTACCAACACAATCATTGAAAATATGACATAGTCTAAACACGTTAGAAGTATTTTCAATTTTATAGAGATTTTCTTGCGTGTTTAAAAGGAGGGAACAAAGGGGAATAAAAAACAACTCAGCATTTAGCCGAGTTGTTTTTTTATTTTAAATTATCCTCTTTGACAATATAGACCGGTCTGTTCTTTGTTTCTAAATAAATCTTTGATAAGTATTCTCCAACAATACCTACACAGAATATTTGAATTCCACCAATTAATGTAATGATACATACAAGAGATGGCCATCCACTTGTTGGATCATTAAAGATAAGTGTTCTTACAATAATGAAAATAATAAAGATAAACGCTACTAATAACATCAACATTCCCACAACAGAAGCTATTGCAAGTGGTGCTGTTGAAAAAGCAACAACGCCATCAATGGCATAAAGAAGTAGTTTCCAAAATGACCACTTTGTTTCTCCTGCAACTCTTTCAACGTTTTCAAACTCGATCCATTTTGTTTGATAACCTACCCAACCAAATAATCCTTTTGAAAAACGATTGTATTCTTTCATTTCTAATAATGAATTAACAAATTGTCTTGTCATAAGACGATAGTCTCTCGCTCCATCCATTAATTCCGTATCAGATATTTTATTCATGATTTTATAGAACATTCTTGCAAAGAAGGAACGGATTGGTGGTTCACCTTTTCTTGTTACCCTTCTTGTTGCTGCACTGTCATATCCTTCTTCCTTGATTGCTTTAAACATCTCAGGAAGTAATCTTGGTGGATCTTGTAAATCTGCATCCATTAAGCAGACATAATCTCCTGTACTGTTTTCAAAACCAGCATACATAGCTGATTCTTTTCCAAAATTTCTTGAAAATGAGATATATTTGACTCTTTCATCTTTAGAGGCAAGTTCTTTAATAACTTCCAATGTTTTATCTTTGGATCCATCATTAATAAATAATAATTCAAAACCTACTTCTTTCATCTCATTCATTACTCTACTCATTTCTTCATAGTAGTAATGTAATGCTTCTTGTTCGTTATAACATGGTACAATAACTGTTATTTTTTCCATTTTATTCACCATCCTTTTTAAAGATAAATAATTTACTTAATACATAATTTGCGATAATAACAAATATATTAGCAACAATCTTTGCAATAAAATCTGGGAGTATTTGGAAATTGACAGTTACATACATAAATCCCATATCCAGTGCTCCTGTAGCAAGTCTTGCACTAAAGAAAGAAATCATTTCTTTTAAAATGTGATCACTCTTACTTTCAAATACATATTTTCTATTTGTCACATAAGCAAATAATACTGATAAAAACCAGGCTGCAATATTTGCGATTAAATAATTAATTTTTAAACAATCTGCAGCCACATAATAAACAACAATATTTACAACTGTTGTTAAAACACCAAATACTAAATACATGATGACTTCTTTATATTTTAAAATCAAATCTTTCAAAACAAACTCCCCCTAACAATCAAATGAAGTAACACAGTTGATCCAAATAACAAAGCTATATATTTAAATGAATCTAACTTCCACAACATCTTTATCGTTCCAAAAACACCTTGATGCCTTTCTAAATTCAAAATACCATCTGCTATCTCGTCTGTCATATCCATAAGTCCCTTTACACAATAAGGAATCAACAAAACAAAATACGTAATTGTATATTGCCCTTTAGCTTCCCAAAATAAGTGAAAAATAAATCCACCAATAAAAATCATAGGTAACAATAATCTATGCAATGGCATTTGACGACCTGTATAGTAAATATAAGCAAGTGTTCCTAAAAAGACAATAGATTCAAATATATTAAATATTTCATAATACAAATCCCCGTGAATATAAAAATCAGAATACCGCAGGATCCACGTACCTTGAAAATCTGGATTACACCATTGTGAAACTGTTTTCCTATAAAAAAAGTCAAGACACTCTTTTGGATGTTGTAAATAATAAATAAGTGTATTTTTTAAATCATTTTTTACTTGTGCACTTGCTTGTTCACTATCACAATTATTATCTGTGTAAACATTCCAGTTATAGCCGTTCCACCAACCCGGTGCATCAGGAGAATCTTGTAGTCCCATTTCAACATAGGCGAGCATCGGTACACCTTTGCCTAATTCAATTCCTGTAATACTTTTTACTAAGTAATTTGGAATAAAGCTTGAAGCAAAGTATGCTGGAACTAAAACAAGAAATAAGATAAATGAACGATAGTGTTTGTTTAAAATAATATCAAATAAAATAAATATAATCATTGCGACAAAGACAATCAAATAATTTGATTTAAACATCATGGCCAGTGTTATAGATCCAACACTAAGCAAGATATCTTTTGTTTTTCGATCCTCAAAATATTTATATCCTGATAAAATTGCATACATAGAAAAAGCATGACCAAAGATATTACCATAGACAAAGGTAACATACCAAGTCAGTGGTAAAAATAGAATAAGAAAACCAAATGTCCATTGTTCTATTTCATCATTACTAAAACTAATCATTGAGATCTTACAAATGCAATAATAGCTTAAAATAAGACCCAAAACATTTAAGAATTGGAAAACATGATAATTATTATCTCCAAAAATAAAAGATAAATAATATAAAATCATTACTATTCCCGCTTGATTTGTACATTTTCCCACATAACCATCTGGTAAAAAAGGCGCGTAATTCCCCTGTTTAAGTGCTGTTGCACAATTTAATATTTCTTGTTGATCGGCAACAGGATAAATATTATGAGTAAAGATAATAATCGTAAAAATTGCTAAGAGTACAAGACAAATTCGTATAAACATTTTTCGATTATCAATCTTTTTTTGAAGTTTATAAAATCTTCTTACAAAAAATAAAGCAACTAAAACAACAACAAAGTAAATAATCATTTTATAAGGATTATCTTCTATAATCGTCGTACGTTCTTCTATACTTATATAAGTATTTAAAAACATACTTAAAAACGTTAAAATACCTACAATAATCGCAAATATAGCTAAAACAATATTTCTACCTGTTTTTTTTAATCCTTCTTCATACATAACATTTTTCCTTTTATAAATTTCATAATATATTTATGTATTTGATATAATAGAAACGCACATATTCCTATTATTATACAACATAATGCAAATAATTTATAACTACCAAACCATGAAATTTGTGTTAAATCGACACGTGCCATGACTTGTGCAATAATGACATGATGAACCAAGAAAATAGCATAAGAATACTTACTAATACAGCTTGATACTTTTTGAAAGAATTTATTATCAAAATATTTAGAAATATAAACAAGTATAAAGAATGAACTTATTCCAACATATGTTGTTTGTAAATGATTTGACCATTGTGGCTTTAAAATCAAATTCAAAGCTAAAACAATTATAGATGTAACAAGCATAGGCAGATTTACTTTCTTAATATACTTAATAAAATACATACCCATTAAAAATTCTGGCATTCTTACAAAAACAATCTTACTCATATCAAAAACACCATGATAAAAGAAAATAAACGTTAAATAGATCATTGCGGTTACAACAACAGTTGCTTTAGGATACTTATTCACTCCTGTTCTTAATAAAGGAAATAACACATAGAATAAAATAATACATCCTAAAAACCACTCACCCAATATATAAAATGTTGGAACATTGGCTGCCAAATAACCATCAAAGCCAATAATCGTTAAAATAAAGTTTTTCTTAGGTGCTTGTAAAAACATTCCTTTATTTAAATAAAACAATCCTATAAACGCAATAATGTAAGCCATCCAAAACATTGGATAAAGAGATTCAAATCTCTTTTTATAAAATCTCTTATATTCTAACTTTTCTTGATATACATACATTAAAGCCGCTCCTGAAATGATAAAGAATAAAGAAACACCCCAATCGCCTATATAAATATTAAAAAATGTTGTAGATATAATGGCTTTATAAATATATTGTGCCCCTGCATAAATATATCTTGCATTAAAATGTGTCATTATAATAGAGATTGTCGCAATTGCTCGTATAAAATCTAAATAAAATAATCTTTCTTTTCGCATTATATCACCTCTTGCTTATCCTAATTTTACAATAACAATATTATCTACTTTTTTCACTGACTCTTTATTTGGCCAAGCTGGCATATCTTTAGCGTATTCTTCTGCAATTTTTGCATCATCTTCTGATGGACATTGATAGTTAATACCTAATGTTGCCATATAATTTCTCATTAAAAAGCTTCCGTGTGTTGTCGAAAAGCTAGTTTCAAAAAATCCTCTGCCGACATATTCTAAATCTTCTAATTGATAACAACTGTTATTCCTATTTAATCTCATACATCCTATAAATGCAATTTTTTCTTCAGGATTATAACTTCCTGTTATTTCTTCTATTCTATTTGAAATCTTCGTTGCTACAATCTCCGATTCTTTATTAGTAATGTACTCTGTATAATAGAGTCTACTTGATAAGACACTTTGTTTAAATGGTACAAGTGCCACAAGTACCATTAAAATAAGTATAGCATCTTTATTTTTTATTTTAGTTCTAATTTCTTCAAAAAGATACATACTTGAAAAACCAAGCATAAATGGATATGAAATTGCTGTTCTTTTTGTTGGTTGACCACCTAAAATAATTCCCATTAGAAATGGTGTTACCAATAAAGCACCAATAGCTAAAATATAAATGTAATATCTTTTATCATATTTTTCTTTTTTACCATAAAAAGCATTTATTACTAATAAAATTGCTAGAACAACATAAACTTTTGAATAAAATATTGTATTATCTGTTACAGTGCCCTTTATATATTTCAAAATATTTTTTATACATTGAATAACCGGAACAGTGCCCCACGCTACTTGATCTCCTGTATATTTTGTTGCTTCAATATGCAATAAAGATAAAACACACTTAGCTAACACAAAATAAACCACATAAGATAAGAAAAATAAAATAATATTCAAAATTATAACTTGCCATATTTTTTTAGGATTCGTTACATCTTTTCGTGATATATATAAAATAAATAAACAAATTGCAGCTGTAACATATATTGTTGTAAGTGCTTGATAAATCGAAAAAGCAATTCCACTTAAAATAACACTTATAATCAAATAATATTTTTTGGGTGTATCTATAAAATACCTATAGGTATAAAAAAGAGAAATAGCTACAAGGTTTATACCTAATAAAACTTCTACAGCTTGCATAACAAACCCAAGTTGTTCTGCCATGATAGGTGCTGTAAAAAAGATAGATATAAAAATCCAATAAGCATATTTATTTTTATTATTTTTTATATAATCAAAAATCATGCCCCATGTAATGATTGAAAAAATCATTAAGATAATAAGCATAAACATAGATAAAAAAGGATTATAAATGCCAACACCAAATACTTTTTTCAAATAAACTAATGCAATTCTCCCCATAGATAACCAAGCAGTATATAAACTACTTGATACTGAAATTGCCGCTTCATTATCAATTGATGTTGCTAATGTTCCTAATTTAATTAAATAAACACTTAGAATGAAAACACTTGAAATAATTATATTGGATTTATTATTTCGAGTAAAATTCTTTATATTTTCATACATTATTTACATACATCCTTTCTACTTATATTAGATTTATTCTATTGTTTTTTGTGAAAATTCAACATTATTTATTAAATAAATATCAAAGAAATATTCATTGTCAATATTACCACTGTATAATTTCTTAGCATTCATATTTTCTAAAAAGCTTTGATCATTCTTTTGATCAGCAATATAGAATATCGGCTGATTACTTTGTTCTAAACTATAAACTGTATTACTATATGTTGTATATTGTGTTTCATAATAAGGCATAACTGTGGTACTTAATAAAAAGATATCTGTTACGATTGTACGTGTTGAATATTCTTTCTTAGCTTTTTCAAAGAAAGCTAAGGTATCTTCTGTCCCATTAAAGTATTCCCTTTGAATATTAAAGAAACAACCATATATCATATTACATATCAATATTATTATTGCAACATTTTTCAAAGAATTTTTCTTTATCAAAGAAATACCTACAGCCAATCCTAAAAAGAAAATGCCAATAGTACTATGTAAATATCTTGCTACAAAAATAGGACGTATCAATAATCCATAAACAACACCAAACATCATCAACCCATACATTGGAATATAACATAAAAGTACAAAGTTAGCTTTTTGATTTTTAAAATGATTATTTATTGTTGTTTTTAAAACAACAATAAATAATAAACTTGTCATCAATAATGGTAAGCCAATAAATATTAATACAAATAGATTAGGTATTTCATTATGACATAATGAATTAAATGGATATATGAGCATTTGTGCAATATCTGTAAAATTAACAGACCATAACCAAAAATCATTATTTACATTCATCACTTGTTTAAAACTAATAAATAGCCATGGTAAATAACCTAATATTGTGATTAATGAGATTATTAAAATATCCTTAATATATTTTTTATCTTTCACCAATAAAGCAATAAACAAAATCATATACACAAAAATTTCAGAAATAATATTAAAATTATGTGTATAAGCTGCCAATATTCCACTCAATGTAAATAATAACTTATCTTTTCTTTGACCATGTAAATAAATTTCACATCCTAAAAATGCAGACCATGTAACAAAAAGAATTGACCATGAATACATTCTTAATTCAACAGACATATGCATACAACTTGGCATAAGTCCTACTAAACAAATAAAAACACCTGCAATAAAATCACTTTTAAAAATATGTTTAATATATTTTTTTCCAATAGCCATAAGAATGATTGTTGGGATTACTGACATGATCTTCATAATTTCTATATGTTGACCAAACAATGTAACAATAAGTTTTAAGAGCACAAAATATAAAGGTGGATGTACATCTTGACCAATTTCACGAATCATCTCTTTAAAATCATATTTCATTATAATAGCTGTCCATGCTTCATCTCCCCATAATGATCTATTAAAACATAACAGTATTAAAAAAATAGAAATAAAGATAATTAGTATATTTAATTTGTCTTTTAATACCTTTTTCATCTTCTCTCCTTTATTAACAAAACATGGGATTAATTATCATCAATCCCATGTGCTTTTATTTTTGTTTTGTAGGATATGTAATTACAACTCTTGTTAAAATTCCCTTTTTATTTTCAGTAACTAATTCATACTTATAACCTTGATCATCGGAATAATACCAATGTCCATCCGTATTTTGTTCAGGTCCGCCAATTTGTTTCATTAAATTTGTACTTGTGTATTTACCATCCATTAAAATTTCATTATTATTTCTATCAACAAATGTTATGCTATCTATTGAATGATGATTTTCTTCTTCATTAATCGTATCATAGTCTAACGTAATTTGTGTTACTTTACAGTCAGAAACAGGTAATGAATTTTTAGTATCATTTTCATAACGTACTCCAAACCATTGCCAATTATCATCATCTAAATAAACCTTTAAAAAAGCCACCATAGAAGAAACACCACCAGCATTAAGTTTATCTGCCTCATCAACTGTTTTTCCTGTATTCCCTAATTCAATTTTATCTCCAACTTTTTCTAAATAACTTACATATTCACCTACTGTTTCTGGAAAGGGAATTTTTTTACCATCGATAGTTAAATATTTAATCATCCCTTTTGCTTCAGTAAATTTTCTTGTTTTTTGTGTTGTCGTCGAAGAATTACCATTACTTGTTTGCTTACTTTCACCACATGCTGTTACACCAAAAGCCATAGCAAGAACTAAGCATAACGATAAGATTTTTTTTATCATTGATTTTCTCCTTTTTATTTTTTACTTTTTTCTAATTCATAACTATTATAGTTACTTTTTTTTATTTAATCTACTATTTTTAAATTAATTATTCTTAAATTTACAATCTATCTATAAATTCTTTTATCTCTTTAATAATTCCTTGTTTATCTGCTTTATACTCTTTGGGTATAAAATTATGTGATTCTTTCACAATTTTATCTAAATCATCTAGATCAGTACAGGGAATAATATAGCCCAATTTATCATATCTTTCCATAATTTGTACTTGATGATCATTGTTTTGTTCCTTATATTTTCCTAGTCTAGGTACAACAATAACTCTTTTCTTTAATTTTAAAGCTGCAACAATGGCACCTACCCCAGCATGTGTAATAATCAAATCTGCAATCTCAATTTGGCGGTTCAATTCTTCTTCCGTATAGTATTCTTGACCATGAATCTTTTCATAATTTCCTTTAGTATAACCAAGTTGTACATAAACATCATTTTCTTCAACAAAGTGAGAATTTAATATTGCATTTAATAAACGATCAAAACGTTTATCTTGTGTTCCGAACATAACAAAAATACGCATTATTTCAATCCTCCTCGATATTTAGCATTTGGATAAAGTTTCAACATTTCCTCCCATTGCACTAAAAATAAATCTGCAATTGGATAGACAAGTTTTCCCGATAAAGTTTTCGTTGTGATATTGGCGAATGTTTCTATAAAAATAACTTTTTTACCAAATAATTTGGCAATATAACAAATTGGCACAGTTGTATGCGCTCCTGTTGCAATTACAACATCTGGTTTAACTTTTAAAAACGCTTTGAAACTTCTTATAATAGTAATTGGAAAATTACATAAAAACTTAAACAAATGTTCCTTTGTTCCTGCTGGCATATACCATGAACGTGATTGATTTGTTTTCTTTATTTCTTTCATCATTTCATGATCTTCCGTAAGTAAAAATGAATTATAGCGTTTCATTAATTCATCAAGTTCACAAAGTTCACTATAATGACCTCCTGCTGATGAAGTAAACATGACTCTTGTTTTTAAATCATGAATGTTCATATTTTTAAATGCATCTAACCATTGTTTACGAACATTTTCATAGCTATAAGAATTTGCTTTGTCTTTAGCGTTTTTTGAAAGTTCTTTAGAAGGATTATTTAACAGCTCAACTAGTTTATTCGCCATTTGATCCAAATCTCTATTTTTAATGATATAGCCATCTTTTCCATCTTCGATAATATCTAACGATCCTTTGGCACTATCAAAAGAAAGACATGGTATACCATAATCCATTGCTTCCAATAAAACGAGTCCAAAACTTTCATAGTGTGATGTTGTCACAAAGACACTTGTATTTTCTAATATTTGTGATTTTTCTTTTCCAACTTTATTTCCATAGAACGTTACAGAATCTGCAATTCCTAAACGATCCGCTAAAACACTCAAATTATGTCTTTCTTCTCCATCACCGACGATATTTAAATGAGCTGATGGATTTTGTTCTAAAACTTTTACAAAAACACGTAACATATCATCATAAGCTTTTTCACTTGAAAGTCTTCCCATTACTGTTACTTGATTTGTATCAAACTTTGCATCTTCATGATCCACTTTATCAATACACAAAGGTAAGTATACACATTGTGGTCCCGTTAGATACTCTTTATAGAATTCATTAATTGATTTTGATACAGGAATAAACAAATCAAATTTTTTTACTGCTTTATACACTTTTTTTGGATAATTTTTTTGACAATCAGGATGGCAATGTTCCCACGCAACGAGTAATTTATTCTTTTGATATTTAGAAAATAATTGATCAAAAGCTAAGGTTGTTGAAATAATAATATCTCCATCGTTATCCTTTGCACATTTTTTGATTAAAGCTCTTTTTTTGTATAAAATCTTTAATGATTTTATACCTTCAAAAAAGATTTTCTTTACGTTTTTATACTTTAAGGCATTTTTTATTTCTTCTTTATTTGGTACTAAATCTGTTGATAAATAAGTTACTTGAACCCTTTCATCAATATAAAAAGAAGGTTCACATAATTTATAAACATTTACAATTTCAACATCATAATCATCTACCAGCATATTGGCAAGTGAACAAATTGCTTTTTCAATTCCTCCTACTCTTAAATGAAGAGAAAGAATTGTCACTTTTTTTCTTGGTCTATTATGCTTATTTACAATTTTTTTATTTGTTCTTAAATAAGCAAATTGACAAGCCATTTCCGCAGATCTTTTGAGTCTATTTAGAAGATGCTTTGAATGATTAAAACAAGTTTGATGATAGTAAAGTTGTGATGCTTTAAGATATCTTAACTTACGATAATGATTGACATTTTTATTGATAGTAATAGAGTGATTGTGAATAACTTGCACATTATTTAAAACACAAATATGCAATCCTGCTTGTCTTATCTTGGCACAATAAATATCTTCTTCATAAAATAAGAAAGTTCCTTCATCAAAACAACCAACACGATCAATGACTTCTTTTTTTATTCCAAAAAAACATCCAGATAAACATTCAACACTTGTGATTTCTCCTTTATAACGAGACGCTGGATATTTTATTAAATTTTTATAAAGTCTATTGATAATTGGATAATTATCATGAATATCATATTTAATACTTTTTTGTTTCCAACCTCTATTTAGTTTTCCATGTTCTTCTATTGTTGGTCCAAACATTTGATAATTATTATCTGAATTCATATACGCTATAAAATCCTCAAGCTGTCTCTTTTCAACAATAATATCTGGATTAGAAATAATATAATTATCAAAATCATTTTCATATAAATATCTTAATCCTGCATTATTTCCAGCTGCATATCCCGTATTACTTGACATTTCAATCAAATGGATTCCTTGTATTTTACGTAATTCTGTTAAAGAATCATCTGTTGATGCATTATCAACAACTACAATAGAATCTAATATATTATATGATTTTATTTTTTCTACAAACGATACCGTCTCTTTAGCATCATTAAAATTTAAAACAACTATCCCTGTTTTCATTTTTTCATCACCTTACTTCTACTCATAATTCTACTCTATTTTAACAAAACTATAAAAAGAATAAAAGACTCTTACAAAAGAGTCTCATTTATATACAATAGAACATAAATCTCCTACAAAGGTTTTAAAGCTTCCATATCCTTTATATTTCCCTTTTAAATACATAACTATTAAAGAGAAAAATGATTTATTTTTTATATATTTCTTTCTATCTTTTGAATAAAGAATATGATTTTCTACATATTCTTTATTATATTCATAACCTATATTCATTCTTTTTAAATAATTAAGTAATTCTATTTCTTCATCAATATAGTTTAATCTTTTAATTGTTCTATTTTTCATCAATTCTTTATGTGAATTGTGAATAACATCATCGAGTCCTATCGTATTTTTATCATGTATACGATAATCAATTAATGGAACATTATAAAAATAACATCCATCTTGCATTGCTGCAATCAAGTTCAATTCCCAATCGTGAGGATATTTACTTTGTGTATTCTTCAAGAAAATTTCTACTTCTTCTTTTCTTACTGCCATACAACATCCTTGAGAAAAATTAGTAATTTTTACTAAAGATAAATCCACTCTCTCTATTTCATCAATAACATCTTTATGTAATAGATTTTGGTTGGCGTATCCTTTCTTTTGTTCAATCGAAAAAGGTTTTCCTTGTCCATCTACAAAATTAAAGCTTGAAGCAAGGGTTTTTATTTCTGGATGATTCTTTAAAGCCTCAACCATTCTTTCTACTTTATCAAGATGCCAAATATCATCTTGATCACATAAGAAAATAACATCTCCACTTGCATGTGCTAATCCTTTTTTAAAATTACCTTTATAACCTAGATTTTTTTCATTTTTTATAAATATCCAATTTAATTGGTGATTGCTTATATATTTTTCAACAAGATAGCTTGTATCATCTGTTGATACATCATCAACAATAATAACTTCATCAAGTTTTAGAGTTTGGTTTTTTATTGAATCTAACTGTTCATTTAAGTATTTAGCTCCATTATATGTTGCCATTACTAATGATATTTTCATTGAATTAACCTCCCTCTTTTTTATTTTGTTAAAAATGCTCCATAACAATGATCATCTATCAATTGTCCTGATTCGTTATATAGTCTATAGTATGTCCAATAATATCCATTTTCATTAGGAGCATAAGTCGTCCATAAATGTCTTCCACTACTTACCTTTTTTAAACCAGTACCATAAACCCATGGTTTTGGATTACCATTTAAATATTTTTGACAATCTAATAATAAAATTTCATAATAGTATCCTTGGTTAGGATTTACATTAGAAGATACGCCTAATAAGACACCTCTTCCATAAGGATTTGATCCTTCATATTTCCCATCTATATAAGCTGGGTAACTATGTTCAACATTAAATCCAATTAATTTTGATGAAATCTTTTCCGAATTAGAATTAAGTAATTCACAATTAATTAAATAACTTCCTTTATTAGGTTGCCATTGTACACTTGATGAGGTACTTGATAATGTACTCCATCTTTGTTCACTAATGTTGTATACTTGCCATTTAAATTTATTTTGAGAATTAATCCCTGTACCTTGTGCATTCAATTGAATATATGTACTGTTAAAAGAATATCCAATACTATTTAATGTCTGTGGTTGGACATAGAATGCACTAACGTGATTGATTTGATCACCGTTAGGGTTCTTTGCAAGTGCATAAATCCAATACCATCCAGAATTAGGTACACTATAGCTTATTTGATTACTTGATTGATAGCCACTTGACCAAATCCATTTAGATTTTGTGCAATCATAAATCATGAATTCATAAAGAGTTTGTGAATTTCCACCTGCATTATAACTTGCATTTATCAATCCATTGCTATTTGTAAAATCAATATCTGTGGCATCTAATTTTACATACCCATTTTCCATATAATAAGTAATTTTTTCATTACCAGAAATATTTACATGTAAATAGTCAGCACTACACATATCTCTTGTTTTATCAATATTTGCATTTCTTAAATCATAACATTCTACACCGTAATATTGACATACGGTTTTTATAGCGTCCACATAAGCATCTACTTGCCATTGTGGACCCCATATTTCTTTTCTATAATAAGGTGTAATACTTATAATTTTAGCGTTTGGATAAGACGTCTTCATTCGATAGATTGCTGTTTGATAAGCATTATAAAATGTACCAACATCTCCTATATTTTGTCCTGGTGTAAAGTTTCCTAAAGGTGTCCCACCAATATCATTAGTGCCACCAAAAAACAAAATAACATCAGGTGTCCCATTATCATTCAAAGCATCGATTCTTTCCTGACTAGCCATACATTTTGTAGCATCATATCCTGATGGATCACCTTGATACCATCCCACTTTAGAACCACCTAAGGCCTCACATACGCCTAATCGCATAGAATGATCATTAATATATTTCATCCACCATGTTTGTGAAACCGACATATGCTCTGGGCTGTAAAAAGAATAATATTTCATCCCTCTTGTATATCCATTATAAGTTGAAAGACTATCACCCATAACAGAAACAATAGAACGATCATCTTCTATAGCTTGTACATTAGAAAAAGAAAAAATGGAGAGGATAAATGAACTAAATATCAAAAAAGTTGTTATTTTTTTCATTATACTTCTTCTGCAAAACCTTTTTCTAATTTTTTAAATATTGCATATCCAATAAATAAAACAATGAGCGTAATAAAGATAAGATATCCTACACTTGTTAAAGATGGAAGTGTGTGATACATAAATAAATCTCTATATGTTTCAATTAAATGAGTTAATGGATTTAAATAAAGAACCCATCTAATTCTTTCTGGCAATAATGTTGCTTCATATAAAATTGGTGTTGCATAAAATAATAAGTTAATAAAGAACTGAATAATATATTCTGTATCTTTAATATAAATATTAATTGCACTAAAGGCAAAAACCAATCCTGAAGTAAATAAAAATTGAATAAAAGCAAAGATTGGTACTAAAATAACATGCCACGATAGTGGTCCAACACCACCAAAAATACAGAATAATATAATAACAATACATGAAATAAAGAAGTTAACCAATCCACTTAAAGTAACAGATAATGGTAATATTTCTCTTGGAAAATAAACTTTCTTTATAATTCCTGCATTCATTCTTACCGTAATCATTCCTTGGTTCATACAGGTAATAAAGAAGTTCCAAGGAATAATACCAATAACTAAATAAACAATAAAATGATCTGGACTTGATCTCATAATAAACGGGAAAACAATAGCGTATACTAAAACTTGTAATAAAGGATTAATAAAAGACCATAGCACACCTAAAAAAGAGCCCTTGTATTTTCCTCTAATTTCCTTTTTTACATTCGTTTTTAATAATTCTCTATATTGATATAAATCTTTAAATAATCTCATCTTATCACCTACTGACATACCTTTAGGTACTCATCTACTACTTCATTTGGTGTACCATCCATACGTACCTCTCCATTATAAATCCAAATCGCTCTATCACATAATTCTCTTACTTGTCCTAAACTATGTGTAACAATAACAATAGTTTTTTCACTTTCTTTCATCTCTTTTAATTTTGCAAAACACTTATCTTGAAAGTGTTGATCACCTACCGCTAAAATTTCATCAATAAGTAAAATTTCCGCATCAACATTAATTGCGATGGAAAAAGCTAGTCGCATATACATTCCTGAAGAATATGTTCTTACAGGATTATCAATAAAATCACCAAGTTCTGAAAATTCAATAATTTCATCAATACGTTTATCAATTTCTTGTCGTGTTAAACCAAAAATTGCTGCATTGAAATAAATATTTTCCCTTCCTGTAAAATCAGGATGGAAACCTGCTCCTAATTCAAGTAAAGAAGTAAGTTTTCCATGTGTTTCTAACGTTCCTTTATTAGGATACAGAATCTTTGTCATCAATTTTAATAAAGTTGATTTACCACTTCCGTTTGTTCCTATTAAAGCAACAGTTTCTCCTTTTTTTATATCTAAATTGATATTCTTTAAAACTTGTCTTTTTTGAACCTTTGTTGTTTTCCAAAAACATATTCTTTCTTTTAAAGTTGTAGGTTTATCATATACAAGTTTAAAATCTTTATACATATTTCTTATTTCTATTGCATTCATCTACTAGAATCACCTTCTTATTGTGTTATTATAACATTATTTATCTTCTTTTTTTACTTTTTTCTTTACTGCTTTTAAAAAACTTAATGGAAATATTTTCTTTAAAATATTTTTAATTAATTTTTTTATTAAATACTTACATGAATGTTGCATAACCATGATATAGTTCATTTCACCCATCATTTGTTTATAATAAGGTCCAACACCATTTCCTACCATAACTCTATTATAACCTTGAACATAATGATGAAGATTTTGATATTCAATTGCTGCAAATTCTTCAGTCATTGCAACAGCTGGATAATATCCTGCTTGTTGTACAATAAATGGATAAATTCTTTCTATAGCATGTAATAAAGAACCATCTATACCATTTGGTTCTGGTGGAAAATCATTATATTCCCAATCTTTTGCATATAAAGGTTGCATTGCTTTTGGTCTAAACCAAAACATTGTTCCTAAAGGTGCTACAGGTGATTTGTAAGCTGACATTGGTACCGTTAAACCAAGTTCATCCGCTAATTTTTTCGTATTATCAAAGTTTGGTCCCCATTCAAATCCACAAGTTGGGAAAAAAGCATCATGATTTGGTTCTGGTGGTGTTAGTAACCCAAGGCGTGGGTTTTGTTCAAAAGTAGAAATAATATTTTCTACATAATTATTGTTCGATAATGTATTTTCAAAACATTTGTATGCAAATGAAGCCCCACTTGTTCCCGGTTTTACTTGTGCCGTCTTTTTATCATGAGCGAAGCAGACAAGATCATAATTCATAATGACATCTTTCACACCCACTAATAAACTACTTACATCACGTCCACGGTTTTCGATAATTCTTACTTCTAAATGATTATACTGTAAATCTTTATAAGCTTTTTCAATTGCTTGTTTCTTTTCCTGAGTATTTGTCGTAATGTAGATATCTGCATCTTTTGGCATTGATTCAATATAATGTCTATTTTCTTCTAATAAATCAGGGAAATATAAATGAATTACTAAAGCAATTTTGCTTTTAAAAGTATTTTGATATTTTACTTTTGAAGGCATAATATACGTTAAATTCATATTTTTCACAATATCAGATTGATGATAATCTCTTAATATTGCTTCCCAAATAAAATCTTCATTATAATCTGTTTCATTTTTAATATAGTTATAGAGTTCTGTAACACTTTCACCTGTTGTATTTCTTAAATAATCATCTTTATCATGGAAGAAACTTCTTCTTTTAAAAATTGGGCAACGATATTCTTTAATAAGTTTTGTTGGACACATCATTAAAGGATATCCACTGTAATTTCTTAATTCATCAACATTTACAGAAACATCCCATTTATATCCCATATCCGCAAAATGTTTTGTAAAGATAGCTTCATGTTTCCCAATAGCTTCTGAATAATTATGAATCATTGGCATATGATCCCAATAATCATGGAAGTCTTTGCTTTTTACTAAAGAATTTCTACAAACAATAAAATGTGATTGAATATGATCTGGAATATATCCATATTCTATACATCCAAAAGGATCTCCATCATATTTAAAATATTTTGTAAGGCCCCAAAAATCTAAATCTTTATCATTCATTTTAGTAAATGTTTCACTTAATGAATACATTGGTCCCATGATTGTACTATTTAACATCACAACTTCTTCATAAGTTTCTAGCTCTTCCCAACCCACATGTTGTAATGCTGTTTTATAAGCCCAAACATCAAAACCTTTATTTTCTCTTACAATAACTTCACCATACTTTGAAAGAATTTCTTTACCTTCATCATTTAATTTTCCATTACAAATGATAATAAGTTTTGTTAAGTTTTTACATAAATCATCTAAAAAATACGGAACAAATCTATCTACAATACCTTGTTTATCATAAAAGAAATAGATTCCTAATCTTTTATTATTAATTACTTTCATATAAATTACCTTTCTAATCTTTACCTAAAATTTTATTAATTTTATCTGGATTTCCCCAAACACCTGGTGAATCATAAGGTCTATCTGGGAAGACTCCATATTGAGGTTTAATATTAAAATGGTTATCTTTTATAAATTGTTCTACTTTTTCACCTAACGGCATAGGTTTTCCTGTACAAACATTGATTGTTCCATCAACTTCATTTTGCATAGCTACAGCTGAAATTTGATGAGCAAGTTCTTCAATTTGAATAAAATCATATTGATTTTTACCTGAATTTAATGGGAATGTTTCTTTTCCTTCTTTTGCTGCTGCAACTAATTTAGAGAAAATGGAGTTATTCTTTAAATCATCCCCCATAATATAATAAGCTCTTAACCATTGTAATTGTGTTTTTGAACCTTTTGTTAATAAATAAGCTGCTTCTCTTAAAGTATTTTTCGCAATTCCATACATTGATGTTGGATTCGTTGGTGTATCACCATTAATTGCACCTTCCCAATATCCAACTTCATGCATTGTTCCCATAACGACAAGTTGAGGAAGTTTTGCATCCACCATTTTTTTAATAAAATTATAATGGTTAGGTAAATCTGTAATATGTGTATCTGCATTATGAACAAAACCATTTCTCCAAGCTAAATGAACAACAACATCAGGACTTCCTAATTTTTCATAAAGATTTTCTTCATCCGAAAAAATCGGTGTTGTGTTTCTTTGTGCTCTTTCATCTACTCCATCAAATTTAAAGTCTGATGCAATTACTTCGCATCCTTTATCTAAAAGTGCTTTTACAACATGTCTCCCAACATATCCATTGGCACCTGTTACTAATACTTTTCTTTTCATTTTATTTTCCTCCAAAAGGTATTTTCTTATTGCCACTTTCCAATCTTCCATTTTGTAATTAAAGTTATCTAATAATTTCTTATTTTGTAAAACCGAATTTGCTGGTCTATTAACAGAAGATGGATACTCTGTTGTTTTCACCTTAGTCACTTTTGTTGCATTTTTACATAATTTAAAAATTTCTTCTGCAAAATCTGACCATGCACAATGTCCTTCACAAGTTGCATGGTAGATTCCATATTTATTAGAAGATAATAATAATTCAATGACTTTTGCTACTTCTGTAGCACTTGTAGGACTCCCTACTTGATCACATACAACATTGATTGAATTATTTTTTTCTGATAATTCTAACATTTTATTAACAAAATTTCTACCAATGCCATATAACCATGCCGTTCTAACAATAAAGTACTTGTCAAGAGTACTTATAACATTATCTTCTCCTGCTTTTTTTGATTTTCCATAAACAGATTGTGGATTTGTTTTATCATCTTCGTTATATGCCTCTTTTTTTGTTCCATCAAAAACATAATCTGTTGAAACATGAATAAGTGTTGCATCTATTTCTTTGGTTACAACAGCAATATTTTTCACACCATCTGCATTTACTTTAAATGCAAGATCTTGATGTGTTTCACATTCATCCACTTTTGTATATGCTGCACAATTTATCACATAATTTGGATTATATTTATTTAATACTTTTCTTACATCTTCGATATTTGTAATATCCATATCATCAATATCAGTATCCACTATTTCTATATCATTTCGTTTTGATAATAGTTTATTTAAAGCAATACCTAATTGACCCTTAGAGCCTGTAATTAATACTTTCATCTTCTATCCCTTTCTTTTTTCTACTACATATTACCATAAAATGTACTTTAAATATACCTTGCTTACTCTGATATATTATCAATCACACCTATATTAACTAAATTTTGTAATTTGTAAACCCTTATTCCCATTTTTATCTTATTTAATATTTCATATTATCATGCTATAATGCAATAAAATAGTAGATTCTTACTATTTAAAGATATAATAGAAAGGAAATTGAAATGAAAAAATATAATATTGCATTTACTGGTGTTTTTGATATTGAAAACTATGGTGATCACCTCTTTCCTCTTATTTTTAGGGAAAAAATGAAAAAAAAAGGAATTGACTGTGAATTATTTCTTTTTTCTCCAATAGGTGATGTTCAACAAGGCTACCAACAAAACTACGAAGTTTATCCACTCTATAAGCTTCAAGAACTTCATGATCGTTATCATTTTGATGCTGTTATAGTTGGTGGGGGAGGTATTTTACATTACGCTAGTGGTAAACAATTATTAGATAAAAACTCTACAGAATTTGTAGATTATAAAGTTTTTGAAACTTGGGTCATCCCTTCTTTATTTGCTTATAATAATAAAGTCAAACTGATTTGGAATTTACCTGGAGGTTTCCATGAATTTGATTATTTCTATAAACCTCTTACACGTTGCTTATGTACAACAGTTGATTATATGAGTGTAAGAGATCAATATACAAAAGATATTCTAACTTCATGTAATATTCCAGCCGATAAAATATATACCTGTCTTGATTCGGCTTTTATAATGAAAATTCTTTTTAAAAAAGAAGATTTAATGTCTATAAAAAATAAAATTATTCAATCTGATTCTTATGTGATTTATCACGCCAATATTCATTTACCTGAAAATGAAATTCCTGAACTAGTTGAGAATTTATATAAGCTTAAATGTGAAGGTCATGATATTGTTTTACTTCCTATTGCCTATACACATAATGATCAAGCTATTTTAAATAGGATAAATGAATATTCAATCAACACTTATGGTGAAGATGGCGCATTTACAGTATTAGGTGAAAATTTAAATATGATGGATATTATGTCACTTTTAGCTTGTTGTAAGTTATATATAGGCGTAAGTTTCCATGGGGCGGTTACCGCACTTAGTTTTTCTAATAGTGCTATCGGTTATGATTATATGCATAATGGAAAAACAAAAGATTTATTTAAAACATTGAATATTCCTCAATACTATATTACAAACTCTCATGAATTAGAAAAAACAATTCAATCAATTAAAACAGAGGGATGCCATGTTGAACTAGATCAAAAGATAGTTAATATCAATCATCATTTTGATAACATGTGTCATATTTTAGAAGAGGATTATAAAGAAAAAGATAGAAATCAATTCTATCTTGAATTCTCTCAAGCAATCTTTGAAATCAATAATTTCTATGAAAAATGTAAAAATTATGATGATATAACTGATCAACTTTCTCATCTTGATCAACTCGCCCGAGCAACACATATTCAATTAGAAAATTTAAAATATGAGCATCAACAATTACAGGATAAATATCTTGAAACTGTTAATCAATTAGAACAAACAACAGCTCAACTTCAAAAAATACAAAATACTGTTTTATATAAAGGATATCATAAAGTTAAAAGGGTTTTTAAAAATAAATAAAGATTGTTGGCACGCTAAACTTTGATGGGGTTTCATCAAAGTATCCTTTAAAGTTTTATAGGGATACTTACCCCATACCTAATTTAGAGTTAAAAATAAAAGACATCATATTTATTACCTGTTTAAGGCAATGATTGATGTCTTTTTTGAAATGATATTATATTTTGTTATATAAACCTATTTCCTATTTTTTCTCTGACTATGTTATTTATTTGATTTTTTTATTAATTATAATGGTATATTAAGTTCTTACACTTAATAATTTTGTAAATCTAAAAGGCTTATAGTATCATAGTTTATGAGTAGAACTCTCCTATCATTGTTATATTGTTCTCGCAAAATAATAATAACATGAAAGGATTTTTTTATAGGAAAACCCCATAGAAGTTTAGAGGTAACGCAAAAAAGGCGACCCCGCTAAATTTTATAGTGATAGGTCGACCCCCATAACAATTTCATAAAAACACTCCCTCAGGAGTGTTTTTGTATTATTGAATTTCTAAGCTATAATATTTCTTTAAATTGTTTAGTACTTGATCATTAGCACCGTATCCACCTGCAGAAATAATAACATTACCATCTCTATAGTAATAATATGTAGCTTCTTTTTCTTCATTATAAGTAATTCCTACAGTTTTTCCATCTGAGGTTGTCTTTGTTTCATTCCATTGACTTTCTGAACTTTTTGCACTGTCTTCATTATAATAAACAGCCTTGCTATAAATTTCATAAGAAGAATTTGTATTTTTTTCAATACATTGAGTATATTTTAAACCTTCCGCTTCATCTTCTTTATAGCTTAATTGATCATCTACAACATAACCATCTTCTTTTTCTAAAGCTTTTTGTAATTGATTATATTTTTCTTCTAGTGTAGCTGTTGTCTTAGTGTCATCTTTTGTATTAATTGTGTTTTTATCATCTGCTTTATTTGTTTCTTCTTTAACTTCAGTATCTTTTTTATCAGACTTAGTATTCGATTGATCATTTGAATTACTGCATCCAAAAACTCCTAAAAGTAAAAAAGAACATACAAATAATTTTAGTGCTTTTTTCATAACTTCCACCTTCCTTTATTTTATTATATATTTTCTACACTTTTTCTACAATATAACAAATTTAATTTTTTTATTTTAGAAACCTTTGAATCACATAATTATATGCTATAATATACCCCGTAGAAGGAGGGAAAATTTGAAAAAACTAATATTAAAGGCATTATTAACATTTACAGTATTGTCAATGACATTATCACCTGTTTTTGCGCTTGATGAAGTAGCACCAACAAATGGTAATGAAATTACTCAAAAACAAATTGCTAATATTAGTGAAAATGATTTAATTAACTATGTTTATTTAGAAGAAACTGAAACAATAAACAGTTATGAAAATGTTGTTTTATCTCTTAAGGATGAATATAAAAATGCATCAAATGCAATTTTAACTTATACAGATTCTAGTAATAAATCTTATCAAGTAAATTCTAGCAATCAAAATGATTCAGAAGTATTATTTAAAATTGAAAACTTAACTGAAGGTACTTATCAATTGTCTTCTATGACTTTTGAAATGGATGGTAATGTTTATCAATCAACATTTACCTCTGACTATAACGCTTCATTTTCAGTTGTAAATGGTGTTTCTACTCAATCATTAGATGATTGCGATGAAGAAATTGAAGAATATGCAAATGATTCTTCAATGAAAGTCGTTGAAGCAACAAGTTTAGATGAAGCTTTAGATGCTGTAAAAAGCGTTAAAGCCAGAAGTCATAATGGAAACTATGTTGTTTATTTAGATGCTGGACATGATAACACTCATACTGGTGCAAGAGGAGTAAATGGAATCAAAGAAGAAACTTATACTCTTGCTATTGCTCAAGCATGCCGTGATGAATTACAACAATATCGTAATGTTGAAGTTCATATGTGTCGTGATGATTCAGGTAGCTGTCCTTATCCTGGCACATCTTCTGCTCAATGCAATACAAACAGAGTTAGAGATGCCGCCAGCAAAGGTGCTGATCTTTACATCGCTTTACATTTAAATTCAGGTACAGGAAACCATTCTGCACATGGTGCTGAAGTTTTTGTTTCTAATCATTCTGCTTATCACAATGAAGGAACAAATTTAGCTAACCAAATTTTAAGTCAATTAGAATCTCTTGGTCTTAAAAATCGTGGAGTTAAGGTAAGAAACACTGGTGAAGCTAATAGCTATTATAATGATGGAACTGTCAAAGATTACTATGGTGTCATTAGACATGGTGTTGAAAGCGGAATTAATTCAATGATTGTTGAACACGCTTTTGTTGACAACTATTCTGATGCAAACTACATTACAAATAGATATCATGATATTGGTGTTGCAGATGCAACTGCTATTGCAAACTATTTAGGTTTATCTAAAGGTCCCCATGTTACATTGAAAGGATTCACATGGCAAGTACATGATGATCGCATTCTTATTGGAACGGCCTATGAAGCTAATACTAATGTAAGATTTACTTTTAAATCTTATAATTTAAGTACACATCAATGGGTAACATTAGGAGAAAACAAAACTTCTAACTGGCAAACTTGGTTGCCAGAAAAAGGAAACTATTGGATCTATGTAGAAGCAACAACACCAGATGGTTATACAACAAACCAAGTAATGTGTTTTGCGGTAGGTAAAAACTATGCTCCATATGTATCTTTAAATGGATTTACATGGCAAGTATTCTCAGATAGAATCAATATTGGAACAGCTTATAGTACAAATACAACAGGAGTAAGATTTACATTTAAATCTTATAACTTAGATACAAAGAAATGGACTGCTTTAAGTAATGAAAAAGCATCAAACTGGCAAACATGGTATCCAGAAAAAGGAAACTATTGGATCTATGTAGAGGCTACATTACCAAATGGCTATAAAACAAATCAGGTAATGTGTTTTGCTGTTGGTAAGAACTACTCTACTAGAGCTATGAGTGCTCGTAATGCTTCTCCTGCAGGTACTACTTTATCTGCAGATGATGGTATTGCCGCTCAAGCTGCAGAATCTTATTATGCACGTTTAAAAGGTTTCACTTGGCAAATGCAAGATGATAAAATCTTACTAGGTTCTGCTTATGATACAAATGATCCAGATTTAAGATTTACTTTTAAATCTTATAATTTAGATACTAAAAAATGGGAAGTATTAGATAGCAATAAAAAATCAAACTGGCAAACTTGGAAACCTTATAAAGGTAACTATTGGGTTTATTGTCAAGCAACAACTTCTGACGGTAAATCTTACGATCAAACAATGTGTTTTGCCGTTGGTAAAAACTATGCATCTTATGTTAATTTGAATGGTTTTACTTGGCAAATTCATAACGACAAAATACTAATTGGTTCTGCTTATGATACAAATGATTCAGGTACTCAATTCTCATTTAAAGCATATAATTTAGATACGCAAAAATGGGAAACATTATCTACATTTAAATCATCTAACTGGCAAACTTGGAAACCTTATAAAGGTAACTATTGGATTTATTGTCAAGCTAAAACATCAACCGGTTATACAACTGATCAAGTAATGTGTTTTGCCGTTGGTAAAGACTATGGACCATATGTTCATTTAAATGGTTATACATGGCAAATGAAATCAGATTCTATTTTAGTAGGCAGTGCTTATAACACAAATGATAGCGATGTAAAATTTACATATAAATCATATAACTTAACTACTAAACAATGGCAATCTCTTTCAGATAACTCATCTTCAAACTGGGTTACTTGGAAACCAGAACGCGGTAACTATTGGATTTACTGTCAAGCTAAAACATCAAATGGTTACACATCTGATCAAACAATGTGCTTTGCCGTATCTGAAGATTATTCAGGTAATTTATATAGAATTATGGGAAGTTCAAGTATTACTGTAGATCAAATGGTAAAATTCTATGAAAATGGTAAAGGTAATGCTACCTATGATACATTTGGTGAATCTCAATATAATGGTTGCTTAACTCAAGGTGGAGCACCAGACATTAGAACTTATTGCCAAATCTTCAAAGAAGAAGCTGAAAATGAAGGTGTTAAAGTAGAAGTTGCATTTACACAAGCAATGCTTGAAACAGGTTATTTAAAATTTGGTGGAGATGTGAAACCAAATCAATATAACTTTGCTGGAATTGGTGCAACAGGTAACGGAAATCCTGGAAATTCTTTTGGGGATGTTCGTACTGGTATTAGAGCACAAATTCAACATTTAAAATGTTATGCTTCTACTGATTCTTTAAATTTAGCTAAAGTTGATCCTAGATGGAATAACAATTTAAGAGGAAAAGCTAAATATGTTGAATATTTATCTATTCCTAATAATCCATATGGTACAGGATGGGCTGCATCTGCAACTTATGGAAAGGATTTATTAAAATTAATTACAAACTTATATAAATGTTAATAAGCCGGGGAACGTTGAAATACGTTCCTTTTATTTTATTTATAAAATGATAGTGATATAATGTTTAATAGAAAGGAGGAAAATATGAAAAAATTAAAAAATATAATTGCTTTAAGTACTTTTATTTTTCTTTTAGCTTTTTCTGCAAAAGTATCTTTTGCCTTAGATGATGAAGTTGTTGATTCATCTACAAATGATGTAACAACTCAACAAGTTCAATCAACTGATGAAAACGTTGATCCTGTCAATGTTCAAGAAGATGAAAATGCAGGTATTGCTACTCAAGAAAATGATAATAACTTAAATGCAGTTAATGCTGGGTTTGATTTATCACTTAATGGGATTTGTCTGTTAGAAAAGGGAACTTATGATAATGTTGGTGTTGCTTATGAAACAAATGATCCAAACATCCAATTCCGTTGGTTACAATATGATGTTGCAAACCAAAAATGGTCTGTTGTAAGTGACTGGCGTACTGGAAACTGGATTACATGGACACCACCTAGAGCAGGTGATTTTTGGATCTACGTTGAAGCTAAAACAAGTGATGGTAATGTTCAAACATCTGTTTATGGACATCACCACGAAGGAGCTTCCCTTCAATTAAATGGTATCTGTGTTTTACCTTCAGGTACTATGACTACAATGGGTGTTGCTTATCAAACAAATGATCCAAATATTCAATTCCAATGGAAAGTATACGATTTATCTACTCAAAAATGGTCTATCGTAAAACCATGGTCCGCAAGCAACTGGGGGTCTTTCCAACCAACTCACGCAGGTGATTATTGGTTATATGTCGAAGCTTTAACTTCTGATGGAAAGATGAAAACATCTGTTTACGGTCATAGAATATTTAAGTCAACAATTACTGGGTTTAATGTTTCACCTGATTCAATAGGATATCCAAATAGTACAACTCATTTATCAGCATCTTATTATGATTCTATTGGCTGTATAACTCGTACTAAATTTATTTTATATGACGGAAATACATGGTCTTCGATTGCAGAAAATGTTAATGAATGTGATTGGACACCCGTAAATACCGGATCTTATTTATTAGGATATCAAATTATCAATCAATCTAATAATGTTATCGATCAAAAGATTTCTGGATACTATGTACAAAATCCATATGCAACTATCAATAATGTGGATGTTTTAGAATCAGGAAATTTAACTTATAATGTTTCAGCTGATGTTTCTACAAATGATAGTGGTGCTCAATATAGATTCTTATCATATGATTTATCTAGTGGTAGATGGGGAACAATCCAAGATTATAGCTATTCTAAATCAGCTACTTGGCATGCTCCACATGAAGGTTCTTATTGGGTTCATACAGAAGTACTTTTAAGAGATGGTTCAGTAAAAACATTTACTAAAGGGTTCAATGCAACTGGTACAGAATATAGAAAAAGTGTAATGCTTAACGTTGCTAACAATTACGCTTCTTCTACAAACTATTGTCTTTTAGTTGATAGAGCGACTCATAAAGTGGGTGTCTTTAAAGGAAGTTCGTATAATTGGTCTTACTTATATTATTGGGATTGTTCTGATGGAAAACCATCAACTCCTACTGTAAGTGGAACATTTAAAGTACAAAGCAAGGGGTATTATTTTGATTCAGGAAATTCTAGATGTTTCTGGTATACACAATTCCATGGTAACTATTTATTCCATTCCGTTTTATACAACAAAAATGGAACATTACAAGATGGTCGTCTTGGTATGGGGTTATCTCATGGTTGTGTAAGATTAGACATTAATAATGCTAAATGGATCTATGATAATATTCCAAGAAATACAACTGTAGTTGTTTACAATTAAAAAATCAGTTCACTTTAACGTGAGCTGATTTTTTTTAATAATTTCTGCCAACGGCAAAACACATTACCTGATTTGTTTTATAGCCATTTGGTAATGTAGCCTCTACATAGATCCAATAGTTTCCTTTTTTTGGATACCAAGTTTGCCAGTTTGATGCTTTTTCATTACTTAAAGCAGTCCATTTCTTTGTATCTAAGTTATAAGATTTAAATGTAAATCTTACCCCTGTTGTGTTTGTACTATAAGCTGTTCCAATATTGATTCTATCTGAGAATACTTGCCATGTAAATCCATTTAAAGATACATATGGAGCATAGTTTTTACCGACTGCAAAACACATTACTTGGTTTGTTGTATAACCATCTGATGTTGTTGCTTCTACATAGATCCAATAGTTTCCTTTTTCTGGCAACCATGTTTGCCAGTTAGAAACTTTATTTTCTCCTAATGTTGTCCATTTCTTAGTATCAAGATTATAAGATTTAAAAGTAAATCTTACATCTGTATTTGTATCATAGGCCGTTCCAATAAGAATGCGCTCATCGTATACTTGCCATGTGAATCCTTTTAATGAGACGTTCCCTTTTACCTTAACTTCACAACTTGTCTTCTTTCCATTGCATTCTGCATAAATCGTTGCTATTCCTGGTTTGATTCCAACTACTTTTCCATTGTTAACAGAAGCAATACTTGAATCAGAAGAATACCATGAAACTGATTTATTATCTGTTGTATCTGATGGAGAATAACTTACATTTAAATTAGTACTATCATTTGGATTAATACTTACTGTACTTTTATCGAGTTGTATTGACGTCATTGGTGAAATAACCGCAACTGTTGTTGTAGCAACTTTACCATTACATCTTGCACTAATAGTCGCAAATCCAGGATTATTAGCTTTGATTTTTCCATTAAATACACTTACCACAGATGAATTACTTGAAGTCCAAGATATATTTTTATTATCTGTTGTATTTGATGGATTATAACTAACTGTAAGTGTTTTTTCTTCACCTTTTGTCATTGTAAAGTCTTTTTCGCTTAATGATATTGATTGTAATGGTGCTTGAATAACAACTTTACATCTTGCCACTTTGCCATTACTTGTTCTTACAACAATATTTGTTTGCCCTGGTCCAACTGCCGAAACCGTACCACTTTGAGATACCTTTGCAATATTTGTATTTTCAGATGACCATGTCACCGTATGATCTCCTGTTGCATTTTGAGGTAAAATCGTTTCTGTTAAAGTTTCATATCCACCTTGATTTAAATATAGAATTTCTTTGTTTAATTTTATATCAGTAATTGGATTATTATCTGTTACCTCAACATCACAAGAAAGTTCAATGCCATTAACTGTATATGTAATAGTTGTTTTTCCGTGACCAACACCCTTTACATTTCCATTTGTATCAACAGTAGCAATACTCGTATTTGTTGATTTCCAGCTTCCACCACTTCGACTAGCAATAAGTTGTTCACTATTGCCTACTGCAAGATTCATCGATGTTTTATTAAGTGTGTATTTATTAGTAATTCCTTTAATACGATAAGTTAACGCATTATTTCCTTCTCCTTGTTTGATCCAATTATTACCATTTTTCAACATGCAATATTCATTAGAATAGTCACATTGATATTGCACATCTAAAAAATTTGTATTTGTTTGATCTGCAAAAATATTTAATTGTTGTCCATATCGAGGTTCTATTACAATTGCGTAATAAGTTCCATTTTGTAATGAGATTTCTTTGTTCAATTGAACATAATTCATTCCCACATTTTGAATCGTTTCCTCTTGTTCAATTGCTAGTGTTCCTGCTATTGGATTATTAGGATCTTGAAGATTAGTATAAATCTTTAATTTATATGCCACTCCTATACTCTTACTTCCAATTGAAACTGCCGTAAGATTCTCCTTATCTTTCGTTACTTTATAGACATCTGCAATATTCGTATATGTTATAGATGCACTACATAATGGGTTTTGAGTCCCATCATATTGATAAATTCCTAAATGATCATTTTTTGTAAAGTCAAATGAATAAACATAACCTAATGAACTTTCTTCATAAGACATCCAAAAATAACCACTATCTCCAAAGCCAGGACCCCAACTATTTTTAATAAGCCATGCTCCATTCTCTGTAGGTTGGCTATTAAAATTTGTTTTATCGAAGTTATCATCCCAACCTACAATACTAATAGCATGATTTAATATATTTTTCTTATCTGGATTATAGTATGAATTCTTATTACCATAATAATTACCTTGATCATAATAAGTTGCAAAGACACTACCATTGTCGAAAATTGCTTGTTTAATTTGATCTTTATAATTTTGTGTATTATCTGAACAAATTAATTTACTATTTGTAAGTAAATATTTTGTATTATGTTGGTCTGCTTTTGTTCCAGACATTCCATTATTTAAAAGGCTTTCTGGATATCCGCTTTCTTCAGCAAGACCAAAAGTGCTTAAAGCAAGTTCAACAGCACGAGGATCTGCACCAACACCAGCATAACCTTTAGGACTTGTCACAATAGTTCTATCCCCATCTGTATTACTGTAAGGATCTCCCGTATTGTTATACATATAATATGTAAGATGTGCTTCTGATAAATCAATATTTTTTGAAGCCATACCATGTTTTATAAGGTAACTTTCAGCAACGCTACACGCTGCATAAGCCCAACAATTGCCATTACTTCCTTGGTTTTTTACATCTGTTACGAACCCATTATCTACAGAGCTATATTTAGCTTGTAAGTTTGATCGTGCTCTTGATCTAGTATTTGAATTTGTAATAGGTGTATCAATGTGTTCATATTCTCTTGATGGCATTACTGTTGGTTCATAATTTTCATCTATAGCTAAAACATTTGTAATAGTTAATATAGGTGAAATTGAAACAAATAATGCCAAAATAAATTTTAATAGTCTTTTCTTCATAAATTTTCTCCCATATATAGGCTTATTTTATCATATTTTTTATATTTTGAGTAAAAAAAAGAAGGCAAATTGCCTTCTTAAATAAAATATTAGTTATTGATTAATTTATCTTCATCAGACCAAGAATATAATTTTCTGATTTCTTTTCCGACTTTTTCTGATTCATGTTCTGCAGCTAATTTTCTCA
>QWCN01000313.1_pt1 | contig 85041 bp, 82 predicted proteins | sample 1972711 | NCBI WGS metagenome assembly QWCN01 (sample SAMN09866707, study PRJNA288562) | Human gut metagenome isolate term1_stool, whole genome shotgun sequencing... | isolation source: gut | host: Homo sapiens | place: USA: California | reverse complement strand
TCCCCTCCACATATGAGCATTTTTAGCCTTGTCAAAGGCGAGAAAAGAACACGAAGTGTTCGAAATGCGAATGTGGAGGAGGGGCGTCCTGAATAGTTATAATAATCCTCGTTTTATCTCACGCAGAAAATCATATTTCTTCTGCTTTCCCATGGGAACCGCATACTCTATTCCTCGCAAATATACATATCCATTTGCTGCATCCACCCGTTCAATGTAATTTTTATTCACAATAATAGATCGGCTGCAAAATATAAACTGTGGAGAATCCAATTCTTCCAGCAGTGCACGGCAGCTTCGATATAATATTTTCTGTCTTCCTCTTGTTGTTTCCAGAATAATATCCCTCTCTTTCCCTTGTGCCATAATAATATCATCCACCCAAACCGCTTCCAATGTTCCTTCTTTCCGAAAGAAAATCTGACGGTTTTCTGACGCCACAGGACAGAAACACATTGCCTCTTCCACCAGTCTTTTCACATATTCTGCATCAAACGGCTTTTCGACATAAGCATAACAGTGCAGCCTCGCATACATGTTCAACGCGCAGTCTACCAGTGTAGAAAATAGAATTATCGGCGTAAACTGATACCTTGTTATCCGCCGTACATTTTGTGCAAAAACGGCACCTGACACATCTCCTCCGCGCTGCCGTGGCTGAAGTACCATATCGATCAAAAAAAGATGGATCGTAGTCACCGATATAATGTGATACGCTCTTTCCAAATTATCTGTTATATAAATTGTATTTCCGGGATTCTGTTCTTTTACGATATTTTCTAATTTTTTCCTAGTGTTCTGATTATTTGTAACGATCAATACCTTTTTCATACCCTGTTCCCACGCCTTTCTAATTTCTCCTCTGTCTTTCAAGAATATCCGCACACCTCCTGAGCATGCCAATAATATCACCTTCTTCGGTTGCTACCAACTCCGGCACCTCGGTTCCGCCAAAAATAAAATTCATGTCACACCGAAATTCCGTCGCAAGAATATACGCATATATACTCGTCAACCCATTTTGTCCTTTTTCAATCCGATACAGCGCATCATCCGTAATATGAAAAGCCTCTGCCATTTCTTTTCTTTCTAAACCAATAAGTTTCCGATATGCTTTTAAATTTTGTCCGATTCTTTCGTCAACACTCAAATTTTCCTTATCTGACTTCATAACGATTCTCCTTCCATCAATATGATCTTTCTTTTCCATCATACCAACAAATAGGAGTATATGTAGTGGACTGGTTGTCCGAATGCTCGGATTATTTCTCCGAGCAATCAGACTGATTCAAATGTTAGCATCAATAATGATACACTTTCTGTTTTTTTGCCAGACAGATTATAGTCACACACAATGTCAGGATTTCTGCCACAAATACTGCCCCCCAAATCCCATCAATGCCAAAAATCATCGGCAGCAGCAAAACAGAGGCAATCTGAAATACCAATGTACGCAAAAAGGAAATTACGGCAGACAACAATCCATTATTTAATGCGGTAAAAAAGGACGAGCCATAAATATTAAATCCATTGACCAAAAAGGCAAGGCAGAAAATACGAAAGCCGTGTCTTGTCAAATCAAATAGATTCGGGTCATAGCCGACAAAAATACGTGCTAACGGAGACGCGATCAGCTGCGCAAGTGCAAACAAAGCGACACTCCATACACCGATCATTTTCAAACTTTTTGTCAGCAGATTTTTCAATTCTTCTGAATTTCTCGCCCCATAATGGTAACTGACAATCGGAGCACTTCCAATCGAATAGCCGAGGAAAATAGCTACAAATATGAAATTGACATACATCAATGTTCCATACGCCGCCACTCCGTCTTCTCCGGCAAAATGCATCAATTGAAAATTGAACAGCGTATTAACAATGGAACTCGACAAATTTGTCATCAATTCTGAAGAGCCATTTGTACAAGTTTTACCAAGAATATTCCAGTATAATTTTGTCTTTCCCAGCCGGAACGGGCTTGCATTTTTTCTTCCAAAATATACCAGTGGCAGCAATCCACCTACACATTCCCCGCATACCGTCGCAAAAGCCGCCCCGGCAAGGCCCCAGCCAAATACCGCGATAAACAAAAAATCGAGGATCATATTGGTCACCCCGGCAAGCACTATAACGGTCAATCCTAATTTGGGTCTTTCTGCGGTCACAAAAAAGCATTGGAATACATTTTGCAGCATAAATGCCGGCATGGACAAGAAAATAATCCTGCCATACAAAATGCAGTTATCCAGCAATTCTCCTGTCGCACCGAGCGCAATGCTTACCTGTTTTGTCAATAAAATTCCAATTATCGCAAACAAAATTCCGCCGACAAGCGTAACGTATACTATCAGCGAGAAATATTCATTGGCTTTCTTCTTTTTTCCCTCCCCAAGTGTCTTGGCCACGATCGCACTTCCCCCGGTTCCCATCATAAACCCATGTGCCGACAATGCCATAATAAACGGCATAATCAGATTCAATCCCGCAAACGCTGTTTTCCCTACATAATTTGATACAAACAATCCGTCTACCACGCCATATATCGAAGTAAATATCATCATAATGATAGATGGCAGTACAAAACGGAGCAGTTTTTGATACGTAAAATGTTCCGATAATCGAATTTTCATCTTTCTCTATTCCTTCCTGATCTTAACTGCTACTGCCTTTCCTGCAGATATCGCATAAAATTCTCTTTGTTTTCCAACGCTGTCGTAGTTGGACGTCCAAGATCTTCGCGTGCACCGATTGCACATTCCACCTCAATAAGTGTTAATTCCCTGCGCTCTTTTGCTGCCTGTAATTCCTTATCCAGCTGTTCAAATTCACTCACACGGACAGCATACGGATATCCACAGGCCTCTGCCATTTTCACCAGATTTATCTCTGATGCCACTGTAGGCAGGCCTCCTACCGTTTCATGTGCACCATTGTTAATAACTATATGTACCAAATTAGACGGCTTATTCGCACCGATTACGGCCATTGCCCCCATATGCATAAGCATTGCCCCATCTCCATCGATACACCATATCTTTTGCTGTGGTTTTTGCAACGCTACGCCAAGTGCAATCGATGAAGTATGTCCCATCGAACCTACCGTAAGAAAATCATACTTATGACTCTGTCCGTTTTTTTCCCGGATTTCAAACAATTCACGGCTGGCTTTTCCCGTCGTGGACAAAATAGGATCTTCTTTCGATACGTTTACTATATGCTCAATAATCTCTTCACGGCGCATATGATTTTTATTCGAATACTCCACATTTTTTTCAAAAGAAAGAGCCCCTTTTTTCACTACGAAAGCAACATCTTTTCCCTTGGCTAATAGGCTGCGAAACACCTGCATTTGCGCATCCAACTCTTCTTCTGTCGTCTCTTTCGTAACCACATATGCCGCTACATCCATATCTTCTAAAAGTTTTACCGTAACTTCGCCCTGGTAAATGTGCTGTGGTTCATCATGTACACCAGGTTCCCCGCGCCATCCCACAATAAAAATCATAGGAATTGCATATACTTTATCATTCAAAAGAGAAGCCAGCGGGTTAATAACATTCCCTTCTCCACTGTTTTGCATATACACAGCAGGCACTTTTCCCGTCGCCAAATGATATCCTGCTGCAATCGCTGTACAATTTCCTTCATTTGCTGCAATCATATGATGCTTAGAATCAATTCCATAAGCATCCATAAGATAATTGCACAATGGCTTCAATAAAGAATCCGGTACTCCTGTATAAAAATCAACATTCAGCATATTCACAAAAGTTTCTACCTGCATATCTTTCTCCTTTTACCTGCTTTTATTTATCCTTTCAAGTTCTTCTACGGTGTCAATTTCAATAATCTGCCCTTCTTCTACCGGTTCAACAATTAGATCCAGTTTATCCAGATTCCGATTGACTACATCATCCCAAAATAATGTTTCAAATCCCGGTACTTCATATGCTTTTTCAATCGCTTCTTTTAAAATTTTCGCATCCCGGGAATTGAAATAAGAAACACCAACCATATTATAACAGTCCGTGCCGCCCTTTCCTACCCGGATAATTCTGCCCTCCGAATTCTGTTCAAAAACCCAGTCTTCGGAAAAACCGGGTATCATTTTTCCAAAATAACAGGAATGTTCCAATTTCTTATCAAAAATCTTTCCATCGCCAACATATAGATCCGCTTCACAGATAAGATAATCCGCACCATTATCAAGTACCTCTTTTACTGCATAAATAGAAGAAATATTATTTATGTTTTCATAATCGGTATTCTCGATGATATGTATATTACTGTATTTTTCTGTCAGGTAAGAAAACTGATCACCAAGATAGCCGGTAACCAGATAAATCTCGTCAATCCGTCGTCTCTCAAGCCCCTTAATGACCGTTTCCACCATAGGGATTCCATGAACTTTAACGAGCGGTTTGGGTATCGTTTCGGTAACAGGACGCATTCGGGTTCCCATTCCTGCTGCCATTATAATTGCATTTTCCATAACCATTCTCCTGCATTTACCTTATTTATTCGTTGACTATTCAAAATACTTGTACAGCTTTTGTGGTTCTCCATGCCCCGGATAGACCATCCATTCGCCATCCAGAGAATTAAGAAACGGCATCGTTATCTCTGCAAAATCCTTTTTACTGCCTCCCGGCAGACGGAGTATGGTTTCATGCCCGGTTACTAATGTATCTCCGGAAAACATGCACTCTTTATCAAAAAGAATACAGCAGCTACCCTTTGAGTGACCGGGGGTCTCCACCATAGAAATCTGATGTCCTTCCCAGCTCCATTCCTTTTTTCCATTAAATATTACATCTGCCTCACAGGAATACGGCAGAACTTCCATATTTTTTACATATTCCTGCACTTCCGAATCCTTCCCCATAAATAAAATCTCATAATAAGCAGATAAATTTTTATGTGGACTCATGATAGCTTTCGAGCAAGCTTCCGAACATACTACCCTGGTTTCAGGGAAATTTTCCCGCAGCCAGTTTACGCCGGATATATGGTCATAATGTTCATGGGTCAGCAACACAATAATATCCTCTATATTTTGAGATTGCAGATATTTTTTTGCCTCCTCCGACACACAGGGGTCTATGATAACTGCTTTCCCATTCTCCGCAATAATATACATCCTCGCATCAATGGGATAAAAACTGTAGGATAATGTCTCCACGTATCTCCTCCTAAACTTTACTAATTCATACTATACTTTTCGAAGTACAATATGTATTTTCCCTCCATCTTTATTAACAATCAAATCATTCTCCATAAAATCCATTTCCGGCAATTCAGTATCTTTCTGTTCACGTATTTCATATCGCACCACTTGCCATAATTGATCCTTAATTTTTGTTTTGAGAGGAGGAATCACATTACTTCCGTGATAATCATATGCCCGAAGTAATTTTTGTATATTGTGAGCAGTATCCGTCAAGTCCAATACCCCTCCCTGAGGCAGTATACTTTTACGAAATAATTTGCTGTCGACAGAATATTCCACATCGTATCCCATTTTTTCCCCATTTAAAAGTTCTTTAATAAAGTCCACAAACAAGATATTTCCAATTTTCATACCCTTTCTGACAATATCAAACGCTGTCGTACTCTCCGTAATCTCTATTTCTTTTTGTGCAATAATCTTTCCATGATCAATTTGATCCGTTGCATAATGCCATGTTACTCCGGTATATTTTTCTTCATTGTAAATGACCCAGGTTGGTATATTTACTCCCCGGTAAGCCGGTAATAGGGAATAATGGAAATTAATTATGGTAACATTTTCCTGTTTCACAAGCTCCGCGGGAAAAATATACTCATTATTCGCACTTATAATAAGAATTTCTCCCTCCTTTGTATATCGCATAAAATGCTCAAGGATATTTTCTCTCAAACAGGGAATATATTCCACACTATTTTTTTTACATTGTTCTTTTAAAAATGAAAGGCTTGATTCCACTATTTCCATAACATGAATATTGGAGCCATTTACGTATCTAACAATTTCATTTAAGCAATCGCATGCAATCGTACCTGATCCAACCAGCAATATCTCAGTAAAAAAAATAATACTCACTCCTAGTATAATAATGGTGTAGTCAATCAAGACTACGTGGTTAATAAGTTTCTATAAATCACAGATAACAGAAGAAGGGATTCTTCCTTCATCAGATGTTATCTTAAATAATTATCTTGTCTGACGGTTCCTGATAGACACCAGCGAAAACATAAGGTATTATCTCTTAGGATAGGATAAATAATGAATCACTCCTTGGGAAGCAGTTCATTTCTGCTGATACCTACAATTAAGTCAATTAGTCCATTCGACAGGGTTTTATGTTTTAGCTGGTTGGGAGCCGGAAGGCTATACCCGAATAACACACTAGGTTGTGTACCTGCCAGATTGGAAATGGATTCCTATCAGAAAGGAGCTATTGCTCATGCCAAACAATATTATTTTTAATCTTGATGATTTATTCATCTCTGTTGGTATTGATGTTGGTGCTGACTTCTCCTGGATGTCTATTGCACTTCCAAACCAACAGTTTGTAGGAAAACCTTATAAAATCCTGCATAGTGATATGAATTCCCTTACAACTGCTGTTTCTAAATAAAAGAAGCAGAAGAGCTGTATTCTTTGGAAAGTCGCATTTTCCTAGAATCCACGGGAATTTATCATTATCCACTCTTCTGCTATCTTCGTGATAAGGGTTTTAACTGCTCGGTTATTAATCCTATCATTACTAAGAATAGCACAAATATCAACATTCGAAAAGTACATAATGATCGTTTTGATTCAAAAAAAGCGGCATTGGTTGGTTTGAAACCGGATTTAAAGGTTTCTCTTATGCCATCTGACCTTGCTCTGAATTGTCGTAATCTCTGTCGTGAATACTACGACTTAATGGATAATCGAAGTGCTTACGTGAACAAACTTCAGGGTGAACTGCGTATGGCATTTCCGCAGTACCTTGGCATTTTCTCCAAGGTTACAATCAATACATCTCTTGCATTATTGGAAACTTATACCTCTCCATCTGCCTTTATTAATGCAGACAAACAAGAGATTCTTGATACCATCAGATCAACAGCACGTTTCGGACTTACATATGCTCAGAACAAGTATAATGCCATTATTCAGGCTGCAAATGAAGCGAGTGAATTTGGATATATCATTGATAGCAATATCAAACGTATTCGCTTATATATTAGTTTCATCCGTAAGTATGATGAAGAAATCAACAACATACTTGATGCCTTGCATGAACTTGTTGATGCTAACGAGGATACCGATTTTGTAAAACAAATTCATTTAATTGAAACATTTAAAGGCGCAGGCTTTTTATCTGCGGTTTCTCTTATGGGTGAAATCGGTGATTTCTCTGCATTTGGAAAACCGAAACAACTTTTCGCTTACTTTGGTCTTGATCCGGCAGTAAAACAATCCGGTAAATTTGAAGGAACCAAGGTACAAATGTCCAAAAGAGGCTCTGCTATAGCCAGACGGGTAATTCACACACTGACACTGCAAAGCATTAGTACTTCCCGCACAGGAGAAGCAAAAAATCCGGTACTCCGTAAGTATTACCTCAAAAAATGTGAATCAAAACCAAAACTCGTAGCAATGGGGGCAGTTTCTCATAAAGTATGCAACATGATATTTGCAATACTCAGGGACAACAAACCTTTTGTAATCATTACACCACAGGAGCATAACAAACAATACAATGCTGCTAAATGCGACTTAGTTGCTTAAAATACTGAATTCCTTGAATGAATATTTTTAAAAAATGATATTTTCACCAAGGGGGAAGTGCGTCCTTTTTTAGTCAGAAAATAAAATCAACATTTTTTTCATTTTTCTATTGACATTTATTAGCTGGACTTATTTACTAAAATAATAATTACTTTTTAACTCAAGTAATCATTTTCCAGCTTTTTCCGATCTATTTTGCCATTGTCATTGTATGGAAATTTCTTGAGTGAAACATATACCGTAGGCACCATGTATTTGGGAATAATTGTCAGCAAATATTCTTTTAATGCTTCCTCCTCAATATCTCCTTGATAAAATAACACAATTTGTTTTTCCTTTTTATCATATGATGCACATACGACGGAAACTCTCTGTTCCCCCATCGCAGCCGACTCAATTTCTCCTAATTCAATACGGTATCCGGAATGCTTGATCTGAAAGTCTTTACGACCGGCAAACACCAATTCACCCCGCTCGTTATAATACACAAGATCCCCCGTCAGATACATTTTCTCCTTATAATACGGATTGGTTGGATTGTCAATATATTTTTCTTTTGTTTTTTCTTCATCATCCCAATATCCGGCAGACAAAGAACTTCCGTATACACATAATTCACCAAGTTCATTTACTTTCGATGAATCGATGATATTATTATCCTCATCCAAAACCAGTAACCCTGTATTTTCACAGGCTTTTCCCAACGGCAGCACCTCTGAATCCGAAAATTCCCGGTCAACGATATAATACGTGCAGTTTACGGTTGCCTCGGTCGGTCCATACACGTTTGCAATGGTTTTCAGATTGGGAAGATACTTTTTCCAATAATTCAATTGTTTTACCGGCATTACTTCTCCACCAAACATGATCAGTTCCACATTATTGAGCGGAATCGATTTTAACAGATCATAATTTGCAATCGATACAAACGCCGATGGAACCCAATACAGGAAATTGATCTTCCTTTCATTGATAAACTGAAGTGCTTTCGCCGGAAATGCAAAATACATCGGCGGGATGATTCCCAGTGTTGCCCCGGTTTTTAATGTCGTATAAATATCCTGTGTAGAAATATCAAAATAAAACGGGGACTGATTTCCCATAATTGTATTTTCATTAATCGGAAATGTTTTCACAGCCCAGTCGGTATAATCAATTACATTATGATTATTGATGATGACGCCTTTTGGTGTGCCGGTAGATCCTGATGTAAAAAATGTATATACCGGATCAACGTCAAGGATCTTCTCTGCCAATTCATGGCTTTCCTCGTAACGGCCGCTTTTTGCAACTTCATCCACATTGATCAGACATATGTCTTTCGTCCATTCATACCCACACAGTTTTTCTTTGGATTTTGTATCAACAAGAATAGCCGCCGGATGCAATGTCTCTACAATGCTTCTCACCTTTTCTTCAGGAAAACGCACTTCTGTCGGTGTGTAAAAATTCCCACTGTACAAAATCCCCATGAAAGCAGTAATATTTTTTACCGACTTCGGTATATACGTTAAAATAGGGTTTCTTCTTCCCCCTACCTTTTCCTGAATGGCAAAGGCGATATCCACAGCGCTTTTTCGAAGCTGCTCAAAGGTTATTTCTCCCTCTGCATCAAAAAAAGCTACTTTATCCGGCAGTCTTGCCGCCGTTTCTTCCAGGTAACAAAGTACTGAATTTTTCATTTCTACACCTCCAACATTTTCATCTTGTTATGATTTTTACAAGTCCGAAATGATCGTATCGCAAAAATCCATGTTTCCCATTTTCATAATAATCCCTGCCCAGGCAACACCTGCTCCAAATCCTGCCAGGCAGCACAACGATTCTTTATTAAGCATTTCTTCTTTTAAGTCTGCCGTGATCGCTGTGGGAATCGTAGCAGAATTTGAATTTCCAAATTTTTCCACGATATCCATCGGCATCTTTTCAAAAGGAACCCCAATACGTTCTGCCAGTTTTTGAAGCATAAATTTATTGGGCTGATGGAATAAAAACCAGTCAATATCTTCTTTGGTCGTTTCTGCCATCTTTGTCAAACTGTCAACTAGAATCGGAACCTCTTTTTGCGCAAAATTAAATACCGTAGAGCCATCCATAACAACGCCTGTTAGCGGCATTCTGACAATCTGATTCTGAATCTGTTCTACTGTCATAGGATTACGAAATGCTCCGTCAGGAATCACTAGACATTTTCTCTGTGATCCATCCTGATGAAATTCATAATACACCTTCTCATTTCCAGCATTTTCCACTATTGTTATATTGGCTGCATCACCACCAAATGGTGCTCTGTAATATGGTGGTTCCTGTTTTTCTTTGTTTCCACGGCAAAACGTCTCTCCCGTACATAAAAGAACTTTTTTCCCTTCCATATGCTCTAACAGCATAAAACTCTGCATCAGTCCAACAACATATCCGGCACATGCCTGTGGAATATCCACGCACAGAATATCATCCGTTAGTCCCAATTCTCCCTGGACAATCGCACTGACAGTAGGGCAAAAATAATCCGGAGAGAGTGTGACTACAACAATGGCCCCAATCTCTTCTTTTTTGATTTTTCCTTCCTGAATAAGTTTTTTGGCTCCATAAAGAATCATATCAGAAACCGTCGTTGTCTCTTTGGCTCTTCTTCTTTTTCCATACCCCATGATTCTCTTTAAACGCTTTAATCTTCGGTTTTCCTCTGGTTCCTTTGCTATTTCATCCTCATAAATGTATTCCTGTTCCGGCAAAATAGTCAGAACACCTGTAATTCTTTTTCCGGTAAATGTCGTTTTCATGCTTTTTTATCACTTCTTTCAATCAATTCACATATTGCTGCAACTGTTTCAAAATTCTCCGGCATCACGTCCATACCATCCACAATAACGTCAAACTTTTCTTCAATCTCAGAAACCAGCGTCACAACATCAAATGAATCCAAAAAGCCATCCTCTACAAAATTATCACTTTCTTTAAAATCAAATTCCGGTCTGATATCTGTTAAAATTGCATAAATTTTTTCTTCCATAATATTTGTTCTCCTTTACTGTTTTTTATAAATTGTATCATATAATACATTTCTTGCTTTTACAATCTCTCTCTCATATCCTGGTCCACGTTTTAATGCCTTATTATTGGAACAATTAATCCAGGCATACATCGTCCGTATTCCCTTTTCCCAATATTCATCAAAAACACTGCGTTCCAAATCATATAATAGATTGGCTGCTCCCAAATTGACAGATATATTTCCATACAGTTTTTTGCCTTCAATCCGCCATTTATACAAAGTTACAATTTTCCCATTTTCTCTAACAATAACACATTCTTTGTTCTCTATCGTCCTTCTCCAGTCTTCCACAGAAAAAATTTCATCAATTGTCGGATCAAATACATCCATACATAAATCAAAAATTTCTTCCGCATCTTGAACCACCGGATATTCTCTTCGATTCGGATTATACATTTCCTGAAGAAGTGCACGCCGCCCTTTTTCTTTACTCAAATACGGATTCTCTGAAAATGTTGTCGTTACTCTGTTATATTTTGCATAATTTTCAAATCCGTTTTCTACAAATAAAGATTCTTTTTCATTGACTGGTTCCTTGTGAAAATCCTCTATATAAGTCTTTTCCGGAAGTTCTTGCAACAGTTTTTGTAACGCATTTTCATCTGCAGCAATAAACAACGCACTTGTTCTATACTTTTCTTCATTCAAAACAGCCATTGCACTCTTATGACAGACTACCGAATAATCTTTTTCTTTTTCTAACTTACTGTAAACCATATTGGAGATGTATGCTCTGTTCTGGCTTCTGATTTCTTTCATTTTTGCATTAATTTCTTCAAAATACATGCTCTCTCTCCTCACTCATCTAACGCTAAATCATTATAACAATAACTTGACAATTCAACTGGCATAATCGCATCGGTATCAAGATCTAATACCACGCTGCTCCATGTAAGTCCTACGCCAAAGCCACACAAATAAACTCTGACCTTTTTCTTTTTTGTCATCAAACCAGCATTATGACAAATTGTCAACGGAAGTGTCGCTGTCGAAGTATTTGCAAATTCCTCATAAGAAATCAGCACCTTTTCATTTGGAATTTCACATTCTGCTGCCATACTATCAATAACCAGTTTCTGTGCCTGATGAAATACATAATAATCAATTTGTTCTTCATCTATTTTGAAATGTGCCTTCATTTCTTTTATGCTGTCCACAACTTCATTAAGTGAAAATAATAAAACACCATTTCCATCCATTGTCATTTGTCCATCCAATGACATCGTCAGCATTTTGTGGCGTGTTCCATCCGTTTTTTGTGAATAAAGCAAAGGATAGCCAGGTTCTAATTCTATCGCCGTAGCTGTACCGGCATCGCCAAAAAGCATCGCATCTGTAGATGTATTTTTGCGAACATTATAATATTTTCCATCCCCGCATAACAGCAATGCTCTTCCTCCGGTATTATTTAGTAGAGCAGATACAATCTGCAATCCACTCACATAGCCGGAGCAGCCTAAATTCACATCAAATGCCAAGCAATCTTGTCCGATTCCCAATCGCTTTTGAATAATCATCGCAGTAGATGGCGTCTTCACATCCTCGGATTGAGTTACAAACACCAAAACACGGATACTATCTCTTTCCCAGTCCAATTTTGTAAACAATTTTTCTGCTGCCTGACAACACATATCTGACGCACTTTGACCTTCGACAACCACGTGTCTTTTAGATATTCCTGTCAATTTTACTTGTTTTTTTGCTCTACGATTTCCTATTTGCTCAGCAAATTCCATATTTTCTATAATATCTTCAGGTGCAACCGCAGCTACTCCTTTTATACAAATATTATCGTATTGTCCAAACATAAATTATCCTCCTAGTAACTGTTACATTGTTGTAACATCTCCATATATATACTCTTCTGTCAGGGTTTCACCTTCCGGCATAATCGCACAAATATAGGGGTTCTCTTTTAACATTTTAGATATATACTCGTAACTTAATTTTTCATCAGCCACAGAAATCTGGCTATCTCCCACGTTTGTCACTTCAACAATATCTCGTTGTACCAATTCTTGCATAAAGTTTGGCGGAAGCGTAGCTGTAACACCTTTATATCTCACATATAAATCGATTTCTTTCTCTTTTTTTATTCCATCTTCAATAATCGTTCCTTTGAATTTTCGCGAGTATCTGTAAGGGACCTTGAAACATTCCTCGACATAATGCAAATATGTAAAGCACATTAAAGGGGATGTTCCAAAAAACATAAATTTAACTTTTTTATCTGTCTGATGCAAGATATGAAAAATTCCTCCCTTTCCACAAGAAGAACTTCCAACCATTTTGTCAAATCCCTCCTGCTCCCCCAGTACTGCAACGGATAATATCGGATCATCAGAACGCACCGCATCCGGACGCTTTCTGACATATTCCGGAAGCATTCCCATCGCCGTCGGCGATTTTTCTCTGTCATATACTTGCTGATTACAAAAACTAAATGTAAATGTTGGGAAAATAAGTGTCTTAACATTTAACTCTTTTATCGCATCAAGCAATAACTCTTTAATTTCATTTCTTCGTATTCCTTTTTCCAGCATACCAAAAGAAATTTCAGAATGAACAAACAGCACATCACATTGATCTGCCCCAATTTCTTTCATCGCTGAAACAATTTTTCCATACGTAACATTTTCGTGTTGTCCATGAAATAGCACTTTATTTTCATCGTGTAGCATCACAATATTCCTCCATCCACAAATATTTTTCTGCCTGTAATATAACGAGAATCCTGTCCTAATAAAAACATAATTGCTCCCATGACATCTGAAACTTCTGCAATAGGCATTAATTGACGAACTCTGGACCAATCATCTACTTCTGTTTTTGCAGCCGGCACAATATTGGTAACATTCTTTACCATCTCTGTATTTACCCCACCTAAAACAACTGTATTAATACGAATCTTTTTCTCATATAATTCAATCGCCAAATTCTTGCATGCTGCTTCCACTGCCGCTTTGGCGGAAGCATATATGGACATACATTTCAATGGATGCTCAACAATCGTAGAGGAAATCGCAACAATACTTCCCCCCTCTGACATCCCTCTTTTTGCATAAAACTTCACTAATTCCATAAATGCAAAATAATGAATATCAAAAACTTCACTGAGTTTTTTAGTGCTGATTGTCCGCAACGGTGTAATCGGTGCAATCCCTGCACAATGAACCATACCATTGAGAATAATTTGCCGCTCTTTGATGCACTGAAACAATTCATTATAATGTTCAAAATCTGTTAAATCAAACGGAATACAAATATGTTTTTCTTTATATTCCATCTGTTCCAGTGTTTCATTTAATTTTTCTTCATTTCGTGCCACCAAGACAACTTGTCCACCACGTTTGCTTATTTCGATTGCCAATGCTCTTCCCACTCCGGAAGACGCACCAGTTATTAAATAAGTTTTTCCATTCATCAATTTTTACTCCATTGTCTGCATCAAATCACTCACTGTTTTACATTTTAATATCTCATTTGCATGTGGGAATTTATTGAATTTTTCATTAATCACAGAGATAATCGACAATACTGCGATAGAATCCCAGTTTTCATAATCTGCTAACTGGTGTTCTTCGCTTATGTCCTGTACCTCCATATCCAAACTTTCTGCAATATACTCTATTTTTTCTTCTCTTGTCATTTTAATTTCCTCCATTCTTTATTTTCACGCTTGATATCCTGCACTGATGGCAATGGTTTCACCTGTAATATATTTTCCTGCATCCGACATCAAGTACATAATCATATCTACTACATTTTCAATCGGAATAATTCCCAGTGGCTGTTTGCTCTCAACGCTGTTAATTTCTTCTTCTGTCCAATCGTTGTTTTCGCAAGCCATCTTCGACATAACATTTGCCGGCATAACAGTATTTATTCGTATCTTTCTTTTAATAAATTCTTTTGCCAGAACTTTCACCTGCGTGTTCATCGCTTCCTTGCTCATTGCATAGGCAGACATCCCCGACTCACAAGAAACGGAAGAATACGAAGATATTCCCACAATTGTACTTCCTTTTTCTGATACATTCCGCTGTGCAAAACACTTACACATTTCGTAAAAGGCAAATACATTTATCTGAAACATCTCTTCCAGGCTTTCTCGCTCCATTACTTTTATCGGCGCTATGCAGCCAACTCCGGCACAGTATACCATCCCATTTAGTTTTATATTACGCTCACTCAGCACTTGAAATACATTTGCAATATCACTGCTTTTCCGTAAATCACAAGGAACAATAACACTTTGCCCTGCCATTTCCTGTTGAAGTTTTTTTAGTCTGTCTTCTCTACGGGCAACCAATATCACGGTCGTATCACTGTCAGATAATCTCATGGCTGTTTCTCTGCCAATTCCCGAAGAAGCTCCTGTAACCAAATAATATTTCATATGATAGAATTCCTCTTTATTTCTAATCCGGGATATATTGACAAATATCATCTACTGTTTTTAACGCCTTAATCATATCTGTCGTTATAATGATATTATATCTTTTCTTCATTTCCATTGTTAAAACTAATATGCTTAAAGAGTCCCACTCTTCCACATCTTCCAGAATCGTATCCGTCGTAAGCGTTCCTTCGTCTACTTCCATAACATCTTCAATAAATTGTATTTTTTCCTGTAATGTCATCTTTTCATCTCCTTTATATAAAATAAAAAAAACAAGCCATTCGTGGCACAGTTCTTATTTTTTGCTAACTCGTTATTTACGCCTCCATGCTATTTTACCCGCGTTCCCTGCGACTACATTATATATCGGCAAAACTTGCATTTTCTTTAGTTCTATTTTGCTTTTTAGCGCCTGCTTCTAGCAAGGTCGATCCTGGTCTCCATCTCCTCGGAACAAAATCATTTCCTTCGCTGGCGGCTCCATCATTCTCAGTACGATATTTTCTCGTACAAACGGATGAAAATAATTAGGAATGATATTTTCACTTTTTTCCTCACATCTGATAAATCCGCCTGTTTCATAAATATCTGTTGGTACGCCATAGGAATATACATCAATAAACTCATACTGTTTTTCTGTCATTAAATTATCCAATGCAGCCGTGATTTTGCTAATTTTTTCCAATTTCCCATAAAAATCTATGATCTTACAAATTTTACTTTTTCCAAACACTTCTTCTCTTGTTATTAAAACATCCTCTGCATTTCCATCCGGACTTACAATTTTCCATATATCATAATGATAGACCGGATGTTCAAAATAACGCCTTTTTATGTAGCGGTAATCCTTACTCATAACGCCCGCTGTAAGCTGTTCTTCCGAAATAATTTCCTTCATTTCCTCTACATGATGAATCCGTTTCAGAATATAGCCTGTTTTTTTTACCTTTGGTATATATTTATTCTTGACAACTGCAATCTCATAATTTTCGAAATCTGCCAGACGATAATAGTGATCCATCTGCGTCGGAACTCCACCTAGCAGTTCATTTATTTTCACTGATTTCTTACTTAATCCGGCAGAACAGGCATAACGATACTGATACTCTGCCCACATCGCATCCAGTAATTCAATTCCCAACATCGGATCCGCATTTTTTATCGTTTGCCACGCACATGCTGACACATCCGGATGCTCCTTTTTATTATATACAATAACGCCAAGCATGCCGTATATAGTTTCCCTATCGATACCAAGAATCATATTCACTTTTCCGTCCTCGACAAACTGCCACTCAAAAAAATCCCGGTCTTTGGCAAGGATATTTCCCGGTTTCCAATGTTCATCCATAAATTTCATAATATTAGGAATATCGTCGCATACAGCTCGTCGTATCTTCAGCATATCGTCTTCTCCTTTTGTTATCGTTTCTCTAATCATATTTCGCCGGAATCGCTACCCCATAATGTCTCAATGCTTCTTCCAGCACGACAAAGAAATCCTCAATGTCCTTTTGGTCAATAGCACCGAGGGCGCACAGCCGAAAGGTATCCATATCGGAAATTTTTCCCGGATAAATCGTAAATCCGCGTTCAAAACAGTAATCATGAATTTTATTGAAATTCCAGTTTTTGTCATCTGGATAGCGAATGCAGACAACAAGTCCTGCCTGCCATTCTCGTTTGATCACATCCTGGAACCCAAGCTGCTCCAATCCCTTATGAATCGCTTCAAATACTCTCGTATGGCGTTTCCATTTATTTTCTTCGCCCTCCGCAAAATATTCTTTGAGTGCCTGTCTCGTGGCATAGATTGTCTGTACCGGCGGGGTAAAGTGCATCTGCCCTGTCTTTTCAAAAAAGTTATATTGCAAAAACAGATTGCAGTAATACGACCTCTTTGGATAGGCAGCGGACTTTTCGATGATATCTTTTCGTCCCACGATAAAAGAAAGTCCCGTCATCGACATCAAGCCCTTTTGAGCGGAAGCCATACAAAAGTCGATGTTATCGTCGTGTACATGAATCGGGCGCATCGCATACGTAGAGGTCGTGTCCACCGTAAATACCGCATTATACTTATGTGCTAACGCTCCAATCTCCCGGATTGGATTGAGAATGCCCGTACCCGTTTCATTGTGTGTCGTATGTACAAGCGCAATTTCCGGGTTCTCCCGTAATGTCTTCTCCACAAGTTCCAGATCCGGAAGCATTTCCGGCGAAAACTGCAGATCAATGACATCCAGTCCATAGGCTTCACAGATTTCTACTGCTCTTGCACTGTAAGCACCATTATTCACAACCAGTATTTTCTTTCCCTCCGGCAGAAGTGAATTCAGACAGACATCAATATTGATCGTCCCCGATCCACAGAAAAGAACGGCGGTATACTCTTGTGGATCTCCATGTACGATCCGTACAAGATCACTCCGCATTTCTTTCATAATATTTCCAAATTCTTCCTCTCGCGGACAGATATCCGGAACCACCTGCGCCATCTTCACCGTATCGGTCGTAGTGGATGGTCCGGGATTTAACAGAATATTTCGCTTTATCGTCATAAAATCATTCCTTCCATAAATTACATTCCTCTTGCACGCAGGGAATTATATTTTTTTCTGAAATAATACAACTTTACTCCAACATATTCTTCTCGTTCAACACTATTATATAATTTTTCCATCAATTTCTTTATTACAACAGATGTACATTTTCCTTTTCTATTTAATGCCTCCATCATTCGTCTCGCTCTGTCATACGCATCTCTTCTGCCTTTTAGTAATTCTGTTGATGTATCTCTTACGGTTCCATCCTTCTTTTGAATTCCATTCAATAACAAAACCTCATTCATATCTCTTTCCATAGCCTCATCTCTTGGTTTTGTAAATACCCTTCCCTCTTTGTCATAAGCTATTTTATCCATTTGCATCTTATTAAGTGGGCTTAATTCAATTTCTGTTTGTTTTTTATGAGCATCACAACAAAGGATATGTCCTTGATTGTCTATCGCCTTCTCTCCACCATCACATACGCCAAGCATATTCATATAATCAATAGCTTTATCCTTATTCTTACTTAATGGCATAAGGTGCTCTACTCTGGAATGACTATCCATACAAATTCGTCTCATACAATAGGCACAAATTCCGTGCTGTTCTCTCAATAATATTTCTTTCACATCATTTTTGGGGAAATTTGTATCAAATACCCGGCGAATTGCCTCTGTATCACCCTCTTTGACACTTTTCCATTCCTCGCTTTTTCGAAGTTCTATAATCTTTCTATTAACATCATTTGGCAACCCTTCTTTGACAATATACAACATATCAACACTCCTCTATCAGCCTGGCATCTTCCACCATGCCGGCCATCTTCTTATACTCTGAATTATCCTCTCCTAATACAGCTTTCAGTTTTTCTAATACATCAGAAGCTGTTTTAAACTCCATATCATCTATAGCAGCCTCTATCTGATCGACTAACTCTTTTACAATCTTTGGTCTTGATCTACTTTCCTGCCTGAACTTAAGTATATCTTCCACTTCGTATCCATAACAATCGGGCAAATATTTTACCTCCTGTTCATTTTCTAAAAGAACAAGGTTTGCTTCTTTGGATGCCGATATCACAATAGGGGAATGTGTCGCAATGATAAATTGAACATTTTCAAAGGTTTTTCGTAACGCCTCCGTCACATTCCACTGCCATTTTGGATGCAAATGCAGATCAATTTCATCTATTAAAACAATTCCCGTAATCTGCTCTCTATCATTCAATTCCGGATTTAACATACATACCCGATATGCCAAATCCATAATCATCCACAATAACGATTGATAACCGGCACTCAGCTTTGATATCGGCATTTCTGCGTTGTCATCCTTGTAAATCAATTCATCAAACTGCGGTGAATAATAAACAACCGGAAAATCATCCAATTCATTTATTTCTTTCATAAACGAAGCTACTATATTCTTAAACATTTCATACTCACGCACCGTACCTTTATTGGAACGCATAACTTCCTGTTTAAGACACCACTGTTGAATAGACTTTACATCCATTGAAGAATCCAGACATCCAATATATCCACATCTTCTGTCATCCAGCTTTTTCTTCAATTCTGTTCCAAAATCCCCTCTTCTAACTCGCCAGGCTCTGGCAGCACTTTGAAAACTAATCAACGGAAGACTTGTTTCCGAATTATTCGTCAATTTTTTCATCCATACACATACATCTTTACCATCAATTTTGGTATGTGCCGCTGACACCTCTTTCTTTATTCTACTCCAAGTAAATTCTTCACTATCGGATATATGAAGTATACACCCTGTTGAAACCGGCTCACAGTATTCGATTGATGTAGATGAATCCCCTAGCGGTTTTACTATAAAACGAACATCTTCCTTTACAATATTTTTCGTGCTGACACCTGCTACATTTACAAACATTCCTCCAAGAGCTACTGCAATTGCTTCCAAAATCGAAGTCTTTCCTGCTCCATTATCCCCAATAAGTAAGTTCACTCCTGGTTTTAATTCAATATCCAGCTTTTCGATTGCCTTATAATTCTCTATATGAATTTTTTTCAAATACATCCTGCTCACCTTCCTTTTATTCCATTTTGCCGGCCATTCCACCGAATCCATGAATTCCACTTTTTCATTATACCTGTTTACCCCCTAAAAATCAACTGCCCCGGAAGTTTTTATCCCTCTTTTCAAAAGAAAGACAAATTTCATTTTTTTACAAAAAGATATCCCAAAATACGTTCCAATATGTTATACTTTTTATAGACCATTTACCAGACTAGAAAAGTGAGGGATAATCGCATGAAAATTGTATACACTTGTTTTACAACAGATGTCATTCATGAAGGACATCTCAATATTATACATGAAGCGCTGAAATACGGTGAAGTGATTGTGGGAGTTTTGTCTGATGAAGCAATGATCCGTTACAACCAGTTTCCCACCATTCCTTTTGAAAAACGAATGGAGTTGATTCGTACACTTCCCGGTGTAAGCCGCGTCGTTATTCAAAAAGATGTCATGTATGATGAGATTGTAAACACCTATCGCCCTGACTATATCGTCCACGGGGATAACTGGAATTACGGTCCGCTTAAGGCAATTCGTGCAAATGTTGAAAGTCTGCTCTCGCACTATGGCGGTCAGATTATCGATGTGCCTTACACTTACAACGAAAATGTGAAACATATTGACGATAAGATTCGCGAAAAACTTGCAATGCCCGAATTTCGAAGAAAGCGTTTAAAACAGCTGCTTCAGATTCGTCCTATCGTAAAAGCCCTCGAAGTCCACAGTGGCTTAACCGGGCTTATCGTGGAAAAAACGGTCGTCGAGCACGAGGGCGAACTGGATCAGTTTGATGCCATGTGGATTTCTTCTCTGTGCGACTCCACCGTAAAAGGAAAACCGGATATCGAACTGGTCGACATGACCTCACGTTTTCGAACCATCGATGATGTCATGGAAGTAACGACAAAACCCATTATCTTTGACGGTGATACCGGCGGCCAGATTGAACATTTTGTATATACTGTCCGGTCTCTAGAGCGCATGGGCGTATCTGCAATCATTATCGAAGACAAAATCGGTTTGAAAAAAAATTCTTTATTTGGAACCGATGTGCCACAAACTCAGGATACGATTGAACATTTTTGTCAAAAAATCCGAGCCGGAAAAAAGACTCAGCTGACCGATGATTTTATGATCATTGCCCGCATCGAAAGTCTCATTCTGGAACAGGGATTAGACGATGCCTTGACAAGAGCTGCCGCCTTTGTTGATGCCGGAGCTGATGCCATCATGATTCACAGCCGCAAGCAGGATCCTTCGCAAATCTTTGCCTTTTGTGACGAATTTCGAAAAAAAGATTCAACGACTCCTCTTGTCGTTGTTCCGACTTCTTTCAACACGGTCACAGAAGAGGAATTTTGCAGCCATGGCGTAAATATCGTCATTTATGCAAACCAATTGACAAGAAGCGCTTTTCCGGCGATGCAGCAAACTGCCACCGATATCCTTCGCTATCACCGTGCTAAAGAAGTCGATGACCGCCTGATGCCCATTTCTCAGATTTTAACGTTAATTGACACCTTATAACTTATCCGGAAAAAAAGAAATTTTCTTCTCCCAGATTGACCTTGTATCTTCTCCTGCAAATTCTGTTAAAAGTTCTACATACGCCTTCTGCATCTGCCCGGACTGCACGATTACATGATCTGCATAAACCACTCCGGGCATATTGCAATAGGATTTCAAATTATATCTCTGCCTGTCTCCCTCATCTCCTGCTTCATCCATCAAAAGTCCCGGGATATAAACAAGATCCTCCGTATATTTTACCAAATTTTTCGCATAGAAAAACGGATGAATCGTGATTCCATAATTATATTCATCATAGGGACACTGAATGACAATTCTATCCGGATGGCGAAGCTGGAAATCATACTCTTCAAAGTTCGTAATCATCACATTTTCCGGATAATTTTCCGTCTCATAACAGACTTTCTCCGTTTTTGCCCTTCCATAAGCATCTTTATAATAATATGGCGCAGGGATTACATAAACTTCGGTATCTTCCCGCTGCACTGCCTCTTTCCAAGTTCTCTGCATGCTCCCATGCCAAAGAGATGACTTATATGGGATAAATACGACTTCCTTTTTTTCTTTTAACTCATCTAGGTGAGCCTCAATATCCAAAACTACCGCATTTAACCGTTCCTGAACACGGTCTGCTAATACCTTCGTATCATTCCGGTTTTCTTCGCAAATTTCCTGATGAATGCCAAATACAACCTCGCAGTAGTTTTCCCATTTTTTTACACAATTACATTCTCCGCCTTTTCGTTCTTCCACGCGTGTTCCAATCTGTATCGCGGTATTCTGGCATTCCCCCAGCAGTGAAAGCACCGTGTTCCACTCTGCCTTTCGTATCATTTTTCCGATCTCTTCATGAATCTCGCGGAACAATGGAAAAAAAGCGTTTACTTCTTCCTGAAGTGTCACTTTTTTCTCACGTTCTGCCTGAACTTTTTTCATTTCTTCCGCCGAAAAATGATAAGCAAACAATTCTCCCGCCTCATTATTCTTCAAAAACTCCTGCTGTTTTGCATAAGAAGGATAATCATGCAGGCCACCAACCCGAATTGGCGTTTTCCAGTTTTCTCCATATTTTTTCGCTAGTATCTCCTCATAACGATCCGGCACACGAATCTTTGTATTTTCAAACGGAATATATGTTTCCGTCTGATATACCTCTTGGGGCAGATAATAATAGGCATTTTTACGCCACAAATACACATTTGTAATTTCCCCTGAACTCTTCTGCCGTCCCATTTCCCAAGTCCTTTTTTCCAAAAGATCTGCGAGCTGTTCTCGAAGAGAGGCATTTCGCCGAATAGACACTCCGCACATCTTTTCCACCTGACAAATGTGGTATTCCATCTCATCCCTTGTCATTTTCTTAGATGCGCATTCTTCATATTGCAAAGCGAGCAGCACCCGATAGATCAAATTAATCTGTTCTTGATATTTTCTACAAATCCTATCATCTTCCGGAAGAGAATCCAGCCAGAAAATATCAATTCCCGCCACATATGGAAATCCATGATATTTTTCCAACAACTCGCCTTCCACGACATGAAACTTTGAATTCATCACTCTGCCAAGCATAAGATTTACATCTTTCGTCCGGTGAAAGTCAATAAACCAGCAGTCTTCCGGGAGTTCCGCATCGATTATCTTCGAAAACTTTTCATAATCTTCACGCAGCATGCACATATCAATGTCATCGTCCCACGGAATTCTTCCTTTATGGCGCACAGCGCCAAGCAAAGTTCCCCATTCCGCATACAACGGAATCTGATGTTTGTCACATATATTCTGTACGACTTCTAAAAGTTCCATCTGCGCTGCCCAAGCTCGTTTCATTAAACTGGGAACATAAAACCCTTCCCGCACTTCATCTTCAAAATAAGAATCCAAAAACTCCATATCGCTTCCCCTCTCTTTTTTCAAATACGAAAAAGGAAGAACCCCAATCTCTCAGGATTCTCCCTTTAACTATGTGTTCGTACAACTTGTTCTGTTGTAATGAATTCAAAACATCAATTACTGAAGAAGTGAAAGAACACCCTGATTTGCCTGATTTGCCTGAGCAAGCATAGAAGTAGCAGCCTGCTGCAAGATGCTCTCTTTCGAGAATCTTGTCATTTCATCAGCCATATCTGTATCACGGATACGAGATTCTGCTGACTGCATGTTTTCAGCTGTGTTATCATCCACTTTAATTGTATACTCAAGTTTGTTCTGCTGAGCACCCAACTGGCTACGAAGTGTAGAAACTTCAGTAATCTTAGCATCAATCTTTGTGATGAATTTAGAGTTTGCCTGACCATTTTTCTGATCAAGAGCAACTTCTTCCCATGTTGTAGCACCGATTGTCAATGTGTAACCCTGACCTTCGTTAGCTCCAACCTGAAGATAACCAGTATAGTTACCATCCAAGAGTGTTTTCTTGTTGAACTCTGTATCAGTATCGATACGATTGTACTCTTCTTTCAACTTATCAATCTCATCCTGGATTTTCTGAACGTCGGCTGTGCCGGAATCCAATACAGCGGTGTTGGAAGCCTGAACTACCAACTCACGAGTTCTCTGCAAGATTGCATGTTTCTGATCCAAAGCACCTTCAGCTGTCTGAATCAATGAAATACCATCCTGAGCATTGTCAGATGCACGATTCAAACCACGTACCTGAGAACGCATTTTCTCAGAAATAGCAAGACCTGCTGCATCGTCAGCTGCACGGTTGATTCTGTAACCACTGGAAAGTTTCTCAGTAGCCTTTGCCAAATTGCCTCCTACAATTCCTAACTGTCTGTTAGCGTTCATTGATGTAATGTTATGTTGTACTATCATAAGTCATTCCTCCTTGAATATAAATCGGCTTCCCTGCCGATATTTTTTAATTTGATTTTTATAATATCTAAAGTAGTAAGACTTTGATGCGGGCCCTGCACCAAAGCTGCTTCCCTACTTTAATTACTATCTTTCTGATATACTATATATCGGTGACATTTTTCAAAACTTAACCTTTTTTATAAACTTTTTTATTTTTTTTATTTTGTTTCATTAAAAAAGTAAGAATCTCCCGGTTTATGGGAATTTGCCATGTTTTGATAATAACTTGCTGCTGTACGGTTATTGGTATGAAACTTCTTTACCGCTTGTTTTTGATTGGCAAGGTAAACTTTAAAATGTCCACTATTTTGATGTTCCAGTGCTTGAATCTGAATCCCCAATTCTGACACTTCGTTAATCAATTTCTGCATCTTCTGAATCTGGCTTTTATATGCCATACGATTTTCATTGATTTCTTTTTCCACATGGTGAAACAGCGTATCAAATCCTTCATCCATCTGATTCAATTTTTCAATTTCTTCTCCTTTCAGATCAATCATTTGCTGAAAGGAGTCCATATCCATCTCTTCATCTTTTAAAAGTGTCTCCTGCACTTTGGTCTGATGAAAAAGCTGTTCCAAAATCACTTTTTTTCGTTCCAATGTGTCAACCATCATATTGACATAAACTTCTTCTCTTGCCATCCTGTCACATCCTTACTATTTGCCTGCTTTATTGAGGCGCATCACTTCTTTCCAAGTATCCCGCATTTCACGGATGTATTTGAGTGCTTCCTGCAATTTTTCTTCATCTTTATGAATATTTGCGTCTATCAGGCATCGGTAAATATAATCATAAACTCTTTCAAAATCTTCCCATACCGGATACTTGTGATCCAACGTAGCCCGAAACTCTGTAATGATTGCCTGCGCCTTTTTCAGATTCGTATTGATTTTTTCGTAATCTTTATTTTCAAACCCACTCAAAGCTATGTTGCAAAATTTAATCGCTCCATCGTAAAGCATCAGTGTCAATTCTGCTTTGGAAGCTGTCATAATTGCATTTTTCTGGTATGCATTGATCGCTCTCTGATCCATAGTCTCCTCCCGTTCTGATGATTCAGCGCAAGAGTATAAAGAAAATTCTTTATACTCTTGCACCAATTTTTATTCTTCTGTTTTACTTAATTTCCAAACAAACCAGATAAAGAGTTTTGCTGAGATTGAAGTTTTGCAAGTGCAATTTCCATTTTTGTAAACTTACTATAGTAAGAATCTTCCATATCAGCCAGTTTTGTTTCCCATTCTTTAATCTGTTTTTCATAGTTCTTGATATCATCTTTCATCTTGATATCGCTATAAAACGTCTGTGAACTGCTGACTTTGCTTCCCGCCATCTTGTCACTCATCGTATTACGAAGTTTCCCAAAAATGTCAGAAAGTACATTTACTACAGCATCCGGATCTTCCTCCAACGCCTTCTTCAGTTTATCCTCTTTGTCAGCATATACCGAGTCGTCACTGTCACCATAGATATGATACAAGCCGCCTTCTGTATAATCTGTAGATGTACAGATTCCAAAACTTGCCAATGAATAGGTTTTTCCATTGTAGGTTACCTGACTCATCATGGTATTTCGCATCGCACTCCGAACCGATCCCAATGAACTATCTCCGCGAAGTAAAGAATCTTTAATCTTATCTTCCCACAATTTGATATCATCGTCTGACATATCTTTCTTCTGCTCACTTGTCAATGGCTCATATCCTTTTGCAGTATCCGCATTGTACAACTCATTCATTTCTTTCATGAGAGAATTGTACTCAGTAAAAAACTTCTTAATCGTGTTATACACCGCATCCGTGTCACTGGATACAGAGAATGTAATCGGTTCTCCGGCTTTTGTAAGTCCAGTCAACTCAATACTCAATCCATTTACCGAAACGGTAGAAGATGACGATGTCATCTTTGCCCCATTCAGAAGAATCTCACTGTCGGATGCCTTTACCAAGCCCATATCATCCGGAAGACTTCCATCTGCATTTCCATTTACTGTTACATTGCCGGCATCATCAACTTTAATATCTGCCAATCCAATGCCTGCCAAGGCAGAACCATTCAAAGCATATGTACGATCAGTGACTGACGCATAATCCCTCACAACCCCTGAAATATCACTTTTAATACTATCCGAACTAAATGTTGAAGTGCCTTCAATCGCAGAAATATTAAGTGAGTCGGCATCATTGCCAGATCCATAATATTTCGTCAATGCTCTGCTGTCCAATGCTCGAATCTCATCTTCTGTCTTTCCGGCATAAGCAGCCTCTTTTACTGCAAGTTTTGTCTCTTCATCAGAACTGATCTGTTTATTTACAAAACTTGTCGTGTCAGTGTCTGCTTGTTTGGCAACTTCTTGATCGTATAACTGATTAGCTCGCCAAACGATATATTCTTCCTGTGTCATATCTGCGACACCAAGTTTTTCTTTATCTTCCTGTGTATACGCGTCAAATTCAGCCGCATACTTGGTCTTTAATTCATCTTTTACTTCTCCATCTTCTGTGAAGTAAGTAGATTTCAGACTGTCTTTTGCTTTTTCTTCATAAGAAGCATAATTTTCACTATACAGTTTGGCTTTCACATAAGTAGATGCTGCTGCCTCTGCCTTTGCCGTCCGAGTGCTCAATACTGTTCCGGCAATCGCATCCAATGCTTCCTGATATTCTGTCGTATCAACACCGGATGTCTCCAGTTTTTTCATCGCATCATCTACAATCTTTTTATTTGCTGTCGTCATACTATCATAGCCAACAGCGTCCCGCAGATTCTTTCTTGCTGTCACTTCTGCATCACTTACTCCGGAAGTAGTAATCGAGAATGCATTAGCAAGACCACTATCTTTACTGCTGATAAATAAACGTTTCTGCGCAGTATCAAAACTTGCGTTCAAACCCGCCTTTTTCAACTCACTTGTAAAGTTGTCAATTGTTGTATCTTCCGTAATCGTAAATTTGGTCGTTTTACCGCCCACTTTAACTTCTATTTCTTTGTTTAACAGCGAAGAGTCCAAATCTACCATCTTCGTACTACCACTGCTGGCACTAATCTTGCTTCCCGTAAGGTACTGTGCTGTCGCAATATTATTTACTTCCATCGTATAACTTCCGTTTACTGCTTTTGCAGACGCAGTAATCTTCGCTTTCGTCTCATCCGAGATCGTCGCTTTTTTCGTCATATACGATGTCTGTAACTGCAGTTTGGAAACCTGCTCTGTGTATAACTTATATAATTTGGTGTTTAATTCCTTCCATTTGGTCTGTGTCCACTCTAACTTTGTCTTTGCCTGTGTCAACTTGGTCTTTTTCAAACTCTGCGCTGACATCAGGGCACCTACAATCGCTTCGGTATCAAGTCCTGAGGACAGACCACTCATTCGAATTGCCATATTATCTCCTCCTTATCTCTTCTCGTCTACGAGGATTCCTGCCATTTCCCACATCTTCTGCAACATATCCAATGATTTTTCCGGTGGAATCTCACGGATCACTTCATCTGTGTCAGCATTCAATACTTTGATAGACACACGGTTTGTCTCTTTATGATAAGAATATTCACATCTTGTATGTTCCATCTTAAGATTCGCTTTCGATACCGCATCATTAATCGATGCTTCACTTGCCGCATGTTCTTTCTGCTGCTGGCTATTGCCTCCCTGCTGACCAGCATTTCCCTTTGCATTTGCTGACTGAACCTGAGGTACATCCAGTGCCGGATTCGGCGAATCGACATTCACTACTTCCCCCGTTGTTGTCTTTGGTGTCGTACGCACAACCTCTGTGGTACCATAATTTGCATTTACATTTGATATTGCTTCCATTTCCATTTTCAAACACCTCCATGTGTATCTTAATGCAAAATTCATCGTTTCTTAAAGAACATATCGGCAAAACCATTAGAAAAGTTAACCTTATTTGAACAACTCATTCAAAGCATTCGGATCTGCCGAATTCATAGCCTCTTCATTGGCTTTCTGAATCTGAAGATATAATTCTTTTCGATAAATCGGGACAGATTTTGGCGCCTTGATGCCGATCTTAACCTGGTCACCCTTGATCTCCAAAATCGTCACTTCCACATCGTCATTGATCACGATGGATTCATTTACTTTTCTTGCCAGTGCTAACATCGTTTACGCCTCCTTTTTCCCTTTCAGAATATCGTAAATCCTGTATTTGATCTCGTATTCTTCATTTTCTACGACAACCTGTGCTCCCTTTCTCGTATCGGCATTGATAATGATCGGTGCTTTCAGATTTGCGGTCATCTGTATCGCATCCTGCGGAACGGTAAGTAGCAGAAGGATTACAATATTTTCCTCTGTAATCTCACCAAGCCCCTTCAAAAGTTCATCTTCTACAACTGGGTTATAATCTTCTTTTACTACCAGCGGATTGATAACCGGAAATGCCAGTCCCGGTTCCTCTACACTCTGAAACCAGGAAACATTAGCTTTTCCTTCCTTTTCGCTGTCAAAAAGGATGGTATATTTTTTATATTCTTCGAAGCCAAACATCCCTCGCTCCATCGTGATGATCTTGTCTTCCGAAAGATTGATCTCCCCAAAATATTTCGTTTTTACTAACATATCATTTCCTCCATTCTGCTATCAGATAAAATTCAAAAGAGAGGTTCCAAGGATCTTTCCTGTCGCCTGCAAGGATGCCTGATATAACAGATCTGCCTGTGTATAATTGACATAAGCTTCCTCCAGATCTGCATCTTCGTTTTCTGATTTCGACTCTTTCGTATCCGTCTGTAATACCTCCAACTTGCTTGATGTCATTTTCAAGCGGTTATATCGGGAACCATGCTCTGCCAATGCCACGTTTAACGTATCTTTGGCATTCTGGAATACCGTGATCGAATGGGTATACGCATTGGTCAGTACCGTGTTCTGCAGCGAGATCTCGGTCTCGGTACGATTGTACAATTCCTGTAATGTAGCAAGTTTTTCGGCATCGTTTGGATCACAGTCCTCAATGCGCTTTTTAACGGATGCCAGCGTCTGATCCATGACATCCAGATTATTGATCACGTTATAGATGTCATCCACCGCACGTCCGATGGAAGTGTCAAATGCGTTGCAGCCAAGTGTATTGACAGTGAGCGTCTGGCTGAAATTGACCTGATAATTGATTTTCTGCTCTTTGATGTTGAAATAATTCTTCGTTTCTCCGGTCACATTGTCTACAGCTGTAGATTCAAAATAATGCTCCGGACGGATATCATTTTTCTCAAAATTCGTTTTCGAATACTGTACTTCCAGATCTGAACCGGCACGGATGGAATCGTACACACCATCGCCAAATACAAGTTCTCCGGTCTCCGGCACAAAATATATTTCATCATCTGCCGGATGATACTGTTCGTTAAATGTCTTGTTATCTGCGATGCTTTTTGTCACTGCTGTGATTGTCTGTGATTTTCCGGATGCATCCGTATATGTCACTGTCACATCGCGTTCGTCACAGTTATTGTAAGAAAGCTGGATGCGGTGTGTCTCAAGATATTCGGAAGCCTCGTTGGCATAATCCGAAGCACTCTTGCTGTCATCGTATTCCGGCTGTCCGTATACATAATTATACTTTTGAATGTTGTTGATCTTTAATTCTTCGGTCATCGTGTAGGTCACATTGGCACTGTCCTCTTCAAAAAGAAGCGGTACATCGGTGCGGTAACCGGTAAAAAGATAACGTCCGGCATAATCCATATTCGCATTCTGCTCATAAATAAATTTGCAGTACTGTTTCAGCTGTGCCGCAATCGTAGCACGATCTTTATCTTTATTGGTACCATTGGCTGCCTGTGTGACATAATCAATCATCGTGTCCAGGATACTGTCCGCTTTTTTCAATGGTTCCTCGGTCGCATCCATCCAGTTTTCCGCTTCATCGCAGTTGGAAAGATACTGATTTATTTCTACAAGTGTCGTACGATATTTCAGGGCACGTACGGCAATCGTTGGATTGTCTGAAGGTTTCTGTATTTTTTTCTGAGACGCAAACTGCTGGAAATAGTCGTTCGCCGTCTCTTTGTTTTTCTGAATATGAAGCATTGTATTGCTTCGGATCATATTATTGGTAATACGCATACGTTGTCACATCCTTCCTAGACTGCTGTCTGATTGATCAATTTATCAAGCACTTCATTCATTACAGAAAGCACTTTATACTGGTTAAAAAGCATCTGCTGGTAAGTCAGAAGTCCTTCTGTTTCTTCATCCTCATCGACTCCGGAGACGGATTGTCTCTGAATATCCACAGCATCGCGGATGTTTTTCTGGCTTTTTTCAAGCGTTGTGGCTTTTTGTCCATCCACTCCGACATCTGCTGTCAACGACTGCAGGAACGAATCCGGAGCTCCATGCAGGAACATTTTGGAATCGTCTTTCAAATCGGATAATTTTTTCAGATTCAGGTTTTCGGATTTTCCCGGAAGTGATTCGGCATTGCAGGCAACCAGTTTCGGGTCGCGGGAAACCGCATCGCTGACGCAGAAATTCATCGCTGTCATATAATAATAACTTCCGGTGTAGCTTCCGTTGGCATCCGGTGTAGCCAGAGAGGAAAAACTGCGTTCCTTTCCATCCACCTTGCTGGTGAAAATATAATTATCTCCGGTTGCCGCCACCGTTGCATTGAAGAAATCAATGCCGGCATTGCCGTAATCATCGTAACCGCTCTTATGAACATCATTAAATTTCTGCGAATACGTACGGACAAATTCATTGAGCTGCGCCATATAATATGGGATTCCCTTGTAATCCACACTGTCTCCTACGGTCACTTCATAGCCGCTTGTGACTGCATTATTTAAAATCGTCGCCTGTTTGGCACTGATATTATTTTTCAAGGTAAACTGATAGGTAAAGGAACCATCGTCTTCCACCTTCACATCGAAATGATCGTAGGCATACGTGAAATTATTGATCGTCAACTCTCCATCCTGTGCCGGGATATTAAGAAGGTTCACATTATTAATATTTGCTTTTTTCATTGTAAGAACAAGGTTTCCGTCCGCATCGTTGGTAAGCGTGTCGCCTTTTCCCTTTAACGTGGTAGCGTTATTACCGTCACGCACCTGGAAAAGTGCCTGCAATTCACCACCCAGTGTGGCACTATACGGATAAAACGGGGTTCCGTCGGTCCACGATACCTGATACAGACCACTGATATCATTGATACTCTTTGTCGTATCCAGTTCGGTCACTTGCATTTTATTGACTTCCTGCGTATCCACAAGAATCGCACCGTCAACATATACATAGTACTGGTTCAAGCCGACACCATCTGCCGGCTCTTTTTCTTTCACTTCAACATTGCAATATTCTGACAATTGATCAATCAGAACATTTCGCTGGTCTCTCAGATCATGTGCCGGATTACGATACGCTTCCAATGTATTGATCTGTTTTGTGAGTGAGGCAATCTTTTCGGCGATCGCATTGATCTGCTCTACCGTCGTCTTGATTTTCTCATTTGCTTCTTCCTGCAAGGATTTCAGATTTGTCGCTGTCTCCTGCACAAAACCGGAAAATGTTTCTGCATAAGAGACGATTTCTTTTCGGCGTGTCTCACTTCCCGCATCGGTGGAAGTTCCTGTCAATCGTTTACAAAATTCATCAAACGAGGTTGTGATACCTGCCTGTTTTTCGTCCTTTGCATAAAGGACTTTCTGCACATCATTGAGAAAATAACTGTGCGTGTTGTATTTATAATAGGTTGCATTTGATTTGCAATATTTTACATCGTAATAATCATTGTGCTCTCTTACGATGCCTTGTACATAAACTCCGGATCCCTCTACTTTGATGGAACTGACGTGTCTTGTCTGAGCCGCCGTCTTAACAACCTGACGGGAATAGCCTTTGGTTCCTACGTTTGCCAGGTTGTGAGCCGCCGTCTGCATCGACGCATTGTATGCCATCATTCCGGATTTTGCGATATCAAGCCCCTGAAAAGTCGCTCCCATATTGGTCCTCCTTTCTTGTCACCGTCTACAGACGCGTGAGCAAGTGTTCTATCATTTCATCCACTACCGTGATATAACGCGAAGAGGCATTATAACACTGCTGGTATTTTATCAAATCTGCTAATTCTTCATCTGTCGAGACACCCATCTCTTTTTGTCTGTCAGATTCTACCGAATGTACTGTCGTTTCCTGGTTGTCAATAATCCCTTTCCATACATTTCCCAGGGTAGAGAACTGCCCTACCATGGCTCCGTAATAATCACAGAAATTGTATGTTGTCATGGAATTCGGATCCATCGTACCAAATTTTCCCTGCCATTTTGCCAGCAGATCCTGACAAAGGTCGAGGGTATAACCGTCCACATGTCCGGAAGAAGCATTGGCACTAAGCGGAAGTTTCGACGGATCACGTAAAAGTTCCGGATTTACCTCCAGCTGATCGGTTGTATATAAAGAATAATGGTCATTCGGATTTTCCTCATTGTACTGGTATACAGTAACTGGTTTCGGTTTTCCGTCATCATCAAGAACTGTCACGGTTTTTTCCGTATAGCGGCTGGTCTCTCTTCGCACGAAAAGTTCCGCTCCTATCGTTTTATCAGCATCGTCGCCGATCGGCGCCTTGTCTGTATCCAGCACAGTGATGGTCGTTCCATCTGCCAGTGTAAGTTTTTTATTCGGACACAGGGTATCATTTACCATGGTCGCAATTCCGTGAATCAACTGGTCAAATTCTGCCTCAATCGTCATGACGATCGAAGGCTGTACATTTTCGTTATATTCTTCTACTTTTCGATTATATTCTTCGGTCGCATTGAAATAGGCTTTGCTGTCCAAGTTACCATCTGCATCCAAATAATCGGATTCATCTGGTTTCTGTGGAATATCCAGATAGGTTGTCTTGGATTTTCCTCTTGCCACCAAAAGTCCACGAAGGGAACCGGTATCGGTATCATTTTCGCTGGAATAAGACAATTCTCCACGGAGGAAGAAATCGCCGCCCATCTCCCAGACCGGTTTCAACAATTTGGAAGTCTCACTTTCGTTTGCCGTTGTGAGGCGGTGCTGAACATTGGACTCCAGCAAGAACTGACCCTCTGCGTAAATGCTTACGGTTCCATCGACTTCCTCATAACTTTCCACGTTGACATAGGTACTTAATTGATCTAACAGAAGATTTCTGGAATCTCTGTAATCGTTCGCCGACTCGCCGGTTGCCTCGTATTTCTGAATCAATTCATTGTACTGGCGGATCTGGTCTACGATGTCATTGATCTGGTCAACCTGATTTTTTACTTCCTGATTCATATTGGTCTGATATTCAACCAGCTGATCCCGAAGCGCATTGGCACGCTCGGTAAACTTGGAAGCGGTCGATACCAGTTCGGAACGGAGCACAATGTTATTCGGCTCCTGCGCCAGATTGGAAACGGCACTCCACAAATCGGTAACGGAAGTGATAAATTCTTCGCCTTCCATCTCTCCAAACAAATCTTCAATTTCCTGTACGGCTTTATACTGAGCCTCATAAAAACTCTGCCGTCCCGCCTGCACACGATACTGTGCATCCAAAAAGGTATTTCTCACCTGACGGATCTCCGCGATATCGGTACCTTTTCCGATCTGAAGCCGATTTGCATAAGCTCCGTATCTGGTCGAATAAAAGGCATCGGTAACGATAACCTGTTGTCTCGAATACCCTTCTGTCGTCGCATTCGCAATGTTATGTGCGGTCGTATAAAGGGATGACTGCGCGGAATGCAGTCCCGAAACTCCTGTATTAAAACTTGCAAATAAATTTCCCATAACGTTTTCCTCAACTTATTCTATAACACAATAGAAGTACACGATGTCCACGGGCCGGATCCGCCCGCTTCTTCTATTGCTTCGCATCAAACATACCGGCGCCATAATCGCCTATATCGACCTGTGCGGCATTGCTTGAATAATTGCTGCTTCCTGAAGACATCCGTGTACTTCTTATCACATTCATATTGAATTCAACCATCTCCAGCGCTTCTGTCAGAAGCTGCTTATTTTGGAGATTCAGTTCCTGCAAGCGTCCCATCGTCCGCTTGAGACGGTCATGCAGCTTTTCTAATGCTTCTTTTTCCTTCGGCTGATTGCCTAACTTTTTTACCAATTTTTCCAGATTCATCTCATCCGGCTTCATTCCCAAAACGGTCGCAATATCTGCTGTCACCTGCTTCCTCTTGTTTTCCAGATTTCCTACCTGGTCAACAAGAACCTGTTCCTGCCCCTGCAATCCTGCGAGGGAGTCAAGATCGTTGGCAATGACTGCTCGGATCTTCTCTTCCTGAATTGGAATTAAGTCTGTGTACAACCGGTCTTCCTTGTCCAGTGTATCGATCAGCTCTTCCATTAAACTCGCCAAAAAACATCCTCCTGTCACTTATCCCCGCGTAATAAAAAGATTTATTATCCGAGTATGCGATCTGCCATCTTCGCTGCAACGTCCTCAATTGAAACATTGTATGTTCCGGCTTTCATGCGTTCCATAATATCTTTTACTTTGTCCGCACGAACATCCGGTGATTCCGCTGCTACCTTCTTCGCGATCTGGTAATCTTTACCAAATTCTGAAATTTCTAAAGAATCTGTCGCTGTGGCTGTGGTTTTTTTTGCTGTCCCTTTTGGCTTGTTTGCCTTATAAAGCTGACTTACCTGCATATAAGCATCGACTCTCATAATTTTCACCACCTAAACCTAAATTTCTTCTGTGTCACAATATGTATCGGAAGAAATTTAGGATATATTAATAGGCAATCGAACGAATTTTTTTATATTTTTTTGTATCGTAAACACAAATACCGGAAGAAGTTTTGCAGAGATAAAAATAATCTCCGATATACAGACCTCTGGATTCAGTGCTGTAAGATTCTTCTAATGAAAGTTTGGCAATGTTCTGAAATCCTTTTTGCTTATCATAGGAAAAAATCTCATAAAACGAATCCGTCGTATCGTCATAGTTTTCGACACCAAATGCAATCCGGTTTCTCTCTGCATCCACCACAATTCCTTTGTGGTCACTTCCCATATTCTGCACCGTGTTTTTCCCCAATTTTTTACTGTGTATTTCTTTTACTTTTTCCGGATTCGAAATGTCAAACATGGAAAGTTTCACATACGAATTTCCCTCTTTATCCTGTATGCTTCCGATTCCCAGCAGCATATTTTCTCCAAACGGATGCAGATAATCGGAAAATCCCGGTATCTTTAATTTGTCTTTTACGACAGGGTTTGCAGGGTCACTGACGTCCACCAAAAACAGCGGATCGGTTTCCCGGTATGTCACAAAATACACACTCTCTCCCATAAAGCGTGCCGAATAAATCCGCTCGCCGGGAGCCAGCCGGCTCACACTTCCAATGGTTTTAAATAACGAATCTACGATGTAAAGCCCATTCGTGGTTTTGCCGTTGTCATCATATGTCGTAGCAGCAAAACGAAGATTCCCCTCGTATTCATCCATCGAAAACTGATTTAATATCGTGCCATTGATGACTTTTTCACAAGCGTATTTTATCGTTCCTTTTTCATACGAATACCGGCTGATTTTTGTTTTCCTCCAAGCATCTGTCTCGGTCGCAACATAGATATTTTTTTCACTCATATAATACGTTCCTTCTGCCCCAAGTACCGCCATGCTGTCAATCGTTTTCCCGCTTTGAGAAAGGTCTATACTTTGAAATACCAGATATTCTGCGGACATACCGGGATTCGGGCAGTACAAACTGTCTTCCGGAAGAATTTCACCTCCCACTTCCGGGATATATTCTTTTTTGTCCGTCTTTTTTTCTGCTTCGTACACCCGTTTCACAGAAATCGTGTACAATATATTTCCCGTCAGACGCGAATCACTATAATACCCTGACTGACTGTTCTTACTGCGGCAGATCGGTTTTTCCGGATTACTGACATCATACAGATAAGTGCGCGTCTGAACGTTTGCATCATCTGACGATGTGTTTTCATCCTCTGCCAATACAACAAGCCATCTATCCTGCACATACAAGGCCTGCACTTGTACATCCGCAAGAACTATTTTACCGATTTGCGCACTGTCTTTTCCTTCTGCCTTCACAATAGAAATGGTACTGGATACCGCATCCCGATAATATGAATAAATGTATTTTCCATCTGTTTTTACCATATCAGCTTCATCAATACCTTCTACCTGTATGTTTGTTTTCGTATAGTCATTTACACTATTTCCGCTTGTCTTCGTCTGACTTGTATCTTCTGTAGCAGACGAATATGCTTCTGTAGCAGACGAATATGCCATATCACCATCCAGCACAGTAATTTCCTCTTTTTCCGTAAGGTAATCATCGATGGATTTGCGGATTTCTTCATAGGTCTTATGTTCTTCCGCTGTATCTTGCGGGGGCGTAGTGTTTTGGTACTGTTCTGCTGTTGTCTGCTGTTTTTGCGGTGACATTTTTTGATTCTGCCACATCATAACGCCCGCTCCGACCACAATTACCGCTGCTGCCGCCACACATACGCCTCGCACATATCTGTGAGGTTTCTTCCGATTGTTTTTTAATTTTTTTTCTATTTGATCCGGTGAAAGTTTCTCCGGAACAGGTATTTCATCCGCCATTTTCTTTAAATTCTTTTCTATTTCCGTCATAATTTTCCCTCATTTCTGCATTCCCATGCCTGCTTTAATTTTCCGAGTGCGCGGCTTTTGATCGACCGGATCGTGCCTTCTTTTTTATGAAAATACTGAGCCAGTTCTTTTCCGCTATATCCGCCAAAGATACTTAATCCGACGATCATGCGCTCTCTTTCCTCCAGCTGCATCAACAATTCTTTGATCAAAACGTTATCTTCCGTCGTTGCATTATTTGACTCCCACATTCCTGCTTCCGCTACTTCCGGCAAATAAACGACTCGTTTTTCCTTTCGGTACTGCAGCCTGCATTCATTAGCTGCAATCTGAAATATCCAGCTGCGAAATGACTCCGGCTTTTTTAACGTATGTATCTTTTCAAATGCTTTGAGTACCGCATCACTTACGACATCTTCCGCCTTCCACGGCTGCCTTACCATACAAAAGGCAAACCGGTACAAATCCGGATAAATTTCTTCGTAAAGTTTGGCAAATGCGTGTGTGTCGCCTTTTCTTGCCTGATTTACCAATTTCTTTTTTTCTTCTTGCATCGTCTTCCTCCTCTCTTTATAGATTTGATGCATAAGTTGGGAAAATGTTGCACGGGAAGTTAGTTTTTTTTGGGGGGACGGCGACGGCTGGGGTGACTCCTGTTTTAGGCAGCTCTGGACTTGGTGGGGCGGCTCCGCACACGCCATTAAAAAACAAGGTCATTGCACCACCCCGGTGCAACAACCTATTTCTCTCATATATCAAACTATTTACAAACAAAACATACCCACTCTTTAATGGATGTCTTCTCTAAGATTGTAAATCCATTCTGCAAAAGTGCCGTCTCTACTTCATCCGCCTTTTCATCAATGATCCCCGATGAGATAAAGATTCCATTTTCTGCCATATGAGGGCGGACGACCGCTGACAATGGGATGATAACATCTGCCAGAATATTTGCGGTGACAATGTCATAACCGCCGCCGGCAAGTTCACTCAGTTTCTTCCCGTTGACTGAACGCTCCGTCGCCGTCGGTGCACTGAACGTATAAGAGTGGTCTTTTGCAACATTTTCTATCAAGTCGCCGGCATACAATTGATACTGCTCCGGTTTCAAACCATTGATCTCCATATTTTCGCCTGCGACATCTACCGCCACTTCGTCAATGTCCGTCGCACAGGCAAAAGAAGCTCCCAACTTCAAAGCAGCGATGGCAAGGATTCCACTTCCGCAGCCGATGTCAAAAATGCGTTTGTCTTTGCAGCCCCATTGGGAGAGTGCCTGGATGCAAAGTTTTGTCGTCTCGTGAGTACCCGTTCCAAACGCGATTCCCGGATCAATTTCGACTACAACATCTTTTTCCGGCGCATAGTCTTCTACATTTGTAGTCTCCCATGTTGGCTTGATCACGACATTGTCGGCTGCGCGGAATGGTTTGAAAAATGTCTTCCAGTTATTGACCCAGTCCTTGTCCTCCGTTTCCGACAAACTGACTGTCCCCTTTCCGATATTCGTGTAACTTTTGATCTCTTGAAAAATATTCTGCACCTGCATAATGACCGTATCCGGATTGCACTTTTCCGGTTCCATATAAAAATGCACTTTGGCAGAACCGTCATTTTCCTCCGGATCCGGGAGAATATCTACATACATCTGCCGCTTTTCCTCTTCCGTAAGCGGGATGTGATCCTCGATTTCGATTCCCTCGACGCCAATTTCATCCAACATATAACTCAATATATCCACCGCATCCGTGTGAGTTTCCAACGTAAAACGTATCCATTTCATAATCTTTGTCTTCCTTTCTACATAACCTTAAGCAGATAAATGAGTGCTGCCATAAGTCCGATGGCAAACATCATCAATCCAAATGACACACTGTAAAATACGAGTCGTGTCGTACGCGAAAATTCGGTGCTTCCAACCGCAAACAAATCCCCGTAGGAATGCCGTTTCGGCACCGGTTTCTTCCGAATCTTCACCTGAACCACATAGCTGATGCCATCCACAAACCGACCAAGTCCATAGGCCAATGGGTGCTCGCGTTTCTGATGCGTTTTTTTCGGCCGCAGTACACTCTTCATCATTCCAATCGCAAATCCGTCGATAAGCCGGTCAAAAAGACGCGAAAACAATGCGCCTAAAAATGGCAGTAATTTTAGGAAAAATGGACGATAAACGAGATTTTCCAATCCAAACCATGACGGGATTACTTCACGGCACACAAAACTGCCATCCTCTTTTTTCAAAAAAGCGGCTTTTCGTACTACAAAAGCATAAATAAGGATTCCGATGACGATGGAGATCAGTGCTCCTTTTAACGTTTCAAAGGAAATGAAATATGCCGGTTCCAAAACAAGTCCCATAATACCGCCAGTTACGACAATAGCTGCCAATACCCATAAACAGATCAGAACGAGAATAGACGGCCCTTTTTCCTTCGTCGTTTGAATCGGTTCGTCCACTTTATTGCAAAACAGTGCCACAAACAATTTTAACATATAAGCCACCGTCAATCCACCACAAAATAAGAAAATCCACTCCGCCGCAGGCATCATAAATCGAAAGAGCGATACTTCCATTAAACTCTCATGCATCATTGTCTTACTAATATATCCAGAAAACAATGGAACTCCGCCCATTCCGAGTGCCGCGACAGCAACCGGGATCTTCAGATACCATTTTTCACGGATCACACTGCCAATCTGATTCAGATTTGTCGTCCCCGCCATCGCAAAGATCACACCGGCCACAGTAAACAGAATCAATTTAAAGATCGAATGATTCGCAGCATGAAATATCATTCCATAATAGCCCGTTGTTTCCCGCGAAAATGTACATATACTGATTCCAAACAAAATAAACCCAATCTGCGACATGGACGAATATGCAAGAAGTTTCTTCATATCGGTTGCAAAGATAGCAAATGCCCCTCCGACAACCATTGTGCAGAGTGCCAGAATCATAAGCGTGACATTCCACGAGCGGTCTGCCTCAAACAAAGTAATTGTAATCAGCATAGTGCCATAAATTCCGGTTTTTGACAAAAGCGACGAGAGCAGAGTCGTTCCCACCGGCGGTGCCGCCGTATACGTATCCGGCAACCAGGTATGGAACGGAAACATTCCGGCTTTTGCACCATAGCCAAACAAAAGGCAGGCACCCGCAATATAAAGATTGCGTTGAACTCCCGGATCATTCCGGTTAAACTGCCAGGCCATGCGGATACTCGTAAGATCCCAGCTGCTAAATGTATAATACAAAAGCATCAATCCATACAGCATCACCAATCCGCCGGCAATCCCGTATGCCAGATAGGAAAAAGATGCCTTTTTCGCATACTCACTCTCATCATTGGGCACATACGCAAATGAGGCAAGTGTCATAATCTCAAAAAAGCAAAACTGTTTCATCAGATTCGTTCCGGAAAGAAAAAATTCAACTGTCGCCACGATCGTCAACAGATAGAAAAACAAAAACCGTTTATTGTGCGTTGACACCCGGAACTGCTGCGGCAAAGAGCACAACGTCACGATAGATGACACAATCGTAATCATCAAAAAGAAAACCGAAAATAAATTTACCATTTGTCCATCCACCTCCTAAAGCAAGCCATTGGCAACCCATGTAAAAAAGGTCATAAGCGGCTTCGAATACAATCCAAATACAATGATCAATATCGCAAAAAGAACCATTGGTACTTTCATCTGCCAGCCCGGATCACAGTTTGTTTTTCCATCGTCATTCGTCGGTTCCACCAGATAGGCTTTTCCTAAAATTGTAAAAATATAGATTGCAGTCAAAAAGGCAGACAACACCAGGATTAAAATCAGGTACGGTGCCAGCCGGTTTCCCTTTTGATAGGCATCTACTGCCGCTGTCGCAATGTTCCATTTACTGATAAATCCGGTAAGCGGCGGGATTCCGATCAGTGCAATTCCTGCCACGCTCATACAGCCAAATACCACCGGCATCTTTTTTGCCAGACCGGCGATCTCATAAATATAATGTTTCCCGGTCTGATGCATAATCGCGCCGACCGCAAAGAAAAGCGAAATCTTCATAATTCCGTGAAAGATCATATGCGTCAATCCGCCGATCATTCCCATCGGAGTCATCAATAAAAATCCAAACAAAATATATGACAAATTACTTGCCGTCGAATAGGCAAAACGCCGTTTCAAATGCTGCTCTTTTACGGCATTGGATGAACAGAATAAAATGGAAATTCCTACCAGTCCAAGTACCATATACTGTGCCGGCGTTCCCCGTAAAAAAGACGTTCCAAAAATATAATACGTGATACGCAGGATTGCAAATGCACCGGATTTTACCACCGCGACAGCATGCAAAAGTGCCGTCACCGGCGTCGGTGCCACCGAGGCCGTCGGCAGCCATCCGTGCAGTGGAAACAACGCCGCTTTTACACCAAATCCAAGCACCATACAGACAAAAACAGCCTGCAGAAGCGGTTCGTGTCCACTTACTTTTGTCATATCCAGCACACCGCCAAAGGTAAAATTCATGCTCGTTCCATAGCGGAGAATAAAGATAAATCCAATAAACGCAAACGCCGCTCCACCGATTGAATAATACGCATATTTTCGTCCGGCATACCGCGCTTCCGAGGTCATTGTGTGCATGACAAGCGGAATCGTAACCAGGGTCAGCATTTCATAAAACATATACATTGTCATCAAATTGGCGGACATCGCTATTCCAAGCGTAATTCCATATGTCATCGTGTAAAAAGAGAAGAAACGGTTTTCCCCTTTTTCGCCATGCATATATTCAAACGCATACAGTGAAGCAAATGGCCACAACGTACTGACAAGGGCGGCAAAAACCATGCCTGCACCGTCCAGATGCACCGAAACTTCCAGTATACCGGCGAGATTAATAAGCCGCGTATAGGATGACGGGTGCAAAAGCAGCGAGATCCACATCAAAATCGAAGTTGCGATCACGATACATTCCACATAAATATTTCTCTGCTGCCGCCGTTTCCACGGAAAGAGAGGAAGTACGGCTCCTCCCAGGATTGGCAGCACAATTGGTAAAACTAACAATAACACATTCATTTTTTCACCACGTTCCCCTCTCTTCTTATATAATCTCTTTTACAATATCTTCCAAAATATGAATCAGCGGTTCATTGAAGATTCCAAGCAAAAGTGCCAACGCCGCCAGAATCACCATCGGAATGACCATTTTCCAATCTTCCTTTACCCGCTCGTCCTTTTCCGGTTTGTCATAAAAAGCATGAACACTAACCGTTAAAAGATAGCCGGCTGTCAAAAGCGCACTCACAAGAAGCACAACCGGTCCGGCAATCTTTGTCCATCGGATTTCCGAATAAAGCGCACCTATGCACAATTTCCATTTACTTACAAATCCGCTAAATGGTGGAATTCCCACAAGGGCAAGGGATGCAAGGGTGAAGCAGACCATTGTAACCGGCATCCGCTTTCCGATTCCACGATAACCTTCTACTCTTGTAGTCCCGGTTTCATGAATCACTGCGCCGGCACAGAGGAAAAGATTGTTTTTAATGACCGAATGGTATATCACATGCAGCATCGCCCCAACAAAGCCCGCCGGCTGCAACAGCATGATTCCAAACAAAATGTAGGAAACCTGACTTACGGTTGAATACGCAAGCCGGCGCTTCATAATCTTTTCCTTGAAAGCCAGCATTGAACCCATAAATACCGTAAGCAGAGTCAGACCGATCACGATATACTGCACAAACGACTTCCAAAGGAAATCCGCTCCCGCGATATAATAAACGACACGAAGGATGGCAATAACCCCCATCTTCGTATTGACGCCCGACAAAATTGCACTCGCCGGTGCCGGAGCGACCGGATGTGCCGTAGAAAGCCAGCCATGAAGCGGAAACATGCCCGCTTTGGAACCAAACCCGATAATCATCCCTAAAACAGCGAGCTGAAGTGTCATTTCATGCCCCGCAATCGCTGCATGCGTGAAATTTCCACCCGGGGTAAAGGCAATCGACGGTGTCAACTGGTAAATGTAAAAGAACCCGATCAGTCCCAAAAAGGCCCCTGCGATCGAATAAAATACATATTTGTATCCGGCGGCGATTGCTTCTTTCGTCTGCGCATGAATCACGTAGCCGATCGTCGCCAGCGTCATTCCCTCGTAAAAGAGGTACATTGTCACCAGATTTCCTGCACTTGTAATTCCCATAAGCATTCCCAATGTCATCAGATGGCATCCCAGAAAACGTGCGCCTTTTTTATCCCCTTTCATATAAGAAAAGGTGTATAGCGTAATCAAAATCCACACAAATACTACAAGCGTAGAAAAAACAGTGCCCAAATCATCCAAATGTAATAAGAGCGGGATATCTTCTTTTAATTTCCAGATTGTAACCGCCGGACTTTTTCCATATAAATTGATTCCGTGAAATACTGCCGTCAAAAGAACGATTCCCATCACAGCCACGGATAATTTTTTGGTAATTCCTTCCTGCCATTTATGTCCTGCCGTTGCGAGTAAAAATAATACAAATCCACTGATCAGCGGTAAAAATATCGGTATTGCCAGCATTTCTTCCCCTCTTTCTCTCGTTGACTATAAACATTGCTCTATGAAAACATCTGCACACCTGCTGCAATCGCTTCCCAGACCAGATTGGAACCGATTCCCAAAAACAGGTTTAATCCAACAAATACAAGAATGGCTGCGACATAAGGGACACCATTCTTCGCACTGCCCTTTTTATCCGGTGCCGGGGTGTAAATTGTCATTACTGTATGCAGGAAATACACCGCATTGAGAATCGTACTGATTGCCAGCGCGATCATTGCAACCCACATTTTCTCGGAACCGGCTTCCAAGGCGCCCATCGCAAAATAAACTTTGGATGTAAAACCGGCAAACAGCGGAATTCCGACCATTGACAACGCACCCACAGCAAATCCCACACCGGCTGCCACATTGCGGTAGCCCGCTCCTTTTAAATCCTCAAATAATTTGCTGTCATCGGAAACTTCGGACAATCCTCTGGCTGCGATAAACAACATGGATTTGGAAGCAGCGTGCGAAATAATATGAAAAATCGCCGCAAGCATGCCAGTTTTTGTCCCTATTCCGATCCCCATATAAATGTATCCGATCTGCGCCACTGAAGAATACGCAATCATGCGACGAATATCCACCTGCCGCATCGCACGGATGGAGCCAAGGATCATTCCCAGCACACCGAGGACAAACAACAGATTTCCGACATGATGCATTTCGATCACATCAATCCCGATCACGCGGTAAAATATTTTCAAAAGTAAAAAAATATAACTTTTTGACACCAGACTTGACAATATGGCACTTGAAGATGCCGTGCCATAACTGTAGGCATCCGGCAGCCAGCTGTGAAACGGAAACAGCGCCGACTTGATCGCCAGTCCCACGCACATGAGCACAATGACTACCGTAAGCGGCATCGTATACTGACCATTTGCATTCAACGCAGCTACCGTCTCTTTCATATTGGACATCAGAAGATGCCCGGTAATGCCGTAAAGCATCGATATTCCGATCAAAATCAGACCGGAACCGATCAGACTCATGATCATATATTTGGTCGCAGCCACCAGCGTATGTCCGGTTTCACGGATCAAAATCAGACCTCCTGCCGCAATCGTATTGATCTCGATAAACACATACGCCGTAAACATATCATTCGTGTAGATCAACGCCAAAAGCGAACTCATCATCAGATTTACGAGTACATAAAACAAATTCTGCTTTGTCTCTGCAATGTCTCTCGCGATATATTTTCCTCCGCCGGCAACAGACAAAAGCATGATCAGACAAAATACAACCGCCATCACACCTTCTAAAATGCCGACGCGGATCTCATTGCCCCAAGGTGCCGGGAAATGCCCCATCATATAGACATACGGTTCACCCGTACCAAGGACAAATGCCAGCACGCAGCCGGACATCGCAAGAAGTACAGTCAGCAGTGTAAGAGTCCACACCCGTGCCTTCTTACCCGGAAGTACCGAAGAAATCACGCCGCTTGCCAGACACATGATAATATTCATAAATGGAAAGTTCTGCACCAGATTCATGAATCTTATATCTCCTCTCTCTTTGCGCTAAGTGCGATTTCATCGATATCCAATGTTCCATAACGTTTATACAGTCTCACAGTGATAGCAAGCATCAGTGCCGTAACACTGACCGACACAACGATTCCCGTCAATACCAGTCCACTTGGAATCGGATTGACGTAGGTCTCTACCCGAAGATCGTCATTGACAACAATCGGAGCAAGCCGTCCCACGATATATCCTTTTGATGTCAAAAAAAGATAAATCGCCGTATCCATAATATTAAATCCCATAATTTTTTTGATCATATTTTTATGAAGCAGCAATGTCGTAAGTCCGATTCCAAAAAGGATCACGGCAGCCGTCTCATAATAATTGGTAAATAATGTCATCTTATCCAATTTCCCCTTTCCGAAACAACGAATAAAAGCCATACATCGTGCATGCAACGACCATACCCACACAGATATTTAACGGCAGGATCAGCCCTCCACTCACAATCGCACCCGGAATCCCTTTCGGAATCCCGCTTTCCAAATGATTGGCTCCGGTAAAAAACGAATAACTTTTCGCTGCCGAATAAAACAAAAGTGCTGCAACCGTAATAATCGAATAGGTTTTTCGCGTAAAGAAACGGTCGGTCTGCTCAAACCCGAACGCATTTGCCATAAGAATCAGTCCCGCTCCGATGATCGCGCCACCGGAAAATCCGCCTCCCGGAGACAAATGTCCATTCAGCACGATATAAATTCCATAGATCAGGATAAACGGCGTGAGTAGCTTCGCCGCCATACGCAGGATCGGATCCTCCGTCTTTTTCGGCTTTCTCCGAATTTCCTGATTTCGTTTGCTCTTCGAATCGAGGCGAAGAAGGATCATTACACAAGTCGCCGCGATAAACAGCACATGCGATTCGCCCAATGTATCAAAAGCACGGTAATCAAGGATCATGCCTGCCACAATATTCGTCGCCCCGGTTTCCTCCAGCCCTTTTGTAATATAACGGCTGACTACTTCATTCGAAGTCGGATTGTCTTTTGCCCCAAACGTCGGCAGTTGATTTACCGTCAACAAAAGCACCGTGATGAGCGCCAGACAAAACAAGACCGCCACACAGTTGTATATTCTGCGGAACCATTGAAATCCTCTTGTCTGCGGCCATTTTTCATATCGCTTATAAAGCTCTCTTCTTGACATTCTGTACGGTTTGGCAGCAATTTGTTCTACTTCTGTAGTCTCTTTATCTGCCTCATTCTTCAAAAACGACGTGTGATTTTCAAAAATATCTTCATACTCCTGTTTTTCCACGCGTTCTCCATCGACAAAACGCTGTAATTTCCGCCACCATCCATTTTCATAATTTTCCCGTTTTCTGCTCATTCGTCCTCCCCCTCTTCGTCATCCCACATCGGCTCCTCTTCTCCGCGTACCTCCGTCAAGGCATGTATTTTTTTTAATGTCATAAAGAAAAGAAGGCTTGTAACCCCGGCTCCAACCGCCGCTTCCGTGATTGCAAGATCGGGAGATTCCAAAAGGATCCAGATAATGCACATGATCACACTATATGACATAAATATCACGATCGAAGTGAGGAGATTTTTATTCAGGCAGACAGCGACCGCACATACGATCAAAAACGCCACCAAAATATAGGAAAAAATTGTCATTTCTCTTTTTCCTCCTCTTCTCTCTTTTTCTTTTTTTCTACCATCATCTGTGCGATCAGATGGCTGGAAACCGGACCGGTTGTCCACAAAAAGGCGACGACAAGTACCAGTTTAACCGTCGTAAACGAAAATCCAAAGAGTACGATAAGCCCGAGAATAATAAGTCCAAGACCTAATGTATCCCCCATCGCTGCCGCATGCATCCGAGTCAGACATTCAGAAAAACGATAGACTCCGATTGCGGCTGATATCATCACAAATACACCGCCGCTGATACAGATTGCTGCGGCAATAAAACGAATCCATTCCATCTCATTATCCTTTCTCCTGCTCTTTGGCACGGCTTTTGTAACGACGTATAAAAATACGTGTCAATACAACGACTGCCAGAAAACTGATCATGGTGTAGATCAACGCCACATCCAATAGCCAGCTTTGCTGCAATGCGTAGGAAAGAAGGCAGATGGTGGCAATCGTCAATGTTCCGATCATATTTGCTGCCACGATCCGGTCACCAAGCTCCGGTCCGCGGATGGCTGCGATCAGGCAGGCGATCATACAGATTCCAAGCAGAATAAATACTACGACAAAAAATGGCTGCTGTATCGCTGTCAACATGCCTTCACCTCCCGTTCAATCTTTCTCAATAACTGTACAAATGAGGAATCTTCCATTCCCTCTGCCATCGTTTGGTCAAGGCAGTGAATCGTGAATTTATTCTCGGTCAGTTCTACCGTTATCGTTCCCGGTGTCAGTGTGATGGAATCTGCCAGGATCACATTGAGGCAATTAATCTCGAACGGCGTTTCCATCTCAACTACACATGGTTCGACTTCTTCTCTTTCATTGTAGACAAACCGCATGACACCCACATTGGCTTTGATAATTTCCCAAAGCAGCAAAAAAACATAGCAAAGAGCAAGGCCGGAAACCTTGCAAACTGCTATGTCTTTCTTAACGGAATATTCCAAAAACTTACAGCAAAACAAAAATACAGCAAGCGCGATCACTACACCGAATGCCGCAATTTCCCCATTTATTTTGCCATTCAACACAACCCAAAATATAAAAAATACCAAAAACATGTCTTCTCCATCCTCGCTTTATGCAAAGAATGGAAACCAAGTTTTTCCTGATTTCCATTCTTTTCCATATTCATCAGCGATATATGATTTCATGTCGTCCCGGTCCATTTGATACCATCTTGATCGGCACGCCAAGTTCTTTTTCAATAAATTCAATATATTTGCGGCAATTCTCCGGAAGTTTATCATATTCTGTAATACCGCGAATCTCTTCTTTCCAGCCCGGAAGCACTTCATAAACCGGTTTGGCTTTTTTAAGTTCTCTTGTCGTCGGGAAGTCCTTTGTCACTTTTCCGTCAATCTCATATCCAACGCAAATTGGAAGCTCATCGAGATAACCAAGTACATCAAGTACAGTAAGTGCCACTTCTGTCGCACCCTGAATACGGCATCCATAACGGCTTGCTACCGCATCAAACCATCCCATACGGCGTGGGCGGCCTGTCGTAGCTCCGTATTCTCCACCATCACCACCGCGGCGGCGAAGTTCATCTGCCTCATCGCCAAAGATCTCACTGACAAATTCTCCGGCTCCAACGGCACTGGAATATGCCTTTACAACAGTTACGATACGTCCGATTTCATATGGAGGGATTCCTGCTCCAATTGCTCCATACGCAGCAAGTGTAGACGAGGAAGTAACCATCGGATAGATTCCGTGATCCGGATCTTTCAAGGATCCAAGCTGACCCTCTAACAGGATACGTTTACCCTGCTGTCTTGCTTCATAAAGATAAGCTGATACGTCGCATACATAAGGCGCTACCATATCACGGTACTCTGCCAAAGTCTTCATCAACTCGTCAACATTCAAAGCCGGTTTGTGATAGAGATGCTCTAAGATCACATTTTTCTGCACACAGATTCCCTCGATTTTTTCGCGAAGTGCTTCTTCGTCGAACAATTCAGAAACCTGTACCCCGACTTTCGCATATTTATCAGAATAGAATGGCGCAATTCCTGATTTTGTAGAGCCAAATGACTTTCCAGCCAGACGCTCTTCCTCATATTGATCAAACAGCACGTGGTAAGGCATTACAATTTGAGCACGATCCGACACCAAAATCTTCGGTTTCGGTACTCCCCGGTTTACAATGTCATTAATCTCACGGAACAGATCCGGAATATTCAATGCCACTCCATTTCCAATAATACTTGTGGTATGATTATAGAACACACCTGATGGAAGGATATGTAATGCAAATTTTCCATAATCATTTACGATCGTATGTCCGGCATTGCTGCCTCCCTGAAAACGTACAATGATATCGGACTCTTCGCCCAGCATATCGGTAATCTTACCTTTTCCTTCGTCTCCCCAATTGGCTCCTACAACTGCTGTTACCATTAGCCATTCCTCCTTAAACTCACGTTTTTCACCTTTTTTTGTATGCCAAGACGCATACAGTCTTATTATATATGATTTTCCATAGGTTTGCAAGTGCAAAGAAAATTTCTTTTTAAAACGCTTTTGATCATAACGTTCCCATAACACACAAACAAAAACAAGGGAACCTTTTTTACACAGTTCCCTTGTTTTCAAGCAATATTTTATTTCTTTATTTTGACTTTCCTAATAGCAGTCCTGAATAGTTACCTTATACATTAATCTCCGCTTTTACACCAAGCAGTTCTTTGTTTTCGTCCAAAATTGGCTGAATCACATCGTTCATAAATTCAACCACCTGGCTCGGCGCACGTCCTACGTACTTGCTTGGATCCATTGTTTTTTGCAGTTCTTCCAATGTCATCGGGAATTCATCGTCTGCTGCGATGAGTTCAAGCAGATTGTTTTCCAATCCACGCTCTTTGACATTGCGTCCTGCTTCCATCGAAAGTGTACGAATCTTCTCGTGCAGTTCCTGACGGTTTCCGCCGGCTTTTACGGCATCCATCATGATATTTTCGGTTGCCATAAACGGAAGTTCTGACATCAGACGTTTGGTAATTACTTTTTCGTAAACCACCAAGCCATCTACGACATTGAGATAAAGATCCAGCACACCGTCGATTGTCAAAAATGCTTCGGCTACGCTCAGACGTTTGTTTGCGGAATCATCCAATGTTCTCTCAAACCACTGTGTGGCAGAAGTGATGGCAGGATTCAGCACATCGATCATCACATAACGGGAAAGAGAGGCGATACGCTCGCTTCGCATCGGATTTCTCTTGTATGCCATTGCGGATGAACCAATCTGGCTCTTTTCAAATGGTTCCTCTACTTCTTTCAAATGCTGAAGCAGACGAATATCATTTGAGAACTTATGAGCACTTGCTGCAATTCCGGCAAGAACATTGCACACGCGGGTATCCAGTTTACGGGAATACGTCTGTCCGGATACCGGGAAGCAGGCATCAAATCCCATTTTTTCAGCGATCATTTTATCTGCTTTTTTACAAGCCTCTTCGTCGCCCTCAAACAATTCAAGGAAACTTGCCTGCGTTCCCGTTGTTCCTTTGGAACCAAGAAGTTTCATATGGGAAAGCACATGATCCAGATCTTCCAGATCCATCACAAGTTCCTGCATCCAAAGTGTCGCACGTTTTCCGACGGTCGTCGGCTGTGCCGGCTGAAAATGCGTAAAGGCAAGCGTCGGAAGATCTTTATACTTCATCGCAAACTTCGAAAGTTCGTCGATAACATTGACCAATTTCTTCTTAACCAGTTTCAATCCTTCTGTCATAATGATAACGTCTGTGTTATCTCCGACATAACAGGATGTTGCTCCAAGGTGAATGATTCCGGCAGCTTTCGGACACTGTTGTCCATACGCATACACATGGCTCATTACATCGTGGCGCACTTCCTTTTCACGGGCTTTTGCCACATCATAATTGATATCATAGATGTGAGATTTCAATTCCTCAATCTGCTCATCTGTGATACGTGGATTTCCGTCGGCATCTTTCAATCCCAGTTCTTTTTCCGTTTCTGCCAGGGCAATCCACAATTTTCTCCATGTGGAAAATTTCATATCCTGTGAGAAAATGTACTGCATTTCCTTACTGGAATAACGTTCAGACAACGGACTTGTATATCTGTCTGTGCTCATAGTATAGTTCCTTTCTTACTTATGTTATTAGCAACTCCGGGTTGCCAACGATTCCGGGCTTGCCCACTCGCACATTTGCATTTCGCCTTTGACAAGGCTAAAAATGCTCATGTGTGGGCGGGCAGCCCAATTCGGGCAACTGTGCGCCAAAGAACAGCAATTCTTTCGTGCAAGCACGACGACTCGCTGCTCTTTCACGCACAAGCCCGGAATCGTAACCTCTATTGTTCATATTCACCGCGAATGTCTTCCTGCGGCGGTTCGACCGGATAATTTCCGGAAAAGCAGGCGTCGCAGTATCCATGATCCCCTTCGATCAGTTCATCCAGACGTTCTCCGTCCAGATAGCCGAGGGAATCTGCGCCAATCATTTGGCAGATCTGCTCTACCGTGTTATTGTGTGCAATCAGCTGGTCACAGCTTGGCACATCGGTTCCGAAGTAGCACGGATACAAAAACGGTGGCGAACTGATTCGCACATGCACCTCTTTGGCTCCGGCATTTTTTAACATTTTGACAATTCGCTCACTTGTCGTACCACGCACGATGGAATCATCGACCATGACGACACGTTTGCCGCGAACCACTTCTTTTAATACATTCAATTTGATCTTTACGCTGGATTCTCTGGCGGACTGCTTTGGTTTGATAAACGTACGTCCGACATAACTGTTTTTGATAAACGCCGTTCCGTATGGGATTCCGGATTGCAATGCAAATCCCATGGCAGCGACATTTCCGGATTCCGGTACACCGACCACGATATCCGCATCTGCCGGATGCATCTGCGCCAAAATTTTTCCAGCCATTATTCTACTATTGTAGACGCTGACGCCATCGAAATAACTGTCAGGTCTTGCGAAATAAATGTATTCAAAGATACATTTTGCTGAATGCTTGTTGCAAAGCGTCTCATCCGACTGGATGCCGTCCTTATCAAGCATTACGATCTCGCCCGGTTTCACATCCCGCACAAATTCCGCATCGACTGCATCCAAGGCACATGTCTCGGACGCCAGAATATAACTGTTGTCTCGTTTTCCGATAACCAATGGGCGGAATCCATAGGGATCTCTTGCCCCGATCAGTTTACGCGGACTCGAGATGATCAGGGAATACGCTCCCTGCAATTTCATCATCGCATTTTTTACTGCCTCCTCTGCCGTCGGCGTATGAAGGCGTTCGCGCGCGATCAGATACGCGATCACTTCCGTATCGATCGTTGTGTGGAAAATAGCGCCGGTATATTCCATCTCTTCGCGCAGTTTATGCGCATTGACCAGGTTTCCATTGTGAGCAAGCATAAGTGTACCTTTGACATAGTTGAGCACAAGCGGCTGCACATTTTGACTGTTGCTTGCCCCTGCTGTCGAATAGCGCACATGACCTACTCCAATATTTCCTTTCAATTTTGACAAGTTCTCTTCGTCAAATACTTCATTGACAAGCCCCATTCCTTTTTGAACATCGACCTTGCGCTTCGGACCGTTGGTATCACTGACGGCGATACCACAGCTCTCCTGCCCGCGATGCTGTAACGAAAATAACCCATAATAGATGGAGGAGGCTACATCCCCTCCATCCAGATCATACATACCAAATACTCCACATTCTTCGTGAAGTCCATCCATTTTATATTGTTCGTACTCGGAATTCATCTGCCTGTCCTTTCCTTATTTTGTCAAACCAATTCGTTTTGCCACTTCATTGTAAGCGTCTTCTACGCCACCAAGATCACGGCGGAAACGGTCTTTATCCAATTTTTCTCTGGTTTTGATATCCCAGAAACGACAAGTATCCGGAGAAATTTCATCTGCCAGAATAATGGTTCCATCGCTTGTCTTACCAAATTCGATCTTGAAGTCGATCAATTCGATACCACAATCTTTAAAGAAGTCACAAAGGAAATCATTTACCATAAAGGCATATTTTGTAATTGTATCAATATCTTCCTGTGTTGCAATGCCGATTGCTTTTGCAAAGTAATCATTGATGAGCGGATCTCCCAATGCATCGTCTTTGTAACTAAATTCCAAGGTAGGGCAGAGAAGTTTCTTTCCTTCCTCGATGCCAAGACGTTTTGAAAAACTTCCGGCTGCTGTATTACGGACAATTACCTCAAGTGGGATAATTTTAACTTTTTTAACAGCGGTTTCACGATCACTAAGTTCTTCTACAAAATGAGTAGGAACGCCTGCTTTTTCCAATTTCTGGAACAAGAAGTTTGTCATACGGTTGTTGATCACACCTTTTCCAACAATCGTTCCTTTTTTCTCGCCATTAAATGCGGTTGCATCATCTTTGTAGTCAACGATATATACGTCTTCTACATCTGTTGCATAAACTTTTTTTGCTTTTCCTTCATAGAGCATCTCTTTCTTTTCCACTTTTTTGTCCTCCTTTGCCGCTTTCGCGTAACTGATTGGTTATTATTTATGATAAATCCCTTGCTGGATTTTATCCTGAAGAATACGAAGCACCGCCTGATCGACCTGTTTTTCATCAATATCGTCAAACATGACAGCGCGTGATACATGGAATACTGCCTCTTCCACATTTACCGGGTTATACAGCATATCTGCTCCGGCAATGACAGCTTTCAATTCTGCTTCTTCCGCCGAATACTGACTGGTAATGACTGGCACATTCAGTGCTTCGGTAAACAGCACTCCTTCAAAACCAAGTTCTTTCCGAACCACATCCGACAAAATCGTCGACGACAGGGACGCCGGAAAATCTTTGTCAATTTTTGTCAGCCATACATGTCCTGCCATCATCATATTCGTTCCTGCGTCGATCGCAGCCGAAAATGTCGAAAAGTTTTCTCTGCGAAGTTTGGACAATCCCGTCGTGATCTGACAAGGTACCAGCTGATGATATTTTGCCACCGGTGCTGTCCCCGGAAACGTTTTGACCGCTGTCGCCATGCCCTGACTTTTCATTCCGGTAATCATCGCTCCTGCTGCCGTACTTACAACATCTTCATCGGAAGAAAAACAAGACTGGTTCGCATCATCCACCGTATACCGGTCAATGTATGCCTGCACCTTCTTTTCATAAGAAGCGTGCTCTTTTTCATACTTCCTTTTCAGTTTCTTTGCTTTCTTTTTTGACATTTTCTTTTTTATCTTAGGCTCTGCAGGAGCCGGACCGACTTCCTGCATCGCAAGATTACGAATTTGTTCCGAAGATACCTTACTAATATTTTCCATTTTCCATACATCGGCGCAAGGTGCCAGATTAAAATTGAATCCTAGATCTTTAAGTTCTTTGGCAATCATAACGCCGGTATCTTCCAGCTGATCTTCTGACATATTTTTTCCCATGTCAGCCGGGCTCACATAACCGGTACCATCAATCTCTTTATTGTTGACGGCGATCGAACGGGTGCCTCCTCCTTCTTCCTCCGTTCCGATGTAAAGCGTAATCCCCTCAATCGACTGCAGATCCTGCGTCAGCTTTTTGATCTGCTCCACGCTCTTTACATTGGAATTTCCAAGCAGAACGCCACCGATATGATTTTTCTCAATTTTTTCTTTTATCTTCTTTGTCAGTTTGGTGACCGGTTTTCCATCTTCTGACAATTCATCAAGATCCACCAGGATCATCTGACCGATTTTTTCATCAAGGGTCATTTTTTTTAAGATTTTTCCGGCCTGCTTTAAAACCTCTTCTTCATCTAAAGCATTTTCTGTGCTGCCGGATGCCCCATTTTTCTTCTGAATACTGCATCCACACATCGTAATACACAGGCACAATACCAGAAATATACTTACTATCCGTTTCATTTCCTTCTCCTCAGTTTTCAATAAAACTACGTACCCGCATGTATTATATCAAATTTTTGGTAACAAGGCAAGCCCTCCTACATAAAATGATACTGTAAAACAATTTAGGAGGCACCTAACATGAGTGATTTATCAGCAACAAACTGTGGTGGCGGATGCTCCTGCAATGAAGGAAACAACAGCTGCTGCACATGGATCATCATCATTCTTCTCTTGACATCCTGCTGTGGAGGAAACGGCGGATTCGGTGGCGGCAGTGACTGCAGCTGCATTATCTGGATCCTGCTTTTGCTCTGCTGCTGCGGTGGCAATAACGGTTTCGGCGGATTCGGTGGGTTCTGCTAATTCTTTTTTTCTCAAAAAAGAGGTGTCGCATCTTTGCGGCACCTTTTCTCTTTTATTTTCTTTCCTGCTCCTCCGGCGAGCAACGGCCTTTCAGGCACTCAAGATCTACTTCATAAATAGTCGTTTCGTCCTCAACGTATTCACTCTGTTCCTTTTCCTTGCTATTTTCCTTCATGAACTTTCCCCTTTTAGGCTTTATTTTATCCTATGAAGAAAATTTCCAATGCGTGCCCGTATCATCGGCGGTAAAATTCCACAATACGGTCAAGGCGCGAAGTCATCCCAACAAACATTTTATCCAAAATAGTCATCGCCGTCATGGCTTCCACAACTACAACCGCACGCGGCACAATGATCGGATCGTGGCGTCCCTTGATCTCAACAGAAACAGGCTCCCCCTCCGTCGTTACCGTCTTTTGCTCCGAGAAAACAGACGGCGTCGGTTTAAATGCCGCACGCAGCACGATATCACTTCCGTCGCTCATTCCTCCCAATATTCCACCGGCGTGGTTCGTCTCTTTGCCAATGGCTCCATTTTCGTTTACACAAAAGGCATCGTTATTTGTCTTTCCGGTCGCTGCCGCTGCCTGAAATCCATCTCCAATCTCCACACCTTTGACTGCTCCGATCGACATCACTGCCTGCGCAAGTGCCGCATCTAGCTTTCCAAATACCGGTTCTCCCACGCCCGCCGGCACTCCTTTTACGACACATTCGATGATTCCGCCTGCCGAATTTTTTGCCTGCATCTGCTTTTCCAAAAATTCTTCTGCCCGTTCGGACGCCTCCAAATCCGGCATGCGAAGCGGACTTTTTTCAATGTTTTCATAGGTCATCTTTACCGGATCAATCTGAATATCACCAATCTGTGTGACATACGCATGCACTTCGATTCCCATCTGTTCCAATATTTTCATCGCAATCGCACCGGCTGCCACGCGTCCGATCGTTTCTCTTCCGGACGATCTTCCACCTCCACGGTAATCACGGAATCCATATTTTTGGTCAAACGTATAATCCGCATGCCCCGGCCGGTAAATTTTCGCAATTTCCGAATAATCTTTGGATTTCTGCGAAGTATTGAAAACCATAAGTGAAATCGGGGTTCCTGTCGTTTTTCCCTCGAATACTCCGGACAGGATTTCCACCTTATCCCCTTCTTTACGCGGGGTCGAGTATCTTGTCTCGCCCGGTTTTCTTTTATCCAGATATTTCTGTATCTCTTCCTCCGAAAGTGCAAGCCCCGCAGGACATCCGTCCACTACTACACCCAGTCCTTTTCCATGCGATTCGCCCCATGTTGAAATGCGAAATATCTCGCCCCATGTCGATCCTGCCATTTATTTTCTCCTTTTATTCTTTGATAACAATTTCATTACATTCTTTTTTAAAACTTGTCGAAAAAACTTTCTTTTTTTCAAAATCTATAGTATAATATTTTTAGGGTTTTTACAAGTGAAATCTGATTTACAAAATAAATATTTAGAAAATTTTATATCCGGAAAGGAGAAGGATTATGTTTAGTCAGTTTTTTGGAAATTATCTTTTGAACAAGCAAAAGATAACCAATGAGCAACTCATCTCATGTATGGAATATATGCGTGCAAATCGTGTTAAATTAGGGTTGATTGCTGAATCTGAGGGTTTATTAACCCGCAAACAGGCAGATGAGTTAAATCATCTTCAGATGCAGAGCGACAAACGTTTTGGTGATCTTGCAGTAGAGAAAGGTTACTTGACCGAAGCAGACATTTCTCATTTATTGCAGCTGCAGGGAAATCCATATCTGATTTTTGTTCAGGCACTGGAAGAGAACCATGTAATGAACCGCGAAGAAATTCAGAAAAATTTGGAGGCATTCCAGAAAGAAGAGGGGCTTACCAACAGCGCAATTGACGCTATTAAATATGGTGATTTCGAACGACTTCTTCCCACTTTTGTAACCACTGATAACAAAGCTGTTCTTGATATGATGGGACTTGTTTTAAGAAACATTGTACGTTTTGTCAGTTCTTACATCCGCATCGAAGAAGCAAAAAAAGTGACAGAATATTCTGCCAAGTACATAGCTTGTCAAAAGACAACCGGAGCCTATGATGGCTTTCTTGCTTTTGCCAGCGACGACGATGCCATCCTTACAATTGCAGATGGTTATGCCGGTGAATATTTCGAAAAACCGGACGAAGATGCATTAGACTCTGTCTGTGAATTCACAAACTGTATCAACGGTTTGTATGCTACTGAGTTAAGTTACAAGGAAGTTGTTATCGATATGCTTCCTCCGGAATTCCATTTTGATGATTCCATAAAAGAAAACTCTGAATTTTATGTACTTCCACTCTACATCACCGGCAAAAAAGTAGACTTGCTGGTTAAGATGTAATAAAAGAAAAAATGATACAAGAGGGAGGTTGTTTTATATGGCAACAGTTTTAATCGTGGATGATTCTCGTACATCCCGAAAAATATTACGCAACATACTCACTGAGCACGGCTACGAGATTGTCGGTGAAGCAGGAGACGGGCAGACCGGTTACGAAAAATACATCGAATTAAAACCGGATTTGGTAACCTTGGACATTACAATGCCTGTATTGGACGGACTTGGTTCCCTGGAAAAAATCATGGAATTAGACAGTTCCGCTAAAGTTATCATGGTAACCGCAGCAGGCCAGAAATCCAAAATGGTAGAAGCGATCAAGCTTGGAGCTTCCGAATTTATCCAAAAACCATTCGAACCAGACCAAATCTTATCCGTAATCAAAACAGTGATATAAGCGCATAAAACGAATGCAATTTTCTATAATGTCCGTGGACAGCTTGCTGGACTAAGGACATTTAGAAAATTATATGAGTGCAACGGATATCCCAAAGTCTCTGCCTTTGGGATATTTGCGTTTTATGCGCCGGTAAGAAAAAAGAAGCAAGCGGCTGTAAGCCATTTGCTTCTTTTCTTACTTTATCGAAGCGAACCACCTGCGCAGCAGGTGGCAGAGCACGTAGTGCGTGTTCGCGAGATGAGCGCGAATGCAATTTTCTATAATGTCCGTGGACAGCTTGCTGGACTAAGGACATTTAGAAAATTATGTGAGTGCAACGGATATCCCAAAGTCTCTGACTTTGGGATATTTGCGTTTTATGCGCCGGTAAGAAAAAAGAAGCAAGCGGCTGCAAGCCATTTGCTTCTTTTCTTACTTTATCGAAGCGAACCACCTGCGCAGCAGGTGGTAGAGCACGTAGTGCGGGTTCGCGAGATGAGCGCGAAAGCAACGAATTTCGCTGATTTTTCCGTTTTTCGTTGCCTTTTTGCCTTCTCACAACTAGGAAAGGCAACTTTTTTTGGCTACTTCCTCGATTTTGGTTGCCTTTCTAGCTTCTTAGCAGCTTTAAAGGCAACGGATTTCGCTGGTTTTCCCATTTTACGTTGCCTTTTCGCCTTCTCACAACTAGAAAAGGCAACTTTTTTTGGCTACTTTCACAATTTACGTTGCCTTTTTGAATCGCTGCCCTCTAGTCCATAATCCCGTCCAAGCTCTGCTATCCCAGCAAAAGCCAGCCGCCCCAAAGCCCACCAGGCACCCCCACTTCTCGACAATCCCCCAACACACCAAAAAGGCACGAAAGTAACAACTTCTCTGTCACTTTCGCACCTTTCAAATTACAATAATTCAAATTTCTAAATCTTTAACCAACTCAATTCCCGGAAATCAGAAATCAAATTCATTATGAACGGCATTCATTGCGCGGTCTGTATCTTCGCGGTCGATCAGTACTGTTACACGGATCTCTGAAGTTGAGATCTGCTGGATGTTTACGTTTGCTGAATACAAAGCTTCAAACATACGTGCTGCTACACCAGGGTTAGACTGCATGCCGGCACCTACGATCGATACTTTAGCAACGTCTTTCTTCACTTTAACCTCCTGACATTTCAAGCTTCCGCTGCGGTGTCTTTCAACCGTCTCAACAGCTATGTCTGCCATATCGCCAGTTACTGTAAAACTGATGTCCTTTGTATTGTCACGTCCGATAGACTGAAGAATCATATCAACATTTACATTGTGATTTGCGAGGTGACGGAACAATTTAAATGCCACACCAGGCTGATCTTCCAATCCCACAACTGCGATTCTTGCTACATTTTTATCACATGCTACTCCACTTACAAGCATTTTTTCCATTTTTACTTCCTCCTTAACTACCGTTCCTTCCGATGTATTCAAACTAGAACGTACAACTAGCTGTACTCCATATTTCTTCGCCATTTCCACAGAGCGGTTGTGCAATACGCCCGCACCGAGACTTGCCAATTCAAGCATTTCATCATAAGTGATCTCATCCAGTTTCTTAGCATCTTTAACAATTCTTGGATCTGCCGTATATACGCCGTCAACGTCTGTGTAAATCTCACAGGCATCTGCACGAAGTGCAGCAGCCAAGGCAACGGCTGTTGTGTCGGAACCTCCACGACCAAGTGTCGTATAATCATCATATTGACTAATTCCCTGGAATCCGGTTACAATAACAATCTTTCTCTGTTCCAGTTCATGCTGGATACGCTCCGTATCAATCTTTTTCAAGCGAGCATTTCCTGCTACTGATGTAGTATGCATAGCTACCTGAAAGGCATTCAGGGAAATTGCCGGCACATTCAAAGACTGCATTGCCATCGCCATCAAAGCGACTGAAGTCTGCTCACCGGTTGTAAGAAGCATATCAAGCTCTCTTTTCGACGCTTTCGGATTGATATCATTTGCCATATCAAGCAAAACATCGGTCTGTTTTCCCATTGCCGAGAGAACAACTACAACATCGTTTCCTTTCTGATAATCTTCGATACAACGCTTTGCCACGTTGAAGATACGTTCTTTGTTGGCTACGGATGTGCCACCAAATTTCTTAACGACTAACATCTCTTCTTTACCTCCGTCTTTCCATATCTGGTCTTACTACTTTATTATGCATTTACACGAATACGTGTAATCATAGACGTTAATTTTTCTGCTTTTTCTGCAAAAACTTTTTCTTTCATAACCGGTGTGATAAATCCACATTCACCGGCGATGCCTGCATCGATCATTGTCACGTCGCCGAAAAGTTCTGTAATCTTGCTGCGATCTGCTTCTGCCACACGAACAAAAAATGCATTTTCCATTTCTTCCATCGGTGCAATCGGAAGTTTTTCGCTTTCCCAAGTTACAGGTACATTTTCGTCTTTGTGGATCGTAGCATCTACAACATCGGCTACAACTGCACTTGCGGTAGGAAGTTTACCTGCGCCGGCACCATAAAACATTACTTCGCCAAGCATATTACCTGTTACAGAAATCGCATTAAACACACCATTTACGCTATACAATGGCTCAGAGGAATATACCATCTGCGGAGCCACCATAGCATATACATTATCTCCAACTTTTTTGCTTGTACCAAAAATTTTGATCGCTGCATTGATCTTCTTTGCATATTCAAAATCTTCCGCTGTGATCTTGGTAATACCTTCTGTATAAATATCCTGATAATCAACCTGCTGACCATATGCCAAAGACGTCAAAATGGCAATCTTACGGCAGGCATCGTAACCTTCCACATCTGCCGTCGGATCTTTTTCTGCATATCCGAGTTCCTGGGCCTGTTTCAGGACAACATCAAAATCCGCCCCTTCTTCTGCCATTTTCGTCAGAATAAAGTTTGTCGTTCCATTTAAAATACCATTGATGGATTCAATTTCATCTGCAGTAATGCACTGATTCAAAGGACGGATAATCGGAATACCACCGCCTACACTAGCCTCAAAATAGAAGTTGACATTTTTCTCACGTGCGATCTGAAGCAATTCTGCCCCATGTGCAGCTACCAGTTCTTTGTTGGATGAGCAAACGCTCTTTCCATTCAGAAGCGCAGTTTTCACAAAATCGTATGCTGGTTTGGTTCCGCCCATTGTCTCGACGATGATATCTACATCCTCATCCTGTGCGATGATGGAATAATCATGTACTAAAATATCCTGCACCGGATCTCCCGGGAAATCACGCAGATCGAGTACATATTTCACTTCAATCTCTTCGCCGGCACGTTTTGCGATCGTTGCTGCGTTTGTATTCACAATCTCAACAACTCCTGAACCAATTGTACCATAACCTAATACTGCAATTTTCATAATTTTCCTCCATTATTTGTATTTGAATCATCCGAAGTTTCCTCCGCATGAGACTCTTTCTCTTCAACCGCGGCATATTGCTCATCTGTCAGCAATGTGTCCGGATTTACTACTACGATCAAATCATTGCCACGTTTGGCAATGAAATTGATATAATCCGTATCACGCGTGCGCGCCACTCTCGGAAATTCCTGAATATCTTTATCCTCAGCGCGAAATACCTTTCCAACGCGATCCACTACAATCGCAACCTTCCCTGCATGAGTTCGGAGAAGAAGGATTTTCGTATCTTCTGTCACCTCTTTCGCCGGAAGACAGAATTTCTGTTTCATATCATAAACCGGATAAATGTCATCACGAATCTGTACCAGGCCATTCATTCCGTCCGGCAAATCACTGGCATGCTGAATCTCTCGGTAATTTTCCAAACTTTGCATCCCGCTGATCTCGATACCATATTCTTTATCACTTAGAAAAAATACAATTATTTCCTTCATCCTTGCCTCCTCATTTATCGCAGATCATCAACTGTTGATCCATTTCAAATAGCCATTGATAAATATATCAAGATCTCCGTCCATGACCGCAGCGACATTTCCCGTCTCTACATTGGTTCGGTGATCTTTTACCATCGTATACGGCTGCATTACATACGAGCGGATCTGGTTACCCCAGCCAATCTCTTTCTGTTCCCCTCGGATATCGGACTCCTTCTCGCGATTTTCCTGTTGTTTGAGCAAATACAGTTTGGCTTTCAGCATCTGCATCGCCTTATCTTTATTCATATGCTGCGAACGCTCATTTTGGCACTGAACCACAATTCCCGTAGGAAAATGGGTGATTCGAATCGCGGAAGACGTTTTATTGATATGCTGTCCTCCGGCACCGCTTGAACGATAGGTATCAATTCGAATATCATCATCGGCAATCTCGATATCAAGATCCTGCTCAATATCCGGCATCACATCACACGAAACAAACGAGGTCTGGCGTTTTCCCGCTGCATTAAACGGAGAAATGCGGACGAGGCGGTGAACCCCATGCTCGCTCTTCAGATAGCCATATGCATTGGTTCCATTAATCTGCAATGTGACAGATTTTAATCCAGCTTCCTCTCCATCCAGGAAATCAAGCATTTCCACAGAATATCCTTTTTTCTCTGCCCAGCGCTGATACATACGGCAGAGCATGCTCGCCCAGTCGCAGCTCTCGGTACCGCCGGCACCGGCATGCAATGTAAGGATGGCATTGCTGTCATCGTACTCGCCGGTAAGCATCGTCGTAATACGAAGATCATCAAACTCGGAAGTAAATGCGGCAAGTTCCTCGCCGATCTCCGCAGCGAGTTCCTCATCTTCTTCCTCATACGCCATCTCAATCAGCGTCATGATATCCTCATACTTTTGCTGCAGACCGTCTGCGCGTCCCACGATATCTTTGAGGTCTTTGACTTCCTTCATGGCCTGGCTCGCCTTTTCGGAATCATCCCAAAAATCCGGAGCCTCCATATTTTTCTCCAATTCCTCGATGCGGTATCGCTTATCTCCAAGATTCAAAGAATCTCTGACTTCCGCAAGCGGCTGCTCATATGAACTTAATTCTACTTTGTAATTATCTAATTCTACCACGTGACGTCTCTACTTTCCACAACAATATTTATATTTCTTACCACTTCCACAAGGACATGGATCATTTCTTCCAACTTTTTCCGTTTTGCGCTGTACCGGTGCATTGGCAGAGTCGTCTTTGTTTGTTCCGGTTTCTTTTGCCACCTGCTCACGCTCTACTTTCTGCTCGATACGCACATGCATCAATGCCTTAACTGTTTCCTCACGGATGGATTCTGTCATTTCTTCAAACATATCATAACCCTGGAAACGATACTCCGTTACAGGATCTCTCTGACCATAAGCCTGAAGACCGATTCCCTGGCGGAGCTGATCCATATCGTCGATATGGTTCATCCAGTGCTGGTCTGTCACTTTCAAAAGAATCACACGCTCAATCTCACGAATCTGCTCCGGCTCCGGAAATTCTGCCTCTTTGGATTCATAAATACGAAGTGCCTCTTCTTTCAAATTCTGAAGAAGTCCTGCTTTATTCAAATTCTTGTCGCGTTCCGGATCAAATGTAATCGGCTCAAACGGAATGATCGGAAGCAGATTCATATTCAATTCCGCAAGATCCCATTCTTCCGGAATCTGGTCATCGCCGATCGTGCGTCCGACATATTTTTCAATCACTTCATCAATCATACCGTAAATGGTATCACGCATGCTCTCGCCATCCAATACTTTACGGCGTTCTGCATAAATGATCTCACGCTGCTGGTTGTTGATAATATCGTATTCCAGCAGATTTTTACGGATTCCGTAGTTATTATTTTCAATCTTCATCTGGGCACGCTCAATGGCTTTATTCAGCATGCGGTGCTGAATCTGCTCACCTTCCGGCATACCAAGAGAATTAAATACATTCATCAGATTCTGGGAACCAAACAAACGCATCAAGTCATCTTCCAGGGAAATGTAGAACTTGGATTCACCTGGATCTCCCTGACGTCCGGCACGTCCACGCAGCTGATTGTCGATACGTCTGGACTCATGACGCTCGGTACCAATGATACGAAGTCCGCCAAGTTCCTGAACGCCCTCTCCGAGTTTGATATCGGTACCACGTCCGGCCATGTTCGTCGCGATTGTCACCGCACCGGCCACACCGGCATCGGCAATGATTTCTGCCTCCAGCTCATGATACTTCGCATTCAAGACTTTGTGCTTGATTCCACGTCGTTTCAACATTTCGCTGAGTTCTTCGGATGCCTCGATCGTAATCGTACCGACGAGAACCGGCTGCTTACGCTCGTAGCAGTCTGCGATATCTTCCACGATCGCATTCAGTTTTTCACGTTTTGTCTTATAAACCGAATCGTTGTAGTCAATACGGGCAATCGGTTTATTAGTAGGTACTTCCACAACGTCCATTCCGTAAATTTCACGGAACTCTTTTTCCTCGGTAAGCGCTGTACCTGTCATACCGCATTTTTTGTTGTATTTATTAAAGAAGTTCTGGAACGTAATCGTTGCCAGCGTCTTACTTTCTCTTTTTACTTTTACATGCTCTTTTGCTTCGATCGCCTGATGCAGACCGTCGGAATAACGGCGTCCCGGCATAATACGTCCGGTAAATTCATCTACGATCAGCACTTCATCGTCTTTTACCACATAATCCTTGTCGCGGAACATCAGATTGTGCGCACGAAGTGCGAGAATAATACAATGCTGGATCTCAAGGTTCTCCGGATCCGCCAGGTTCTCAATATGGAAGAAACGCTCTACCTTTTCAACACCCTGCGCGGTAAGATTTACCGTTTTTTCCTTTTCGTCCACAACAAAATCTCCGGTCTCCATGTCATCTTCTTTCATAATGAGATCCATTTTCGAAAGTTCTTTTGCTGTACCACGTTTTAACTGTTTGGCAAGATTGTCACATGCCTCATAAATCTTTGTCGATTTTCCGCTGCTTCCGGAAATGATCAACGGCGTTCTCGCCTCATCGATCAATACCGAATCGACCTCATCGACGATCGCATAATTCAGTTCACGCTGAACCAGCTGCTCTTTATAAATAACCATGTTATCACGCAGATAATCAAATCCAAGTTCATTGTTTGTCGCATACGTGATATCACAATTGTAAGCTTCTCTTCTCTCATCATTGTCCATGCTGTTCAAGATACATCCAACGGTAAGTCCCAAAAATTCATGTACCTGTCCCATCCACTCGGCGTCACGTTTTGCCAGATAATCATTGACCGTAACGATATGTACGCCTTTTCCTTCCAATGCATTCAAATACGCCGGAAGAGTAGCTACCAGCGTCTTACCTTCACCGGTACGCATCTCTGTGATACGTCCCTGGTGCAATATCACACCACCGATCAGCTGCACGCGGTAATGGCGCATGCCGATTGTTCTCTTGGCCGCCTCACGCACTGCCGCATAAGCCTCTGGCAAAATATCATCTAATGTCTCTCCCCCCGCGAGTCTGCTCTTAAATTCTCTGGTTTTATCCCGCAATTCTTCATCGGATAACTTTTCAAAATCCGGCTCCAAAGATTCAATTTTGTCAACAATTGGAAGCACGCGTTTTACTTCTCTTTCACTGTGTGTTCCAACAAACTTACTTAAAATTCCCATGTGTTCACTCTCCATATATTTCTCCACACTAAAAATAAGTGTAGTATTTCAAATCATAACCTTTGATTATTTTATCACTTGCAGGCCGTTCTTTCAATACATAATTTGTTTTTCAAGCGGTTTTTTACAAACCGTTCACAACTTTGTCACAAAAAAAGCCGGTATACTGACTGCTCATCAGCATACCGGTTTGTTATTATTTTCGTCGTTTACAGATATGTTTTAGAATTCCGGTTCAATCAAACCATACGTATTTCCTTTTCTCTTATACACCACATTTACTTCGTCTGTCTCAGAATTGCGGAATACAAAGAAATTATGTCCGATCAGTTCCATCTGAACACAAGCTTCTTCCGGATCCATCGGTTTCATCGCAAATTTCTTGGAACGAATGATCTGAATATCTTCATCTTCGAAATCATCCGCCTCAATAAATGACTGGCTCAAGTGTGCAGCATTCTGTTCCTTGTCGATCAATTTATTTTTGTATTTGCGAAGTTGTCTCTCGATGACTTCTTCTACCAGGTCAATGGATACGTACATATCCGAACTAACTTCTTCCGCACGAATGATGCTTCCTTTCATCGGAATCGTAATCTCGATCTTCTGACGGTTTTTCTCCGTGCTCAACGTAACATGTACTTCTGTCGTATCGGTAAAGTATCTTTCGAGTTTGCCGATCTTTTCTTCAATGGCAGAACGTAAGCCCTCAGTTATATCTAAATTTTTTCCACTAATTACTAAATTCATGATAATCAGCTCCTTTGCCCAAAATATTCGGGAATGTCAGGCATTTCATCTATTACCTGTCCCATGACTATAGTATACTACAAAATGCACAAATGAGCAACTAAATTTTTAATTTTTTTAAGCAAATTCACAAGATTTTCACAAATTGTCATACAACTCGTCGATTTGTCATCCCTATGTATTTTTTACCTACAAAAGTCTACCGAAATTGTGGATAATGTGGATAACTTTGTGTATAACTCACAATTATCGTAATTCGGCATGTTTTTTTGTGGATAACTTTGTGCATCAATTTACTCTACATTTGTCGTCGTACTTTTGTTCTGTTTCAAGTTGTCACACATTTCAAACCGTCCGCTGGCACCACATGGTAAAACCAGTCCATTGCTGCTTACCGGAAGCCCGATCTCATCCGCTGTCACTTGTCCTCCAAACGGCTTTCCTACCGCCAATTCCAGCATATAAGACAATACCGCCGGCTGCAGACCGGTTGTATAGGAATTGATCAAAAAGAACAAGGGATCCTTGGACAAAATCTTTGTGCAAAGATTCACAAGCGGAAAGATTTTCTCCTCAATCTTCCAGATTTCCCCTTTCGGTCCTCTTCCATACGATGGTGGATCCATGATAATCCCGTCATAATGATTTCCGCGGCGGATCTCGCGCTCAACAAATTTCACGCAGTCGTCCACAAGATAGCGGATCGGCGCATCTGCAAGTCCGGATGCCGCCGCATTTTCTTTTGCCCAGGTAACCATCCCCTTAGAGGCATCCACATGCGTAACGGCTGCTCCCGCTTTTGCACAGGCCACCGTAGCTCCCCCCGTATAGGCGAACAGATTCAGTACTTTGACCGGTCGTCCGGCGCGGTGGATCAGTCCCGATGCCCAGTCCCAATTGACTGCCTGCTCCGGAAAAAGTCCTGTATGTTTAAAACTAAATGGTTTCAAATGGAAGGTCAGATCCCGATAATGGACATCCCACTGCTTCGGCAGATCAAAGAACTGCCATTCTCCGCCTCCCTTATTGCTTCTATGATAGTGCGCATTTTTCTTCTTCCACTGTGGGGCATCATGCGGTGTGTCCCAGATCACCTGCGGGTCCGGGCGAACCAGGATATAATCTCCCCATCGCTCTAACTTTTCTCCATTGGAAGTGTCAATAACTTCATATTCTTTCCATCCGTCTGCTAACCACATAGTATGCTCCTTTCTGTAATGCCGACCGCAAGCGCTCACGGTGCTTGTTAGGCTTGTGCTACAATAATTACATCCTTACAAATTGCTGCGCTTACGCTCTCGCAATTTGCAAACACAATTCGCATTCCGTACTGTCGTACTACATGCTCATTGGTTTTGTGTCTCTAAAAAAGAAACCATTTTTTCTGAGACGGACGTAATTATCGAGTCGGCTGACGCCAACTCGATTTCTCATACAGAACATTCGCACTAACGTGCTCATGTTCTTACGCCTAACAAATACCGTTGACCGCAAGCGCTCACGGTGCTTGTTAGGCTTGTGCTACAAAAAAAGCGATTGAATGAACATTCAATCGCTTTACGTGGGTTAGAGGATTCGAACCCCCGACCTTTTGGTCCGTAGCCAAACGCTCTATCCAGCTGAGCTAAACCCACATTTATCTTGCGCATCTCTCAACACGCAAGAATTATTCTACCATATGATTTTAGGATTGTCAATATTTTTTTGAAATTTTTTTCCCGCAATTTTTTCTCGCATCTGTAAGAGCAGTTTTTTCTCCAGGCGACTGACTTGAACCTGGCTGATTCCCAGATGTTCCGCAATTTCCCTCTGTGTTTTTCCGTCGTAATAACGCATCTGGATGAGCTCCCTTTCTTTGGTCTGCAACTGTTCCAGAAGCTCTTCGACGATAAGACGGTTCATCAATTCTTCCTGCCAGTCTTTTCGCTCCGGTATTTTTTCTTCCAGCGACACCTCTTTTCCATCCTGGAAGCAGATTGGTTTATGAAGCGACTCCACTTCCGCTGTCGCCTCCAACGCCAGCACAATATCTTCTACCGGAAGTTCGACTGCTGCCGACAATTCATCCATCGAGGGTTCGCGCTCCAGTTTCTGCGAAAGTTCGGCCGCCATCCGCTTGACGCGCCAGCTGTTTTCTTTGATGCTGCGGCTGACCCGCACCATGCCGTCATCCCGCAAAAAACGCTTGATCTCCCCCGTGATCAAAGGTACCGCATACGTCGAAAACCGTACGTCAAACCGCAGGTCAAATTTATCCACCGCCTTGATCAATCCGATAGCGCCGATCTGACTGAGTTCTTCGCTGTCATACCCTCTGCCCGCAAATCGTTTCACGATGCTGTATACCAAGCCCATATTTTCTTCGATTACTTGTTCTCTTGCCAATTTATCCCCGGAACGTGCTCGTTTGATTAGTTCTAAGGTTTCCATTTTCACCTCCACGTCTTTTTGGCAGTTAAGAGATATGTATCGCGCTGTAAATCGTCTTTTTCATACGAATCGTCGTACCTTTTCCCAATTCCGACTGCACATCAAGCTCATCCATAAACGCTTCCATAAACGCAAAGCCCATCCCCGACCGGTCAAGTTCCGGTTTTGTCGTGTACATGGGTTCCATTGCCTTTTCCAGATTTTCAATTCCGGCTCCCGTGTCCGATATTTCGACCGACACCACATTGTCCTCAATCTTCGCCGCCATTCGCACCATCCCCGGATTCTTTTCATATCCGTGAATGATCGCGTTGGTTACCGCTTCAGACACCGCCGTTTTAATATCTGCCAATTCTTCAAGCGTCGGATCCAGTCGCGCCACAAACGCACTGATTACCGTTCTTGCCAGACTTTCATTTTCGGAATTACTTGAAAATTCCATAATAATTTCATTTTTTCCACTCATTTTCAGCTCTAAGCCTCCATCTTTACACTTTTTGAATAATCTTATACAACCCGGACATCGAAAAAATGCGGTCAATTCCTTTTCCCACACCGGTAACATAGACGTTGCCCCCAAGATATCCCATCTTCTTATAACGTCCCATCACCATACCGATTCCCGAACTATCCATAAAGGTCATTCCGTCAAAATCAAATACAATGTTCTTTACATTGCCCTTTTCAATCAACACATCGATTGTACGGCTGAGCTGCCCCGCCGTATGATGATCCAGCTCCTCACTGATATGTAGTATTAAATTTGCGCCGCTGCGCTCTAATGAAAATGTTTCCATCGAGATTTCATTCTCCTTTCATAGAAATTTGGGAAATAAAAAACTATGGACGAAGACTTTTGTCTTCCATCCATAGTTTTTTTCATGCGTTCTTTTCTGTTTTTTATCCCGTCAATCCGTTTTGACACCCAGCTGATTCAGCCGGCTCTTCGCTTCCGACGCGCGGCTGCTGTTTGCATCGGTGTCAATGACTTTTTGATAATAACTTTGTGCTTTTTTCGTCTTTCCCGTCTGATGGTACACGCGACCCATAAAATACAGGGCATCGAGATTTTTCTCATCAATCGAAAGAACTTGTTTCAAAAGATTTTCTGCTTCACTGTATTTACCTGAGTTAAAAGCTTTACGCCCCTCTTCAAATAGTTTCTGCGCATCTGCCGCAGTAATCTTTTTCGATACTGCCGCCAGAAGATCCTTCGCTTCCTGCGTCGTAAAATCGCTGTCTTTGTAGCCATTTACCGTCGAAGCAGCCAGAAGCCGGTCACCATCCTGATAGTATTTTACAGCCATTACAAGATTGTTGAGTTTTTCCACTTCCGCGCTCTTCTTGGTTTCTCCATCGTCGATTTCTTTCTGTAACGCATCCGCTTTGTCCTGCAGCGTCTTTTTCTCCTTCTCCAGCGTAGAAATCTGTGCTTCCTTAACCGAAAGCATCTCCTTTGCTTCTGTAATATCGCTGGAATTATTTCCCAGTGCATTTCCCTTCATCGTAGGATATACAAGCACCACACTTACAATAATTCCGATAACGACTCCAATAATAATGTTGACGGCGGGCATCCATCGTTTCTTTTCTTCCCGGTATGTTCCCACCGGCGTCACATTTGCCGTGTTTGCCTGTGTCTCTTTCTCCGCCTGTTTTGCAAATGCTTTCGGAGAATTTTCCTTGCCTTTCGGCTCACTAAACGTATCGCCGATCTCCTGCATATAACGCAGTGTCGTCGTATTGTTAAAGTCAATCTTTCGTGCACGTTTCAGCACTTTTGCCGCCTTTACATAATCCTTTCTCTTCATATATAAAAGGGCAAGCAGTTGATAGGCTCTCACAAATTTAGGATTCAGACTGACTGCCTTTTTCAATTGAATGATCGCCAGATCCTCATTGTCATTTTTTGCCTCTTTCAATGCTGAATTATATTTCTTAATGGTCTGGTTTACCGTCTGCAGTGTACTTTGATTTTTCTGAACAACATCAATATAATACTTTGCCCGGTTGTCTTTCGGCTGGAGATAATCACTTAAGACCCATTCACTGAGGGCTGCGATCGTCTCGCCCATTTCATTGTATACCAGACCAAGAAGGTTTCTTGCCTCGGTATTATGCTTATTAAAGTTTAAGCTCTTTTTCAAAACCAGGATTGCTCCCGACAAGTCGCGCACCTTCGCCTTTTCCAAGCCAATATTATAATAGGCATTTGACAATTTGCGTGCATGATGCAGTGCTCTAAGATCCTGTCCGCAAAAGCGGCAGACCGGAGCATCCTCTGTTATTATCGTATCACATCGTGGACATTTCATCGTTTTCCTCCCACTCTTACATCGTACCTTTTACTTCTGCGATCAATTCTCTCATAATATCTGTCACATCTGTCATATTATTACTGTTATTTACCACTTCACTTACCTGCTCAATATCTAAACTTGGCTCATACTTTTCCAATTCTTCTTCAAAATTAATCATGTCATGCGCCTCCCTTTCTCTTTGTATTTTCTCTATGAAATATCATACCGACTTTCCTTCTAAATTGCAAGAGAAAAACTCTCTTTTTTCAAAAAGCTGTCGGCACATCCCGACAACTTCTTTTCTTTTTTCGCATAAATCGAGCAAAATCCCGGCTCTTGGCACTCCAAGAAACCGGGATTACGTATCATTTCTTCTATACTATTATGCACGCAGTTTGTACTGATCGATCAATTCCATCGCATTTTCCATCTCACTGAGAAGTTGCTGGGAAAGTGCGGAACTTTCCTGCGCAGAAGCAGTATTTTTGTCCACTACGGCAGCAATCTCTCCCGCCGAAGTACGCATATCCTGAAGGTAGGCGTCCTGTTCTTTCGTCGCCTGTGTGATCTCTGTGATATGGGAAGAAATTTCTTCCCATATCTTCGTAATGCCATCCATCATATGTACGGTCTCTCCGGTAAGCGATACCCCGTTATTAACAGCCGCAATACTCTTGTTAATCAAATCGGTGATATTCTGCGCCGCCTCGGCACTCGAACCTGCCAGCGTACCGATTTCGCCGGCGACAACGGCAAACCCTTTTCCATGTTCTCCGGCACGCGCTGCCTCAATCGAAGCATTGAGTGCAAGAAGATTGGTCTGCTCTGCGATACCGCCGATCACTTCGATAATATTTGCAATTTCATTGGACTCTTCGCGAATCAGATCCATCGCTTTGACAAGATTATCCATCTTGTCTTCGCCTTCCTGTATCTGCTGCACCGCATCTCTGGAAAGTTTTTCCACTTCATCCGTTTTACTTGTGCTATCGTGTACCGAGTTAGAAACATTTCCAATATTATCCACAAGGCTGCGAATATGATCGGACTGCTGCTGTGCACCATCTGCCATTGACTGCGCGGACTGTGCCAACGTATCCGCTCCGTCACACACTTCTCCAAATGACTCCTTCATTTCTTTCAATGTCGTATTCAAACTACTTATAATCTCTATCATGGAATCTTTAATCTCAACAAAATCACCGATATAGTTCTGAACTTCTTTCAAGTCAATATCTTTCTCGCTGATCTGCTTCAAGTTCATCGAAATATCATCCACATAACGTTTCAATTCCTGCATGGCAAAATTTGTATTTCCCATCATATTGACAAATTCATCCTGCATCTGATATTCAATCTTGGTATCCAGATTCCCCTTCGCCAGTTCGTCCATCGCATGATCCATAATATCAATCGGTTCTTTCACTCTGCGAATCACCTGTTTTGCGATCTTATTTAAAAACAGATCAACTCCAACAATACTGATCACTACAATTGCCAGAATCACACCTACGATAATAGCAATTTTGTTTTCCGTTGCCAAATCAAACCTTGTATCTTCTTTTGCCAGCAAAATTCCTTCATAAATACCGATCAATGCCAACACACCCACGACGCCACTAACCGCAAACCCGATACGTAAAAACTGCATATGCATATACTTGCGTATCGTAAGCTTCTTTTTCACTTGCTGCACTTGTTTTCCTGCCTTCATAAGTGACCTCCTTGCTCTCCTGTTTTCCTTAAAACAGAGAATAAATTTGTCTTTAAATTATAGCACAAAACAAGGCAAAATACAATGATTTATATTACTTGAGTTTCCGCATTTTTTCCTGCAAACTCACTTAACTTATCCACAGATTTAAAGTCAAGCTCACGGCATCCAAAAAAAGATGTCTATCTTGTTCTGGTTTACGGCATCACAGAACATCCGCTGATGCTTGTTACCAATACTATCACACTTCTACTATTTACACACTTGTTGTATCATAGGTTGAAAATGCTCTGCCACCTATGATACAATGAATCTAACACTACCATAACAAAGGGGGATTTTTATGAAAAAATCATTTTTTGCAACTATTTTCTTATGGGGACTGCTTTTGCTCTCCTGCCTCTTTTTGCCGGAGGCGGCTTATGCGGAGGACAGCAATTCCATTGAGCGGATTGATATGGATGTTTCGATCGATGCAAACGGAACCGCTCATATCAAAGAAGTCTGGCAGGCTTCTGTCTACCAGGGAACGGAAGGCTACCGGCCATATGGAAATCTGGGTGCCTGCGAGATCACCGATTTTTCTGTCAGTGATGACTTGGGAAACCATTATGAACTGCAGGATCACTGGGATACGAATGGCTTTTTTGTAGACAAACGGGAAAAATGTGGCATTGTTAACAACGGCGATACACTTGAGCTTTGCTGGGGAATCACCAAATACGGAAACCGGACTTACACGCTTACATACAATATTACCAACATTATCAATCAATACGAAGATGCGCAGGGACTTTATTTTAGTTTTATCCCGGAACAGATGAAGCAAAATCCGGACAACGTTTCCGTGTATATTCACTCAAATATGCTGAAACTAAATGAAAATAACGCAAAAATCTGGGCATTTGGTTATCCGAACGGCACGATTACTTTTGAAAACGGCGGTGTGCGCATGGATTCACAAGGCACTCTCCCTTCGTCACATTATATGACAGCTTTAATCCAATTTCCGGACCGCACTTTTTCTACAGCAGTAGAGCAAGGTGAGTCTTTTGATGCTATCTGCGAACAGGCGAAAAAAGATGCCATAACTCCTGCCACGATCCGGTTTTATGATTATCTGATCTTCGCCATCCCTTTCGTACTTTTGATTGGAGCTTTTCTGATCTGGTTTATTTGGGGACACGATGACAAGCCGGTCGATATCACAGAATTTTATCCTCCGGATGACCACAACAGTGCCGAAATTGCTCTTCTCTATAAAGGCAAGGTCACAAACGAGGACCTTACTTCCATGATTGTGTATCTTGCTTCCAAAGGATATCTTTCCATCGAAGCCAAAACGGAAGAAACACTTGGAGGATTGATAAAATCGAGCGATTTTATCTTGAAAAAGGAAAAAGATTATGATGGTCTCAACTCCATTGAACAACGTTTTTTTGATGGTTTATTTGCCGGACGAACGATTGTGTCAAAAAGTATGCTGACCAATAAATTTTACCGCGTTTTAGGAGACATCGCAGATGATATGAACAGTAAAGATAACCAGAAGATTATTTTTGAATCTTCTTCTTTGTCAAAAAGACTTCCTATCACTTTGATGATCGTTCTGTCTCTGCTTTGCGGTCTGGTGCGTTCCCTTTATGCCGCAGAAGGCGATCTGTCAATTGCCTTCTTTTTAAGTTTGTTTCCTCTGACAGCCCTTCTTGTGTTGACACAACTTCCTTCGAAACCGGGCATCAGCAACAAAATATTTTTAATCGTATGGAGTATCCTTTTCGGGCTCAGTTCCGTCATCACATCGTTAGTAAAATTAGCTTACACCGCACCGTTTTTTCTGCAGATGCTTATCTTTTCCATTATCTGCTCCTTTGGCATGGCAATTTTCCGCTATCTTGTGCCAAAGCGTACCCCATATGGGACGGAAATGTTAGGCCGCATTCGTGGCTTTAAACATTTTTTGGAAGTTGCCGATAAAGACCGGCTTGAAATGCTGGTAACCGAAAATCCATCCTATTTTTATGATATTCTTCCTTACACTTATATATTGGGAGTTTCAGACAAATGGATTGATAAATTTGAAGATATCGCTATCGAACCGGCTCACTGGTATCATGGAAGCAACCTTTACACCACACGTGCCTTTGCTTCTTCACTTACTACAACGATGTCCTCTGCCCGCATGGTCATGACGTCGTCTCCTTCCAAAGGGCGCGGTGGACGAAGTTTTTCCGGCGGTGGCGGGGGTGCCGGAGGACATTCTTCCGGTGGCGGCTTCCGATAAAAATTGTATAAACGAACTAAGAAAATCGTTTTTACAAAACGTTCACAAATTTTCGAAAATTTGAACATCATTTATTCACATTTTAAGTATATACTAAGACCATAAGTTAAAGATAAACAACTTCAACTTATAAAACTTAATTTTGGTAGTTATCTTATTTTTGATATTTTTTCATAAAACTCCTCTTTCAGAAAAAGAACCGTGACGGCGGTTCTTTTTCACGTTTAAGAAACTTAAAAAATGCTCCGAGATCACGCGGAGCATTTTTAGCCTTGTCAAAGGCGAGAAAAGAACACGAAGTGTTCGAAATGTGAATGTGGAGGAGGGGCATCCTGAATAGTTACCTCAATCTTTCAAATTATTCTACCGGATGCAGATTTTTCAATGAAATATCCAAAATTGGAGCAGAATGTGTCAATGCTCCGCTGGAGATATAATCGACACCAATCTTCGTAAGGCGGTCAACATTTTCTCTCGTAACATTTCCCGAGCATTCGGTCTCTGCACGTCCATCAATGATCTCGATGGCTTTTGTCATATCTTCCGGCGTCATATTGTCGAGCATAATGATATCGGCACCGGCCTCTACAGCCTCTTTTACCATATCAAGATTCTCAACTTCGATCTCAATCTTTCTTACAAATGGCGCGTACTCCTTTGCCATCTGAACCGCTTTCGTCACACTTCCGGCAGCTCCGATGTGATTGTCTTTCAAAAGCACACCGTCGGAAAGGTTATAACGGTGATTGTATCCACCTCCGACCTTTACGGCATATTTTTCAAATACTCGCATATTCGGTGTCGTCTTTCTCGTATCCAGAAGCTTTGTCTTGGTACCTTCCAACAGTTTTGCGATTGATTTGGTGTAAGTCGCGATTCCGCTCATGCGCTGCAGATAATTCAGCGCTACACGCTCTCCGGAAAGCAAAATACGAATATCGCCTGTCAGCACAGCCATCTTCTGACCATTTTTCACTTCATCGCCGTCTTTACAGAAAAAGGTAATTTCTGTCGCCGGATCCAGCAGGGAAAATACGCGGGCAAATACATCCAGGCCGGCGATCACGCCATCCTGCTTACAGATCAGTTCTACCCTTCCCAGCTTTTTCTCCGGCATTACGGCATTGGTCGTAATATCCTCACTCGTAATATCTTCGCGCAGCGCCTGTAAGATCAGTTCATCTGCATTTAACTGCATCGTTATTGTATTCATTGTTCTTCTCCTTTTCTCGCTTCTTTTACTCGTTCAATCTCATCCAATACGAGTTTTTTATATTCTTCACGAAGTTTATCAAGATCTTCATATTTATTTAAATCTAACTTCTCTACCATCGTTTCATCGACTTTGCCAGGATTTTCCGTAATGCTCTTTGCCGCACGTCCTGCGAACACAAGACTTTCCAGGAGAGAATTGCTTGCCAGACGATTGGCGCCGTGAACACCATTGCAGCTTGTCTCACCAATCGCATATAAATGTTCTGCCGATGTCCTGCTTTTTTCCGAATCAACCCAGATGCCGCCCATAAAATAATGCTGTGCCGGTACAACCGGAATCGGATCTTTGGTCACATCGTAACCTTCCTCCAGACATCTCCGGTATATATTCGGAAAATGCCCCTTGATCTCCTCTTCCTTGATCGGTGCCAGACTCAGACGAACATACGGCATATCATCTTTCTTCATCTGCTCATATTCTTTCTTCGTCAAAAGATCTCTCGGCAGAAGTTCATTGACAAAGCGATTTCCATTTTTATCCAAAAGAATCGCCCCCTCTCCGCGGACCGATTCTGAGATCAAAAACCGTCGTCCCGGCTTTTTCGAATACAATGTCGTCGGATGGATCTGTATGTAGTCAATATTTTCCAATTGAATATCATGTAACAGAGCAATTGCCAGGGCATCCCCCGTCAAATGGCGGAAATTGGTCGAATGTTCATAAAGACCGCCCAGACCACCGCAGGCAAGCACCGTATCTTCCGCCTCGATCACCTGCTTTGTGCCCGCTTTATCGACGGTAACTGCCCCCGCACAAGTCTTTCCATCCGTGAGCAGATCGATCATCGTCGTATACTCCAGCAGCTTCACATTTTCGCACTTTTTCACCGCCGCCAGCAATTTACTTGTGATTTCTTTTCCTGTGATGTCTTCATGAAAGACAATGCGGTGCGTCGAATGTCCCCCCTCTCTTGTATATAGAAGTTTTCCATTCTCCTGCTCAAATTCCACCCCATATCCAATCAGTTCTTTCACAATATTCTGCGAAGACCGGATCATAATATCCACCGATTCTTTTCGGTTTTTATAATGGCCGACCCGCATCGTATCCTCAAAATAACTATCATAGTCATCCTCAGATTTCAACACGCACATCCCGCCTTGTGCCAAAAAAGAATCGCTGCTTTCGGCATCCTCTTTCGTAATGATGACAATCTGTTTTTCTTTCGGAAGTTTCAGCGCACAATATAAGCCTGCTGCCCCACTTCCCACGATCAAAATATCTGTTCTTATTTTCTTTACATTCTTGAGTTCAGTCATCTGAAAACCTCACTTCTGATACCTATATAGTAATAAATAGCGTCAGATGAAATAGGTTCAAATGACGCTATCATTTTCTAATATTATCACATATTATGGTGTATGACAAGCCGAAATTTATTTTCCGCCGGTCTTTCCTGCTTCCAAAATGCTGTCATAACATGGCTTCTTTTCCATATCGTCCGTAAACAAAAGCGGATAACTAGTCTCCCCTTTCATTCCGCTAAGCCAGGACTCACCATCTTTCAATCCCCAAAATGTCACAGAAGTAATATTTGCTGTTCCTTCCCGCTTCATTTTTGTAATCACATCGAAAAATTCTTTGTAACGCTCTGCCTGTTTTTTCAATCCCTCTTCGGAATCGTCATTGTTGTGCATGTCAATTTCTGTCAATTGAATCTCAATGCCATCGATCGAAGCATATTTTTCGAGCGCCGTCTCAAACAGATCTACCGATGGGAAATCCATATCCCAGTGGCTCTGCATTCCCACACCATCGAGTATGCCGGCATCGTGAAGTTCTACTACTTTTGCGTACAAAAGATCCCGTTTCTGTGCCATGTACTCGTTATAGTCATTGAGGAAAAGTTTGGTTCCCTCTTCGGCATATTTTCTTGCAAATGTAAACGCATCCGTAATATAGGAAAAATCACCATAGGTCTCGTACCACATGCTCTCTGTGCGGTAATTTCCATCGTCGCCGACTGCTTCATTAACGACATCCCAGGCATATACCACCCCCGGATAATTTTCCTTACAATAGCTAAGAACCTGCTTTATATAACTTTCCATGCGCTTTTTCATCGTCGCCTTATCCACATAGCCCTTTGATGGATCATATTTCTTGGAAAAAAACCACTCCGGGGTCTGACTATGCCATACCAAAGTATGTCCACGAAGCGGGATTCCCGCTTCCTGTGCTGCCTTCAACGCTTTTTCCAGCGTTTCTTCTTTGATCGCCGGCATTCCGTCTTTGCTCTTCTCGGATCCTTCCCAGTCCAAAAGACTTTCCGGTTTCATTTCATTTTCCATCGTAATACTGTTAAAATTTTCCTTTATTTGGGTAACTCGGTCTTCTTCACTCAGATACCCGGATGTCGTCGTCACACCCACTTTAAAATCGCCGTCAAAGGCTTCTTTCAACGTTTTCGCATCGCTTTTCGAATCCGTAACTGCCGATGCTGTCACTGCCGCTGTCGTCGGCTGATTTTTCGTCTCTTTCTGCTCACTCTGTCCACATCCGGTCAGGCACAATGCCAGCCCCAATGCTGCGTATACACCAATACTCCATTTTCTAAGTCTCATAACTACCTCCTGTTTTTGCATCTCGTTAATGAAAATATTATATAGTTTTTATGTAAAATAACTTCTATAGTATAGCATACTTTTCCTTTTTTTGCAATCGTTCTTGCATATTTCTGTGTTTATTGATATAATATTTTGAGGTACAGTGCAATGCAGAAATGCAGGAAAGGATATTAGTATGAGTAAAATAATTCTAACCGGAGACCGTCCTACCGGCAGACTTCATGTCGGACATTATGTCGGCTCCTTAAAACGCCGCGTCGAGCTTCAAAACTCGGGCGAATATGATTCAGTATATATTATGATTGCAGATGCGCAGGCTTTAACAGATAACTTTGACAATCCGGACAAAGTACGCAGCAACATCTCTGAGGTTGCCTTGGACTACATGTCCTGCGGATTGGATCCGGCAAAATCTACGTTATTTGTTCAATCCTATATCTCTGAATTGACAGAATTGACTTTTTATTATGCCAATCTTGTAACGGTTTCGCGTTTAAAACGAAATCCTACCGTAAAAAGTGAAATTCAGCTCCGCGGATTTAATTCCAGTATCCCTGTCGGATTTTTTACCTATCCGATCAGTCAGGCAGCTGATATCACAGCTTTTAAAGCAAATGTCGTGCCTGTGGGCGAGGACCAGCTCCCAATGCTGGAACAGGCTCGCGAGATCGTGCATAGTTTTAACAGTATTTACGGAGAAGAAGTTCTCGTTATGCCAAAAGCATTTCTCCCAAATAATCAGGCTTGTATGCGCCTTCCGGGAACCGATGGAAAAGCAAAAATGAGTAAATCTCTTGGCAACTGCATCTATCTTTCGGACAACCCGGACGATATCCGCAAAAAGGTCATGAGTATGTACACCGATCCGGATCACATCCGCATCGAAGATCCCGGAAAACTCGAAGGGAACACGGTATTTACTTATCTGGATGCCTTTTGTAACGACGCTCACTTCGAACATCATCTTCCGGAATATGCCAACCTTCAGGAACTGAAAGATCACTATACCAAAGGCGGGCTCGGCGATGTCAAAGTGAAGAAGTTCCTCTATGCCGTTTTGATGGAAGAACTCGAGCCAATCCAGGAACGCCGCCATGAATTGGAAAAAGACATTCCGGCTGTCATGGAAATTCTCCGCGAGGGCAGTGTAAAGGCACGTGAGGTCGCAGCGCAGACACTTTCGGAAGTAAAACATGCGATGAAGATTGATTATTTTGAATAGTTATAAAAAATAATACAAAAATGACCGATTAGTGTACCGCCCCCAAAAAGTTAGACCTAAAAATCTAACGATTGGAGGTCGGTACACAGTCCGAAAAACTGAACGGTCATTTTTATACCTGCACACTATTGATCCCTCAATAACCATTACGAAGAAATCTCGCAGCGTGTAACTTTTCCTTTTTTCACTCTAATTTCCAATCCAAGATGAACTTTCAACAAATCCTTGAATTCCGCTTTTGAAAGCCATTTTCCGATCATCGGATCGGAACCGCCATAATTTGGATCCCAATATTTAGTCTTATTCGTAAGAATAAATACCTTCTTCTTTTTTATCTTTTTTTCTCCCACATATAGTGGTGCTTTTACAACAAGTTTATTACCTTTGACCTTTGCCTGCGCAGAATCGTACACCCAATACTTTTGAGTCTTTGCCTGCACATAACTGCCGCTCGCGATTCCCGTACTCAAAAGAGCTAGCACCAGTAACATAGCAATCAAAACACGTTTCATACTCTTTTTCCTCCTTTTATTTTCCTTAATTTTACTCGCATTATTAATGTATCATGATACATTAAACTGTGCAAGCAGAAATTTACCAATCTCCAACAACAAGATTACGTCTTTCTAAGCAGTAACCACAGAATTGTTTTTTATTTCTTCCACAACATCCATGATCTTTTTCGCTGTTTCCATATCATCTTTAAACAACGTCACGATACTTCCCACACTTCGAAACGGCTCATCCTGAAGCACTTTGCGGTCTTCTATATTTCCATTTCTAGAAATATAATCTACCAACAACCGAACAAACCGAATTTGATTAATATTCAAACGTTCTTCCGTCAAGAACTCGCTAAATGCCTCATTTACCGCTTCGGTGTCAACGCCTACAATTTTTCTAACCAACATTCCAATCGGAGTATCTCCGTATTCTTTTTGATAGTCTTCCCGGCTTCCCAACTCGTGCCAGAGAATCTCTTCCAGCGAATGCAGATCTTCTTTTGTCAGTTTCTTATTACTCCGAAGTTTGTACACTGCAATATTAGTTTTATGTTCTTTCAGGTAATATTCTACGTTTTTACGATAGTTTTCCAAATTATTTACCGCATAGATGGGGTCACCCTTTTTCTCTTCAATAATCTTGTCCTCTACATCAACATAAAAAGACTTTGTATTTATCTTATCCAAAAAACGGATAAGTTCACGCAGCACCTCTCTTACCCGATCAAGCTGCATAACATCTGCCTGCTGCCAAAACTCTACGGTCTGCACTCTGGAAAGCAATGGCAACTGTGCCTTCACCTGCGGTATCCCTGTTTTTTTCTCTAATGCTGCCGCTGTAGTTACCACCGTATTTACCTGAGACTGTACATTTTTACTTTGTAACACGCCAAGTTCAATGCTATACAACAAATAGTCAAATCGTCGTGCAAGTTCATCCTCTTTTTCCGGCATGACAAGAGGCGCAATGTGCTCTTTTACCATCCTCATCTGTTCTGACTCGATCGAATCCCAGGCTTTTTTCTGTCGAAACATCTCAACGAAACGCAGATGATTTTTCACTCGGAAACTAGTCGTATCCAATTCAATTACTGTGTGATGTAATTCATCCACAAGATCTCTTCTATAATTTACATATTCTTCCTGTCCAGTAAAAACCGGTGCCTGTAATTCCCGCGCAATGCCCGTTTTTACATTAAATATTTTCTCACTTAATGCTGCCGGCACTCCCGTTTCTTTTCCATTCGTTTTGACACTGAAAAATTCGAAATTATTACAAAAATCAAAGATTAAAAAGCTCTCTTTATCCTGTCCTTCGCCAAACAGATTCGGGCATAACCTCGTACCTCGTCCAATCATCTGCCAAAACTTGCTATAACTTCGGATCTTTTTAAAGAAAACTAAATTTAAAATCTCAGGGATGTCAATTCCGGTATCCAGCATATCAACCGAAACAGCAATCTGCGGATATTTTTCTTTTGAGCTGAAATCATCAATCAACGTATCTACATATTTAATACTGTAGTCAATTTGCTTGATAAAATCACCACCAAATTCCGGAAACATCACATGAAATCGCTCCACAATTATTTTGGCATGTTCACTATTTTTAGCAAAAATAATCGTTTTTCCCAGCTTATCACCGCCCTCTACTTTTAAGCCATTTTTCATCAGTTCAATAAGTACCTTATCAATCGTATCCAGATTGAAGAGCCAGTTATTGATTGCGGATGCCTCAATATCAAGCGGAGTATCTCCTTCTTCTATTCCAAAACTTTCTTCAAAGGATTCTTTCTCTTCTTCTGAAAGTTCATTATATCGAATTCCATCCTCCATTATTTTCGTCTTATACTCCAATGTTGAATAGGAAACCAGATATTTTTCTTTTACCGCCTGCTCCAATTCATAATCATACGTTGGATTTCCATTTTCCAAATCAAACACACGATATGTATTTTTTCCAACATCATCTTTTGGCGTCGCCGTCATCCCGAGGATATAGGCATCAAAATAGTCAAATATCTCTTGATATTTTTTATAAATAGACCGATGTGCTTCATCAATGATAATGAGATCAAAATGGGCCGGAGAAAACATCCGGCTTCCATCTTTCCGCTTTTTCTCATCAATCGCATTCATCATCGTAGGATAGGTACTGAATATCATGCGCGAAGCTTCCGGATCTTCCTTATTGTCTAACAAATTACAACAAGAAAGCCCCGGAAGCAGGTTACTGTAATTATTTTTCGCCTGTTTAACCAATGCTTTTCGATCTGCTAAAAACAATATATTTTTCACATAATTGTGTCTGCGAAGGACATCTACAATACTTATACTGACGCGGGTTTTTCCCGATCCCGTCGCCTGTACAATAAGCATTTTTCTATGTTTTTTTGCAATGGCATCACACACTGCCGTCACCGCTTCCTTTTGATACGGCCGGTTCGTAATTTCATCGCTAATCTCCAGATTTTCAAGTGGTTTCCTGGTTTTTCGACGATCTATTTCAAGTTGTAATTCTTCCTGTGTGAAAAATCCTGCCACCCGGCGCTTGGCAAAACCAGCATAATCATTTGTATAATACGTCTCAAACCCATTTGTTGTAAAAATCAACGGCCGTACCCCATACTGATTTTGCAAACAATCCGCATACAACTTTGCCTGCTGACTTCCCACAATCGGATCCACAGAGGCTCTTTTCGCTTCTACAACGGCCAACGGAATACGGTCTTTCCCAAACAAGACATAATCAACATACCCTTTTCCTGTTGCATTTGGCATACCTTGCACTTCTACTTCTTCCATACAATTTTTTCCAATCGCCCAGCCAGCATCTTCTAATTCAACATCAATATATTTTTTCCGTGTTAATTCCTCACTCATTTCATTGATGGTAAAATTACGACTCTGAATATTTTGCTGTTTAATCTTTGCCATTTGCTCTCGAAGTTCTTCATTTTCTTTAATCATATCTTCGAGTTTTCGGTCTTTACTACTCATTTTATCATACATTTTCTGCAGTTCTTCCGAGCTCATCCGCTTGTCTTCACCACTCGGCAAAATCGACTCATCAAACTGCTTGTCCTTGTACACACGTGAATAGCTGTAATCAATCCAGTCACAAAACTCAAACAAATCACGAAGTGATACAATGGCATCATCTCGTGTTATCTTTTTATTGGTATGTACCGCCTTATTTCCCAGCCAAATAACATATTTGAGCATCGGAAATAAACGCGGCTCAATGATACTCCGAAATGTCCTTTCATGTATCAGCGAAGAGATATTATCCTGATACGGCAGTTTCAATTCGTTGTCAAAAGTGAACACAAAACGAACCGCTAATTCCAATGCTCTTCGTGACAAAATAGCACACGTAGAAGGCGAAACAACCAAACTCTGTTCCGCTTCTTTGGCTTCCTTTGCAAATTCATCATAAATTCCCGTTAAAAACTCAAAATTAGAACTCATATGCTTCCTCCCTTATTTTCCCAGCCCACCACACCCATGCAAGTACAAGATCTGTTTGAGACTGTATCTGTTTTTTATTTTCACATCTGTATTTGATGCTTATATATTTGCAGCAAGTTTTTTATTACAAGTTTTGATTTGTATATCTGCTTTAGGAATTCACAATACTGTTCAAGCAGTGCCTTTTCAGGTATTGGAATCATCATTGCATTAAGTTTTGCCTGATTAAGCTTTGGTTGTGCTGAACCAGTAATATTCTCCGAAATATCAATAAGCGAAAAATAAATCTCAACATATTTTTGGAGGCTCATTTCATCAAACTTTACAACATGAGCATGATTATTCACCCAAACTTTTCCTGAAACTGAAAATGCAATAGGTGTTGAACGCATTAGTAGATTTGCTCCATCTTCAGATACCAATAAAATATCTTCGTCAAAAATATAATCTTCAACATAATCTACAATCCCCGAAGCACCATAGTAAGGGTAAATGCCTTCCACTCTGTCTCCAGAAGAAATTGGTTTTCTTCGTGAATCCAAATTCTCACAAATACTATCGAATCTCTTCTTTTCCCAATTAAATGGATTAATAATTGGATCACCAAACATCTCGACAAATCGGGCTTGGATTAATTCGTCTAGTTTTTGTAACTGTTGCTTTCTCATAGAAATAACATTTGTAACTTTGTTAAGCTTTAAAACAATCTTCTCCTGATTGCAGACATCATATACAGGTATTTCATACTCAAGCCAGCGTTTAAGGTCAATACTTTTTCCCTGTCGACTTCCTCTTTTTACAAAACGTTTAAACATATCTTCATTTCTACACATTAAACAATACCTTAAATAGTCAGCATTTATACCTGAAATTTTATATGTATGATATGCTGGTGAAACTGAATATATAACGTCATCAGTCAGTATACCAATATCTATCTGTCTAGACCCCATTCCCACGGTTAATGTATTTTTAAATATGATCTTATTTTTCGAGTAGTCTTTTGCCAATTCTTTAGAGTATATACTTTCCCTAGTCCTTATACCATATTTTCCAACCGCAACAGGTTTAAATTCATTTTTTTCATTCTTCTGCTTATACTCTGTTATAAATTTCCTCAATTCAATACATTCTATGCCTTTCATTCCATCTTCCCATGCCGACTTTTTTAATTTCTTCTTGCATTTCGAACATATGTTTGATATAATATATTTAAGGTGTTACCATAAACGGTAGGCGGTTAGCCTCTTCCAGAGAGTTTTAGCTCTGTTTACATAGAAATCCCTTTGGGGAAATCCATCGGAGGAGGTACGTGCTCATGCTCACGA
>QWCN01000677.1_pt1 | contig 85770 bp, 142 predicted proteins | sample 1972711 | NCBI WGS metagenome assembly QWCN01 (sample SAMN09866707, study PRJNA288562) | Human gut metagenome isolate term1_stool, whole genome shotgun sequencing... | isolation source: gut | host: Homo sapiens | place: USA: California | reverse complement strand
CACCGAGCTTTTCGACGTGGACCAGCTCGACGCCATCCGCGACAAATACGGCGTGGACCTTTACCGCGAGTGCTACGCCGACGCGCTGCACGAGGTCACAGAGGCCGCCAACGTCACAACCCATCTTCGCGCCCTGGGCGTTGAGTGCAAGCCGATCTTCACCCCGGACGACTGCCACGTGAACTTTATCGCCGTGTTTTCCCTCGGCAGCAAAACCGCCAAGCGCATCAACGAGATTGCCAGCAGAGCCGATTTTTGCGTTCTGTTCCAATGTCCAGTCCACTAACAAAAAACACAAACATGAATGCAAGTGGGACAAAACGTACTTTCCCTGTAGCAATAAAAGTGTAGAGAAAACCAAGAAAACAGGAGGTTTCATACAATGACACAGCTTGAAATTTTCCAGACCATCGCCGCCGCCGTGAACAGCGCGGCAGCATCCAAAAATCCGCGCCTGACACTCGTCGCAGAATCCGACTTTGGCGGCGTCTACCACCTGCCCGTCACCGCCGTAAAGGCGGAAATCGCCCCGTATGCGCAGTACAAGGAAGCCCTGACCATCTACTTCAAAAAGCGCGGCGGACGGCAGGTTTATGGCATCCGCACCTATGGCACGCGCCCGCTGGCTGTTTTCTCCGGCTGGCCGGAAACCGGCTGGGAGCAGCCGCGCAGCTACTGCTGCTTTGATAAAAACCTGTTCTACTCCATGACCGATAGCTTCCCGAAGGAACAGAAGATTTCCGAAGAATCCGAGCGCGTTCACCTGTCCGAGATTCAGCAGAAGGGTAAGGTCTACAAGGTTGTCAGCATGAACACGGACGACCCGCGGCCGCGCATGATCGTCGAAACATTTGAAACCGTCGAGCATCTGAAAAAAGCATTCGAGACCACCGGAGAATTCCACAGCGTTTCCTGCCGCGCGGAGTTGCAAGGCGCGCCGAAGATTAAAAACTTCTGCGGGCCGATGTACGACGGCGACGACGAGCAGGGCCGCGCCGTCATCCGTTACGAATCACAGGAAGTCTACGATATTTTAAGCTGCTGAACATCGACCCAAAATAAAACGTCCCGGAAGAGAAACCCGTTTGCAGAAAGGAACGAAAATGGAGATCAAATGGAACATCCCCAGCGAATCCAGAATCCTTGACCGACTTGAGGAACTTTACGAAGTGCTGAACTATTGCCCGGACAGTCCGTTTGCCCCGGCTTGGCAGCACGAAATCGAGCAGCTGGAGGCAGCACTTTCCTATGCCGGATAAAAAATTTCCGGCAAAATCTACCGGCAGCGGGACAAAACGTCCCCTGTCGGTAGCATTATGAGTGAAATCAAAAAGGAGGCCGAATCCATGACCAGAATCTATGAAGAAACCAGATACGACAAAGAAACCGACGCGCTCGTCCACGCTGCCGATTGGAGCTTTACCATCTATCCCGGCAGCAGCGAGCAGTTCACCGTCTGCAAAAACGGCGTGACAAAGACCGTCCGCGTTGAAGACTGCGGCAGCGAGTTCGTCTATAATCTCCTGAAAACCAAAATTAAGGCGCAGGGCGGCGCGCATGGACTCTTTGAGCAGCTGGATCAGTGGCTTTCCGAGAAATTCATGGACGTTCACGCATGGAAAGTCCTGCACTGGTGCTTCGACACCTGCCGCGCGTACTGAGAAAGGAGAAAATTATGGGCTGGACTTATCAACGGGCAATTTTCTACGACCGGCGGGGTGGCATCGACCGCAAGGCCGAATGCGACGCCCTGTATACCTGGCACAACGAAGAAACCGGTGACCGCTGCCGCGTCCTGAAATCTGCCATGGTCGGCTCGACGTGGTACGGAGCCTGCGAACGGACGAGACCGAATCAGGCTCCGTATGTTTTCGCCGGCGTCTGCCTGACGCATGTCTGCTCCAACGAGTACTGCAACTTTGGCTTTAAGGACATGGACGAATCCATGGGACCAGCCGAGCGGAGCTGTCCAACTTCCGTTTTGAACCTACTCTCGCCGCGTGACGACGAATGGGCGCTCGAATGGCGTGCCGCCTGCCGGGAGAACGCCAGAAAAGCAGCGGCTGCCCGGAAGGACCCGAACAGTCTGCAAAACGCGCCACTTGGCACAACGATCACAACGCAGAAGAACGGCCAGCCACTCGAACTGGAAAAAACCATCATCAACGGGCGCAAGCGCCCGGTCTGGGTGGACTGGTCTTCCAGAATCTACTATCGCACTGAACAGGTGCAGCGCGCCGGATATACTCTGAACAGCGAAAAGGTGTAAAATTTCAAATAGCCTCTGGAAAATTCAGAAAAACCATGCTAAACTATGAACAAGGAGGATCATCCTGATGAAGATAATCTCTGCCTGGGGCAATCCCACAAATCCGACCTATGATCCAGACAACGCCAACAACGGCGGCTACTGGCAGTATGCCGGTGGCATCTTGGCCGACGTAGACGGGCAACTCGTCACTGTCGAGGTTGACGATCTGTCTTGCGGTGACTTTGGCAGCCGCATCTATGTCTGCGTTTTCGCCGACGGTTTTAGCTGGTACGTCTGCAACGGCACAATGGATGACGCCTCTATTTATCCACCAGAGAAAATCGATGCGATTTACGCATCGATTTTCGGCATCCTTGGCATCGACTCCAGCGCCCTCATCAGCGAAGCGATCCACGCCGCAAGCCTCTGTGCTTCCGCGGCATAGAACGCGCCCATATTGACTTGCTTTCAAACAATTTCAAAAAAGGAGAACAGAACCATGTTTTATGATCATAACGAATACACTATCATCGGCGGGCAGTTCATCGTGAACAAAACCAACAAGCCCATGGAGCCCGGCGACATGGCCGCCATTCTTGCTTATTCCGATCCGGACGACATCTCGGGCCTTGAAACCTACGGCAAAGAGCTCGTCGCCCAGAACCGGGAGCTCGTCGAAAAAGACGGCAAAAAGCAGCTCTGCAAAAGTGCCATCGTCCGCATCTGACACCCTGAACAGCAGAAAGGAGCATCATTATGGCTCTCATGCAATGCCCGGAATGCGGCGGGCAGGTCAGTGATCGTGCAGCAGCATGCCCACACTGCGGTTGTCCAATCCAAAAGTTGCCTCAGCCGGAAGTCACTTCTCAGCCCGAGCGCAAAGAATCTCCACTGCTGAAACCAGCCGATCTGCCGTCCGGCGGCCGGAATTATATGTCTGACCCAAGCGAGAAAAAAGACCGCAGAGGTCTTGTAATCGCTATTGTAATCGCCGCTATTCTCGCTGCCGTCGCGATTGCAATGACTTTAAGCGACAACAACGAGAAAAAAGCTCTGCATTCCGAGAATCAAAGCACATCCAGTCAATCCCCTTCCGCTTCTTCTTCAAAAACGAATTTCTACTCTTCCAGCAGCAAATACAGCAGCGACGAGATCAAATCCGGTGTCTATGTCCTCGCAGAAAAATGTGTAAAGAACCATCTGAAATCGCCATCCAGTGCAAAGTTCTGCCCCATGTCTGAGTGTGCGTTTGAAAAAGGCACAGACGGTATTTATAGCATGGCTGGAACTGTTGAATCGGAAAACACCTATGGAGCCATGCTGCAAGAAACATGGGCAATCATGGCAGAGGTAGACGGAGAAAAAGTTTTCCTTGTCATGCTCCAAATCGGAGATCAGGTCTATTTCGAATGACAACGCATGTGTTCTAATTCTGACGAATTTCTCTTGACAAATAATATGGGATAATTATAATATAATTATGGAGATACTAAAATTTGAATGGGACCCCGAAAAGAATGAAATCAACAAGCAAAAGCACGGCATGTCTTTTGAGACGGCCCGCCAGGTCTTCTACGATGATTTTGCCATCATGTTCGACGATCCCGAGCACTCTGATGAAGAAGACCGCTTTCTCGTTATCGGGACCATTGATTCCGGGAAAATTTGCATCGTAAGCCATTGCTACCGAGACCGAGGCAGTGATAACGTAATTCGGATCATCTCAGCCAGAAAAGCAACCAACAAAGAACGGGGCTTCTATATGAAAGGATGGTAATATATTATGCTTGACGAATATGACATCAGCAAACTAAATCCTCGGAAAAATCCTTATGCTGCTCAGCTCAAGCGGCAAATTTCCATCAACCTCGATACCACCACCATCGACTACTTCAAGGAGCAGTCTGATTCCGTCGGTATTCCCTATCAAACCCTGATCAACCTGTATCTCCGTGACTGCGCGAAGAATCAGCGCAAACTTCAAATAAGCTGGCAATAAACCAAAAACAGCCGCCCAGTGAGCGGCTGTTTTAGTATCTTCCGAGTAACACCAAAGTCAAAAACGCAAGGAAACACAAAATAGACAATGTAGACAACACCATTCCGATTAAATTGTCGTTAATTTTCCATCTATTCGTTTTCCAAAACTCGCACCAGTTTCCCCTCCTGCTCATCACTTCTACCTCCAAACTTTTATTCACGATCGTCCCCATTTCCATTATATAAGACCATTTTCCGCAGAAGTCAAGGCTTTTGCGGGATTTTTTATGCCCATTTTACATGTAACATAAATCGTTTTAAGCAAATGATACGATGAAATCAGAAGCCCAAAAAACATCGAAAAAGGAAGGGAAATCAACTATGGAGGAACTTGACCGCAAAATCTACACGCTGCTCAAGCGCATCGGCGTTCCCGCAAGCTTAGACGGTCACGCCTACATTTCCACCGCGCTGCACATTCTCTTAGACAAAGGCTATCACCGCATCCCCATCACTGGCCCGTATGGGCTCTATGCGAGAATTGCCAAGCAGCACAACACTACGCCGGGCCGCGTCGAACGCTCCATTCGCCATGCCGCAGAAGCGGTCTTTCTTCGGATTTCGCCGGAGCTGTCTGAGCAGATTTTCGGCGCATCCATTGATCCCCACAAAGGAAAGCTGCCAAACGGAGATTTCCTCCATCAGCTTGCGTTGGAGATCAAATACGCCCAGTAAAAAATTTTTCAAAAGCCGGGACAAATCCAAAATCCCGGTAGCATTACAAACACACCAAATATTCAGGAGGTCACATCATGAACCATTTCCATTCTAATCTCACCGTCCTTCCCGCCATCACGCCGGAGAACGTCTTCGAGCCTATCGTCAATCGCCATCACGCGGAAGTCCGGTTCCGCGACGCCCGGCGCGCCGAGGCAGCGCGCAACGCCAAGCTCCGCAGAAGAATTTCAATCCTCTTTGCCGGGATGCTCGTGTCTGCTGTTCTCGGCGTTCTCGTTGGCTCCGGTGTCCTGCCGCTCGCGTGAAAGGAGGTAGCATCATGAAATATTCCACGCTTTCCTACCTACACAACCTCTTGATCAGAGACATTACAGTCCGCCGAAGCGCGCTGGAACTCACCAAATCAGCCTATAACAAGAAGGTCGATGAGGCTGACGGAATGTCCAACCGCAAAGAAGCAGAAAAGCACGTTGCCGCCAGTAAAGCGCACTACGATGCAGCTCGAGAGGATCTGTGCCGCGCTGAGCAGGCGTTCGCAGACTTCAACGAACACGATTTCCGCTAAAAAATTTCCTCACCGGCGGGACAAATACCATCCCGCCGGTAGCAATAAAGGTGTGAGGCATCACAAAAATTTCAGGAGGAACCGATTATGTATTACATCATCAACCGCGAGACGGACAAGCTGGAGCTGCACTTCTCCAAGGAAGAATACCAGACGCTCGGTGACGCCGAGAAATCTAAGATCAAAAGCAACTTTCTCTTTTCCAAGCGCTTTTCCTGCTGGGTAAGCCGAGCCAAGCGCCCGAATCTTTCGCGTGCCGAGCAGGTCGCAAAAGACCTCGGCGCCGAGTATCAGGGCAAGACCGGCGAGTCTCTGAGTTTCGAGGAAAAAATGGAACGTGCTGCCGATCGTGCAGAATCCCGCGCCGACCGGATGGAGGCAAAAGCCGCTGCGGCTCAGTCGCGCGGCGAGGCCCTGCAAAAGCCCATCAACGATGTCCACGGCGACATTGCCTTCTTCACGCAGCCCAACATCAACACTTCCGCAGGCCGTGCCTTCACTCGCCAGCGTGAGAGAATGTTTGCCGCCTATGACCGCGGCATGGAAGAGTTCAAAAAAACGGAATACTACGCCGAGCGCGCTGCCATCGCCCGCGAAACCGCAGACCTTACCAAGTCCAAGGACAAGTCCTTCTGCGACCGCCGCGTCAAAGACGCCGAGAAAAACATCCGGGCCATCCAGAAAAATCTCGAAAGCTATCGCACCCGGCTCGAAAAAATCCAGCACGGCGAACCACAAAAATTCTATGACGGCACGCCCATCCCCACCGAAACGGTCGAACGCTGGATCGAGGACGCGGAAGATCGCCTCGAATCCGAGATCTCCCGCCTCTGCTACTATCAGTCCTGCATCGACGCACTCGGCGGTGTGCAATTCAGCCGCGAGAACGTCAAGCCGGGCTACCGGGTCAAACTGGCCCGCTTGGGCATTTGTGAGGTCGTCAGCACCGGCCCGAAAAACATCGTCTATCAGATTCTCTCCGGCGGCGCAGAGGGATTTACCGGACGTGCAGCCTATGCCGAGATTCTGGAAGTGACCAGCTCCGAAGAAAAATCCAAGCCTACCCACCCGTTCCAAGTCGGCGAAACATTCCAGTTCGACGCTTTCAATCTGGGGCAGCCCGACCCCGTAAAGGAAACGTGGGAGATCGTCAAGACGACCAAAACGTCCGTCACCCTCCGCAACCAGTCCACCGGAGAGATCGTCCGGAGAACGCCTAAAATCGTTCATTCCTATGATGGCGACGAATGGAAGCTGGAAGTGCTCTACCGTTACGACTGCTGCATCTACCGAAAAATTTGAAAGAATCCTTGGAGAAGCGGGACAAAACCCGCTTCTCCGGTAGCAATACAGGTGAAATTAAACTCACCCACAGGAGGTACATATTATGAACGAAAAATCCAAGGTCGAGGCTCTTTGGGAAGAATTTGGAGACGTGCCTATGAACCCTGAAACAGAGTGCATCGAGGAGCCGTGGAACGGCTTCCCCGCCGGAACCAACCGCGAAGAAATCTGGCACTGGTTCGAGGAAACTTTCTCAGTCAGCGTCGCCGACCTGATGTACGGAGGTTAATTTCATGAACGCACGAACTGCAACCGTTACCCTTGGAGACTACGGCGAGCTTTGCTGCGAAAACTGTGGTGCGTCGCTCGAATGTGACCAAAACGGAGATCTCCCGGAGCTGTGCCCTGTCTGCGGAGCCAAGCTGGACTATTCGAAATTCTTGGAAAGATGAACGAGGAGGCGATTTTTTGATCATCGTCGGGCATTTCAAGGATGACGCAAGAGGATACCGGACGATCCCCTGCTGTTTCTGCGGAAAGCAGGTCGTTCCTGACCCAAGCAGTATTCCGGGGCTCGATATTCCGAAGCTTGACCGAAAATTTCAGAATATCATTACAATGCGCATTTCAAACAACGCCGACGCCGTAGTTGTCTGCGATTCCTGCCTCGATAAAATTTCCCACGACGCCGGGACAAATCCAAATTTCCGGTAGCACTAACTGTGCAACCACCAAATCGAAAGGAGCCACCCATGACTATCACACAATCTCAGACGCAAGCGATCAACGAGCTGCGAACCGTCGGCCTTGCCTGCTATGCCGCCATGAAATCCGCAGAAAAAGCCTATGCCGACGCGCAGGAGCGCGAGCGGCTGGCCTACCAGTACGCCGCCGAGCACGGAGAATTTTTCACAGAGGATGGAAAGCGCGTCACCGGCGAGTACGATTCCTTTCTGATGGACGAGCAAAAATTTGCGACGGAATTTGTCCCGCTCATCACTGAGGGATACAAGGTACTCTTCGGCCTCGACTATCCGGTCGGCTATACGCCGGTCTTTGAACAGTATCTCGATCCCTTGAACAAGATCCGCCGGTCCTATCGTCAGATCGCCGCAGACTATCTTCGCATCCTCGGCCGCGAGCAGGAAGCGCAGAAAATCGAGCGCGCCCTGAACACCTACGTTCATCCCAAATACATGGAGGAGCTGGATCGCATCAACCGGCAGTTCCTCGGTATTCAGGAGGATTGAGTACCTATGAAAAAACTTGCTGACCATATCTACATGACCAATGCTGACCGCTTTCGTTCCATGACAGACGAAGAGCTTGCAGAGAAAATGTCGCGCGGCATCATATCTTTCCATTGCACAATGTGCGAAGAAGAACTGAAAACCCATTGCGACGCAAAATGTATTGAACATTGTTTGAACTGGCTGCGGCAGCCTGCAAAGGAGGTCTGACCATGCGCACCACACCGAGAAAAAGAAAGCCCGTCCGTCCCATCGACCGCCTGCCGCGGCAGTACCGCGATAGCATCGTGGATTTCTTCAAGGATGACGACGGCTGGTGGATCATGCTGAAGGAAAACGGTCCTTACCACTTCCCTACCTACTTCGCCGAATACACCATCCACGAGGACACCCAGCGCGGAGCCATGGCGCAGTTTCTCGCCTGCGTCGCAGAAAAGCCAAAAACCGATGTAACATAATTCATTTTGGGCGCATGATACACTGAAAATAGGAGGGCAAATCAATGGCAGCACCCATCAAGGCCGAGAAAAAATTCATGGCCGCTATGGCCGCCTACGAAAACAATCTCCGCGCCATCGGCCGCGCAGAACAGACCATCCGCTCAAAAGATTTCATCTTCATGGCCTTCTCGGCTTTCATGGTCGAAGAGCGCAGCAACTGGGACCATGAGGAGAGCTTCACCGACATTCAGGCGTGGCGCGATCAGCTTCGCCGCGAAGGGAAAAAGGCATCCACCATCCAAAAATACCTTCAGGAGCTCGCAGCTTTTTACAACTACGCCTCCTCTGAACAGCTTGGCGAATCTCGCTTCTATGACAGAAATCCCGTTTCCAAGCTACTCATTCCTGACATCAAAAAAGAGCAGCGGCGTCCCTATGAACAGTTCCTCACCGACGATCAGGTCATTCTCCTCTGGCGGAACAACCCGCCGCAGGGCCTCCGGCGTCCGCAGTTTTGGGAACGGAACTACGCCATCGTCATTCTCCTGCTCACGACCGAGATCCGGAACAGTGAACTTCTGGCGCTCACGCCGAACGACCTCGACTGGGAAAATTCTGAGATCGTCGTGGAACACGGCAAAGGCGACAAATTCCGGAATGTGGACTTTCCGCTCGTCGCGCAGACAGCTGTCCGGCTCTATCTTTGCAGCGGCATCCGCCCCAAAAACGCCCGCGACGACGAAGTGCTTTTCGGAACCTATGCCGAAAAAACCTTCTCCGGTCAGAACAGCGGCGAATCCTGGCATCCGGGAACGCGCCAATGGCTCTCCGATGTCGTCCGCCGTCATGTAAAATCCGTCACCGGCGTTGACATGATCCGCTCGCACGACCTTCGACATGTCGGCGCGCGGCTCGATCTGAACAGCGGCATGTCCTTTGAGGAGTTGCAGTCCAAGCTCGGCCACGAATCCGTCACTGTCACGCAGCTCTATTCCGGAAAGCTCACGAGCCGCAAATCCCGCAAAAAAACCAAGCAGGTGCAGATGGAAAAGGATCGTCAGGCCCAGCGAAACATTCTCCGCCTTCAGCAAAAGGGCGACCACTTTTTTCCCCCCGCGCTGAACAACACAACTTCTCAACTTCACGCATAATTGCCGGATAATCTCCGGCCATACGGTTGGGCGCAGTTGCTCTCCGGGCTTCCTTTCTCCCGGACAAGCCGGTGCAACTCCGGCTCCGACCAACCGATCTTGCCGCAAGTCTGATACCTCCTTGCGGCGAGGCATATCGGCTCCTTTCTATGTAGAAAAGCGACCACCAAAGTAAGCGAAGGCGCTCGCCGGAACAAATCTGAGATTCCGGTGCTCCAAACTGAGATGTTTGGCTTTTGGTTGTTGGGAAGAACGCTCCCGCACCAACGTAAAACCGGGGAGCCTCTACGCAGACCGCCGGCGCGGGAACCGGTCGTCTGCAACCCAATCCCCCTCCTGAAATCATGCTGGCCGCCCGGAAAGACGGGCCGTGCCGCCGCGGCTGACTTCCCCGCGCTGGCACGAAATATCCGGTATTGGTGTAGTGGCAGCACATCAGTCCTCCAAACTGAGAGCGCGAGTTCGACCCTCGTATACCGGTCCACAAGGAGTTCGTGGCTTCTGGGAAAGTTCTGAGGTTCCAAAGAATCGCGGAAACGATACGCGATTCGTCCACTCTTCCTGCAGGTAGTGCAGGTACGGCAGGCGGTGAAAATTATATGTAGCTGGCTCCGGCTGAATGTGTGAACGGATGCGACCGATGCACCGGCGCAGGGCTGAAAAGTTCCGTGGTTGATCCGGTTTGGAGCTCACCGAACACGCGAGGCGAGAGTGAAGAAGATCATTGGAAGCGGTGCGGCAACGCGAACCAACATGGAAGCATGTGTTCCGGCGGTTGAGTAGCGTCTTCGGAAGAGGCCAAACCGGACGATTGTGTAACAGGAGATGGAAAAATGGACGCTGCTGAATTTTTGAAGCATCTCAAAAGAATGTGCGATTCAATGGATGGTAGTTGTACTGGCTTCCCTGTTTATGACGACTGTAATTTTGGAGCGGTTGGCGGTGTATTTGAATGTGGCAAAAAAGTTGATGAATACATTGCAGCAGTTGCTAAGTGGGCAAAAGAACATCCTGTTAAAACAAGACAGAGTGAATTTTTGAAGATGTTTCCGAACGCATCTATTGGTTACAACGGTACTCTTGTTATTTGTCCATCTCAAGCAGACACAAAAGCTATTGTCGGTTGTGTTAGAAGTGAAAGAAATTGTGATAAATGTAAGCGTGATTTTTGGCTGAAAGAAATCGAGTAAATTTGAGGATGGATCAAAAATGAGCCTTGATATTCGTTATTTGACAAACGGAGAGAAAAATGTCTACGTCGTCGTGGACGCGGCGGTGCGAACGGTCAATTACTACAACAGCCGTGAGGAGATTCCCGCCCAGATCCGCCACTACGCACCGGACGGAAATCCGAGATTCGTAGGGCCGGACGATGCGAGAATGTTCCTTGCAATGAATGCCCTTTATCCGGATCTGGTACACGAATACTGCAGCGAGCCACGATACACAGCAACACATTGTATTTTCGAATCGTGCTTTCTGGAAAATTGGGAAACGTGCAAATATCGTTACACGAAAAATCCATGAAAGATTTCATCACCAACATGGTGTTGAGATACCATCTGAGTTTGGCTAGTTCGCACAAGCGTGCCGCTGTGTAGAAAATCGGAACAGACGAAAGTCCTCCTTGCGCTGGTACGCCAAACACAACAGCGTGGGCGGTTCTGATGGGTTCATCCAGAAAGCCCATCTCCAGCAGTTACGGTTTGTTGATCGTTGTTTGAATTCCTGCCACCCGATAGCATGCGTCGGAAAAACAAATCAACGACGGTTCCGGTAGGTTGAGCCTAAAGCCTACTATCTGGAAGCATAGCTCAAGGTGTAGAGCAGCGCCATTGGCGTTTGTTATCGGTTCGAATCCGGTTGCTTCCATTTCTCAACGTCCGTCACGCCTCTGTCTGGCATTGCAAGCGCACCACGGCGGCCGTCTGGAAAAGCAAGAAAATCCACTTGTTTGTAAGGTCAGCTTTAAGATTTGGTCACGGCGGCTGATCCAGTTTGTTCGGTTGTAATGCAAGTTGCCAAATAGCTACGAGACGGCTGACCGACCTGACGTTATTTGGCAGCGCCTGAAATCCTCATTGAGTGCGCATTCAGATGAGGTATTTGCTGGTTGACAGAAAACCAGACAAAGAGCGAAAAACGGCAAAGGCTCATAGCGCGGTGATCGCCTATTCCGCGCAACGCATAGGGCGATGGCAGTCCTTGGATGTGCAGCGTGGTTCGAGTCCCCAAGTCAATTCTGTTCGAATCAGATGGCGCAAGGTGCAAAACATCCAACTATATGGAGAAGTGACAGAACGGGAATGTCTCAACGCTCGGCCAGTTAGCCTGTAACCTGACCAGAGCAAAAACAGGCGTGTGAGGTTCAAGCCCTCACCTTCTCCACCAATTCTGCGTGGACACCGCGAGTGGACAGCGTATAGCGGAACAGTCGCATGGGCGATGCGAAGTCCTGAAGTAAGCCCCTCAAGCCTCGATGTTGTAATTGCGGAAGAACCTGCTCTCCCAAAAGCGAGGATTTCACAGCGGTGACAGCCGGGAACAGACCGGCACAATATGCGGCCCTTGGCAACGGGCGGAATCCCGGTCTGTCCCAGAGTGTTCGATTCACTCAGGCCGCGCCAACGAAGTCTGCAAATCTGCATGGTTAGTACCGCGCGCTACGGCCGATGTGGAGAAAATGCCGTTATAATGACGCAGATAAGGCACTTCGTACCATGCCCGCCCACATAAGAGGTGGTTACTCTATAAACCGTAGTGGGAATGAAACCTCCGCATCTGGCAGCGGTGTCGTCGGGTTGATATAGCCGATAGCGAAGTTTGGGGGTAAACAAGCGAAATGGGAACTCCCCACTCAGAGCGTCCATCCTGAGCATAACAAGGTGGAGAACGTAAAGATCGTGTGTCTAAGGTCTTCGTAGAACGGCACGCACTTCCGCAGTGCAGCCCGTTCAGCTTGCCGGGAAAAACCCGCGCGCGGTTCACCCGGATGAGGACACTTGAGAAGCCGAACTGACAAAATCGGCTCTGCCGGGCCAGCTACCGGGCAGAAAGCGGCGCTGTCAGGTACTGCCGAAAACGAGACCTGATGTTGGGCATCCGGTAAACCCTCACGTCCGGTACATCAAGCCGGATCTTCCGCGGGCCGCTATCTCAAAGGCCAGAGCGACCAGCTCATAACTGGTATGATCCCGGTTCGACTCCGGGGCGGCCCACCAGACATTTTTGAAGAAAGGAGGAGCCACCCATGACAAAAGAAGCACTCAGCGCAGCCGTTGCCGCCAAACTGGACGTCACAAAATCCTTCGGCGAAGATGCGGTCAACGCCGTCCTCGATTCCATCACTGAGGCGCTGGCCGAAAAGGAAAACGTCGTGCTCATCGGATTTGGTAAATTCGAGCCGAAATGGAAAGCTTCAAGAACGGCAAAGAATCTGAAAACCGGAGAACCCATTCAGATCGCAGCTCATTACGGCGTCAAATTCACACCCGGCAAAAAGCTGAAAGACATCGTCGCGAAATAACAAAACGAACCGCTTGGCGCGGCGATCTCCCGCCGCGCCATTTTTATAAAAATCTGACGAAAGGATGCCCCTATGGAACTGAAAATTCACCGAGGCGACGTGTTCTACATTCGGGATTCCGGCTACTATGTCGGCTCCGAAATGGCAAAGACTCGTCCCGCCGTCATCGTTTCCAATGAAAAAAACAATCAGTATTCACCTTTGGTCGAGATCGTTTACTTAACCACAGCCTTCAAAAAGCCGCTTCCAACCCATGTCCCAATCTCCATCTATGGCCGACAAAACACGGTCCTCTGCGAATCTGTCTATACCGTCTCCAAAGAACGGATCGAAAGCTATCTCTGTACGCTCGACATGGAAGAAATGGCGCTCGTCGATGCGGCCATCCTGATCAGCCTCGGCCTTACTCAGCCTAACGTCGCGGAAACGTCGGAAGAAAAAGGCGAAGAAATCCCGGACACATCAGAAGCCAGTGAACCTGTGCAGCAGGAGGCGGCTCCGCATGTGTCCGTTATCCTGACAGAACCGAACGCCCTGCGTGAACGGATCATCCTGTTGGAAGCACAACAGAAGATCTACGAAAAAATCTGCGCCTCCTACATCCCGAACTGGCCGAAAGGAGCCGCCGTATGATCTACTTGGACTACGCAGCGACCTCTCCCACTCTGAAAACGGCACTCTTCGCATTCCAGCGAACCAGCCGCTTTTTCTGGGGCAATCCAAACAGCAGCCATTCCTTCGGCCAATCCGCTGAAAAAATGCTTTTCTCACAGCGGGAGATTGTTGCTGATTGCCTCCATTGCGAGCCGGAGCAGGTGATCTTCACCACATCCGCCACAGAAAGCATCAACCTAACCATGCACGAAGCGATTCACGACGGTTATATCCACATTTCAGATGTGGAGCACCAGTCCGTTGTTACGGTATATCAGGACGTGGGCGCATACGGTTTTCCTTTCTCAGAAAGCAAATTCTGCTGTCACATCCACACCAACAACGAAACCGGTCGGGTCTACAACCTGAAACAAGCACTTTCCTGCGCAGACCGTTCCTTTTCCGACTGTACGGCCGCCATGGGCAAATCTGAGCTGAATTTCAAAAAATCCGGCCTTGATTACATCTGCGGCGGCGGCCATAAATTTGGCGCCCCGGTCGGCGTCGGCGTTCTCATCGCCAAAGAACCGAGCCGCATCACTTCCAGCTACCATTTCGCCACACCATCCGTCCCCCTTGCCGCCGCCTTCGCGCAGGCGCTCCATTTCCGGACGCAGCACCTACGGGAATTTTCAGAACTGGCCGAAGACCTGCACGACCGTCTCATCACCGGCATCCTAAACGAACTTCCAGACGCGCAGCTCAATGGCAAGCTCTCCCGCGGAAGCAACGGCACGCAGTCCCCCTACATCGCCAATCTCTCCTTCCCCGGCGTTGAAAATCACGCGCTCGTCCTGCGTCTCGCGGCCGATGGCGTCATGGTCTCCTCCGGCGCGGCCTGCTCCAGCGGCAATCCGCAGCCCTCCCGCGTTCTGATCAATTCCGGCTATTCCGAAGCCCGTGCCGCCAGCGCCATCCGTTTCTCCTTCGACTTCACACTTTCTGAACCAAATGAACCTTCACCGGCCTATGGCCGGAACGAAGCGTCAGACATTGCCAAGATCGACGAGGCCGTCAAACTTGTGGCGAAAAACGTAAAGGAGCTGAGAAATCAGTAATGGAACTCACGCAATCCATCCTTGACACCATCATGACCAATGTAAAATCTCACGCAGCGGTCTGTAAAATCTGCGGACAGCCGATCCTGCCACAAATACAGCTGGAATCAGATGGCACGCTGCATTTTTTCATGTTCACCTTTGAGCTACGCGGTGGCTTGGGAAATCATGTGGTGTTCTCCCCGGCCTGTGAAACCTGTGCAAAAAAATTCCGTCTTCTCCACGGGACAAATCCGAAATCCGAGTAGCAATAACAGCGTCCGAGCTTTCGGATAGAAAAAGAAAAGGAGCATTTTCATGAATCATATCAACGATCCGCTTTGCGATATTCTCCGAGAAAGCGAAACCGCCCACGGAATGAAACCCAATCCGTGGCCTGTCCGAAAATTTGAACTCCTGCGCGAAAATCTGGTCGAGTTTGCGAAGTCCGCAAACATCGGCATCAACATCGTCCCGCCGCGAAAGGAAAGCCAGACCGCATATTGCCAGCTGGAATTTCCGCCGGCCACGCACGTCATGAGCACCAAGCTCAAAAGCCGTCTGGCCGAATCCGCCCTGCTCTGTGACGACCTCACCCTCTGCAAAACCGACGCCGGCATCCTCATCACCTTCACCATCTTAAACATCTGGGAGGAATGACCCATGGAAATGACGAAAGCTCTCTCGGACTATATCGACAAACACACCACGCTCGAGGCCGAAACGAAAAGAGTCAGCAAATCCAAGTTCGAGGAATTTCTTTCCGCCTACCCGCGCCCTCTGGTTCGTGACGTTTTCGGTGCTTGCGATCCTCCCGCCGTTTCCTATAATGACTTCGAGCTTGGTTACTGGCCGCGCTCCATCGTCGCCAGCACCCATCTCTACGACGATAAGCCGGGCGAGTATTTTTACGAACCGCCAGAAGAGCGATACTTTTCCATCGTCACAAACCACGAAGCGCTTCATGCCGAATCGCAGCGCCTCGCAGAGGAATATGAGCATCTTTCCGAGGAAGAGGGTGGCCACGCAGCTCCGAAGCACACTCCGGGCAAGCGCTTCGTTGCGACCGGCCCAATTTGCATTCGAGTTGTCAATAAAAAGACCAACGAAATCATATACGATGGGCCGCTCGTAAATCTCCAAAAATTTGCGGACATGGTAACTATTCACAGCGGAAAAGGAACATTTGCGATGAATCAAAACCGAAATTACCACACAAACGTCATCCGCGCCTCCTATCGCTTTGCGATCCAGAGAATCGGACGCGCGCCGGAAGAAGTCACAGTCGAGGCAGAAAGCCTTGACGTGGCCCGCCTGCTCCTTCCAAATGACATGATCTCCTGCGAATTGATTGATTCCAGCTTAAAAGGAGAACCGAGATGACCAACAACGATGTCGAAATGAAAGCCTTTGCCGATGCGCTCTGGACGTATTTCCAGCCAAAAATTCAGGATCTCATCAGTTCCAATGTCTGGTTCTTCCGCGCGCAGGTCACGAAAGCAGCCTCCGGCGGAAAGATCACCGTCAAGCGCCCCTTCGATGAAGAAATCGCCCTCCCCTACGTTTCCAGCATGGCCTCCGCCTCCGTCGGCTCTCAGGTCACAGTCTTTGTCCTCGGTTCCAGCCTGACCAACGCCGTCATCATCGGCAACGGCACACTTTCCAATCTGTGAGGGATCTCTATGAAAGCGGTTTTAATCAGCATCCGCCCGCAATGGTGCGAGAAGATCGCGTCAGGAGAAAAGACCATCGAGGTTCGCAAAACGAGGCCGAAGCTGGAGACACCGTCGTGTTCAATTTTGAAGCTGCGGCTGTCGGAGCTTGGCACAAAAGATCAAGGGTATTCTTCGTCGGCATCGCAGATGTGGCCGACGCCGACGGCAAGGGACTGCAAGGGCGCGAACAGCATGGAGCACCTGACACAACCGAAGATGCCGGGGAACAGTCACCACGTGTGCCAGCTGGCGAATGCAGTGAAGCTGTTTACGACGCCATGCGCGGCGGACGCGCAGGGTTCGCACGGAGGGAACAATCACAGGAGGTTGCGCACGGACGTTGCTGGGCAGTTGAACCCGACGTGGGTAGAGTGGCTCATGGGATTCACGCCAGGGTGGACAGAGTTAAATGCCTCGGAAACGCTGTAGTGCCGCAGCAGGCATACCCGATTTTTAAGGCATTGGCGGAAGAACTAGGAGGAAGTAATGGATCTGGAAAAGAGCGCATTTGAAGCGCTGCGTTTTGCGTCAGCGCAGAGCTTGAAGCTATACGAGCAGCCGCTTATGATTACATACTCCGGCGGAAAAGACAGCGACGTGCTGCTCCGGCTGGCGATCAACAGCGGTATTCCGTTCGAAGTCCTCCACTCCCTGACAACGGCAGATGCGCCGGAAACGGTCTATCATGTGCGAAAGACCTTCCGGAAGTTGGATGAAAAAGGAATCCCGACGAAGATCGACTGCCACGTCCAGCCAAACGGAAAGCGCATCACCATGTGGAATCTGATTCCCAAGAAGCTGATGCCGCCCACGAGGCAGGTGCGATATTGCTGCTCCATTCTCAAAGAAGGTGGCGGAAAAGGTAGGTTTATTGCGACTGGTGTGCGATGGGCCGAATCACCCAAGCGGCAAAACGTTCGTGGGCTCATCGAAGTGCAAACACACGATGTCAGTAAAAAGCTGACACTTTTGAATGATAACGATGAATCACGCATGCAATTTGAAACATGCCAGATGAAAGGAAAGCGCATCGTAAATCCAATCATCGGCTGGGATGATACAGACGTGTGGGATTATGTTGCAGCCGAGCATATTTGTATGAATCCGCTTTATGACTGCGGTTTCTGTCGTATTGGTTGCATTGGCTGCGTTCTGGCGTCGAAGAAAAAACGCCTGATGGAATTTGCGCTCTACCCGAAGTACAGACTGGCATATATCCGGGCCTACGACCGGATGCTGTTAGAGCGCAAGCGCCTTGGAAAAATGCAAGGCGAGATGCGTTGGGGCACAACAGGCGTAGATGTATATCACTGGATTTTGGAAGACGGCGTACTTCCGGGCCAAGAAGTACTGAAAGAATTTCGGGAGGATTTATTATGATGGACATGGAGAAAGTAATCGATCGACTTAGCACATGCGAACACTGCTTATTCCCGTTTGAGAAAGACTGTCATCAGTTTTTGTGTGGTGTGAGTGAAGAGCTCGCGCGCTTTCGCGCCTGTGATCGTGAGCAGCGAGCTAAAATCTCTGAGCTGCAAAAAACGGTGAAATTGCTCGAAGAATCAAATGCGCATCTGCGGGCACAGCTATCGGCCCTGTCAGAGGAGGGCAAAAATGGATTGGACGCCTGAGAAAATGATCGATGCCATGCGGAGATGTGCAAATCCAACTTCGCGCTGCATGGTGAAGGATTGCCCGGCTGCTGCGTTGGTCGAGCATCGCTGTCAGGACCTGATGATCGCTTGGGGAGCTGAGCAGATCGAGCGCGACCAGAAGGAGCTCGCAGAGCTGCGCGAGAAGATTCCGCAATGGATCAGCTGCAAGGATCGGATGCCGCCAGATCGTGTGGACAAATACCTTGTCACATTTCGCGGCGATGCCGGCGCGCTCGTAGACGTCGCCAAATATTTTCCGGGTGACGGATGGTTTTGTGAAGACTGGCCCGTCCCATCGAACGAGATCACCCGCTGGATGCCGCTACCGGAGGCGCAGGAGGATATTCCATGATGCCTGAACTTTTGAGATCCGAGACGCGGACTGCTCGGAAACTGCACAGATGCTCTCTGTGCTGTGAGGAGATCAAACCGGGCGAACAATATGGATATGACACATACAAATTCGACGGCGATGTGTACGACTGGAAAACACACATGGAGTGCGATGCAGTTTCTACGTTCCTGTGGGACTACGTTGATCCGTGGGAAGGTATGACCTCGGATGACTTTCTGGATGCTTGCGCCGACGTGTGCCGTACCTTTGTCTGCCCGGACTGCGAGCATTTTGATTCTGAGCATGCGGATGACGGCGATTACTGCCAGAAGAATGAACCCTACTGCATCCACAAACTCTATGAGCTGTCGAAGAAGTATTATCTGAGCGCACAGCGCGACACACAGAATGGATGGCTGAAATGGCGGCTCGTGCCGATTAAGGAGGAGAATCATGAAAATTGAATTTTATATTCCGAATGACGAGTTTATCCCGTCCGCACTGCGTCTCAAAGTCGACGATGTAATCGACGTTTACTACGAAAAGCTGAAAACTGATTTCGGTTACAAATTCACGTTTTTCAAGTTCCAGCAATGCTCAATACAATTTGCAACAGAGGTCGTGAACCAGATCGTTGATCGCCTGGTCTCGCAATCCTATGACCACGGCTCTCAGTGGAGAGAAATCGGTATCCGGGAAATCTTTGAAAATGACTACGAACTGAGCATCACGGTTTTCTTCAGGGTTCGTGATGCGAGGTAAGCAAAGGAGGAACCATTCCTATGGAAAACACTCCATTGACGTTGCAGGAGCTTGTGAAAATGGACGGCCTGCCGGTCTGGGCCGGTGAGCCGATCAATGCGTGGTATATTGTGGCTATCGACCCGGAAAATCCGCCAGAGGTCACGCCAGACACCAAGATTCACGAAGGCTGGATGATGGTGGATGGTGAACGAAAAGATATTCCGGTCGTAGACATGTATCGATACCCACCAGATTGGAATTTGGATGAGATGAGATTTCACAGGATCAAAAAGGAGACCGAATGATGGAAAGACTGACGTATTTCAAAGACGGCCACTGGCGGCTTGATTTTGGCGGCGTACAATACCAAGCGGATTTCGTGGATCGCCTTGCGGCCTATGAAAACTCGAGTCTGTCTCCGACCGGAGCCGCAAAGGCTGCGGAAATCGAGGAGGAACTTTCAGAGTATGGCTACTCCATCGAGCGCATGGTGGAGCTGATGTGTGCCGACAAAGAGGGCCGCGTGGTGGTTCTTCCTTGCCGGGGCGATGCAGACATTGAACTCATGCGAAACGGCGTCGCTTTTAAGCCAGATCACTGGAACATTCATCTGACAACGTTTGCAGAGAATCAGCCGACACCGAGCGGAAAGAAGGTCGCCTTGCTCGATCTTAGAGAAGTTCAGGAATCGATGGAGGGCAATGCATGAGCTTCAGCAAGAAAACGCGGGAAGCCGTCTATGCGAAATATGATGGACACTGCGCCTACTGCGGTCGGTCTATCGCCATCCGAGATATGCAGGTAGACCACTTCCGGCCTCTGCGGGCGTGGGACGGCGGAGATGCTGGAAGCAGTGATCTCTCAAACCTCATGCCCAGCTGCAGGATGTGCAACCACTACAAGCGGGCGAACTCGCTGGAAACCTTCCGGCGCTATATCGCGGAGATCCCCCGCAAGCTCCGCGAGAACTACATTTACAAGATCGGTGTGGTTTACGGGAATGTCGTTGAGAATGTAAAACCGATCAAGTTCTACTTTGAGGAAGTGGAGGAGAAAGAGCAGGATGAAGATTCCGAGACAAATCAGAGAAAAGATGCACAAAATTGCACTATATGCCAGTAAGGCAAGTGCTCTTGACCGCGAAGTTGGCCTCTGGCTCGAACGGTACGGGTTAGACGTGGAGAAATTGAGCAGCGGTGACGGCTGCGGTTACGAAGAACTCCTCTATGGCAATGATGTAACGGATGCGCTGTGCGATCTGATAGAGCAAATGGAGGGCAAGAAAGATGGCTAAATATATAACTGCGGAACAGATGGAGGAGCTTGAAGAAGCCTGCGAGTTTGGCATCGAATACGGACACTCTTTGCTCCGAAAATATGCCGGGATCGAGGCCCGACCGTATACGGCCTATCAGTACTACGACGAGTACGGGGATTTTATCGGGTGCAGCGACGAGTGCTGCCTGGATGATCTGCTGGAAAAAGCAAATGTGGAGGTACGGGATGGTTGAGTTAAAGCCGTATCCTTTTTGCGGCGGGACAGCCAGAATCGTCCTGTGCGACGATGAAGGAAATCTTCATGATGAAGACTATGCGATGAAACCTTATAGCGGTGTTGGATTTATGATCAGGCATGCCCACGAAGAAAACCCGAGTTGCCCGATTGCGAGATATGAAGTAGACGGCGGCATTGTCGGCGGCGTGTATATCTACGACACCGAAGAGAAAACCGCAGAGTTTTGGAACCGGAGGGCGTATGATGCTTAATGAATATATCCGGCGCGAGGATGCGCTTTGCTGTCTGGAAATGGCGCGCCATGCTGCTTTTGTCAAGACGGATAGAAAATTGTGCGCGGCATACGACGAGGTTGCCAACCAGATTGCTGCCCTTCCCGCCGAAAAAGTTGCGCCGGTGTTGGAAGGAAAATGGATCGTACATTATACTACAGTCGGAAACCCGTACACAGAGTGTGCAAGTTGCCACACGGACTTCAGTTTTAAGACAGACAAGGGCACGGTTGCAAAACTGGATATGAGAGGTATGTTATACTGCCCGCATTGTGGTGCGAACATGGAAGGAGGCATAGATGATGCGTCTCATTGATGCGAATGCCTACAAGCGCATTTTGGAGGGCTGGATCTCCGGGATGAACTCCGGCGATGACGAGCAAGAAAACATAGAAGGTTCGACGATTTTCAACTGCATCTGCCAGCTTGACGACACCCCAACTGTCGAGGCCGAGCCCGTCGTGCGCTGTAAGGACTGCCAGAACTGGAAGCGAAACGTCGGTTTTATCGACAGCCCGAACGGACACTGTTTCGAGCACGATATTGATACCAACGGACACGATTTCTGCTCCTATGGGGAACGTCAGGATGGAGGAAGAAACCATGAGGTTGATTGACGCGGACAAGTTAGAGGTCATTTCTTACACAGATACGGAAGGGCGAGAAGACACGTTCGATGCTGGCGTGCAATGGCTGGCGGAATTGATTGACGAGCAGCCAACTGTGGATGCGGTTCTGGTGGTGCATTGTAAGGAATGCGACAAGCGCGGAACAATTTTTTGCCCTATGGTGCATGAAACACTTGGCAGCGGTCTTGTTGACTACGCAAGTGATGACGGATACTGCAACTGGGCCCGTAGGAAGGAGTAAAGATGTGGACTAAATTCAAACGATGGCTGATCCGAAAGCTGGGCGGATATGTTGCGCCATGCGTTCATTGCAAAGAGTATGCAAATCTTTTGGTGCAGGTAACTCGGCCGGTTGAAACAATCAACGTTGATTATGATATGAATACCGCAAAATGCCTGCATATCGACGAATTTGCTCGTGGATATATTGTCAGTGAGTTTGTCCAGCAACTCAACGACAGAAATTTTATCAGATGGGAAGAACGCGATGGGATTCTATATGCCAGCTTAAAGGTGGTGAGACAACCATGACAGACTTACAAAACACGGCCTTCTTGATGTGCAGTGAGGACTACAAAGAGCGTTTCGCCGCCGAATATTGGCAGCTCCGGATTCGCCTCGAAAGCCTGACTCGCATGATTGAAAAATATCGTGCCGACACGCTCACCTTCACACCAACCTGCTCCGTCCACATACTGGAATGTCAGGCGGAATCCATGCTTAGATACCTTAGAATTCTGAACCTGAGAGCAAAGATTGAGCACATCAACCTGAGCGAATCGGTATTCTATGGAAAACCGTAAAAAAGCTCCGGGAGGTTCTACCCTCCCGGAGTTTCTTTCACTTCTTCGATTCGAGCACCGGGATATTACCCTTATTGCTCACCTTCAAATCGAGCGCCGTCGCAATGTCACGGATCTTAATGTAGTTCGTCCCGTTCTTCAAGATCCGCTCCACTTCGATTTCTCGTCCATCGACGATCATCTTCGCTTTCGTTACCATTTCAACTCTCTCCTTTACCATCTCACGGAATTTTACGATCCCCAGCGGATCGTCCACCCAATACTTGGGGCAGAGCTTCCCGGTCACGTCGTAGTGCCGGATGATATGGCTCACCGGTAGGCCGTATCGCTCGCAGAGCATCGCAGCCAGATCAGCAGCATTGGCAATCGTTCTGTCCGTCGCCATCACGCGCCCATCCCGCTTCGTGTCGCACATCTCAATCCCGATGGAATTGTAGTTCCGGCAGAAAGGATGTCGGTACTTGTCGGCCCCGCAGTGATACGCCACATAATCCTCCGGCACGGAGATCGTAATGGACTTGTCATCGACGAAATAATGTGCGCTTGCCACCGGATTCAATGCCTGCTGAAAATACTTGCCGTTGGAAGCTCCGGAGTCGCCGTCGTTGGCCGTGTAGTGCATCACGATCCACTCGACGGCCCCGGCACGCTTCGTTCCATAGTTGGCCCGGTGCGCCAGAATCTTTTTAATTGGAACCATCGCCATCATCCTTTCCACCGATTCCATCCTCACTCTTCGCGCTCTGGTAGCCGAAGTAGAACGTCAGCACCATTACGATGATCGAGTAAAAATCCTTCGGCTCCACGTTCCCCTGAAGCGACATCGCAATAAATGCCGCCGTCAGCATGATCGTCACCAGAGACTTTACCTTGAAAAGATTCGCGATCAGAGTTTCCCACCATTTGTTCATAGCATTTTCCGCCTTTCTTAGTCCTTCAAAACAGTTTCCAAAACACGCGCCACGGATTCTATCCCGTATTTGTCAGCCAATTCCCGGATGAACTTCAGCGCATACTTCGACCGGTTCTCATTCTTGGCCTTCCAAAAATAAAATCCGGTCGCCGCACCGCACTCCACGATCCACGCGCAAACGATGGTCGCGAAAGAGGCCGTGTCTGCGACGGTCAGATGGATCACGATCAAAACCGCCAGCACGAAATATGAGAAAATCAGGATTTTCTTGCTGCAGTCCAATCGGCACAGCTTCTCCACAGATTTCATCAGGTCACAACCTCCCATTCGCTCACTTCCTCATGGATCTGGTCAATAAAACTATTCCCTTTCAGTGCCTTGTACGCCTTGTAGGAATAGATAAAATTCTCGATCTCATACTGCCGGATCTTCTTCTCGTCCTTGTGCTTATAGTAGGTGTGCAGCATGTCCGACCGAAGCTGGCATTTCAGCCCCTCTCTCAGGTTCTTCATCCACAAAAACAGATTTGCAAAAACCATCAAAATCGCACCGATCGTGGTCACTCCGCCGCACACCGTCACAATGTTTTTGAATGCTTCCATTTCATTCTCCCATCAATCTATCTGTATTTGGCCCGCATCCGGGCCTCAAGGGGGAGGGACCCATTTACGGCTGCAAAACTGGATGCACGCGCTCACGCCAAACACCATGGTTTCCTCTGTCGTCTGAAACTTCGGGCAGCTCCACAGTTTACGCATCGTCATGCTCTCCTTTCTTCACATCCAGCACATCCAAAACATCCTGATTCGTCTTCAAAAAGCGTGTCTTCCCGCAGTACCAATACCGTCCATCTTCCCGAACTACCGGAATTTTTCTGCCGTCTCGCAGCTTCAAAACTTTTCCTCGCGTTTCAGGAGCCTTCTTTTTTGCCATCCTCTCACCACCTTCCTCATGCCGGCCATCCTGTAATCGTTGCAATCGGCAGGTCGTTGACCGATGTCGCCGAGATCGTCATGTTACCAGTGCTCGTCAGCGGCCGGGAATAGCCTTGGATCAGATGCCGCTCCACCGGCGCGCCGGGTTTATCGCTCCTGCAGATTGAAACGAGGTTATTTTCAAAAATATGCATCATCTGCTTGCAGGAGATCGTCACAGCCTTCTGCAGTACGGTCGACCGTTTCAGTTTCCACGCTGCCAGATCTTCACACTGCTTCTTCGTGTAATATCCGGCCGCCGTCGTGCGGAAGGTCTTCTTCCCGATTGCATAGACATTCGTGTCCGAGCTTGGGTCGAGATTTTGGGCCCTGCCGGCCGCCTGTGCATAGTCGGATGTCTGCTCACCGATCACAATGTAGTCGTTGTAGACCTCTGTGTTCTTCACCACATACGTCGCGCCCAGCAGCTCCGCCTCATCTGTGGAAAACTGCCACAGAACCGGCTTCGTCGTGTCAAGAATGTCATCCTGGGACGGGTCGATTCTGAGCGCTCCATTTGAGTCATAGCCAACCCAACTGTTTACCATCTCCGCCAGCCCAAGCACAACATCCGCATAGGTTCCCTCGTCACTGTCGACGCGCAGGGTGTACGGAGAAAGAACGAGACTCACGGTGCTCCCATTCGGAAGCGTCTGTGTCTTGCCGTTGTAATATTCCGTGAAAATCGGCGTCACATTGTCCACAGGGTATCCGTTGCCCCGGTCGAGCGCCAGCAGCGCCGTAATTGGCGTAAAAATATTCGTGTTCACCGGCACTTCGTAGGTGGACTCCAACCGGCCAAACAGTGAGCCATCCAGATAGGACCACTTGTCTACCAACGGATATTCCATCGTCCGAGCGTTTGGATAGAGTGTTTCCTGCGGCTCCGCGATGTAAAAAACGCCCTGCGGGATGTAAAAGTCAGAGCCGTCAGACAAAATCAAGCCCTCGTCAATGGCGATCTGCTGTCCAAACCACACGTTGTTGACGTTGTAGTCGTACTCCGAATCCAGATTCGCCAGCATCACGTTTGCCGTTCGCCGCTGCCCATTCTGCAAATTTCCTGAGATCGTGCCATCCTGCAAAAAGGCGCCGCTTCTCCGGTTTCCGGGGTTGTTGTCGAGCGCGAAGGCCGTCGAGCCGTCCGGCTGCAAAAAGCGCAGCCGGCACAGCTTTGTAAACGGCGTTCGCAGCTGCCGTAGGTAATCGTTCATCTGCTCCGCATGCGTCAAAAGTGACATATCCGAACCTCCTTTAATACGGCCACGCACCGTCGCTGTTCATCACAACGATCTGCGCGTCATCCGCGCTCCCGATCTCCACCCACGGCAGAGTCATCGTCTGCGCCTGACAGGCCGCATTGTCCATCGTCTCCATCTCTACGGCGCCGTTCGTCCGGATCTTCATCAGGTCGCCCTTCCGGTTTTTGAGGAAAAGTGTGTTCTGTGTCGTTCCGAGCGCACGGATCGCATCGCGTGTTGCGCGGGTGTCGGAATAAACACCGTCCGAGATCGTCCCGATCAAACTTTGCAGCGCGCCGCTCCGATAATTCCATGGTGCCGGCTGCACCGTCGGATACCGGGTGAAATTCTGCAGCACCTGCGGCGTGTTGTTGTTGGACACACTGCCGCTCACAAGGTTCTTTCCAAACAGGAAAATTTCCTGCGGATGGTAGACCCCATCGCTGTCCACCGTGCAGGACAGCAGGGCCCAGTCCCAGAAGCAGAGCGTGATCGAGTTCGAGATCAGCGCCGCCGAAACATACGTGCTCGCGCCCATGCCGAAGGCGTAGTAGACGTACTCTTTCCCGACCACCGCGCCGCTGTCAATGATGACATTGCCGCTGTCTGCCGTCGTGTTCACCACGTGCGTCAGCGTCGCATCTCCCGGAGAATAGCGGTAGATGGCAAAGGCAGAGAATTTCGTGTCTCCGATGCCGCCGGCGTTGGTCGATCCGTTGAAGTCCGCAAAGAAAAGCGCGGATTGATCCGTCGGATGGTAGGTCATATCCGCCAGCAGCCGGTTCCGGACCGCATCCGTCAGATTCCCATTGCTCAAAAACAGATAGTCACAGGATTGCACGCCATTCAACTCAAATCCATTGATTTGCGTCCATTCCATGGAAAGCGGCGTGCTTCCGCTTGACCCTGCACGCCAATACATTGTGTTCTTTCCGAAGAAAAGCGTCAGGTCTGTCCCAGGCGTCAAGTCCTGCGTCGCCTGAATTGACCCATGCGCCGTAATAGTCATCACCTTCGCAGAAGAAATGTCCACCTGCAGCACATCGTCAAGCTCCGTGGTCTCGCCTGTCACATAGACGGCCCGGTCTCCGCTGTCTGCCACGACGAAGAATCGGTCTTCACCGTAGCAGACGCATTCCCAGAAATCAGCCACAGTCAGCGACTCCGCGGTCCAGCTCGCACCATCTGTCGATTCCGCTGAAACAGCACTTTCCGAAGCTACAGCCATGAATTTTCCGTTTCCGTAGGCGCGCGGGAGATCCAGTTCAGTCCATCGGAGCTGTATGCGCAAGTTGCGCCGGTCTGCACTGCGATGAATTTCCCGGTCCCAAACGTCACGCAGTTCCAGCAGCCCATCTCCGGCAGATCTCCGAGCCCCCAGTCCGTTCCATCCGTGGAAGATGCAAAGCTTGCGCTGCTGTTGGCAACTGCAATAAATCTGCCAGCGCCGAAACAGATCGAATACCATCCGAGTTCTGCTGGCATCTCCACCGCCGTCCATGTCTCACCGTCTTCCGACCATGCGCTCTCCGTCCCTGTGGCAATCGCCACGAACCGTCCATTTCCGTAGGCCACACTGTTCCAATAGCCAAAGGCCGGCAGCGCCGCAAGTGTCCAGTTCTTTCCGTCCGTAGAATATGCCGCTGCACTGCTCGCGCACGCCACAGCAACGAATCGTCCCCCGCCATAGCAGACGGAAAACCATCCATCGCTGGACGGGCTCGTAGCCGTGTTCCATGTCGTCCCGTTGTCTGTGGAATAAGCAATCTTCCCGCTGCTCGAAACGGCGACCCACGTCCCATTTCCGTAGCAAACGGAGTCCCAACAAGATTCACTCGGCAGCATCGTCGAAGCCGACCGGCTGAGAACTTTTCCAAAAACCTTCAGCGTTGTCCCAACTGCCGTGTTCTTTCCGCGCCACACAATGTCAAACGGCGGCAAAAACTGCATCGCCTCGTCGTTGACCTCGTTCCAGACAGCCTTTGCTCCACTGGCAAGATTCAGATAGCTGTCGCTCATGGTGTAGTTTCCAGTGATCGTCGCCGGAATGTTCTTCACCTGCGGGAAGGTCAGCCGAACGCCATTGGCTCTCCGGCTCTGGCAGGCTGTCAGCGTTCCGCTCACCGATTCCATCTCATACTGCACCGCGAAGCTCCGCCATCCCGTGTCAGCTTCCACGCCGTTTTCCGTCTGCACGATGCAGCGGATGGCATAGGTGCTGCCAGAAAACATGCCGTCGTATCCGAATTGGAGCTGTGCCGTGCCGTAAATGCGGCCCGTGTCCTTCAGCACGCGGTATTCCCCATCGTCCACCAATGCGATCTCCCATCGCACCCAGTTCAGGTTGTCTCCCTGTGCCTGTGCGTAGCTGGCCGAAAACGTGTATTCCCGCACTTCCAGCGGATTCGGGACCGTTCCCAGCGTCAGCGTCGGGCCCGAGCGCGTAATAAACGCGCTCGCGCTCGTCTGCGTCACAGAATCTGAGCTGTTCCACCACTGTTTGATGATGAGCTTGTATTCTCCGCCGTTTGTGATCCCGTTGGCCGAGAGCGTCGCAGCCGGGATGGTGTAGCTGAAAAATTGAATGTTTCCCGCATAGTCCACGCCATAAAATGGGCAGCCCTGCGTCAGTTTTCCCGTCGTGTAAAGCTGTGTCGAGGCTGAGTCGTTGCGATAAATCGTGATTTGAAACGCTTGCAGCGCCGAGTTACCGTTTACCTGAAAGCTGACGGTCAGGGGTTCCGTCGCATCCACGACCCCGTTTCCAAGGCTGCCGGTCATGCTCGGATAGATATTTGTCGGCTGATATAACATACTGTATCTCCCCCCTTACGCCTGCTTTTTGATCGCCAGCGTCCGCGCCGCGTCAGCCAGCTGCTTTACGGTCATCGTCTGCGCCTCCTGCTCCGTGATCGTCACGCCGTCGATCTGATAGAGCGGTCCATTGTGCTGTGTGCCGATGCTGTTGGAGCTATAAGAGTTTGCAGTCGTTCCACCATCCCGATTTCCCAGCGTCATCCTGATTCCGCGCATGATGCTGTCGCTCTGTGCGTCCCGTGCCGGAGCCAATGCGTTCCAGCTTCCAAACCGCCGCTTCAAAAGCTCCGTTGTATCGGGGTCTGCCACAAATTCGTCGCGTTCCGTCGCCTTGATCGCGCCCATCCCGCGCAGAATTCCGCCTTCATCATAGGCATCGTAAGTCCCACGGAAGTTGTAGATCGTCTGGTTTTTGTCGTACATCTGCGACTGATAAGTTCCATCCGGATTCACCGCCACAATGATGTACGTGCCAACCGCCGTCACGACCTTATCTCCAACGGAAAGGCCCTTCGGTGCCTTCCCAGTCCCGCTTTCCACGCGAACGGTCCTTCCACCACGCGAGCTTGACCCGCCCCCGCTGGAAGGATACTTGTCCGATCCTGTATATCCGCCCGGCACATCATCATAAGGGCCATCATAGTTGTAGATGGTCTGGTTCGGATCTACCTTCTTCGATTCGTAGCTTCCGTCCGGATTGACGCCAGTGATCTCAAACGTGCCGCCGCCCGTGACGACCTGATCGCCAACATTGAGCCCGGCCGGTGCCTTGCCGCCCGGAAGGACGCGGACGATCTTCTTCACCGTCTCCGTGAACGAATTGAGCAGTTCAGAAACATCAATGCCAAATGCTTTGAAAAGCTCGGCATTTTCCAAAATGATCTGCCGCAGCTCCGGCGTCGCATTTTTGAGGATGTCCTGCAAAATTTCGCCAATGCCGCGCGTCTTCTCTTTCAGGGAGTCGAGGAACCGGTCATATTGCGCCTCCAGCGCATCATATTTGGCGTTGATGGCATCCTTCTGCGCTTCCAGCTCCGCCAGCCGCGCGTCATATTGTGCCTGATCCTGAAAATCTTCAAGATCTTTCTTGGCCTTGTCCAGTGCATCTTGGGCCTCATCAATGTCCTTCTGATTTGCAACCCATTCCCACTGGCCAGAAGAAGCGTTGTACTGCCGGACCGTCCGTTCTGCCTGCGCAGCAGCCAGATCCGCCTCCGCCTGCTGAATGGCAAGCAGCTTTTCTTCGAGCTCAACCTGCTTGTCCTTCTCGTCCTTCTGCTTTTTCAGCGCATCTATTTGGTCGTCGATGGCTTTCAGCTCGGCATCTCGTGCGTCCTGTTGCCGATTCATTGCCTCCTGAAGCGCATTTTTCAGCTCATCAAGAAGGTCGGCCGAATCTTCGAGCTCCCCGTTGATCTTCTTCTGCCAGTCCCACCATTCTGCAGAAAGATCATTGATGTCTGCCTCATTGCCGCCGATGCTGCGGAGATACTGGGCCTGCGCATGGAGTGCCTGCTGGATCTCCTTCATCTTGGCCTTCTGCTCGTCGGCGCTCTTACCTTGCTTTTCCATCAAGGTCAGTTCCGATTTCAGCAGAGAAACCCGATTCTTCAGCGCCTCCAGCCTTGCGTCCGAGCTGCTGCCCCCGCCGCCGGACGTAGACGTATCAGAATCCGCCTTGGAAAAATCGAACTGATTGTAGAGGTTCTGCAGGTACTTGGCCTCGGCCTCTGCCCGCGTCTTCGCCTGTCCAGTCTGAAGGTATCCGGAAATCGTCCGTTCCGCGTTGCTCGCCGACGTTCCGCCATACGAATACAGCATTGCAATCGACGTTGCTGTCGCGCCGGCGGCGTTTCCAAGCGCCATCACCGCTGCAATCTGCTGCTCCAGATTCAGATTGGTGCTGTTGAGCTTGATTTCCTCCAAAACCAGCTCCCGAATCGCCTGCCCTGTTTTGCCGCTCTGCTTGGCTTCATCCATCAGCGTGGAGACGAAATCCACTGCCGCTTTCTTTGCATCACTTGTCGCAACGATCTGTTCTTCCGTTGCGTCGATGTCATTGGAAATCGCCTTCACCAACGCCTGTAGTGATTCTTCTGTAATGCGAATCTTTCCGTCACTATCAATCAGCAGATCAATATGGTCCTCACTCATCGACAGCAGAGATTTCAGCATTGACGCTGTAACGGTCCCGGTCTGCTGATATTCTTCAAGGGCCGAACTTGCTGCATCTAAATCATTCTTTTGCGAGGAAAGCGTCTTGCCGGTATCCTGCATCTGCTCAGCCAGCGTTTTTTGATTTTCCGCCGCTTCCCCGGCAACATCCGCATATTCTCCGGCCGCACCAGCTGCCTCATGTGCTGCATCTTCAGCCTTCAAGTAGCTTTCAAGCGTCCCATTCTGTGCCGCCGCCAGAGCGCCTTCCAAATAACTCTGATTCTCAATGGCACTGTTATACGCCTCGATCAACGGCTGAAGCTCAGTCAGTTCTTTTACAATGTTGTTGTATTTTACGCTGCTGGTATCGCCAGAATCGATCAGCTCGTTCCGCTCCTTCATCAGCGCATCATAATAAGCTGTGATCTCGCTGACGTCATTCTGTCCAATACCGAAGAACTGGAAATCGCTTGCGCCCTTCAGGTCACTTTCTGCCGCGGCCACCGCAGCTTTCGCATCATAAAGAGCACTTTCGATCTGCGCCGCAGTTGCATTCCGAATCGACTGGTCAAGCTCATCATAAGAATCTGAAAGCGCATCCACGCCCGCCTTCTCAATCCCGAGCTTTTTCGTCAGCGTTTCCGAAATGTTCAAAAATTCGTCTTTTGATCCAGAACCGTCATCAACCGCTTTTTTTAGGTCATTATAATTCTGATAAAGGGAAACGACCTCCTTCGCTTCTTCTGTGGAAGCCTCTCCTGTCTCTATCGCCGCCTGCCTTGCTTCTTCCTCTGCCTTTTTGATCTTGTTGAATGCGATCACGGCGATGGAGATTGCCGCCACGACTCCGCCCACAAGAAGCTGCGTACTGGTCAGAGAAAGATTGAGGGCCTTCATCCCAGCGTCAAAACCAGCAGCGCCGCCTTTTGCCGCACTAAATAGCATCGGAAGCGCTCCAAGCACGGATTTCAGCGTTCCAAGTGCCGAAACCACGCTGTTCCATTTCAGCGTCAGAAGCGTTCCGCCAAAAACTAAGATGACGTTCCCAAGGTTGTCAAATCCGTCGATCAGCCACGTGATTCCATCCAGAAGGCCCTTGATCCAATCCGTATCGACGGTCTTCGCAATAAACTGTGTCCAGGTGTTTTGCAGGATGTTGGCTTTGCTCTCCCAAGAGGACAGCATGATCTCAACTTCCTGATCTGCGCTCCCCGCCGAATCTGCCACCTTATCCAGCATCTCGGCGTACATATCGTAGTTTTTGATAAGTGCGTCGAGCTGGTTCGTGCGGAGCTTGCCGCCGAGGTCCGATTCGATCTGCGCAAGCTCTGCCTCCGTCAGAACGCCTTCCTTAGCGGCTTGTGCAAGGCCGGCAATAGCCTTCATCGGATCTACGATCTTTCCAGATGCCTGAGCCGCTTCCATAGCTTCCTTGGAATAAGTCCAAAGCACCTGAGTCAAATTCTCAATCTCATCTTTTGTCCATGTAACGCCATCAGCGAGTTCAGTCTCTGTGTCGCCCATGATATTCAAGATGAGGGCGCGAGCCGCTGTAGCTGCTTTTGTCCCGCTTTCCTGTGTCACCGCAGTAATTGTTCCGAGCATTGCGATCAGTTCTTCAATGCTCATATTTGCCATAGAGGCTACATTGGCAACAATCGGGAAACCTTCAGCTATTTTTTCAATCGAGGTCGCATAGTTGTTCTCAATGACGTTGGCCTTGTCCAGCACGGTCGAAAGTCTGGTGACGTTGCCCTCCATCTTGTAGGCCGCATCCGCCGAAATCAGGAACTGGTTCGCTGTCTCTGCGTTCACATCACCGACGAGCTGCGTCTTCGTCGCCAGCTCCGCCATGTCCTCTGAAAGCTCTTTGTAGCCAGCCTTGGCGAACGTGCCCGTCGATTCCAGATAATCCGTCACGGCCACGCCATACTGAGAAGCCACTTCGTATGCATGCTCGCTGAGTTTTGCCATCTCAGCATCGGTATTGTTTGTCACCTTCTGGATGGCGGTCAGCTCTGTATCGACCTCTTTCAGCGTGGAGACCGCCTCGCGGAACATCCCGATCACCTTTGCGACGGAAGCATTGATGACCTGCCATGCAACAATCTTCTTTACAATGTTAGTAAGGCTGTCCCCGAGAATATTGGTTGAGTTCTTCAGCTCTTCCGTATCTGCCTTCGTCTGAGCGAATTCAGACTGCAAGCCCTTTAAGCCAGCCTTCGCCTTATCGACTCCATTTACATAATCTTCGTAACTGACGGTCCCATCCGCCAACCCCGCGTCCAGCGCACGGAGGCTTTCCCGAGCCGAGGAGACTCCATCAGCAATTTCATCAAATGTCCCTTTGGGATATTTGTCTGCTGCACTTTCAATCGACCGCGCCAGATCCGCATACTGCTTTTGCAGCGTCGGCATATTCTGCTGTGCCGATTCAAAAACCTTCTCCTGCCCGTCAAGCCAGCTGTCGTACCATGCGATCTCCTTTTTCGTGCTGTCTGCGATCTGCTGCTCGGTCTTCTCCTGCTGCTGGGCATATTCCGCCCAAGCCTGATTTGTCTCTGAAAGGATTCTCTGCTGATCCTCAAGCTCTGCATTGTAAGAACGCCACATATCGCCTTCTTGGCGCTGCTGCAAGGCAGTCGCAGCCTTCTCCGCCGCGTCCGCCTGTTTGTTGTAAAGCTCGATCTCTTTCTGAGTCTGAGCCGCGACCTTCTGTTCTGCCTTTTCCTGCTTCGCGGCATAATCGTCAAGGCCCTTAGAAACCTCGCCCAGCACCTTCGCCTGCTGTTCCAGCTCGGCGTTGTGCTGTGCCCACATGTCGTCTTCCTGCTGCTGGCGTAGTTTTTCTGCCTGCTCGGCAGCTTTTTGTGCCGCCTTTGCCATCTGTTCATAGTTGGCCGTGGTCTTGGTCTGCACAGTCGTATAGGACTGCGTTTCCTCATCCAGCGTCCGTATGATCTCCGTCGTGCGGCCGAGGCCATTGTTCACGGTCTCAATGGTCCTTGTCGGCGAACCATCTGCAGCGCCAGCCCAAATTTGGGTAAACTTTCCTCCAAGGTTGCTGACATTCTGTTCCAGCGTCTTGATCGACGCATTAAATTTATTGATGGCCTCCATACCGGAGGACTCTACGCTGATGGAGAGTTTCTGCCCTTTGAGCGAGTTGACGTCCTTGATCAGCGTATCGAGCTGATTGCGAACGACCTCAACCTGCAACTGAACTCTATCGACGTTTCCCGCCATCGTATACCCTCCAATCAGTCTTTTACCGTAAATCCTGCTCCGCGCAGCGCAGAGACCAGCGCACCCTCAAACCAGCCGCTCTCAACCACGTCTTCCTGCGCTCTTTCGTGGAACGGTCTGGCCTTCTGCCCCTTCCATGGGTATTGGTAACCTTCGCCGCTTTCCACAACCGGCGCGATCAGCCGCCCTGTGTCGTCATCCCGGCTCATGTCCTGCACTTCCAGCGTCATCGTCGCCGGGTCATAGGTCGCAACCATCACGTCCTTGCTCTGCGACTGTAAGCCGCCGTCCTCCGGGCCCCGGCGCTCATACATGTGCGGCTGATAAGCATCATAGACTTCGGTCTGCACGGCCGTCGCCAGCGCAACTCTCACCATCGTCGCCACGTCGTTTTCCATCGCCTGTCCGATGGCCGCATCGAGTTTCGCGTTGAACCGGGCCACAATATCTTCGATTGCCACACGACGCCCCCCTCTGCAAAAAATGCGCCAACCCGCCAATTCCTTGATGGATTCGCGCATTTCCCGGAGAGGCTTTCGCCCCTCCGGGCCGCTTTTGTTTACGCCTGCACGGTCACGGTGCAGCTGTCGGTGAACTCGGTCTCCCCAACCGTATACTTCACAGTCAGCGTCGCGTCGCCCGCCGTGGTCCCGGCAGTCAGAAGACCGGTGTCCGAAACGGTAAGCCCCGCCACGCCAGTCACTTCGTAGGTGCAGAGGCTCGGAGTCAGGTCGACCAGCTGGCCGTTGTCCATGATGGCCTTCGGCTGGACCTGTGCGGTCGCGCTCTGTGCCATGGTGATGACGCCGCCGATCTTGGCGATGATGCCCTGATAGCTATCCGCGCTTCCTTCGCAAGGAACGTAGATGTAGTAAGCGAGATCGGAGCCGCCACCGTTGCAGTCCTCGCAGCTCTCAGAGATCACGTCAGAGTCATAGATGATTGCCTGACCAGACATCGACGTGGTGTCGTTGTTGGTCTGGTCGCCGACCACGCCGCCGTTGGCGCCGAACTTCAGCGACGGGATGATCACGTACAGCGTGCCGACGCGCGTGCCCTCGTTCTGCGCAGAGCCGGATTCATTGGCATAAACGGCCATCGCTGCGGTGAAATGAACGACCTTTGGGTCGAGCATGGACGTGATCGTGGCGATCTGCGCATCCGCCCGGTTCACGAAGTACCAGACCTTGTAGGTCTTGCCGCTCTCAGCCGTAAAGCCGGAGACCGCACCGGTCGTCGGGCTGATGTCGTATGCCTTGCCGCCCACGGAGATCAGCGAACCCGCGCCGACTTCCTGCACATAGCAGCAGATCCGGCTCAAGCCCTGCTGCGCAACGGGCGCGCCGCCCTTCACGTCAACGGTCAGGGCCGTACCTTCCGCCGTCACGTTCTGGCAGGTCATCACAGGCGCCGAATACTTCAGCGCTGCGCCGACCTGCGCCGCCTTGCCCCACAGGGAGAAGTCCGCCGCCGTGAACTCGACATTGACCGCCGCGTCAGACGGAATGATCGCCGCGACCGCGTTGCCGAGGCCCGCACGGATCTCGCCCATCGTGACGCCCGTGGTCACGTTGCCGGTCTGGAACTTGTTGGAGTAATACAGGATGTCGCCCGTCGCCTTGTCCATACAGATGGCTTCAGACGTGCCCTTCAGATACAGTCTTTTGTCAGTGAAACGAATCATTGAATTCCACTCCTTTTGTCGAAAAATTCAGTTTTCTTACGTCGTGCGGTTTCCCGCATTTTGAACGGCCCGCATTCCAGCCCCTCCGGCGAAATTCTCCATTGCGATCACGCCGCCGGAGCCGTTATCCTCTTTGGAGAAAAGCGGGCTTGGGAACGGATTTCCGCCCTTCCACTTTGCCCCCTGCGCCTCTGCCACGCCGCATACCAGATAGCCCATCATCCTCTGCAATGCTTCCTTACGCCGCATCAGCTTCAAAATCGGCCAGTCGTACATTTCCGCCTCGTCCGCACCGCTCACCAGCGCGATCGACGCCATCATGCTCTCCAGCCGGTAGTCCAGTTTCGGGGCGTTCATTTCTGCAAGGTCCCTCTCCGCCTGCACCAGTTCAGGGTTGGCATTTTCTGAAACCAGTTCAATGCCGTTCTGGGCAGCCAGAATCGGGCGAATCCGCTGAAACTGCACCGGTGTCACCCGCAGTGTCCGCCGCTCATTCCCAATGATGATTGCATCGAGCACCCGAGGGTCACTTTCTTTGGGGCAGATTCTCGCGTATTTCATCCGTTCGCCGGTTTCTTTGTCTTCTCCCACTCGCATGGCAAGAATCAGGAATAAAATGCTCTGGTATAGCAGACCGACGCTCGGCTTTCCTTGCGCCGCAGCCTCAAATTCGAGCGTGTAAAACGCTTGCAGCAGTGGTTTCGACATCAAAGCCACAGGGAGGCTCTGCTGCATAAACTCGATTGCTGCCCGTGCCATGGAAAACGTCTCAAATTCTCGCACGCGGATTGGAAATAGGCGCAGGCCCTCCGCCCAGATGGGTTCGTACTGCGAAACGGCCTGAACCATGCTCAAAGGGAGTCCATTCATGTGTTCTTTCTCCTCCCGGTTTGAAAAAATAAAAAACGGAGCATCACGGCACATCGCCGTCATGCTCCTCTCAGCCTTCCCGCCGCGCTCTTCCGCCGCGGGGCTTCTATATCAAATTGTGTCTTCCTCCGCCGGCACGTCCATTTCGCTGTCGCACCATTCGATGCTCATTTTGAGCCTACGCCCAACATGGGTGCCGTAATCGAATATACTGTCGCTCCCGTTGTCCGGATGCGCGTACCGGCTGAAATCCACCACGCCGATTCCCGTCATGTTGACTCCGTGCAGTGCCTCGATGATGCACTGTTCAATGTCGTAAGCACGGGAATAAGCGTCTGTTCTCGTCGTGTTCTCCAAATTGACATTCACAAGGATCTCGAACGTAAGCCCGAAGACCGTGTGAAAATTGTCCTTTGCCACGGTTCTGCCCAAATAGCATTTGAGCGTCACCCCAGCCTCTGTATCGCTCTGGCCCCAAACGCGCTGCGGATAGATGCGGTATCCCTTCGGATGCTTTTCCCGAAGCTCCTGCGTATTCAAAACTGGCTCTTCCCCGTCAAATACCATCGAAAGCTTTTCTACCGGCGTCGGAAGCGGATTGCCAAGCGGACGTGCGCCATCATACCAGAGGTATTTTATCAGCCGAACTCTTGGCCGTCGGTTGTCATCCTGTGGAAAATATCCATTGGCATCCGGCAGATCGAGCAAATAGAGCAAAACCTTCTCGGGGATCTTCTCAGAACCGCGCAGCCGGTTAAATCCTGACTGAATTCTCTCGTATGGATAGCTGTCAGAACTGAATGGAATGCCCATCTCAGGCCCCACCGCCATTCTTCTTCACCGCGTAATCCTGAAGCTCCTTCTGCACGCCCTCCAGCTCCTGTTTCAGAGCTGTCATCGCCTCCGGCGTCGTCTGCTGGCCGATGGCCGTCATGATCCGCGACACCGGCTCATTCATCACCTGCAGCATCCCAAAGATCTCCGCGTTCATCCGCTTCTCCAGATCTTTGTAGTCCACCAGAATGTCAAATGCCCGGTCGCGCACCTCCGCGCTCCCTTTCTTCAGCCGGTCGATCTGGTTGAAAACGTGGCTTCCTGCCCATCGGTCATATTCTCCCACGCTCATCAGCCACGGGCTTTCCTTCTCCGCGTCGATCTCGGCGCCGAAATAGAGCCGTGCAAACGCACCCATCAGCATCCGGCTCTTGATCCCGGTGTTTTCCTTATAGAGCGGAGGGATCGGCAAACTGTCCGCTCCATTTTTGATCTTGATCTCCATCCGGTCGAAGCAGCCGTCTGCCGCCTCTCCCACGAATCGCAGTTTTTCCGCCAGCGGCACATAATCCCGCATTTCCATCAATTTTTCCGCAGTGATCACAATTTTGTCCATGCTCTCTACTCCTTTCGGTTTCCCATGGCTCGTCCTACTTCTATTATTTCTGTCCCTGTCTCCGAATTTCGCACTGGATTGCCCCATCCGAGACTTCCCATCGCCGCGTTCTCTTGCAGAGGAACTGATGTGCGCACCAGTCGCGCTTTTCATCTTTCTTCTCCAAAATCCGGCAGTGTAAGCTCACATCGCCGGGCTTGTGATACGCATGCGCGCAGTGCTCACTCATAGCCGCTCTTCCTCATCACTGCTCCACTTCTGTGAAATACTGCCCAATCAGCTCATGCGGCAGATATTGCAGCGTGATTTTACCGCCGGCAGCCTCGCCGATACGCTCGCAAAGATAGAGCTTGCCGTCCTCCGGGTCTATGTAGTAAAGTCCGTAGGTGTACTCCATGCCTTTTGCGGCTGGAATGGGGTCCTCCTGTGTGCCCGCGTGGGTCTCGTCGATGACGGTAAACAGCGCCGGGACTTTGTCCGGCTCCCAGCCCTCCTGTGTCGTGTGGGCCTGTGTCACGCGATAGAGCCTGTCTGCATAGACCAGCCGGTCGTTGACCTCCACGGCCATTCCTGCCGCCCAGCGGTCATACAGCTCCTTTGCCTTCACGGCGTCCGCATCCGTCAGGCTGGCCGAAGCCTTGACGATATAGGGCCGCAGCTGTCTTGCGCGTTCTGTCTGCGTCATTCGCTCACCCCCAGTAAAATATTGATCGCGTTCTCCGCGTCTGTCAGTGGGATCGCCGCGCCCATCTCTTCATAGCTGCCCTCTGGTTCTGTGCCTTTTAGCAACTTTCCCGCAAGCCGGAACACCGTATCAGACAGTGCCTGATATTCCTTCCCGTCCTCGTCGGTCAGCGTCACTGCCATCTTCGCACAAAAGCCCTCGGCCTCGGCCTCCTCGCACGGCACATAGCAGCCGTTGCCGTGCAGCCGGACGAGTACAATGCTGTCAGCATACCCGGCAAATGCGCCCTCTTTTTTTACTGCATACATGGCGTCCCTCCAAATTTCTCTTGATAGATTTTCTCCAATCGCTCCGTGCTTGCCGTCCGCAACCGGTTCTTCCAATAGCCATTATCCTGCCCCGGCCACAGCTCATCTACAAAATCATCACCGCATCCGTGCTTTGCATACCAGATGTAGAGCTTTTCCAACATATCCTGCCGGTATTTGCCCTCATCGGTCAGTGGTCGAAAATGATTCCAGCCGTTTTCACTCGTCACGCAGCAAACCGGCTTTCCGTCCAGATAGAGGAATTTTTCACGCTCCTGCAAAATCGTACCGTATGGGATATTGACCTCGCCGGAAATAGATTTGCCCTTGAAACGTTTGTATGTGATATAGTCCATATCCGTACCTCATACGCAAAAGCCGGGCGCGAAGCCAAACGATCTTCTCGCATCATCAGACGCGACCGTGCCGTTCGCGCTTGCGGCCACGAACTGCTCGGAACCGCTTGCCACCGGGGAACGGAGCCACCAAATAACAGCTATACTTGTTGCGCTGTAATTGTATTTGACCTTACTGTTTCCGGAGCTGTAATACAAGTATTGTGCCTGTTTTTTTGATTCACCAATGTTTGAAGCACCGAATGTCCCAAACACCTCGTATTCAGACAGCAAGAAGAAATAGTCTGTTGTCGCTGTAGCAGCTTCTATACCAGGTTGCAATCTACCTGTATTATTTGTATACTTTGTGACATATTTAAGTACTGTACGGAGTGCTTCTGGAATAACCGCAATGATTGTATTGGAATAGCTTAGCATGCTCGTACCGCAGATGTACTTGCGCATAAATGACGACTCCCAACCCCCATCATTTGATTCACTAGAATTCATTATAAATTGTCCCATAAAAGCATTTCCATATCCACTATCGCATAGCGCAACATCTGTACCACTGGACAACGCGTCCTTCGCAAGTTGGAAATGGATGCGGTTTGTACCCTCAAGACTGGAATTATGGTTGAATCCGATGATAAACGCGTATGTTGTGTAATTCGAGAGCGTCAGTGTACCAACCGTTCCGTTAAGCGTGATCTCCTTTCGGTCGCCGATGCTCCAAAAGTTTTCACCTGTTCCAGCATCAGAAATCCCACGAATGGTTTCCCATGAATTATCATTCAGTATGGTAGATATAAATACCAAAGATGTATCATACGAAGATGTAACGTTCACGATATTACTAGTGCTCGTTTCCCCACCCAATGTTGCACTAACCGTCCATTCTCCTTCTTCTGGAACGACCAACGTACACGTTCCGTTAACCGATGTGCCGCTCACAGACAGGCTTCCTTTTTTAGCGGTAACAGTTGCACCCGAGGTCACAGACACGATGATTTTCAGTTCTGTACCGGTCTGAATGGCCTGAATGGCCATAACAAATCCGTCCGGATAGACCAGTGGGTCAGATGTACCGCCCTTCGCGCGGATTGCGTCGGCAACCTTTTCCAGGTCGGTTGTATTTGTCAAATATTCAGCCATCAGAAGCTACCTCCATTCGCGTTTGCGATTGCCGCAGCGGCCCATGCGCCAGAAACAACGCGCAGGAACTTCCCGTCGTCCGACGTGGTGACAGTTGGCAGCTCCTTCGAATGCACATGATCCCATCGGGCATACGCATTCTCCGATCCCGCCGATGCCACTCCCGGTCCTTTTGGCGTATCATCAGAAGGCTGTGGGACATCTTCCTTTCTAGGCACCGAAAGTTCTTCATTGTAAAGCCCAAGATTCTTCATTTCGCCATACTCCTTTTCCGTTTCACCCTCTCCCCGGCCCTTGCGGACCGGGGAGAAACAAAAATAGAGCATAGCGGCGTCATGCCGTCATGCTCCTCTCAGCCTTCTGCTGCGCTCTTTCGCAGCAGGATTTTTTCAATTTTAGCCGATGGCAACAGCCTTATAGGTGCCGGCAGCCAGCGAAGTGACGGAAGAATCCGTCTGGTTGATCTTGATAACGATGCTGTTGTCCGCATTCACAGTCACATCGGCCATCACCATCTCGTTCGTGCCGGCCTCGTAGATCTGGACCAGCATCGGAGTCTGTGGGCCATTCTCCTGCGCCGCAATGGTCCAAGTGAAGGCGCCGCCGGCCGCTGCGATCACGGGGTTGTTGATGCTGTACTTCTGGAGATGGTTGGGCATCGCCTGCCAAGTCGGAGCCGCGTTCTCGCCGCCAGAAACGAGGACCTGTCCGACCGTGCCGCTATCCGTAGGTGCGTAGAAGCTCGGGTTCTTGTTCTCCGCGCCATTCATGGTGATGGTGTTCTTGGTGGCCTCATCGTCGATGGCATCCAGCTTTTCCTTGTCGGTCTTGGCAAACTGCGTGTAGGTCTCACCGGGGAGCACATCATCCTGCGTCAGGGTGACGATGCCAGTCTTGCCGTTGACGGAGTTGACGTCCGACGGGTTGCACTCAACATAGGTCGTGCCGCCCCAGCGGTACTGCTTGTTGAGATAGGGAGTGCCATCCGGACCGACGACAACATAGATCTTGTCGGTCTCCGGGGTCAGGGCCTCGCCACCCTCGGTCTTGGAAAGCCAGCCAGCCGCCAGCGCAGTATCACCAACGACATACGCCTCCACAACGTCGTCTACATAGCTCGGCAGCTGTGCGGAAGGAACAAGGCCGTTTTCATCCAGAGACGCGACACCGTTCTTCTGACCCTTCTGAGAAAGCGGGATCTTGTCGTCGATCTGCGCCTGCGCATCGCTGGTCAGGTTCTTGATGTACTCCGCGCCAACGATCTCGACAGCCTCAACGGCAGTGATATGGCCAGCCTTATCGACGGTGATCTTCGCAACATGCGTCGCATCGCCATAGGAACCAGCGGTTGCGCCAGAGAACGCATGACCGAGCGAGATGGTCTTGGTGTCCGGATCAGCGTGGACGATGCTCCACTTGTCGCCGGAGGCAAAGATGAAGGTGTCGGTCTTTGCCGTGGCCGAAATGGTCGCAGCCGCCGTCTGACCCTCTACCTGCGTGTCGGCGTTGGTGCTCTGGATGGGAATGTTGATGTTGCTGAAGGCATTCTGGTTCGGCTCGCCGCCCTCAGAAACGACGTTTTTCAGTGCCGTATCGATGGCCTTCAAAGCCGCAGCCATCGTCATACCCGCGGTGACGTAGCCGCCGTCCAGCGGCGTATAGCCTTCGAGCGTCAGATCGATCACATCCGTGACCTTGACGGTGCCATCCTTGCCGATGCCGGTCAGAACTGCACCGGTGCTGTTCGCCTGATTATAGACCGCACCAACGATCTGCCAGCCTTCCGCGAGGTACTGCTTGATGACACCGGTCGCAGAATCCGTGTAGATCTGATACAGTTTCGGATTCGCCGGAGCCGTTGCCAGCGGATGCAGCACGGCGTTCTGAAGCTCATTTTTGTTGAGATTCAGATTGGAAAGAATTTGACTCATATTGTTCTATCCCCTTTGTTTTTAGTTTAGATAAGCGTTTCCGCTGAACGGAGCCGCGAATCTGAGAGTGATGTTGTTGCGGTCGAGATACTGTACGTCTCCAACCACCAAGTTCCCGCCGCTGTCCACGACGGTCACGCTCGGATATTTCCCGAGATTGTGCTGAATGATCCACGTATCAGAAGCGACGCTCTGTGCAAACACATAGGTGTCTGACGTTCCGCCGCCCTGCGGGATGGTGTAGGTATCCGGCAAGCCCGGAAATTTTACGGATCGCAGAGGTTTTGTTGCCATGTTCTCTCACTCACTTTCTTTTCCCTAGGCTTCCCAGTAGATTTCAAGATTTCCGTCCCCGTCATCCGCCGCAGCCATTCCCGGCATGTTGTTGATGACGATGTTTCCGTTTCCGTCGTCCGCCGCTGAAAATACGCCGGCGCCGATGTTTTCCCTTGCCTGACGCTGTTCTTTCTCCGTCAGGTTCTGTTGGATGTCATATCGGACAGAGCCTTTCCCAGCCTCGTCCGCGCCGATGTTCTGCCGGGCCTGTGCCTTTTCCGCCTCGGTCAAATCCTGCTGCACGTCATACCGAACTGCACCCTCGGCCGTATACTGAACGCCCGCCGCCGACACCCGCACGAAGATCGTCCCGCAGAGTTTTGTCTGACCACCGCCCTGATTTCGGTTTTTCTGGCTCCCCGTGCCGCTTCCGGTTCCAAGCGTTCCCTTGTTGAAAGCGCTCTGCACGTCGATGCCGTCCCCGGCCCCGCCGAAGATCTGCTCATTTTCAAACTCTACTCTCGCCTGCGGCTCAATCAGCCCCTTCATAGCGAAGGTCTGCTGCTGTGTCAGCGGGAATAGCCATTTTCCGTTTTCATAGGTCACATCACCGGGATACTGGCGAGATAGGCTTCCGAGGTTCAGCACCACGGTCTTTACCATCTTGTCAGTGATGAGCGTCCCATCCAGCATTTCCAGCGCAAATGGCAGCGCATATTGGTCTCCCTGCATCATCCAGATTCCCATTTTCAGATTCCCTCCAGCTCGATCTCCGCCGAAATGCTGCTCTCGCCGCACTTCGCCGTGATTCTCAGTGGAACGTTGTCGCCCTTCCAGCACATCACAGTCACGCTGTTCTGATTCTGATCCACGCTGTAGGCCATGCTGTCAGGCCCCTCGAACGAAAATTCCACGGTCCGCCCCGTTTCCTCGCCATTCTCAAAATACGCTGCCGGGATCGTCGCACTCTCAAAGATCCCGAGCTTTTTCGGCACGCTCCCGGTGAAGAGCACTTCGGTCTCCGCCGCCGGCTCCACGGTCATTTCATATTCTGCGAAGATTTCCGGGTTTTGCGCCAGCGTACAGCGCACGGTGCATTCTCCACCGCCCATCGCGCGAGCCACGCCGTCTGGCCGCATCAAGATCACGTCCTCGTCCGAGCTGCACCAAAGATAGCTCACGGGCCTGTCCGCCGTGCTGCTCACAAATTCCCCGTTCCGGACGCTCACCGCACTCAGCGGCGTCGTCTGCCCTTCGCGGATCGTCGGTCTTCCGTCAATTCGGAGCTCCCATGAGAAGTTCTTTCCTCCGGCAATGTGCCGCTCCATATCGTCAATTTCTAGGTTCGGCGGCTCATACCGCGCCGCGAACTCCAAAAGCCGCACCGAATCATAATCTCCGGTAAATTCCTGCGTAAAATCGCCAAATCCGGTGATCTTGTACGCGCCCGAGCCGAGAATGATGCGGCTGTTCGTAGCGAGGTTCTTTGTAGCTTCGTTTCTCTGGCAAACCACGTTCACATAGCCCTTCGTGATCAGCGCATATTCCTGCATGTCGCTGTCGTTGGAGAGCAATTCTCCCTTCTCCACGCACAGCGGCTCCGACTGCATCCTGCCGTACCAATCCAGCCAGTTCCAAACGGTTCTGCACCGCTGAATGATTGCACAGCCCACCGCGCTTGAGATGTTCTGCGGATTCACCACTAGCCACATGCTTCCCATGGTCCGGATCTTCGTCCCCAGCCTCACATAGTCGATGCTCTCGTCTGCAAACAGGATGATTTTATAGTCGTCCTGCCGCCGCAGTGTCGCCGCCGAAACGGTTGAGATGTCCGCCATGCGGATCTGGACCGTTTCCCATCCATCCGGGTCGTTCGGGTCGAGTCCCTGAACGTCTGCGTCAAAATAGTCAGTTGCGTACTTGGCGTACTTGTGGACGAACTCGGTCGCCGCTTCCCCCATGTACTGCCGCCTGCGGCTCCTATATTCCTCTGGCGAGTTTTTCACCGCCTGTTGCAGACAGCCGCCGAGAATGATTCCATTTTTTGCGCTGTCTGCGATACTCATAAAATCACCTTTTCTGCGTCATCCAAGTCCAATGGCGAACGTATAGTATCCGACTCCAAACTGAGCACCAATGGTTGCCTCTATTATCACAGAGCCGTTTGAAAATATTATCGAAAGAGAATTATCAACTAGATACAAGTCATAACCCCTATACGACCCAGTATTACCATAAACCTCATACGCCTTTGGAACGGTATAGCTACTACCAACCAAAACCGGCTCCTCCAGAACTGGAATTGCGCAAGCTATAGCTGTGGGTCTCGATGGATCTGCATAACCACCATTAGAATCAGAACAATAGAATGATATTGCGGTTATCCTTTTTGACGATTGTGGGACAGGAATTATCAACTGTTTTAATGTAGAAGATGAAGACGGCGGAGACGACTGAACAATACGTTTAATAGATGTAGCAGAGTCTCCTTCGTATGTTCCACTTACGCCAAATAGGCTTACGCCACTCCTGATATTCGATGCAATCAGCGCACTCGGTTTCTGCACAACTGCACTGCCAAGTCCATCATAATTTGCATCCGGCGAGAAAGTATAAGGGAGGCTTCCCGGCAGAATGTTCTTGCTCTGGAGTCGGATCTGATCCACATCCACGCCAGAAAGGGCCGTGTAGCCCGGATCTGGAAGGACATTTACCTTTCCCGTCGTCAATGCGCTGACTGTCTTCTTCTGCAGCTTTACCACACCACCGCGGCGGCTGAATTCGCAAGCCATAGTCATCCTCCCTCAGATCATCTTCCAGATGCGCCGCACGGGGTTCACCCGCCGCATATAGGCGCAATCCTGCTCATATTTCCGCAGCTCCGCAAAAAAGAGCTGTGCATTTTCTTTGTAGCGTGCCGTCGACTCCTTCATCGTCGTGTTCTCATTCGGCACGTCGAAACTCTTGTCGTGCGGCTTCGGCTGGATGTTCAGCCATTCCCGGTTGAACCGGTTGTCCCACGTCACGGCCACAGCCAAGCCAAGCAGCCTCTTTTGTGTTTCGGTCAGCTCATGAGCGAAGGCCCCGTCTGTATAAAAATCGAGCCGGTATTCCGTCCCCGCGTTATCCTGCTGCGGAAAAGTGACGTTCCCTGTTTCCGGATCATAACTAAAATCCGTATATGGAACGAAGGTCACATCGCCGTTCCGCGCCGAAATCGCGATCACACAGGAGCAAAGCTCAAATCCGGCCTTCCCCGTCTCCACAACGGTCTCCCTCGTTGTGCTCTCCTGCGTGCTGACCCATTCAGCATCCGCGTATACCGGATTGGTCAGCCCCTCCGAGAGATATGTCAGCAGCTCCGGCGGCCGATTCAGCATCGGCATCGCCATCTTCAGCCAAATACTCATCCGCCGGAAAAAGAGGGCCGCGTCCGTCGCGAGGTCGTCTGTCATCCGCTCATCGCCGATCACGACCATTGCATATCCCGTGATGATCTCGCTCCACGTCGTTCCGCTCACGTTCAGTCCTCCCCCTCTTCGCCCCTCCGCATGATCCGGCGATAGGCTTCTCTCTGCTCATCGGCGGCGGCTTCATCCTCGATCAGCTCCAAAAGACTCTCCACGACGCCGCAAAGCGCCTCGATTCTCCTCCGATCATCCATAAAACCGCCGCCTTTCCGATTCAGCTTATATTTTTACTGCGCCTCGCGCTCGTTCATCTGCTCGATGATGCTCACGAAGTCGCCACGCGGGTTTTCCTTGGTCTTGCTCATCTCGTTCAGCTTTACCACGCGCTCGCGCGTCACATACGGGCTGTTCTTTGCAAATGCCTCGGCATACCGAGCTGCAACCATCTTCTTGTGGCCCTCGCAGAGACGCGGATAGATGTCCAGCATCTCATCCCCGATCTCCACCATCTTCGCAAATGCCTTTTTATCCAGCAGCTCGCCCTCGCAGTAGTCGCAGCCAAGAGCTTCGCGCTCTTCATCGTTGAGGCCGCTCACCGCAATCAGCCAGCGCTTCTTCAAAAATACGCGCGTCAGATCAGTCAGCACGCGCGAAAGGTCGTTCTTCGGCACGTAGAAGCTTCCCGTCTTTCCCACGATCTGGCCGTACATCCCGTGTTCCCCGAAGAGGACGACGTTGTCATCTGCAACCTCCGCCTGCCACAAAAAATGGACCTTTTCGCTGTCTCCCATGACCTGCACGATCTGCGGTGCCGGCTGCTGCATCCCGGCCATCGCCTTCGCCACGGCCGCCGACACCGCGTCCGCGATCATCTTCTGCACATCATCTTCAGAATAGGTCTTCTTCTCCGTCTTCTCGCTGACAACCGGAGCCTCATCCGCCGGAATGATAGCTTCAGAAGGCACGGTAACTGCCTCGCCTTTCAGCGCTGGTTCCACATCCACCAGCGGCGTCTCGCTGCCATCGTAGCCAACCGCAGTCACGTCCTCCGCCGCAACCTCATAGCCCTCCGGCGCAGCCGAGGTCGAGGTCGCAGCCTCTTCAAATTCTCCGAGTGCGCCAAAATCCTGCGTTTTCTTCTCTTCCGGCTTCTTTTCTCCGGCGTTGCTGTTGCTGTTTGCTTTTCTGGGCATTTTTATGATCTCCTTTCGGTTTTAGATGCCTTGTTCCTTCTCGTGTCTGCTCCTGCCGGACTTGCACCGGCATCTCGCGCTTGCGGAGCCGTTTATACATTACAATATAGGTAAGTGTGGGGAGGGCCGGAGGTAAACCCTCCCCACGGAGCACGCCTATAACATCTGCGTGAGTTTCACGCAGCGTGTCCCATCCTTAGATTGTGAAGTGCGCGATCTTGCTGGCAAAAGTCGCCACAGCGTCGATTGCAATGGTCAGGTTGAGGGCCATTTCAAAGTCCGCGGAATCCCGAACGGGATCGATCTCAATGGAGATCGGGGTCTCAGCGGTGTACGCAATGGTCATCGGCTTCCGGCGGTTGGATGCCATCATCCAAATGTCGTTTTCGCCGAGGATCGTCTGCGGATTGGTATTCTGCGTACCGGGGACGATTGCATCGCGGAGCGGCAGCAGCGGCACGCTCATAAACTCACCGAGATAGCCCGCGCGGTTGTAGCGGTCGCCGAGCAGCGTCGCCAGCGCAGCATCCATGTTGACGTTGGTGGTGCCGGTTGCCTCGGTCGGCAGCACCTTCGACAGCGGAACCATGCTGCCGGTCGAAAACAGGCCGTTGATGCCGATGTTGTTCAGCGCAGACAGCTTGTTTGCGGCCTTCATCCAGTTCTGGCTATTGAAAACATAGTTCAGATCCGTGGGGACGAGACTGGTGTCAGCCGCCGCAATGGTCATCGCCTCATTCCACATGCCCATGGTCTTGGCATACATGCCAGCCACGATGTTGGCAAAGAAGGCGCCGAAGTCCTGATTGTTGCCAACCAGCTGATGCCACTTCGCATTGATCTGTGCGGTCTTCGGCTGCGGATTCAGCGTGTAGTCCTTGGAATAGAACCGGTTTCGCGGCACACTGCGGCTTGCACCCCAAGAGGAATCCTGGAAGATAGGAATGTCGTTGGAACTGATGGAAATGGTCTCGGTCGTGCCGAATCCAACTTCCACGGTGTCTGCAAACATGTCCACGGCCTCAGAATAGGTTGCCGGGATGATCGGCGTCACGATTTCCTGATAAATGCCCTGAAGCACGGCGTAGAACTGCTTGTTGTTGTAGAAGTTCCGGCCCTGACGGCGGAAATCGGCAAAGTTGTCAGGAGCCACAGCGCCGTTCTGCGCGCAGCAGACCTTCGCCGCAAACAGCAGATGTTCCGCCTGGAACTGCTCGTTGAGCTGCTTGTAGGCGTTGGCGTTCATCAGGCTCGCCACGCGCTCGGTACTGCCTCTGGCCGCGTTCATGGCGTTCTTGCCCTTGGCAGAGTGCTCGAAGAAGAGCATCCGGCCCTTTGCAACGACGTCTGCTCGCTGTCTGGCGATGCCGCTGCCGCTCTCAGCGTTCACCTGAAACACGGACGGAGAAACGCTGTTCAAAGAAAGTTTCGACATTTCAATTCACTCCTTCCTGATTAGCCGGCCGCCACGGCGGAGACGACCGTTTTTGCGAATACATCAATGTATTCGAAGCTGCTGGTCGTACCCTCGGTGAAGTTTCCGGTGCCGGGGTCTTTCAGCTCAAAATAGATCGCGCCGTTGCCGGTCGGGGCCGCAGCCGCGGGGACCAGCATGCCGTTTGCGATCGTGAAGAACTTGTTGCTGCCAAGCTCTGCAGACAGGTTGCCGATACCGAAACGGTAAGTCGTTTTGCCGTTGAAAACGATCTCGGTGAACGTGCCGTCACGGCCAGCCGGAATGCCGAGGCCGAGGGTTTCCGTTCCGATGTAGTAGGCGTTGCCGTGCCGGCCTGCGAGCATCTGCGTCTCATAGGTGTTGCAGGCGTAGATCCCAGTCGCCGCATTGGCGTTCGCGCCAGCAGCTTCCATGTAGAACGCATTTTCGTTCTTCACATTGGGAAATCCCGCGCACGGCAAATTCTCTCCGCGCACGCAGAGGATACCGGCCGAGCAGTCCGCATCCGCGCCGCTCTCCTGATACCGTCCGGTGATGTTGCAGAGATCGTCGTTTCTGTTGTTCGTGATCCGCGGTTCAAACGCGGTTTTTTCGATAAACATCTTGTTTCACTCTCCTTTTCTTACTGAGCGTCAATGCCCCAGCTTGCAAGCAGACCGGACACGGAGCCGTCGTCGTGCTTTTCGTTCGTCTGGAACTTGTCCCACGAGAAGACCTTCCGGTTCTTCTGTGCGGCCGCAGCGTCCATTTCCTCAACGGCCTTGCCGCAGACTGCGTAAACCGCATCCGAAACCTGCTTCTCGCCGATCCAGTTGCCGTCCTTGTCCACGCTGTTGGTATAAAGGCCGCCATCAATGTCACCGAGGATTGCCGAAATGGCCGACTCCGCAACCTTTTCCGCGCGGCTCGCATTGAATCGAGCCAGAACCTCAGTGGCCTTCGCCTTCGCGGCGTTCAGCCGACGCTTGTTCTCAAACTCCTGCATTGCATTGAGCTGATTGTTCGCCTGTTCGAGCTTCGATTCCAGCGTAGCGACTTTGTCTTCCGCTTCCGTCATGCGCGTTCTCGTTTCGCCGTTTACGCACTCCATGAAGTCCTGAACGTCCATTTCTGCGCACTCTTCGTCTCCAAACTTCATCGCGGCATTTACCGTCATGCTCTGGAGCCGTTCCGGGGCAATCGTTTCGGCTTCGTTTTCCATCACGTAGGACTTGAAGCCGCCGTCCTTCGCCATCAGGCAGACAAAGATCTTGCCATCCTTGTTCTTCGCGGCGGAGAGAACCGTATAACCCTCAAAACGAGCGCTCAGCGTTGCCAGCTGTCTCTTGTTGAAGATGTCCAAATTTCTCACTCCTTTTTGAGTTTTCTTCCCAAAATTGGGGTCGTTGCTGTCCGGGGCCTTCTGCAAAGATGCCGCTCTGAGCTTCAATGCCTTAAACTCATCGTTCATCGCGGCAAGTCGAGCGATGTTGGCCCCCGGAATTGCCGGAGCAACGCCCGCCCCAAGGATCGTCACGCCGAGGCCCTCCCAGACGTCAAAAACGGTAATTTCTCCGTCTTGGTGTTCCTCGTCCGTCATGGTTTCCACGGATACGTCCATGCGCCCTGTTCGCACGATCTCATCCACAGTCTCCTTGGCGTAGAACGCAAAAAGCTTTCCTTTCGCCACGATCCATGTATGGCCATCCCTCTCCCGGAGGGAAAAGTCATTTTTGTCATCCGACAGCGTACCGACAATGCGCTCCGCTGTCCCATCGGTATAGGACTGATACTCTTCTCCAGTCCTGAAATCGATTTTTACTCTGGAGTTGTGCCCATCGCCGATTTTTCCCATCACGTATGCGATCAGGATCGGCCGGCCAACAAACGTCAGGTAGTATTTTTCGAGGTTTTGATAGTTCCAGTGGTTATCGTTCGGTCCATCCCGCATCAGCCAGAGCTCCACGCCAAACTCATAGGGGTTCAGCTTTTGAAGCACACGCAGTTGCCCTGTTCCGAGGCTCCGCGTCCTTCCTTTCACCGGCATCTCAATCACCGTCCTCTTCAAAGAGTTCTTCGATCCATCCCTCAAAGCTCGTTGCGCTCATCTCGTGCTCCGAACTCATCTGCCATGCGTAGAGGAATTTTTGGTAGCTCTCGCTGTTCTCCATCTGGAGGGTTTCAAACTGCCGTCCCAATGGGAAAAGGCCGTTTTCATCGCATACACGGACGCAGATGCGGAGCTTATCTTCAATGCGCTGAAGCAAATCGATGATCGCTTCAAATACGCCGTCCAGATCATCCGGCCGTCCTTCATATTCCGCAGTCTCCGGGTAGATCTGCAGGATATGCCGCTGATGCAGAATGTCTCCAACGGTGTCGAACCGTTTCGGCTGCTCATGTGCCAGTCGGTGGATCACTTCCGCCGTCTTGGGCATCCCAAATTCGATCAAGACACGCTCTTTCAGCGTATCCAGCCCACGTGCCGCATCCTGATAGGCGCCGGTCGCGTCCCGCGCCGCGTCGCGCACCGCAGCCAGTGCGCCGTTTTCAAAGTTCATTCGATCTCTCAGCCGTGCCATGGCCGCATCTCCTTTCAAAACAAAAAAGAGCCAACCGACTATAAATCGTAGTCAGTTGGCTCTCTTCAGCCCTTTTGCAGCGCCCTTTCGCCGCAAGATTTTCTATATTCTCCCGCCGCGCCTACTTCAATACCCCGCGCATCCAGCGCAAGCCTTCGGCTTGGTAGGAGTCATTTTTCAAGAATCGCGCTCTTTTTCAGCACCCGAACCGTGTCCTCCACGATGCGGTATCCGTCCCGCGTCCGCTGGATTCGCACGTCCTTTTCCTCACTGAGCGCCTTATTGATGACCCTCAGATCATCCGCTTTTACAAACTCTGTCATTTCACGTTCTCCATCCGTCAGACCGGGTTCGTGTCCCCGTAAGTGTCAACCATCGCCTCTGTGCCATCTGTGGTGACGTTTCCGTCTCCCTTCGGTCTCCCCGTGTTCTGCGGCGGAAGTCCAGAGGATTCCTGTTTCATGTTGTAGCTCGTCACCAGAGGGATGCGCCTGTCCAAAATTCCGCTCTTGTAAACCACTTCCGAGAGCGAAATATCATCCAGAATCGACCGGTCCAACAACGCATTATAGAGGATCGCATCCGGCAAAATGCCGTGCTCCATGCCCTTCATACACCGGTCGAGCATCTTTTCATCCTCGGCAATGTCACCAAACATCACGAATTTCCACTCATATTTGAGGTTCAGCCGCCTCAGAATGGTGTTCATCATCCGTTCGAAATCCCGATAGACTGTCTGCATGAACTTACTTTCGATCTGCAAGGAGATTTGTGCTGTAGCCGCCTTCGCGTCAGAGTCGATCGGCATGATCGCACCGAGGCCGGCCTGATTGATCGTATCGCTGTAGCCCTGCTTCACAATGTCCATCGCGCTTGGCGCCTCAGACAGGCTTTCGAGCTTCATGTTCTCCAGTGGCGCCATATAGAGACCAATTCCGGATGTGTTGTTCTCCCGCATCATGTCATACCACATTGCCTGAAACAGCAGGATTCCTGCATTGCTCAGCCGGTATTGGTCGTCTGAGGATGCGTTTTCATCATCCCTGTACGGGATCTCGCCATGCAGCAGGCTTACGAGCGGATTCTGGATCAGCTCCAACTGGATCTGTTCCATCTGCGCCAGCTGAATCATACTCAAAAACAAACCGGAGAACGGAGAGATCACCGCGCGGCTCACGTCATCCGCTTCAAACGGAAATACTTCCTCGGGCGGAAGATAGACCCAGTAATACCAGCGCCCATTCTGATAATAGACATCCGGTGTTCCTGCCATCGGCCTATTCGATTGGATCAGGTTGAACCGCTCCATATCGACCAGCCGTCTCGCAAATACCACCGATGAACCGGTTCCTTTCGGTTTCCCGACCACCTGTGCAAAATCGTACAGATACGGTCGGAAGAGATCTCCAAACTGTTCCGGAACGCATCCCGGCTGGAGGAAGTACATCATATTGAATGCGATGGTGTACTTCGAGACGTTGTTGAATCCCGTAATCTTCACCCAATCGCTCGGGAGCTGCTGGGCAAATGCGTAATTGACCTTGTTGTGGCTCTTGTCCACGCTGTATCGAGGGTAGTAGAAGACCTTTCCCTCTGCGCCGGTCTGCCCGACAATCTGATGCGCCAGCTCTTTCGGTCGGAACTCCGTTCGCAGCTTTTCTGCCAACGTCCACTCCCGCATGAAATCGTCTTTCCTCGCATCCTCTTTAGAAACGAGGTTCGGCGCAATGTAGCTGTGATAGGTCAGCATATTTTGATAGCTTTTCCGAATGTGGAAAAACGGATATGCTGTATATTCCAGAATGTGCGCCACTTGCCGGAGCTGCATTTCGCTTTCATACGGCTTGGTGAGCATCTGCGCCACATCATCCTTGGAGTAATCCTCCGGGAGTGACGAAATTTTCTTTACGCGGCGGTTTTGAATGTATGGGTTTGCCAGCCCATAGCGTCCACTGTTGATCCCAGAAAATGCAGAAATGAGACTGCCAAGCGGCATCCCGCCGTTTTCCTGTGCCAGTGTCCTGAATCGCTTGAAGATTTCCGGAAAAGACTCATACTGCGCCTTCCGCAGCTCCTCTGTCGGTATCGCCATCCGTCTTTTCCCCCTTCTTCTCCTGTGTCAACTTTACACGTTCCGCGTCCAATGCTTCTGCAAGCTGATCTACCATGCTGCTGAGACGTTCCATCGTCTTCGGCTCCTCTTTCTTTATCCGCTCCCGCAGAAGATTCGCCGCACATTCCATGATCCATTCTTCGTCAGCCTTTGTCAGCCGCCGAATCTCCTTGCCGTTGATCTCAATACTCTTTTTCGGTGCCTCTCCAGACGTATAGATGAGAATATAACCTGATGCGATTCGACTGAATCGTTGTTCCAACGCCAGCCCAATGTTTTCCTGCGTCAGGTTCAACGCATAAAGCCGATATACGGCCGTCTCCTTCTGCTCTTCCATCAGTATAAGCGCCCTCCCCGGCGTCCCACCGCAATTCTTCCTCCTGCGCTTCTTCCGGCACTGGAGGTCAACGGCTTCCCTTTGTATTTCGCCAGAATCGAGTCCCAGTCGCTCTTTTTTCTGGCAGACTCGATTGCAAGCTGCTTTTCCAACTTCTGTGCCAGCCGCAGGCCATATTTGATGGCTGACCAACTGTCTCGCTGGATTGCTCTTGAGATGCGCTTCTCGCTGAACCCAGCGCCGCTCGGAACGGCCTTCAGGTTCTGGATCTGCGCCGAAAGCTCTCTCGTCTTTTGATACGGACGCGCAATGCGATAATCCATATCGTCCTCTTTGATCTTGTGCAGCCGCTTATATGCTTCCACGCCGTCGCGGGTATTCATCGTCAGCAGCTGAACGTTGTGGTTGTCAAATTGGATCTGCGCATAGCGGATCATTTCTGCGTCCGGGTCTGTGACGCCTGTGCCGCCGGCCTTGATCGGATAGATGATTGGAAGCGCGCCGTCCAATTCTAGGGCCATATACTCTGTGTGGTCCATGATGCAGAGTGGAGGCAGCCCATCGCCAAGATCCTTCATAAGATCTTCAATGACCGCCTTGCCGTACTGCCATCCGTCTATTGCAATATAAGTCGTGTTTCCACCGTCAAAGCAGAACCGATACCAAACATCCTTGAGCATCCGGGCCTGTTTCATCGCATTGTCAGGCGGCGGCCAGTCGTCCAGCCAAACCAGCTGTTTTAGGTATCTATCCCGCTTCAGAAAATCGCTCTGCCGCGTCAGCTTCCAAACGCCAACGGCGCATTTCGCGTTTCGTTTGTTATCCTCATAAGAAACGTCGTAGCAGACGATGTAGGTCACATCTTTGGGATCAACTTTGCATCCCGGATATTTGCAGCAGTGCTGCCGCTCCATTGTCATCAAACAGCAGCTTTCCGAGAGCGTTTCGTCGGAGATGATCGGATTCTCGTCCGCGCCGGTGTATCGACTCTCCATCTCCCGCATCCACCGCTCTGGTGTCAGCTTTGCCTTTAGTTTCATCGCCCATGAATACGGCCGCATCTGCTGAAGCACGACGCATTCCCAGCTCATATCATAAGCAAAGGCACTCTCTCCGCGATTCATCTCTTTGAGCGTATCGCATCGGACCTGAAACGACGGATGCTGTTTTCTCCCGGAGCTTGTGATCGAGTGGTTTTTATACGCGACGAAGTTCTCGTCCGGTTTTCCGTTTACATTGTGCCGCAAACGCACGGCCGGCAGAACGATTGTCGAATATTCCGTAAAGTCAAAAGCAGGATTCTCTTCCTGTGCAAATTCTTCGGCTGTCACAGCATGGATGTTATCGCCGCGGAACGCCGAAATATAAAATGCACTTCCAAGATCAGTTTCGATTTTGAAATCATCCTTACTCTCGGCTGTGATTCTCCATCCCTTGGTCAGCGCAGGATAGTCGTGTGAAATTTGTTTGAACTGTTTACTGCCAATCGCAGCCATCTGCTTATACGACGGACCGTAATATGCACTCTGCGTTCCCGGCCAGACAAGTCCAGTCAGCAGCTCATATTTGAACTTTGTACTTGTTTTTGTAATTCCTCGCGTTCCTGTGAACGCAACATCTTCATATCTGGCATAGCAACGCATCATAACGCGCTGCATGAATTCCTCATTGGCATAGTCAGCAGACTCATCTCGGAGCAAGTCGCACCCTTTGTCTGGATACCACCGAAGCACCCAAATCAGGAAGGCCCACCATTCCGACTCAAAAGAAGAATAGTCACGCTGCTCAACTTCGCGCTTGCTTACCCAGCCAACTCCAGGTGCCCAAGCCTTTCCAGCGCGTCGCGCCATCCAGATTCACCGCCTTATTTTCCGTCCTTATGATCTTTCAGCGGCGGCATACGAATTAAGCCCAGTTTCTCATAAGCCTCTTTCTCCGCCTCGTTTGGCTCCTGTGCGAATTCTCCCAAATCATCGTGGATTCTCATTTCATCCGGAAGCGTACTCAACTCCGGCATCCCATCATTTTGCCGCATCCGATTTTCGTTGATGAGGATCATCTGGTCTACGGCATCCGCTGTGTATTGGTATCTCGGCTTACGGCCAAAGAAAAATTCAAACATCTCATCTGGGCTGCACTGCTTTCCGTTTTTGAGGAGCCCCGCCTTTTCGAGCCGGTCTGTGATCTCATCGACTCGGATAATGTCTGCCGGCCGAACGTCCTTTTTCCGCAGATTTTCGCTTGCGAGGTTTTCCTGAATCAGGCTGGACAGCTTCTTTGCCATGTCAAACTTGCCGGCCGCCGATGCATCATTCATCTGCTTCATCCAGATCGTCACATTTCGCAAAATGAGCTGCTGTTTTGCGCTCAATGCGCTTTCTCCGCCATAATCAGAGACCAGAATTGCGTAGATCCGGTCGAACTCCGCAAAATCCTCATTCGTGAACGGCCGCTCCGGGCTTCCTGTGCCCCAGTCCTTGCGCTGCCGCTGCGTTCCAAACCTCGCTGTTCTTGCATTCTGCTCCGCATAGATGGCCTTGGTAAACTCTCCGTCCTTCAGCCCTTCTCCGAAGATTTTTGTGATGTCGGTCAGTCCATCCAAAAACCCAAACGGTTCCCCAGCCTTATTGACGTCCAGCTTTTTGATATGCAGATTGTCAATGTAAGAGAGCCATTTATCCCGGCCCTCGTCGCGCGGCACGCAGTCCCGCGCAAACGGGACATCGTATTTCACGCAGCAATAAAAATAGGCCAGACTCTCTGAGGTCTTCTTTGCAAGCTCGACATAATATTCCTGCTGCTGAAGTTCGTTTGTCTGGTCTTCCATCGTTTCCTCCCTGAAAAACGAAAAACGCCGTTCCGGTATCTTTGATAGATACACCGAAACGGCGTGAAGTCACACTATTCTTTGTAACGGATTATACCACACTTCCAATAAAAATGCAACAAAAATTTCAATACCAAGAAAAATCATCCTTTTCCCCCAAGGAAGTTGAGAGCATTTGCATTGCATGTGTCACTGCCTCCTGCTGCTCTTCAAATATCTTCTTGATATATAGATACGATTTCTCTTTTGCCACTCTAAAATCATCAGTTCCAAGATCATGCATTGAAATGTTCAATGGTTTGTACGTCAGAAACCACTTTTCTCCAAGTCCAGCATAGTGATGGATGGAAACCATTGTTGCATCCAAACGATAAATCGTTCCTTCTTCAGGATTCTTTCTCGCCGGTGCATTGCTGATCCATTTCATTCTCTATTCCCATCCTTCTCATTCAACTCGACAATATCAGGAAATGCTTTTTGAAAATTTGAAATTGCAAATTCCAATCCTTGAATCATCCATGAAATGCGGATTTTTAAGTTATAATCGCTCGTTTGATAAAATATCTCTGACCACCTTGAGCGTTCTTCCAGAAGCGCATTATAATAGTTTTGTAGCGCCATTCCATCCCCGTTTTTATGGCGCGACGCCAAACGACTCGATTTCCATTTCTGTAACCACGTTTTCATTCAAATCGACCTTCTCTTCGGTTCCTCTGGCAAACAGAAAACCTTCCACTTCCACAAAGCCTTTCGTATTCCACTGCGCATGCTCAGCAATCCCAATCACCAGCGGGTTCCCATCTCTGTCGAATTGCACGATCGGCCGGCCATCCGCTTTTTCACATGCCTTCCGGATGGCTTCTTCGGAGTATTTGACTTTGTTGCCATCCTCGAAGATGCCATTCTCTATCTCAACTGGGATTTCTGCGTGAATTCTGATTTTATCACACCGCATTCAGTACCTCCGTCATCCCTTCTTGTCGCATATTCGATTTTTCTCTTGACAGAATCATAATCCTCCGCAACGACAATGTAATCCTGCTCGCCTGCGTATGGCACATTGAACGCAAAGTAAATCATCGTGCAGTCGGTTTTTCGAACGACCATCTGTATCCAATCGACATTGACGAGTGACTTTCCCTGGCTTGCTTCCGTCGTGACCTCAATAAATCCGTGCATTTTCAGTCTACCTCCCCGTGCTCCCGAACCCGCCGGTTCCTCGTTCCGTCTTTTCCAATGAAGAGACCACTTCCAGCTCTGGCAGCAGGCAGGGTAAAATCACCAGCTGAGAGATTTTGTCTCCCTTTCGCACTCTGTACGGATGATCCGAATGGTTGTAGAGTTTTACCATGATGCTCCCCGTATAACCGACGTCGATCACGCCCTCGCTGGTAATTCCATGCTTGACGTTCAATCCGCTCTTGCTTTTGACCATGCCGACGGTTCCTTTTTCCAGTTGGACATGCACCCCAGTGTTAAAGATAGCGCTTCCACCCGGATAGATATAAACATCATCGTCAGTCGAATAAAGGTCAAGGCCCGCGTCAAACTCGTGTGCCCTCGTAGGCATAATGGCCCACGGCTCCAAAACGATCTTCATTTTACCATTCACCAAGATTCTTCCTCCGATCCGTTCAGATGTGCCTTGGCACCCTCTTTTGTGGCAAAACAGTCATAGACTGAATATGCTTCGAGGACTGCTTCGTCGCAATTTTGTTTCTGTTCTACTGCATACTCCAATGCAGCATCAATATCATCACCGCCATTGATGTATGGTGATACGATCACGGTTTTATGGACGAGTGCAACAAAGATATATCCGCTTATCTCGTAGGGATCTCCGTCCTCATCCCGTTCGACCACCCACACGCACTCTCCCGGAACAAACGGCTGGACAAGAACTTTTCCGGCCGCATCGGCCACAGCCAGCTTGCGGAGCTGCGCTGCTCTCGACAGATCATCTTCAAAAGCCATTTCAATAATTTTCTTATTTCCAATGACATCTTCCGGCGGAAGAAGCGAATCTTCATATTCCGCCAGCCGCGTGATTGCCGTATCGTGATCGACCAGCGCCACGGCACGTTTCACGCCGTCGCGCTCCTCATATTTTGTCATTCTGTTCATGCTGTTCCTCCATTTTTGCGAGTCGATTCCATACCACAATGTTGACTCGCCAATCTCTCTTGCGATCCCAAGGACTCCCAATGCAATATGATTGCCCCCATGTCTGCCCGAAGCCGCACTCCGGACAAACAAGTCGGCCCTGCAAAACCGGATAGCCGCCGTCCTGAATCTTCCCGAGCATCACTTCCTGCTGCTCCCTCACAGGCTCCACTCCGCATAGAGGGCACAGAACCAGCTCAATCGGCATCCCTTTGGCCTCCATCTCCTGAACTTCCAGAATTGGAAGCGGAATCGCCCGTCCGAGATCAATTTCCATCTTTATCAATCATCCCATTCAAAACTTCTATGATTTCATTGATCTTGAATGCAAGGCGTTCGTTGTCCGGAATATCCTTCAGATAAATATCATGTATTCCAAAATTTTTTGTCACGCCGCCATGTCGGTCTGTTTGAATCTTCCAACATTCTCTTTGTTCTTTCTTAACGAGTGAAAATGGTTTGATTCTCTTCTCAAGACTGCATTTTGCCTTATCTGACTCGTCTTCCACAACGATTGGAATGGATTCCGTGCCAATCGTGTGAAACTTTCTCCACATTTCTTTTTCGGACCCCACGAAAAATGCGTATTTCCCGATTTCCGGATGTGTAATGGTGTACTCAAAAGCATGGTTCTCTTCCGAGTCAGTTTTCAAAACAGCAGAGATGTAGCCAATATAGCCATTTCTCATCTTGAGATAGTAGCCCTTTTCAATTTTCATTCCATTCCTCCAAATAGACTGCTCCACCGATCAGATGCGTCTTGACCATCGCTCCGCACTGGTCGCAGATGATCTCCGCATCCCCACGTTCCGAAGAATAGACAGCCGTCCGCTTTCTATATCGCATCACGAGCCGCCCGTCCTCCACGCAGCCCACGATATGACCGTTCCGGCAGCGGATCATGCTACCGGAGGCCATCAAACGCCATCCGCCCTTCATTCCACGCCCTCCGCAATGCAGGACTGCTTTTCCATCCGCTCCAACTCGTCAGCAGCCTCTTCCTTCACAGTTTTCTGGCACTTGCTGCATGTTGTCTCGCGCAGTTCAAATGGACAGGATGCAATTTTCGGGCAGCGGAGCCGCTGAATCAATTTCTCTCGCTTTGTCATGTCAAACACCACACAATTTTTTCTTATACCTGGAAACGGTCATCCTGCTCATTCCGAGCTCTTTGCAGATCTCAGCGCTGGTTTTTTTCAACCGCAGCATCTCAGCCAGTCTTTCTATGTCAAACTTTTCCGGGCGCCCTCGCTTCGCCTCCGGTTTTCCACCGGCGAGGCAGTTGCAGCACTCATCGCTCGCATAAGGGCAGTGGTTGAGGCAGAAATCTATATCTTCCTGAGAATCTGTCGTATGCCTTTCCACGACCTCTTCCCGGTAAACGCTTTGCCAAGGCACTGACGCCCGGATCACCAATGATTCATAATTGACTTCCATTTTGTTTTCCTCCGGTGCAGTTAAACTTCCGTAATCTCAATTCCGTGGAAATAAAGCATCATTTTCCGCTTTAGTACGAACTTTGCGTAGGCCGCGGAAGATGGATTTCGATAGCCTTTCACATCCTCCACCACCAAAATGCCGTCTTTCTTATACACAAAATCGGCGTAATAATCGACCGCCCGTTCCACCAGCTTTTGCCCATCTTTCAGGCGCGCTCCATTTTTTCCATATCTGACGACTGTTTTATATTGTGCCGGCAGCAGAGGGAATTTCTTCTGCCATTCCAGATTTCGGATCATCCCCTGCTGCTCCATCAGCACAAGCTCGTCATATCGGTTTGCTTCTTTGATGCTGTCAAAAGTCTTGCCGCCGCGCTCAACTTTTTTGTTGTGCAGTTTCGGCGTCTTTTTTTCTTTCTGGATAGGTTGTGGCGGCGCAGTCTGTTTTTTCTTCATCTGAGAAAGGATTTTCTCCGTCGCCTGCTTTCTGTAAGGCTCCGGCAGATCCGATAAGCTCATGTTCAGCCCCATAGTTCCTCAAATCGTCATTTCATAGTCATCGGCACCGTATCCATCACCGTCAACCGATTCTTCCGCGGCCTCGCCCTGCATTTCCTGACAGAGATTCCAGAAGGCATCAACAAAGGACAAATTGAAGGCTTTCACGAAATCACGCTTCTCATCATAGCGCCCCAACGTCAATATCTTCGACATTGCGGTCGTCATGGCATCCACTACAGCCTCCCGGAATCCATCACTGAGGATTTCGATGTGTTCGATCCGCAGCTCATTCCAAGTCCTCTGCTCTCCGTCCTTGTTTGTATACTCCTTGCTGGACCATCTTCCGGCAATCAAAACATAGTCCCCAGCACGAACTCGCTGCGCCAAATCCGTCTGGTAGCACTCTCCGATGGAGATGCAGTTCATGAATTTCTTATCGTTTTCTGCGCCCTTGTCGCCATACGCGACACCGAACGTGACCTTTGGCTTTGGAGGGGCTGTTTCCGACCCCTTCGTGTATTCCAGCTTTGCGTCGCGCGTAACCTTCCCCCAGATAACCATGCTTTGGCAGAATTTGCGTTTTGGGTCTTTTGGGTCTTGCTCTACGCGATTTACAAGCGGCCTCATGCCTCACCCATGCCGAAGAACCCATCATCCGAGAAGTCATCTTCTGCCTGTGCAGCATTTTTCTGACTTTTCTTCTGGCTCTTGGGTTCTGTCGTGGCCTCAGTAGTCTGTGCGGCCTCTTCCCGCTGCTTCAGCTCTTCCTCGACCGTATTTCCGCCGCCGAAGAAATCATCGTCTTTGGCGCTCTCAATCGCTGCCGGCGCAGGATCAATGACCTCGCCGGTGCTCCGATCCACGCTGAGAACCGGAAGATCCGGAATCATGCCATCTTCATCATCTTCCGAAAGGACATAGCGGACCTCGTTTGACAGCGGAGCATAACCAGAATTCAAGAGGCTGCGAAGAACCGTCTTCTTGCACATCCGCTCCTGTCCGCCTCCAACATCGTACCAAGGCGAGGACTTTTTCAGCTTTGCCGTTTCTGCCTCGCTGAGTTCTTCGTTGACAAAGGCATTGAATTTATCGAGCTTAAACGCCTGTGCATATTTGTCTGCATGCTTGAGTAGCTTGTCCATATTCCAGTATTCCGAACGGAACATGCCGTTTTTCAGCTCAAAATATGCATAATACCCAATGATCTTCGCTTTTTCCCGCTCTTCATCGTCCGCATAGACCTCAAAGTCAAACGATGGCTTTCCGGTTCTCCGGTCACGGCCCTTATATTCACCTTCCCGGATGTCAATGCAGTCAATGTCGCTGTACTGCCCCGTCGCCAGCGCCAGAGCGATCAACCCCTTATATCCAACGATGAACGTGCAGGTCTGCCCATACGGAACGAGATAGTACCCCATTCCAAGGCTCAGGCCCATGCCCTCACCTCGCAGTGCTGCCGCCACAATCGTCCCTGGCTCGCAGGCTTTCAACTGATCCGATGCATTGACGGCCGAAATCAGCGTTGATGTAAAGCGTGCAGCGGCCCGGTCATCCTTCAGCGATTTTTGGATCATCGTCTGCATCGTCGTGGATGTGATTGCGCCAGAAAAGGTCTGCTGTCTCGGGGCCAATCTATTTGTTGTATTCATATCTCAATTTCCTCCTCAGTAATCCTCTTTCGGCACACGGCCAAATTTAATACCGTGCTTGATCAGCCAGTCCCGCAGCTCGATTTTCTGGCTTCTGGTCAGATAGCAGCGAAAATCCAGAACTTCCAGCGGCTCCGCCGTTTCCTCACTCTGCCTTGCCACCGGCTCAGTTTTGGCAACCGGCTCTTCGGGCTTCTGCGCAGTAGCCACTCTCTCAGCAGCTGCCTTCGCTGCCGCTTCCTGCGCAACCCTTTGGGCGTCACGCTGCTTTTTCATCTGCCCAAGCATGATCTGTTTCTCGAACACAGTCCTCATTTCAAGGCTCCGCTGGTATTCCAGCATCAGCTCATCCTGAAAATCGCTCTCCATCTTTTGGATGGTTTCCAAGTCTACTTCAACAACCTTGACTCTGCTGTCGATCTCCTTCTTTGCCTCATCAAAGGAAAACGTCGCATTCAGCCAACGAGGATTGAAAATTCTCTCAAACGTGAGCCAACTCTGATGATTGACAGAAGAGAAGTATTGCTTGAGGAGATCACATTTTTCTGTCTTCCGCTTTTCCTCAAATGCTTTGACTTGCGTATCGATGTTCTTCGCAGCCTCGTCGCACATCGCGGAAAGCTCCTTCATTTTCGCCTCAAAGGAGTTGTATGGTTCCAGATAGCGCTTCTTGACCGCGATCCGCTGTTCTGAAATTGCCGAGCTGATCTTTCGGATCTTCGCCTTATCGGCCTTGGCGGCGCCCAGCGCATCCTCCGTGACCACCATGGACCGGTAGGCCGTCAGATTTTCGGCAAGCCAGTCTTTTACTTCCTCAAAGTTGAAGTCAAGGCTCTGCGGAACGGCACTGTCGAGGTCTGTGATCATCCGAATTTCTGTCGTCTGCATCAGCCCTCCGCCTCCTCCACGTCATACTCCGTGATTTTCTTCAGCGGGAAGAACGCCGGATTGATCTCGCTCTGCGGAACGTTCTCTCTCACAACGATGGCCCGGTTCTTTCCGCTCCCAGCCGGAACGATCACGCGGTCGCCAGCTTTCAGCGGCAGATCCGTTTCATAGCTATACGCCATGCCAGAATAACCGCCCGTCTTTTCACGGTAAAATTTTACTGCAACGTACAAAATTTTTCCTCCTTACAAACGCAATACCATTGGCGGCATCTGCCGTCTCTGCACATAACCCCAGAATATCTCGGCTTTCTCCAGCAGCCATGCAAGGTCATCCTCGCAGCTGGCCCGTTCAATGTGGCGCGTCCGGATTGACCAATCCCCGCGGATGTCTTCGAGCGCCGCAAACAGATCCACAAACTCCCAGCCGGTCGCAAGGAGCTGAAACAGTGTCTGGCAGTAATAGTTGTCCGGGATTTTTCCGTCCGACCATTTTTCATAATCCGCTTTTTTCATGGTCTGGCCGGTCTTGATTTCCAAAATTCCTCGCCGGCCGTTTTCGTCGATCAATTCTCCGTCAAGCGTCGACGTCAGCCATGGCCTCTCACTCTGCGCCAGAATATCGAACGGATAATACTCCACTTGAACCGTCGGGTTCATGGCCGCATACAGCGTTCTGAGCGCCGGTTCCATCCGGACTCCGCGTTCTACGACCTCATCACTCGAAATGTCCTTCGCCTTCTTCTGCCCCGTTTTGATCTTCCAGAGCTCCACCGGCGACATCCAAGGTGATAACCCGCAGACCGCCGCCGCGTCGGAGCCGCCAAGCCCCAGCTCCTGCCGACCTTCCAGCCAGCTCCGCCGATCCTCGAAATGTTTTCGTATCAGGCTCATACCATAGCCGCCTTCTGCATCTCCTCCACCGGAATGTGTGTCTCATGACAAATCCACTTCAATTCGCCAAGCGTGAAGAGTTCCGGGGCATTCATCTTTTTTCTTGCCGTAGTCGGCGAGCAGTTCAGGATCACGGCCACTTGGGGCGGCGTGGCATATCCACGAATCAGCCGCGTAATGGCGAAAAAATCCGGCTGTTTTTTTCTGCTGTTGTTGACAATTTTTTTGCGCTGCTTTTTTTCGCTGCTTTTAACATCCGGCATTGGCGGCCTCCTTCCTGTAATTCTCGGTATTTGACGTTTGGGCCAAATACCATTGCAGTTGTCGTTTCCTCTGATTGAAATCTGGCATTGCCAGTAACAGTCCAATATCGACCTTTTGCAGCGTGTCCAAAACAGAAATTTGTTTCTCCGTCAAGTAAGGTCGAATGCTCTCGCCAGCCTTCAGACCATGCGCCATGCGAAACTCTTTTGCCGTCATGCCAAGAGCCAGCCGGTTCAGCATATCAGCTTCATTTGAGAAATGATAAGGTTTCGGTTTTTCATGAATCAATTTGATATTGTCGGTCAGTAGCGGGAATTCCTGTCTGGTTTCAACCAACGTGCGGATGAACATTTCCATTTCGTTGAAGCGTTTGATATACGCTTCTTTGATTGCCGCCGCTTTCTTCCCTCGGTACCCCATCGCGAGAAACATAAATCCATCCCGTGTCATACAAATGCAGGGCTGTCGCTTTCCCTGTTCGTTGATGTATAGGGACTGTCCAAAGTTGGACAGTCGAAATGCGTCGGAGCAGTCCAGATTTTGAATGTCTCGCAATACGTGATTGTGGCTTTTGTCAAAATATTTAGCCACCATCAAACTGCTCACTCTGGCTGTATCATTCCGGTCAGCAAATACCCCATACTCATCCATTGGAATCAGTTCCCTCATTCATCCTCCCTCATCAGTTCTTCCACGGTTATGCCGTAGTGTTCCGCAATCTTTTTTCGTGTCTTCGGATGCGGTAGACGCTCCCCAGTATTCCAACTTTTAACGGAAGTTTGAGTAACATCGATTTCCTTTGCAAGACGATAATTCGTTTCGCCGTGTTCAGCCTGTAAGTTGGTGAGATTTTTCGCAAAACCCACTATTTCACCTCCAACTTAGATTATTTTGTTGACAAATCAAGTAGTTGGTGATACTCTAAGTTTGCTACAACATTGAGTTCACTCCGACCTGTATTGTCAGAGTGTTCAGGTTTTTACTGCCTGTCCACAGTTATTATTGTACTCAAAGTTTACGTATATGTCAATCAAACTTTAAGTATCATATTGTACAAAATTTGAGGTCTAATTATGGCATTTGTGCATAATCTAAATTACTGTATGCAAAGTAAGGGGTATTCCGCCTATCGCCTTGCAAAAATAATCGGCTCTAGCAATCAAGCCGTATTGCTTTGGCAAGCAGGAAAGACTATTCCCCATACGAGGACGAGGCAAAAAATCGCTGATCACTTTGGTATTACACTTGCGGAGCTTGACGGAGACGAATTGCCTACCATTCAGCAAGAAAAAGCAAAAAAAAGCAGCCCCAACACTGATAACAGTGCGGAGGCTGAAGTTCGAGCAAAAATTATTGCGTCTTTGGATGGCCTTTCTCTGGACACGCTGGAGTCTCTTTCCGCCCAGATTGATGTAATTCGCAACAGGAATAAATCTCGTTAAGCTCTTCAATATTTAGTCCATCCAACTGTGTGATAATTTTCTTTATAAGTTCTTCTCTGTCCATCTTCCATTTCCCTTTCTTCCGTCGCTCTCTATTTTCATGTTATCACACGGTCGAAATTATTTTTGTTACATCTAATATTAAAACATCTGTTCGATATTTGCAATATCCATCATGCACAAATTGGTATTAAAATTTTCTACGACGTGCCGCACTTAAATGTCCGAATTATCACACACGTGCTGTGATATAATCAGCGATTCATTCAAGCCGTGACTTTATCACGGCTTGCCCGGACTAGTCCGGGCAAACAAGAGCCATGCATGAAAGGAGTCTTTCCGGTGTGCTGAGATAATTGCATCAGCGTTGAAAGCGGCTCCGCCGCCGTGCCACCGACGACGGAGCCTATAGCAGATCCCGTATTACCTGTCATCTGCTACGCCTCTATCGTAGCAGATTTTGTTTCCAGAAGTCCACACCTCGGATTTCAAAACACTCTCCTATTCTGCCCAAACACTACCCTAAATTTCAAATTCTGCTTTTGGAGGCTCGAAATGTCAACGTCAACGGAAAAGCTATCCCCGTATTTCGATTCCTTCTCAGAAAAAATTAAGCAGAGAAGGATTGAGCTTGGGCTAACAGTCAACGCCCTCGCCGAAAAGTCAGGTGTCCCATATTCTAACGTCAGTCGAATCAACGCCGGCGCGCAGGCGAATCCGCTTCTGTTCAACTGCGCAGCTATGGCCGATACCATGGGCCTGTCTCTCGATGAACTCTGTGGTCTACCTATTCGGAGTGAAGACGCTTCAGAATTAAGAAAACAGATTCATGCCCTAGAACTTGACAACGCACAGAAAGACGCAGAAATTCAGCGTCTACAGGGCATGGTGAATACAGCCACTGCAACAGCTGATGGTCTGAAAAAACTCGACGAATACAAGACGACACAGTCTACATCACACCGCCCCGTAGAATACGCGCAGCTCGCAATGAGCATCATCTTGGCATTCTTTCTGATTGTCTATCTTATTATCGACTTCCAGATCAAAGATGCCGGACTGATCCAGTTTGGAAATCTCAGCGTCTTTTCGTGGATCATCATCCTTATCATCGCCGCAGCCGTTATCACAGTCATAATTACAATCTTCAAAGTTCTAAACAAAAACAAGAAAAAATAGTCTCTGCAGTCCAGCAATAATACATATCCAAAATTCTCAAAGAAAGAGGTATAGCAAAATTGAAACCTTATACTGAACGTGACAAGCTCGTGCTGGACGCACTCGACGAAAACATCAAGAAGGCCCCAGAGCTTGGCATCTGCGCCGACACCTTTTATGCTCTCAAGCAGGAATTCCTTCGCGTTATGCAGGAGCGGGATGACGCTCTACAACAGCTTCAGGAGCAGCAACGTCATGAAGTGTAAATCCTGCGGCCGTGAAATCGAAGATAATTCCATGTTCTGTAATTGGTGCGGAGAAAAGCAGCTCAAAGAGCGCAAGAAGAAAGATGCGCTCAAAGTCCCGTCTCCGCGAAAACTTGCTAGTGGAAACTGGCGGATTTATTTGGATGCCGAAAAGCAGAGCATCACGGAGCCCACAAAAGAGCTGTGCATTGCCAAGGCCAAAGCCATCCGCGCCGGCTTCATCGAGAAAAAGAAGAATGCATCGAGAATCACGCTCGGAAAAGCCATTGACAAAATGATTGCAGAGCGAGGCCCTTCTCTTTCTCCTTCTACCCGCCGCAACTATATGTCATATCGAAAAAATCATTTTCTCGATTATATGGGCCGTGACCTTTCTGGAATTACAAAGAGTGAGTGGCAGATCGCCATTGGCGAAGAGCTGAAGCATTGTTCCCCAAAAACTGTTTGCAATGTGTGGGCACTTGTGACAGCCACGATGAACTATTTGGAGTTTGATGTCCCGAATGTCACCCTCCCTGCCTTCAAGAAAGGAGGCCAGCCCACTCTCGACTATGAGCAAATCCTTGTCTTTGTGAAGGCTATTCGAGAAAAGCCGATTGAGCTCGGTGCGCTTTTGGCACTGCATTCTTTGCGTCGCTCAGAAATCATGGCATTAACCCGTGACAGTTTGCATTTTGAGATCAAAGGCTCCGAGTATCTTTCTGTGTCTGGTGCCGTCGTTTACGACGAAAACGGAAAACTTGTTCACAAGGATACGAATAAATCTGAAAAATCCACTCGGCCGGTACCCGTTCTCGTTCCTAGGCTCCTTGAAGTCATTCCAGACGAAGGTCCACTAATTGACTGTTATCCTAATACTCTTACTCGCAGGATCAACGCAATTTGCATAGAAAACAATTTGCCGCAAGTTGGCGTTCATGGTCTACGTCGATCTTTCTGTTCCCTTGCTTACCATCTCGGTTGGAGCGAAGAACGCACCATGCGTGTCGGCGGATGGAATGATATTAAAGTCGTTCATGAATGCTATTTGCGTGAAGCTGCAAAAGATAAGAACGCTGCAACCAATAAGATGCGTAGATTCTATCTTCAGGGTTCCACCGAAACCACGCAGGAGAAAAAATCAGGAACCAAAAGTCCTTCAAAATCGGCACGAAAATCGGCACGATAAAATTTTGTCCTTGAAAATCAACATGTTTGAAAGATTGGTGTCGGGTTCGAATCCCGACACTCCGACCAAAAGAAGAAAAACCGGCAATCGTTGAGATTGCCGGTTTTTCTTGTATTCTCAATGCTTTCCTCCTATATGCCTATAATTCAAAAAGTCACCAGAATAACTTTTCAGCCAGTATTCTGACCAATCGGTCAGTCAGAAACGCGCGAAAATCGGCACGAAAATCGGCACGCCTCTGTCCCTTCTAGGAGGTCGATACATCACCGAACGGTACAGATTTGAAGTTGACGAACGCAGAAAACGTAGTTTCAACGGCCTTTGGCAAAATTTTATCGATTGTTTCTATCATGACCCCAAAAACTCCAGAGAACATGATTCTGCGTTTCCGATTCCTTTTCGCAGCGCTCTTTCTTTTTGCAAACGTCCGCGTAACAAGGAATCCGTGCATTCGCTTCCAGCCATTCGGTATCAAGAACCACAGATCATCCTCTGTGCAATATCCTTTTTCTACGCTTTTCCATACAAACTCAAATCTACGTCCGTGGTATTGACGAATTGCTTCTTTCTTTGTCATCTCATTTTCTCCCTAACTCTCATTTTCCCGGAAGCAGCTCCGGAAGGTTTCACCCCTGAATGTGCTAAATTCGACCACATAGAAGCGTCGCTTCGGATGAATCCATATTACCTTCCCGAAATATAGTTTGGACGTATCATCGCTCTTTCCGTCGGCGTGCTCAGTCATTGAAAACCGTTTTTTCACTTTATCTCCGATTTGAAACACTCTTCCTCACCTTCCCTTCCTGCGACGGCCGATATACTCTTCCGTCCTTGTATGCCTTATAGCCGGCTTTCATCATATTTCGTATCGTAGCATCACTGTAAATGCAGCTCTCGTGGCTCGTCGTCATCATAACCTGACCATCGAGAGCGCGGACAATCTTAAATTCCATCTCGGTCCCTCAGATCCCCAAAAGTTCCTTCATTTCAAGATAATTGTTCCTTCCCATGGCCTTCCTGCGACTCTCACCCAAAACCTCCACAGGATGGCAGCGACCCAAGAGCCTGTCAAAGGCACGCTTCCTTTTGATTTCGAACTCTCCTGCCATTTGTCGTGGAGTGTAATTGCTCGTAATGATGAGCGGGATCTTTGCACGACACAACGTATCGACAATCACCGTGATATTTTCATTCATATACTCCGTATCCCGTTCAACACCAAGATCATCGATGGCTAGAAGTGACAACCGCGCAAGCCCGTCGATTATCTCCTGCTTTCCATCCCATGTGGCGGAAAGTTGATTTGCCAGTTTTGGGAACGTGGTCATAAGGCACGGATACCCGCGTGAAATCAGCTCGTTTACAATGCACGCTGCATAAAAACTCTTTCCCGTCCCAACCGGCCCGTACAGGAGTAGGCCCGTTCCCTCTCTCCTGAGTCTCGGGAAGTTTTCGCAATATTGCTTCATTCCAGCCGTCAGTTTCGGATTGGCACCATCATCGTTTTCGAACGTACAATTCACCATTTCTCGATCTGCGAATCCCAGCGTCCGAAGCTTATCCACTCGCTGCATTTCTTCACGCTTTTGGTAATCAGCCTTTTCCGCTGCATCCTGCTCCGCTTGGCATTTGCATCTGCAATAGACTTTGACTTGCTTCCCGTCCCCGAAGGTGGCAATCGTCTGTCGCCTTCCGCCGCAGATTGTGCAATGCAGAAGGCCATCCTCGCCTACGACAGCTGTGGCGGAATCTTTCTTGGCCTCTGTGGCTGCCAGCTTTGCGACACCGACAACTGCCTCTGCAAACGGAGCTGAATCTGTGATATTCTCTCTTTTCTGATCTCTCTTTTCCTGCGCCAGCGCGAGCAGCGCATCCATTTTCTTGTTTTCTGTCATTTGTAGAAATCCATCGGTGAGCCGTAATCATCCCGGTTAAGAGCCTTTTGCTCAACAACAGGCTTATATTTTTTCAACTTATCCCAAACAATCCCGACATACATCGAACTCATGCTGCTCTCAATAACCTCAACAACCAGCCGCTCTCCGTATTCTTCAACGTTCTTACGAACCGTCGTCATCAAACTCTTTAGGCCGCGAGGTGTGTATCCTTCTTTGCGTTCTGTTTTGTACGCAAACCAATCTCGAAGAATTTCCTGAATAGACGAAGGAAACGATTTAATCGCATCTTCGAACTCTGCTTCCGAAACCATCTGCTTTTGCGGCTTCTCTTTCCCCTTTCCTCCCGTACCCTCTTTACCCTTATCTTTCTTTTTAGAATAAGAATAAGAATAAGAGGGTAACGATTTTGTAACGGTATCGGTAACGCCATCTTGCGTTACATCTCCTTCTGCATCCTTTCCAGCCTTTAACGCACGATATTTTGCGACGCGCAAGCGTGTTTGTTCTCGGATGCGTTCAAGTTTCTCCTCGTTCTGATACATCATCCAGTTTGAGAGGAGATACACATCATCGATAATTTCAACCATTCCTTCATTGATGAAAAATCTCATACAGAGTTCAAGTTCTTCCGGCTCCCGGTCTATCATCACGGCAATATCCGCGATAGAACGATACGGAATCTCCCGTGAACTGATAAAGAATCCAGAATGGTTACATTTTCCTGCAAAGTCCATCAATTCAAACCAAACGGCAGTCAGTTTGTCACGGAAGCTCTCTCCTCCAATCTTCGCTTTCTTGATTTTCTTAAAGCTCTCTCCATCGAACATGCCGACTTTAATTTTAATCCACTGAACGTCGCTCATACTTTTCTACCTCTCAAAACGGAAGATCAGAATTATCAAATGTCATCTCAGCGAAATCCGCTGGTTTCACTTTGGCCTGCGTATCAGACAAATAGTCAGGCGGACTGCTTACGTTGTTCTGAGTCTTGCTATCCCCAAAGTAGGCATCGGACACGATGACTTCCATGACACTTTTCTTCTTTCCCTCATGATCCTCGTACCGTCTCAATGCCAGCCGTCCAACTACGATTGCCATTCTTCCTTTTGAGAAGTTGCGGGACATAAACTCTGCGGTGCTCGACCATGCCACCAGAGGAACGAAATCGACCTCCCGAGGTTCGCCTGGCTTTGCATAATCTCGATCAACGGCCAGCGACACTGTTGCTACGGCTGTCCCATTTTGCGTGCGTCTTAACTCCGGATCGGTGCAGAGCCGTCCGGCTAAAATTACTTTGTTGAGCATTTCTATTCTCCTCGGCGTTCTAAACCGATGCGTCGCGCCGCTGGTTCGACGCGACGCATCGTTTGTGGTTTATACGTGTCCTTTTGCATTTGAAGAAATAAAGTGGTTCCTGGGGGTGTACGGTGCTCTTACGGAATGACGAAGCTGAGTGTAAATGCCAGTGCATAAAGCACTAGCAAAATCTCGGAAATGAAGAGCGCAACCCAGATAGCCTTTCGGAGTTTAATGGCAATAACTACTGCGACCATAACCGGGATCAGTGCCAAGAGATTTGCTATGCCCGCGAGGACTTGGAGCGTACACATGTGAATTACTCCTTTCTCATCGGCAAAAATAGATGCCATCCTGATATGAAACAACTTCACTGCCTTGGAAAAACTCGGCCTGCCACACGACGTCGGCATCGAGAACTCTTTCTCCCTCCAGCAACCTACGGGCACAATCGTAGGCACGGGCTACTGCCTCGGCCTCCGGCTCTGTACTGGCCCTTGCAGGCCACTGAATGCCAGTCCATGAAAATGTGTTATATTGCCGGGGCTGAAGCAGGACCTCTTCCATCGTGTCGGGAAAGCGTTCATCTGCGATGCGATTCAAAACCACATTCCCGACCATCATCCGGGTTTCGTCCGAGCACGCATCTCCGCCGGCCTCTATGTAGATCGTACATGCCAACATCTCCAGCTCTGCCTCATCGACAGGAAAATTCTCTTCCGAAGTTTCTTCAATCGCTTCCAATGATTCCAACGCTTCTTCCGTCGGCGGCTCCTGCGCCGGTATTTCCGATTCTATCTCACACGGAATGAATACGACCGGGCGGCTTAAAATCTCAGTATCTGTTTCTGGCACCGAAAAATCTTCGAGTTTGAATGATCTTTTATTTGAATTGCTCTTCGCTTCCGTTTCGCTGTTGTGACGGCTGATTGCTGCAGCACCGGTTCGAAACACCGAAAATGTAAAAGCGAAAAGTGCAATCACAAATATGGCGTATGCCAAAAAATCCTTAAAGTGTCTCACATTGTCCTCCAAATTCCACGATTTCTCCTTGACTCGCCGCCTCTGCGGCAAGCAGTCTGTTTTTCTTCCGGTTGTACCTGCTGTTCGCTGCACTCAGACCCGGATTTGATGCATAGTAGGCTCGCTTTTTTGCTTTGATTTCTTCCGCATGAGCCAAATAATACTGCCTGTTTTTCTCTCTGACGTCGCGGTTGCGCTCACGTTCTCTCCGCCGCTCCGTTGCCTTTCCATCGAAAAATCCAATATGCTTATAGCTTGCAGCATAGCAGCTCTCGGAGCAGTAGTAGGTTGTCGCCTGCTTTTTTCCATCTCGCTTGACCTGTCTTATCCATGGGCTACCAGCAGAGGTAACAAAAGACTTTCCGCATGTCCCACAGCTGCGCATCAGCGTAAGCCGGAAATCAGTTTTACGCCTCACGCTCATACTGTTCGATCAATCGGTCGAGATAGAATCTCGCTTTTTTGAGGTCTTCGGTCGGTTTCCCTTTGAATGGATGACGCCAGATGTATTTGACGGTCTGCCATGCAAGGACCGCAGCTACCGAATCATTCCATTCTTCAACCATAGCGTTGAGCGCGTCGATGCACTCAATCGAGCCATGATTGTAGTGCGCTGGATGATCAATAGCGCTCTGCGAGTCGTTCTGCAGCCCTACATTTCGAAGATTCTCATCCAGCGTAGATGTGGTACAATCATTCTTTGTATAAACGTTCAATTTCTTTGTCCTCCTCATATTTTTCACACCCGCAGTTCACGAAATCGGCGCAATATGGACTTTCACCATTGAAGCATACCTCGCTCCAAGGCTCCCACCATTTGCAGCTGTCACAAGTTGGCTTATCCATAATTTCCTACTTTCCAAATCCGCTGCACAGAAATTTGGAGATTACCGCGTTATCCCATCCCGGCTTGGGGCGAATTCCATGTTCTTCCGCACACATAACGTTCAATTCCACTTCCCAGCAGTCAGACTCTTTCAACAAAAGGGGTCTCCCGCGAACTGTAAGACGATAGTGAAAACCATTTCCGTCCACGTTTCCGATTTTCTCAGCTTTATAGATTGAGCCAATCTCTGGGTTCATACCAGCAGAAAGATAAAGTGCTCTTGGAATCACGATCAGAACCGGCGTCGAGCGCGTAGCTCCACCAAACGTCTGCCGCGCGCGCTCGGCGCACTCCCGACTGCAGCAGTCTTTTGAATATCGGCCCCATCCGGAATATTCCTTTCCACAGACCTTGCATCGCATCATCCCAGATAATCTCTGACGCGCATCTTTTGAAGGACCTGCTGTTTCACATACTTGGACATTTCCTCGTGAATGCAGGCATACTTCTCCTTCGTAAGTCTGGCATGTTCTTCTGAGCAGGTTGGAAGATACTCTGTCCGACCGTTGCAATTCACAACACGAACTTTCCACACATAACCAGATTCTCCGATTTCTTTCCCGCAGAATGCGCATTTGACTTTCGCTTCAATCACTTTGCTTCCTCCGTAACGTAGTATCGCTTATATCTGGTAGGCTTCTGATACCGATTGACTCCATACTCCCAAGCATCTGTGACAACGATGCCGGGGCGGCGTTTCAGATCCCAGATCCGACCCGAAAGCCGTGTGCAGCCCAAAGCGTTGGTAGCTTCCATCTGCGTGATGGAGCCGTGCTGCTTGCAATACGCAATAATGAGATCACATGCACTCACTTTCTCAGTCCTCCAATGTCTGCCCAGTTTCGCGCCAAATGGCCTAAACTGTCGTAGTGGATCGCCTCACCATCCACTTCCACCCAGATGCGGCGGTACATGCTGACCAGTGACACAGTGTAAACTTTTCCGTGCCGAAGGCCGCGCACACCGCTTTTTCCGATATAGCGGAGCCGAATGAGGCTGTCCTTTTGTCTATGGTCTTCCATTCATTTTCCTCTCCACGGCGTTATACCGCATTTTCAAAACACATTTCTAACTCACACTACTCCGCACGGGTAGAAGCAGAAACAGTTCTGAAACCGCTCGCGCACCATCCGGCGGGCCTCGGGGTCTGGAACGTAGTTGCAGATCGCAAAGTATTCCAGATTGTTGAACTGGTAAGGAATTGGGCCATCGGCGGCTAGGAAATCCTGAATCCGGCCATAGTAGTGCGTCGCATTGGGCGGCCGGAACCGCTGCATATCCATTACCTCATCCACACCGATGTAGGCTTTATGATCTTTGAAGAAATAGCTCTGCGCAGCCAGATAACAACCAAAGTCGATTATCGTCGTGTCTTGGGGAATGAGTTTGCTCAATGCGTAGTAGGCATCCACAAAACCAAGAAAATTCGGTTCCAGCTCGCATCTGTACTGAAAGAGGATTCTGCGCTGTTCATCAGTGGGGATCAGATTGGAAAGCGTAAGATTTGCCTCTTCGAAGAATTGTTCTTTCAGAGTCATGTATCCTCCCGACGCACCGCGTCCGCGCAGAAATAGTTCTCATCAAACATCTTCCAGACGCTGCTCTCCCAAGGATGGCACGCTTCACCTTCCGAGCCGATAAAATGCGAGTGCTCCTCGCACCACTCTTCGTCCCGATGCCATTTCTGGCAATCTTTGCAATGGATTACGGGTTCTACGTCAGCAGCAACTTCTTCCGAAAGCAGACGTATGGCGCATCTGAGCGACGAGACCATTGCCATTTTTTCAAGAGACGCTTCTTTTTTCTCTTCATCCTCCAACACGCTTTCCAGCACACCAATCAACCGTGTCGCATTGACATATTTGTCAGGGCTCATAAAGCACACTCTCCTTTCCATCCACACCAAGTCGCTTCCACCAGCGTTTTGATTTCTCACGAATCAAATCACAGTCCGGCAAAATCCCAAGAGCAATGGCACAGTGAACGACATCGCTGTATTCATCGATTAGGCTTTTCCGGCAGTCATCGATGGACTTCGGAGTCGGATTCTTGCCATCAATCGCTCGACGCAGTTTCAAAGCTGCCTGTGCCAGCTCCGCCGCCTCTTCGGCCATCTGTGCGAGAACTTCCGCCTCGCCAAGATAATCTTTGATTTCAATTTTTCCCATAAGCGTTCTCCCAAGAGATATTCTTCTCCCAAACGACTTCTCTCCCATTGAAGACGCGCGTTCGTGTTAATCCCTCAATTCGAAGATCAATCACTTGGAGTTCATTGGCGATATTCTCTGTAAGCAAAAACGCATTTTTCTCATTTGGGACAATCTCTTCGTCCGGATCTTCCATGCGGACAAATACCTTTCCCTCGTACAGCCTCCCCGGCAGTCCTTTGTTGAAACAAAGATGGCCGAGTGTGTCACAAAAGACATTGACGCCAAAAACGAGCCTTGCGAGAAACCGGACTTCTCTTTCTTCCCGAGAAAGAAGAACTCCAGCACCGCCGAGAAACGGGCCAATTTGCTCTACCCGAAAATTAAAACTCTCTTTTTGCGGCAGATCATGACTTCTAATCAGCAGCTCTCTCAGCGTCATTCAATAACCTCCGAAATTCCGATCATCTTCATTCCGCAATGGCAGAATGGGTATTTCCGCAGTAAATCTTCCGGATCATCACGATAATCCACATGAAAGACTTTTCTGCCGCAACTTGGGCACTCCAAGATGAATTTCTCGCCCCAATCATCCCAGTGTTCGAGTTTGCTGTGCAGCTTCCATTCTCCCGTTCCCATCGGATAATCGAAATATCCAAGCGCAAGGCCCTCTTTTGCCAGAATCACAATCGAGCCGTCTGCGTTATACATGAGCGCCGAGCATAAAACGCCGCTTGCGCACGGTTTCACCTGCAATTCAACATGATTTCGAGCCAGCGATTCGAAAGTATCCATGCGCTTCTCCTCACCCATTGTTTGTCCTCCTGCGTCCAAAATTGCAGAAACCATCTGCCGACACCACAAAATCCGTGCGATTGCAGAGGTAATAGGTTAATTCTCCTGTGCGCCAATGACGGACAGGGCTACAAGCCGCACAATCTTTGCAATGAACCACTTCCTCTACATCGGCCGCAGAAAACTGTTTGATGGAGCGAATAATGCGATCATAAGTGTCTTCTACGACTCTTTGAGGACACGGATCAGTGAGAGAACCCTTTTGCTTTCGAATGAGGTCGATCGCAGCACTGCGAAGAATGAATTTGTCACTCATTTCCGGCATCTCCGATCAAAAGTTGATTTTTCTGATAGCACTGAAAGAGCGTCTGTCCAGAATCGTTTATCATATAGGGCAAGAAGATCTCATCCATCTGAACCATCTCGGTTTCCAAAATTGCCATCTGCGCAGCTACCCAGTCCTTGATGATGCGCCAAGCGACACGCTCCGCCTGTGCCCGGTCGCATTTCACCTTCTGGCGCTGGAGCACTGACCATACCGCATCAACGTTTGCCGGGAGCCGGATTCCGTGCGGGCCGTTCGGCGTGTCGATCATGAAACACAGAGACACAATGCGGCCGGCATCATCATAGTCCTGCACGATCTTCTTGGCGCCGTGCTTCACGAGATCTGCCTGAATGGTGCCGAGGGTCTTGTAGACATCTACGTCTGTCGTATAATTCTTAATTGGCATGTTCTTACCTCATAGCAACACCGTTTCCGGCAGCACTTGCGCATTATCCGTGATTTTAACTGTCATCTCATCCGTCAGCTGAATTTTCAGCATTGCGCCCTTCCCACCGAAGGGTGCAAAAGAGGATTTGTAACAGTCGCAGATAAGCCAGTCACCATCAAAGCGGAATACACTCCCGCCGTCCTTGTACTCACACGCTGGGTTGCAGGTGGCGAGCTTCGCGATTCGGCCAATGAAATTTGGCTTCTTCTCCGCGTATTCCGGGTACTCCGCAATCAGGGCGGCGTATTCGTCTGGAAACAGCAAGGAGAGCTGATGCAAGAAGTTTGGAACGGTTTCTTCCTGATAACTCGTGATCACGCCTCCCATAAAAGCTCGCGGCTGGTAAGCGCAGATTCGATTCAGATTCTCAGGTGTCAGCGTATCACGCTTCACGACAACCCTGTTATTTCCGAATCCGGGATCTGAAACATTTAACCTCCCGTTCTGATCCTCAATCCTGATGTGCAGCACACCCAGGAAGGCATCATCGCCGATCCGCCCGATCTGCTCATGATATGGATATTTCAGTTTTGCGTATAACGGGTCAGCACGAACTTGAACCTGCATATTGCGGAACGCCTTGCTTTGCTTCATCCCACCGTCCACAGACCACATGGTACCGATAGGACAGCGTAAACCGAAAAGCGTCGTTACGTTGAAGCACTTTCCACTTTTGTAGAGCGAGCATTCTTCCGCACGGTCGCACGCAATATACTCTGCCCGGAGCCTCGCGCCCCGGCTTCCATCGCCATACAGGCCGACATTGATTTTCTTTGTGTTCATTCTTTCCTCCTATTCGCCTAAGAGCGCGCCGCAATCGGAGCAGTACCGGCTTTTATTGAAGCGCAGCTTATCGCGGAAGTCCTTCTCCCAGCTGCTATAGTCAGCTTCATTTCCACAAGCAGAGCAGCGCGGAGCGCCGCCATGGCCGTCAATCCACTCACCGTCAATCGCCTCTCGCACAGCGGCGCCACGATCTTCCGGATCGTAAGCATGGTCTGATATTGGTTTTGCATCCAATCCGAAAATAATGACACGGCATGTTCCATCTGGGATCTCTACATACCTGCTCATGATTCGTGCCCTCCCAGTCTGATTGGAAGCACCATTTTGATGTCATCCTTGTTCGTCCGGATAATTACCGGAGAAATAGGAGACCAGAACTCCAAGACGATTGGATTCTTGAAAGTCTGTCCGGCGCTGATCTTCGCGGCCTGAAGCGCTGTCAGCAGATAGTTCCCATTGAACCCAATCTTGAAGTGAGGTTTGCCTTCCGGAATTACCTTCTGCCATTCAAACGGCTGCGGGTCTGCCGGCTGCTCAAATCCAAACAGGGCCCCAGCACATCGGATCTGAACTTCGGTCCCCACCTTCTCAATCACAGCGTAGGTTTTTCGCGGAAGGCGGAAGCTGCCCATGATGTAGACCGAGAAGTTCTCGTCGCACTCACTCACCACAGAGTTCTCCACGCTCATCCGATATCCATCCAGCGACATCGCCGTCACCTTCTGATGCTCGGCGTCAAAATCGAAGCGAATGTACTCCTTCGCTTTCCAGCTCTCACAATGAACCTTGCTGACGAACTGCTTCGTGGCATCTACGATTCTGTTAAAATCGTCTGAAAAGATTGTTGCTCTCATTTCTTCCTCCAATATTTCATCCGTTTTTCTGCGGATTTGTTTCTCTATTCTCATCGTACCATCCGACCAAAACGATTTATGTTACACTCCCGGCTACCGCGCCGCCGACTCCGCCTTACTTCGCTGCTGCACCATAACCAATCCTTCCCTGCCATAGACCCGAAGGGTATCTGCTTCGTTGCCGTAAGGCAACCGCGCAAATTTTATTTTTTGGCCTTTTCGTTTTCCGACTTTCGAAATTTCATCTCGGGTTTGAAAAGTACGCCCCCTCCCACCTTGCGCATAAGAAAAGCGCCGGCCGGAGACTTCGATGGTCTTTGGCTGGCGCGATGTGAAATATATTATGGTGGAAAACAGGTTTACTAGGCGGTGGTATCTCGGATGGGAGCCGAGGTGGAACATGGATGGGGGGAGAAGAGCTATTGCCCTTCTCCAGAAAAAAGCGCCTCTCAGGTTTGTAAAGTGGGGCGGGGTCTTGCATTTCTGCATGGTGTCTTGCATTTCTTGGCCGTTGTCGTTTACATTCTGCATAGGAAAGTAAACGACATCCCGGAATTTCTGCAAGTCTTCTTGCATATCCTGCATTTCTGCCAAATTCGGCGGACTTCTCCGGGCTGCTGCCGGTCCGCCTCGGTTTGGCTCGGAGATGCTGCGGAGCTGGGGCGGATGCGTTGCCGGTCTGGTGCTGCCGGTCAAGGCGTCCCCCGTTTTGGTTCGCGGCCTGAACACGGCGAAGCCGCGAACACTTTTCCCTGTCCCCTTTGCCTTTCCTCTGTTGGCCTGCATGGTCTTCTCTGTGCCGGTGCTTGGCTGCGTGTGGCTGGTCTGGTTGGGTTGGTATGATATGAGTTTAGACTATAGTATGCTCGCCCGCGCGGAGTACACGCGCGCACGCGCGCGATTATAATAAAGAGTAGGCGCGGGGCTGTTTCGGGCCTCTCTGCTTTGCGCGGGGCGGTCTGGCTGGCGCTTGGGCGGCTCGGATGGTCTTGGCTGGTTGTTGCCCGCTTGGGGCTGGGCGGGGCGTTTTGGGCGCAGGAAAGCCGCTCCGGGCTATGCCGGGGCGGCTGGGGGTGCGGTATTTCTTGGCTGGCTGCTGTCAGCCTGCGAGGGCCTGACGGTAGCGGGCGCGGATTGCGTCGATACGTCTTTGAACGCTGCTCTTGCTCATAGCGAGCACGGCGGCGATGTCTCGGACGGTGTAACCGGCTGCGAGCTGCTGCACGATAATGCCGTCCGTGTCGGTGGCGATGGCCTCGCGGATGGTCTCGGCGGTGATGGCTGCGGCCTCGGGGCCCTGCGTGATCGGCTCGGCGGTGACGCTGGCGGAAATATCAATCACGGTCTGGGTCTGGTCCTCGTCGGTGACGATCTGGCGGCATGCGTTGGCGTGGCGGCGCTCGGCGCGGCTGATGCTGTGCGCTGCCTGGGCGCACGCGGAAAGCATGAGATAGGCCAGGGGGCGTGGCTCCTCTCTCTGCTCGTTGCGGTCCATGGCGGCAAAGATGCGGCAATAAGCGTCCGATGCGACGGTCTGGGCGTCGTCCTGGGTAACGATCCAATCGGTGTCCATGTCCCGGCCCTGCGCCTCGGCGCGGTGCTTCATGGTCCACGTCATGCGGATCAGGGCGGAATATTTCTCCTCGCCGGTCATGGCGTCCCACTCGCAGCGGGCCGTCTGGGCCGCTCTGGCGGCGCGGTGCGCCTCTTTCAGGCAGATGGCAAACTGGGCGCGGCTGCGGGTCTCGGGGTACTCGGTGACGGTCTGGCGGTACAGGCTCCACGCCTGAGACATGATGGCGGTTTTATTCATGGTATTGATCTCCTTTACATCGTCAAAATTTTGATGGGATCGGGTCGCTTTATCCGGTGCGGCCCGTCAAGGTGTCCGGCTGCTCTCAGGCTGCGGAAAACTCTCCGGCCCATGCGTGCAGGATCGCGCCGCTATCGGTGACGACGGTGCACCATCCGCCGCAATTCGCAGCGAGACGGCACAGAATATCGGGATGATGTTTCCCGCCTCTCAGGCGGAGCCGCAGACCCTCGGCAGCTGCTGCGCGGATTTCCTCGGACGTGTGCCACTGCGGGCGGTCCGTGCCGCTGATATTGATTTTCTGCATGCTGTTTTTCTCCTTTCTTCGGCTCCCGGCGTCGTATGCCGCCGGGGTGGTTTGTAGCTCAGACGAGATACAGGATTCCGTCAAGCTCGATGCTTACCGCCTCCTGCTGCATTTCCTCTTTGATCCGCTGGGCGATGCGGATCACTTCCGGCACCTGCTCGTGATACTGACGATCGGTGCAACTGGCATAAACGATGGTCACGGACTCGGCAACCAGACCGGCGGCGTCGCTCACCCAAAAGCCGCGGGCGGTGGTGGCGGTCGCGCCGCCGAACATCTCGGCAAACTCTCGGGCGACGCGCTGCACCTGCTTGGCGTTGTCGGTGGTCTCTGCAGGGCCCTGCGTGCTGGGAACGTACACGGCGACGCGGTGCGGAAGCTGTACGCCGCCGAACTGCTCGACGTTCAGCCGGATCGGAGACGCCGCCGGGGCGCTGGGTTCGCTGGACTCCGGTGCGGGCGGCGTGTACTTGCTCATAGCCTGCGCAAGCTGGTTGATGTGCGCGGGGTGGATTTCGGCGGGCTGGTAGATGCTCTTTGCTTCCAGCTCGTCACGGGTCGCGGCGTTCTCGATGGTGGCGGCCCACTCGCGGCTGCTGGGGTAGATTCTGCCGTCCCACTCGCCCACGGTGTTGATGATCTCGGCGATTGCCTCGCGGGCGGTATCGTATCCGAGGCGTTCCACGATAGCGGCGACGGTCTCGGCGGGGGTCCGGTCGCTGGTTTCGCGGTAGATGTTTACCACGGTTTTGATGTTCGCGCGGGTGGTCTTGATCTGCTCGCGGCGGGCGGCGATTTCAGTGGCGTTCATTTTCATATCGTATCCTTTCCGGCCTCTCGGCCTTGCCCCTTGGGGCGTCCGTTGTTTGAATTTCTGTATTGATTGTACACCCTGAAGTTAACTTTGTAAATCGTCGAATTAACCAAATAATTAACAAATAAATTGTAGGAATTGACAAAGTTAACGAAACGATATACAATATGGGACAAAGGACGCCGACGCGGTAGCAGTATAGGCAGATCGCCAGCAAAGGAGCGGATACGATATGGATATTTCAAAGATGATAAAGCGGATGCTTTTGGAGTGTGACAGCACGGCGGCGGACATGGCCGCGCGCCTCGGCACGTCCCGCGCAAATGCCAGCCAGCGCCTAAAGCGGAATACCTGGAGCGTCGCGGACCTGGAGCAGATCGCGGACGTTTACGGCTGCGGCCTGGTGGTGGGTTTCGTCCTGCCGGACGGGGAGACCATCATGCAGACCATCCCGGCCCATGATGCAACTTCTCCGTCATCCGCTCCCGCATCCACATCCCCTGCTGATCCCGCGGACGCATCCGGCAACGCCTGAAATTCCGGACCTTCCGGCCAACTTTCGAAATTGCTGAACAGCGCCCATTCTCATTTCCGGGGAAAACCTGAACAGCAGCGCTCCGCAGCTCCTGAACAGCACCAACTTGAATATTCTGAACAGCAGCGCCCGATCGCTCGGGCGCTTTTTTTACTTTTTTGCGGGACAAACGCAGAAATCGTGTAGCTATAAAGGAAAAACAAAAAGGAGCCCAAAAAGATGATCATCGATCTCATTCTCGACCGCAGGGACGGTATTTTCTACAATCCATTCGATTTTTACATTGGCGTGGTAAGCTACGCCGAAACGGCCCCGGACATCGCCCAGAGAATCGCCGAAGCAATGGACGGCGGCGAGGAAGCGGACGTCCAGCGCGAACTCTGCGCATACATCGCGGCCAACAACTACGATCCGGAAATCTGCGAGTATATCAAGTCGGTCAAATGGCTGGAAAAGGACGCTGAACAGCTGAATCCGATCTGCGTAGACTGCAAGCGGCGCGGAAGCACGTGCAGCGGCACGACCTGTCAGGCGTGGACCGGCTGCGTCTATCGAAAATAGGTCAAAAAAATCCCGCCTTCGGCGGGACAAATCGGAAAATACGGTAGCTTCAAAGTCAAAGAACAGAAACGAGGTACACACCATGAAACATGTTACAACAGTCAAGGCGCAGCTCGTCAAAACGTCCATCGGCTACGGCGTTGCCTATACGTGGCCGTCTGCAATTACCGGCTCGATTATGGCGCATCAGGAGCGGTTCCAAACATTCCAGCAAGCGGAGAAATTCATCGACCGCCTGAAATGGGAGGCGGTGTTCTGGAATTTCCGCTTCCTGATCCGCGGAGCAAAAACGCCAGTCTGAATGTCGCCGAAAAACCGCAAAGAATCCGAACCAACCAGCAGCGCCCAAAAACGTGAAAAACCAAGCGACAGAAAAACCGGGAGAAACCCCGGCTTTCTTTTTTTCCCAAAAAACGAGAAAATTTCCGAACCAAGCGGGACAAATCCAATTTTGAGGTAGCTATAAAGAAAAAACATAAAGGAGTCCTCCAAGATGAAAAAAGCAGCAAGCCGCACGATCCCCTATCGGGTCTACAAAAAGATGTTTTCGGACTGCAAGGCCTACGACTACAAAAGCGGAAAAATCACAGTCGATTTCCCGCGTGACTATCTCGAATCGAGGATGTATACGCCAGACGGCTGGCAGGCTGGCGGGAACTGGGTCTCTAAACTGATTGGCCGCACGCCTGCCGGGCGCGAGGTCCGGGCCCAAATTGCTGAGCACTCCGACGGAGGCTGCAAATACTACGACGCAGCCGTGAGCGTCGGAAACACCTTCGCGGGAGGCTCGATGCGCACCAAGGAGTTTATCCGCGCCTTCGAGTCGGCCATCCGCTGGGCCGTCGAAACAGCTGCGGAATATCTGCAATAAAAAAGCCCGGCATTGCCAGGACAAATCGAAATTTCAGGTAGCAACAAAGACAGAAAAATGAAACAAACGGAGGTACTTACTCATGACTAACGCAGCAATCATTCTTGACGAATCCATCCGGCTGATGAACGACGGCATTCTCAAAGGCACAGGCCATTTCATCGACATCGTAGACGAGAACGGCCAGACCGAGCAGCTGGAGCTCCCCGAGGAGATTCACACCTTCAACGCCTGGAAGCAGCGCGGCTATATCGTCCGCAAGGGCGAGCACTCCATTGCGTCCTTCCCGATCTGGAAGTACATCGGCGGCAAGCGCAAAGAATCCGACGAGCCGCAGGAGGGCGACGAGGCCGAATCGAGCGGCTACTGCCGCATGAAACTTTCCCACTTCTTCACGGCCGCGCAGGTCCAGCCGCTGACGGCCTGAGTCTGAGGAACGAACAAAAAACGCACGGAAACAATCCGTGCGTTTTTTTCGTGCGTTCTTTGTGCGTTCGACTGTATCAAAATTCACTTTTCCCGCATGTCATACTGAAATCAGAGAAAAATTTCAAATTCACGGGACAAATTCAAATCTCCGGTAGCAATAACAGCGAAAAGAAACCGACCACGGAGGAACGGCTATGAAAATCAAACTTCAAAAAATCCTGACGGCCATCGCCGTCATCGCCCTGTTCTATCTCATGCTCGGGGCGGATACCCTGATCGAATTCATTCTGTGAGAGGGGGTGTCACAATGGAATTTATCGCAAATTACGACGTGAAGAATGTCTTCGGCTGTTTTGAAAACGTCGAGCATCACGCCCTCGCATATTCCGAGGAAACCGCCGCGCAGCTGTATGATGCAGGGATGAAGATTTTCCGGGGCGACGCAAGCACGTTAAACGCCTTAAAGCTCTGCTTCTCAGGCGGTGTGACGGTCTGCATCTACCGCGAGATCGCAGACATCGACAACGGCGTTTTTCGCGTCCGCGTCTGGGACCGTCCGAACAGCTGCGAAGAAAAAACCATGAGCCGTCAGGCGCTCAAAAAAATGATGCTTTTCAAAATCTCGCAGGAATTTGCACAGCCTGCCGAGCAGATTGCATAGCGAGGAATCACCATGAATCAGTACCGCAAAACCTTTGAATTTTTCAGCACAGAACAGCAAGCCGCCGCATTTGTGGCGGCGCGAAAAAAGCAGCGCCGCAAGGCGTACCTGACCCCGTGGACATCGGCAGACGGAACAGAACACAAGTTTATCGTATGGTATTACATCTAAACAGGAGGCATAAAAAATGAATGGAGACTACGGCACGCTCGTCATAAACACGGGAAACATCAATCACTATCATTCCTGCGATGACGAACAGTACAACGCTGAGTATCTGAACGGAATAGGCTTTTCCTGGGAAAAAGCCATCGAGATTGCGGCATGGGCAGCGCTCGCGCCTGTTGGAGCAGCATACGAGCAGGACGAGCTTGAAAAAATCAACATCTACATAATCTGAACAGGAGGAACAGAACAGGAGGAAACCCCATGAGGAAAGAACAGATCACCCGCGAAGTTTTCCGCACAAAAATGCGCGGCTTTGACGGCTACGCGATCATGTCCCCGGACGGAGAGCTTGACAAATTTTATCCGGCGCTTATCCGGGAACCGGAAACAATCGGATGTACCGACACCGCAGAGATCAGCACAGAATTTTTTCTGTATATCGCCATGCTGCAAAATCGCGGCGTGCGCGTCGTGTTCAAACCCTAACGGAAGGTTGAAAGCCGAACAGCCCGCCCCGGAGGTCACGAGGGCATGAAAGGACAACACTATGGCCACGACCGCAACCCCCACAAGATACACGATCAACCGCGACGGAACACTGGAAAAATGGTATTTGGAATACGACGGCGGCGAGACCGTCTATCTCCGAAAGACCCCGCGCCCAAAATGGAACTGTGGCATGAAAGAATTTCCCGCCGCCCAGGTCTACGAAACATACCGCGCCGCGAGAAACGCGCAGAAAGGAGCGCAACCATGAAAACCGCCGGATATTGGGAGTGCAGAAACGAGATCATCGCCGCGCACCTGTCCACCCCGCACAAATACGAGCCGTTCACCGAGCTTTTCGACGTGGACCAGCTCGACGCCATCCGCGACAAATACGGCGTGGACCTTTA